>Ga0181520_10009772_pt1 | contig 13122 bp, 15 predicted proteins | sample PEATcosm2014_Bin_29_FD_132451 | JGI IMG/M metagenome (GOLD analysis project Ga0181520, IMG submission 132451) | Peatland microbial communities from MTU Mesocosm Facility, Houghton, MI, USA - PEATcosm2014_Bin02_30_metaG | ecosystem: Environmental > Terrestrial > Soil > Wetlands > Peat | place...
CGGCGACGGCTACGGCTCCGGCGCCGGCTCCGGCTACGGCTACGGCGACGGCTGCGGCTCCGGCTTCGGCTACGGCGACGTCGACGGCTCCGGCGACGGCTGAAAAATATTTTCAAAAAGAAAGGGATTGTAAGTCTGTCAATGCAACAGTAGCCCCGCGAAAACCGGGGCTATTTCAGAGCTTCGAGCCGAGCAGAATGCCACCCGCGCAAATAATACCATCCTTCAGTAATTCAAATTTCCAATCAATGGGCGGCTTTTTATATTTCGTCTCGATCACGGTATTGGTGATGGTTTTCACCACCGGGGCCGGTTCCTGGATGCTGAACACAGGGGGCAACGCAGCCCGCTTAATTACGCTATCGGGCAGTAGAAAGCACTGCCTGAAGCTGCAATGTGTCCCGGAGGGAGTCGTAGTATCGATTGAATCGCAGGCCATCACCTGAGCGACCGCAGGGCCGTTTTTTACGGGCATCAATGCGGTATCGTGAAACCACTTCACTTCTTTCCGGGTAAAAGTGTCATGGATGGCCTTGGGAGCCGGGAGTGTTTCATACCTGGTTGTGGTCGTAATGGTCGGCGCTGGCGGATCGAGCTTCTTGCCGCACGACCGGAAGGATAGCCCAAAGGCGAAAAGGAAAGCCCCGGCAAGCACTATAAGGATTAATTTTGCACTCTTCATGGTGTTCCCCCGTTTCCGTTCCGTAAAAGATCACCTTTAATCGCCGCGTGTCCGGTCGCCACGGCCTGAAGCAGCGGACAAAGGCAAGATACCGTCCGGTGAATCCAATGGGTCGAAGGCACGGACCATGCGGCAAGCCAGACAAAAGCGTTGGCCGAAATTAGGCCCGCAATGTCCCGCTTGTGATTGTCCACTGCCAGCCATGCCGATTTTAGCCAGCCGAGGAAGCGTTTCATACCGCCGCCGCCCCCCGGATTGCCTCTATGATGCGTTTCGCCCGGTCGCCTACCTGTTTCGCCCAAAGGGACGTTTCCAGCTCGTGAGCGGCACCGGCGTAATCGCGCGCCCTGAGGCACGCCAGAAAGTGCGGGAAGCCCTCCACGCCGCCAGGCCCCATGTTGTAAACCATGTTTACCAGAGAGTCCTGCACCGCATCCGGTTGGCCGTAAAATGGAATAGCCGGGACTTTCTCCGCTGCATCAATCGCGCGGGCAACGTCGGCCACGAACCACGCCTCAATAACCTCATCCGGCACGGTAGAGCCAACGGGGTAATCGGTCAGCTCGGTACCAACAAGTTTATGTCCGGTTCCGGCAGTCGGGTTGCCGGTGGTGTCGACGTAAACCACGTTCCGGGTGCCCTCATCGATTTTCAATTGGCCGTAGATTTTGGAAATGTCCATTATGCCGCCCTCCTTGTCCATCGTTCAAGATAATGATTCAGGTGCCGCAAAAGTAATCGGGTTGCCGCACCAATATTTTCAAAGTTCCCCGAAACCAGAGCGCAGAAAATTACGATTATCCAACTTCGGACAATCCGTCGCGTTTGATGAAGGGCATAGCCCCAAAAGACCAAGCTGCTCATATTGTTAAATGCTGGGAAGCAGTCCCCGCGTCCGGGCAATTCGACCGCTCCCCGTGGTCCGAACTCCCCTTGTCAGGGGAACCCTGTCGGGCCAATGTTATTTCCACAGCGCAAATATAATTCCCGTTACTCCAAATATTACAAAAGTCCACCAGTCGAAAGCGGGTGACCGGTCAAAGATCGTCCACCACGGGAGCTTGCCCGGCAGAATCTTATTCCAATTGAAATTCCATTGCCCCCATGCAACCCGGACGAGAAGCCGTGAATACAGCGCGTTTCCTGCAATCCATGCACAGGCAATTACCGGCCCTGTCACCCATGAGTGCGGGGCAAAATAGGCCGCTACGATTGCAAGAATGAAAGCCGCGCCCTGAAGGTTGCGCCACCAGTGGTAAGCATTATCCGAAACGTACCACTTCCCGGATTGGCAGGACTGAACGTTTTTCACGCCCTCGACAAGCCCACAAGCTGTCTGGAAAAGCAGGATGGAGAGAAGGGGCCAGATCATGGGTCCCGCCTTGGGGAAAGTTTCATTCGCTGGATATTCTCCTGCAAAAGAGCGGTTAGCTGCGGTATCTGTGCGACCGCTGTTCTCATATCGGAAATATCCTTAGTATTCTGAGTGGTCGCATCCTTGACTATTATCAAGGCCGTCGCCTGCTTGTTGAATGAGGCGAACGATTGCCACACTAAAAGGCCGACCGCCGTTACGATTACCCAAAATTGCACAATGGATTGCCCGCGAAGCTGGTATTTGTTTGCGCACACAGCTTTGCAAAATGCCCCTTTATTGGCAAGTTCGTCTGCAAAACCTTCGGTATGCGTAAACGTATCCGTCGTATTTGGTCGATGTTTGTTCATGCTGTCCTTTCCCTTTCGTGGATCGCCTCACGAGCGACCGGCCTTGAGTTACAATGTTGTCCCAAAGCTCCACGTTGATGACCACGGCCCGGAACCGGCAATAGTATTCCCGCAAGACCGCCAATAGAGTGTTTTCGACGAAGGAACGGAAATTGAATTTAGGTACGTGCCGTAAACGCCAGTATATGCTGAAATCGTATTTGAGAATGTCGAAGATGTCGAAATATAAACATTGTAATTCGATGAAATTGCGGCGGTGGACCACGAAAGAGACATTGAAAGAGGCTGATTTGTACTCCCCGATGTCGGGGTTGAAAGCACAGGGGCGACCGGAGTCTTTAGGCTCGTATACAGGAATTGCCCGGTTATTTCTCCGTAAAGGGTAATGCTGGACGTTCTCAATAAAGAATCTGTTGTAGAGCTTACTATTTTTTGTACCTGGATCGGGAACCAATTGAGGCCGGATTTTGCTACCAGCTTGCACGAATCCCCTGCAAGAGTAATAACAGATACCGTGCCGGAGTCTTTGCACAAAATACCGCCCGGAACTATTGCCCCGGAGTTTGGGACCGTAAAATCCGAGGTTCCAAGGAAGACATTCGTCGCAAAGGAATAGGGCGCGTATGGCGTGGTATTGATTAACGACTGATAACTTGATTGCGCGGATAGAGTTAAGGACATTGCCAGAACTATTCCCAAAACTGATTTTCTGAGATTCATAAAGGCTCCTTTAATGGTTATGGTTTTGATGCAAATATACGTGTTTTATGCTACTAATTCCAAAGGTTGAAGGGTTAAGGTAATTTTAATTTGATCGTTATTACAATCGTATTCTATACCCGTTATCCATCCATTGCGCCCCGCCGACCGCGTTAAAAGAGCGTCAACAAAATTTACTATGTCGATCATTTCCGTTGTTATCGTGTCGGCATTGAGCGGAATGCAATAAGATACGGTCTCCTTTTGCGTTGTCGCCCATGTTGCGAGCATCTGAAGAAGCAAATACGCCGGGCTTGCCGATCCGCTACCGCTGCTATCGGTTGAATCATAAATTAGGGAATCCGTAAACCACGGCAATTCGGAAATATCACCCTGAACCGGCTTTGAACATCCATTACGTAAAAAGGCCGCCTGACAAAGATTCCAGATAGCCGCCGCGTCGGAATAGCCTACCGTGGGGTCCGTTGCCGATACCTGCATACCAGAAAAGTAACTCCACCATAGCGGATTGCCGGAAGCGTCAAGCGTTCCCGAAGCAGGAAACGAAAAGCCCGGCCCGATTGTGAGCGAATTGACGTTGAACCCCCGGACGTATTGCTGAGAGCCGGGGTCATAAGCATACTGAATATAAAAGCAATTGAACAAACTTGACGGGTCCGTTTTTGCATAGTCGCCGAGCGACCCGGCAAGGATAACCCCGCCATCCCCTGATGTGTGGACCCAAGTCGGGGTAAGTGTCCCCGTTCCCGCCGCAAGGCTCCTGAGAGTACGCTTGCCCGTCCGCCCGCTGAACATAGCAACGAAGGAATGTTGACAGAGCTCATTCAAATAATCGCTGCTGTTTTTCTGATCTGTTAAAGTTCGGGAAACCGGCCAGCCGGGGGCTTCTCCTTCATTCCTAGATTCCGCCAGGTCACCGTAATCTATAAAGTTTGTCGGTATGCCGTCGTAGTCTTCTAAGATATGCCGGAAGGCTTTATACACTGTATTTGCAAACGTGCTACCGTCGTTCGCTATTGTTTCCCCGGTAGTGCGGGCAAAGATAGAGGCACCAAGAATATTGACGGAACGCTCACCTATTACTGCTATTTCTTTAATAGCTAAAGAGTACGCATCCTCGTTGGGATAAACACTTGAATTATAGGCGGTTATATTAAGAGTTATCTTGATATTGGTTATTTGAGGGCTTGTAAAAAGTGAACTCGCAGAAAATGTAGGTTCATCGTCATCCGCAGACAAACAAAACGCGGCTTTGTATGTATATCCAAGCGTTGGCGATCCGTTTGTATCGTTTGCCTGAGTATTAATCAGGCTTATATTATCAATACCGCCCTCATCTTTTACTATACTATTCGGCAAAAAATTAATTTGAGACGCCGAAGAGCTGGCAACGGAAGGGTTAAGATTTGTTGAAATGTGCGGTGTCGTCGTTCCATGAAAATATCGCCCGCTTATATCAGTAGCTTCCCACTCAACACTCGGTATCGAATCAGCAGGAACCCCTATTTGAAACGTACCCGTTCCGCCGGAAACCGTACCTTGAGGCGTAAGAGTAAAATCCATAACAAAGTATATTGCGCTGTATTTCTCGGTCAAAACCTGATTTAAACTTGATGGGTTTGTTGATTGTGGGCTATATTCAGCATAAATAGGAAATTGTGATCCATATACACCTACATAGAACGGAGTGGTCAGTGTTTTGCTTGTTGATCTATCGCCGTCGGTTACGTGCTCTATACTTGTGGTATCAGAATAGCTTTCAGTAGTTTCATATATTCCGAAGTCTTTCATTTGCAAATTTATCTTTTCAAATATTATTACACTTCCATCGGTTCCTAACGTGTTGGCAATCAAGTTAATATTTGATTCCGGCGTTGCCGATAATTGCAATGCCGCACTGTCATTGTCGTATGAATTAAGGTTAGAATTATAAGAGTAAACGCCTTCGACCAGCACCGGGTTTTGTGATACGTTAGCAGAAAAGGCAAGATTTGTAATCTGAAACCACCACGTATGAGAAGTGGCAAGATATGCCGGGGAAGATGATGGATTCAGAACACAGCCATTGCCCACGGTGTTAAACGTTGATGCGATAAGCACTATGTCTGCACCTGTGCCCGCAGTAAAAATTATTGGATCTGCAAGAGTGAGCGTTACTGTTTGAGCGCTTCCAATTGTCGAAACGGTATTACTTACTATTTTATAATATTTGGTGGTCGCTGCCGCCGTCCCCGCTATGTCTCCTGCAATTACGGATAGGTATTGACCTTTTATACGCTGATCATTAGTAATAAATGGAGTTGTTTGCGCTAATGGTAAATAAAGAGTTAGGGTATATACTCCGGTACCGGTAACGGAAGTATAATTAGTCGCGGCAGCTGGATAATAAGGGGGGTTAAGCTGAATAATACTATTGACCTCCTGATTTGTTCCTAACGGGGAATAGGGAACATTCCCGAAAACTACCGGAACGACTGCCCCTTGCTGCCTCTGAACAACATTATTAAGCAGGCCAAGATAGGTGCTTATCTGAGGCGGTATATTTTTATGAATAGTGGTCGCATCGTCTTCGACATTAAAATTGTAATCGGTTTCTGTGTAGGGGTTATTTGTTATCCGGCCCCGCGCAATCTGGCAGAAAACATCGTCGATCACCGCCCACATTACCACGAGACACCCAGTCAAGTTTATCGCATTATCAGCGTCATAGGAACCGGTATTATACGGATCTTGCAGGAAATTCCAGAACTTTAGATCGTTACGAAGCGTAAATTGAAATGCCGAGTCCGTACTGTAGCTCCCCGCCGTCGAAATATCGATACTCCGGGAAGGGTTACCGGTTATTCCCTGCTTTTGAAGAAAACCCTCATAAAATACGGCTGTTTCCGATGTCCCGCCCCTATCATCACCCGTCAATGGATTTATTTCACCCGCCCCATAGGTAGGGATTACCGTTGAGCCGTCATACTGAGGCCGATCCGTAACAAAACGAAATACCCCGGACACCAACCCATACGCGGTATTGGTAAGTGTCGATGCGGTGAAGATTGCTATTGCATAATGAATTTTAGGCATTTTAGTAGCACTGGCTAAGGGTTATTTTAGCTTTCCATCGCGGCACGCCGTTAAGCATGCCAATCATTCCCTGATCTTCAAAATATGTCATTTTCACGGTGGATGTTGCCGCCATTCGGCCCCAGGGCTTAGCTACTCCGATTATTGCCGGGGTTGCGAATGTCGTTCCCCTGTTCGTTGCTACGAAACGGCGCAAGGTCGCCATTTCCGAATCAGTAAAAGTATAAACTCCCGAAAACGATCCATCGTCCGCCGCATGGTCCTGAAAGTAGAAATTCGTGCCGTATGCCTGCAATTTATTGACTGTATAGTTTGCATCGGCATCATATCCAACGTCCAGAAAGCGCAAAAAGGGAAGGGATGCGGTCCCCACGAAGCCGGGAGAGAGCGCGGACAGCTTCAGGGTTACACCGAACCCCTTCCATGATCCTTGAGTACGGCGGTCCATAACCGCCGTTGCGTTGATCGCGCCGGAATAATCCACATCCGCCCCGAAAATATGCTCCTGAGAATTGAATCCTGAAAGCTGGATTACATTGCTGCCCGCTTCCCGGTTCGCTTCGACTTGAGCAATAAAATTATTGATCGTCGCTTCGTCTTTATAGAGCGAAATTTCGACGCCATAAATATCCGCGGTCGCTCCCCGGTCCACGCAAAACCATGACCCGTTAGACCCCTGCAGCCATTGCAAGGCATAGGCGGTTGCCGGAACGTAGTCCGGGCCGATCTTCGCGTTGAAAGTGGTTATGCCGGTGCCTGAAACAATCATTTTCTGTCCTAATCTGTCCTAAGTTATCCAATGGGCATAACGCCCAAATCACGCCCAAATCATTCACAAACCTCTGCAAACCTCTGCAAACTAACCCCTGATCTTAAGACCGGTTGCCGTGACCTTGCCGGACTGCTGCATCCTTTTTAGGGCAGACATCACCCCGCGTTCCGTGGCCCGCTGTACGGCCTGTACGGTCTGATGAGAGGCGTTGCCATGAATATGGATGTCTCCGGTGTTTATGTGCGTTATGGAGCTGCTGGACCCGCCCGTAATCATGCTGGCGAGGTTCGGGTCTGGCCGGGCAGGGTTGTAGACTATCTCACCAGGCATGAGCAGCGCCGGAACGCTATCGCGACCGGATACCCCTCCCTGTACCACGCCACCAGCCGCCATTTTCTGCGCTGATATATTCGCAAGCTGTTCAGCAAAAATTCCGGTAATCAGGGCGATTTCGACGCCCATCGCCACCGGACCGGCAACCGGTCCAAAGTTGGCAATATACTCATCGCTGTTGGTGACGACACCCATAACGCCTTTCCCGGCATCTACCCCGGCCTCTGCCATCGCAATGGCCTTTTTGGCGCCCGCTGCACCCTTGAGTCCGTTTATGAGAGTGGCGGCTTGAGAGAGTGTATGGGTGGCATATTCCTCTTGATATTTTGTTTTGGCATCGTTCTCTTCCTTTGTTACGTCGGACGATTCCTTTTCATACTCATTCCATGTATCAACCGTATCAACCCCGGCGGCTTTTTCATCCTTCAATCTTTTTGCAAAAAAAGCCGTCAGCTTTTGCATTTTCGTTTTATATTTCTTGTCCTCTTTGGTTAGCTCTAACTTGTCGTGGTCCTCGGTCTGCTTTTGCAAAGCATTTTCGTGCTCCTTCTGCTTCTTTTCGGCGTCCTTATCGTCTTTATCTGTTATAGCTTTCACCTTGGCATTGTAAGCGGTAATTAAATCCGCCTGAGCATAAAGGTTCGCGCCGATGAGTGCCTGTTTTTCATGGAGCGTGCGGGTGAGGTCGTCAATCTCTTTTTGGTTCTCGGTCATGCCGACCTGAGCGGCTTCTTTCGCAGCATCGGCAATCGTCTTCGCCCGCTCAGCGGCTTCCTTGTCTTCTTTCGGTGCCTTTTCTGGCTTTGCATTGATTTTGGCAAGTTTAATTGCCAGGGCTTTTGCAACCAAAATCTTGTCAGCCCCTGCTGCCAATTCAGCTTTCGCCTCATCCTTAGCTAATTTCCGCTGTCCTTCTAATGTCGTTTGAGCTATTTCTTTATTGAGTTTGTCGTTTTCTTCTAATGCGATTTCGGCTTTTGCACCAGCTGCGGCAGCATCGGCCTGCTTCTGTAATTTGTCCTGTTTGTCTTCATACGCCTTTGTTAATAGCTTGAATGATGCTATTTCTTTATTTATAACATCTATGGTATCTTCTTTACTGACCATTTTAAAGGCATCGGCTTTTGTATTTTGTACCTTCTGTAATTCCTCGGTATCACTTTTAATCATTGCTACATTTCTCGCGTAGTCATTCGCTTCCTTTTCTACCTTCGATGCCCCGAAAATTCCCTTTCCGGTTTCCTCAGTAATCTTGCTTACCCAAAAGCCAAACTTAGCCCATCCGCCAAGAGAATCCGCGACCGCTTGTGCAGCGCCGCCCACAGATTCCTTTAGCTTGTTCTCTATCTCCGCAACATTCTCCGCTTCGGTCGCCATCGTCTTATAGGTGATACCCATACCACGAATGGTGCCAATGTGTCCAGCTCCAACTTCATCCGCCTTTTTAAGGGACACGCCGACCGCATTGGTCGCCGCAACTAAATCAATACCCTTAAGTTTTGCGAGGTCTATGATTCCCGGAATGAGTTTTTTGATTGAGCTTTCCTCGCGCGTATATACTAACATGCGCTGGTCGGCGGCGAGAATGTCTTCTTTGTTGACGTATAACGACTTAGAAAGAGCGTCCGCTTGATCTAACAGCGCTTCGGAGAAATGCCCTAATTGAAGGGTTAAAAGCGTGGTGGAGGTGTTTACTTTTTGATTGGCGTCATTGGCATTTTTTAGAAAGCCGACAACCGCCGTGAGGATAGCAAGGGGGCCAAGAGCCATTACCAACTGCTCAGCGGCAACACGCGACATATCAAAACCATGAGCGAGCTTAGTTAATGCGGCACTTTCCTTTTCATGAGCTACGGCTCCGGCAGCTGCGCCGTCTACTGTTGTCTTTTGCAGCCCGGCAACCCGCTTGTTCAAACTATCGAGTTGATCCGCAGCAATCGGAAAACCCTCCATGATTATTTTGACCGGCAGTTCCAAGGCCATGATTATTTACCTTGCTTCAATGCAATGAAATGATTTAGATAGTGCTTAAAAAGCCGCACACCTTCCAAAAACCTCGCTGATTGATTATCATAATCCGGCGGGGTAGAAAAGCCCTCTGCGTAACTGTCCATTTTTTCAATCATTTTATACGTCCCCGCAGTGATAAAACGTATCGGACAATTATAGAACTCTTCTTCCGGTCCTAACCATGTGGCGGGAGTTTCGACGGGCGTCTCGCAGCCGTTCATCTCTTTTATGTACGGGGCCTCTTCGCATTTTGAACAAGTAAAGGCGATAAGGCCCGCGCGTATACCCGCCGCTATTTTATCGACAACCCTTCAGGTGCTTCGATAGAAGACAGCTTTTGAATGAAAAGGAACAGCTCCACTATCATCCATCGCGGCAGCTTTGAATACGCGATCTTTTCGCACCCGCCCGAAGGAGAAGCGACGAATTCAATTTCTTCCCCGGTCCCGATGTCAACAAGGTTTTTCCAGCCTGAAATACAGTCCCGGATTACTTCGAGATTCTTGTCGGCAATATCGGCTATCTGCCCGCGCGTTGCTTCGACAAGGGGGAGCGCCTGTTTATTGATTGCAACCTGATCCTCTTCCTTCTTCGTGAAAGACCGAACGGTAAATACCGGGTTGAAGTCGGGAAGGTCCGAAACTACCAGGGTGCAATCAATCGTCACCGAAGACGAAAACGGAAGACTGCCACGCAGCTTCTGTTTCGTTTCCTCATCCAAAATCCGCTTTGCCATAATCGCCGTCTCCTTTTGGTTAAATGTTAAATGCCTTCCGCAAGGCATTATTTACGACCGGCTCCCGATAAGAATTTCATACATTGCCGCATCGGGAAGGGCCGATTCCGAAGCTCCGCCGCCGAGGTTATTCCGCAAGGCCCGATAGGTCCGGGTGGTACTGAGATACCCTTCGCGCGCCGCTATCGCCGGACTCATAAGCTGGCCGTTGGCAACTTCAATCGTAATATGCGGATTGGTCAGCTGGCTTTGAATCACGACCGGCCCGGTAATCATGTTCGTGACAACCGAATCGATATCGTCCAGCGTTTTCTTTACATGGTATGGGTTGATTGTGAGCTTTGGGTCGCGGTCTTGAGTCGCGTAATAGACATTGCCGGTCGATGTCGATTGATCGATGAACGGATTGACAACCCCGCCGAAATCAAGGGAAAACTGACTGATCTCGACGCTTTTGCTCGGGCTTGCAATGTATGCTATGCCTCCCTCTGCATAACTAAACTGATCTCCCGGAGCAAGTGGAGAACCCTTTGAAGTTGTCAAGGTACCATCCTGGAAATCGGTCCCGTCTGCTGTGTAAAACCGGCTCCCATTAACCAGGTTCAAAGCTGTTAAAGCCGCAGCCTTAGTGCTGAAGCTCGCGCAATTTGCAAGCGGAGTAAGGGCGTTAGGAGTAATTATTCCGTACACCGCCGGGACGCTGCAAAGGTTATTAAGCATAACTTCGGGAATCTGCATATCCGGGGAAGTCAGTACCCGCGCCTGGCTCACAGGCAGTTCCATAGTCCCAACGTATGCCGCCGACAGTTTGCCGGTCAGCATAAAGGGATCACCGATCTTGCCCGCTGCGATTGTACAGCTGTTCCCGCCATGCGCGCCACAGTAGCGGTACACCGTGGAGGTGGGGCTTGTTCCGTTTTCCGGATTGAAAACCCATATCGTTGCCGTGACCTCGTTCGCCCACGTGTGAGGCTGAATGCCATAGCCCACTATGGTTTCGGTTCCGATATATCGATATACAGCATGGCCCATTACTCGCATAATTTTTGACCATATCGGCACCTTTACGTGGTTTGTCGTTGGATCGACACCGGCACATGCTAATTTCTGAGTAATGTCGATGTCTCCTGAACGTGCTCCGGCTATTGACAAGTCCCGGCCCTCATCGCCACTTGCAAATCGTGAAGATTCATCATCAAAATCGACCTTCGGCGCATCGGCAAGAGTCTTAAAACGGAGGTTAAAGTCTGCCGATTGAACAAGTCTCTCCATTCCGGGAGTCAAAATAGATGCATTGTTAGCAGAGCTATAACTATTGACCGTACCGGCAACGGTCCCATTACCGGATATTCCAAGAGTTCCGGCTATTGTGTATCCCATACCAGAGGAGTCGGCTACAGAAGTTACGCTGGAGATGTCGGTAACTGTCACCATTTCGGAATTTGGGTTTCCCGATGATAACGCTCCAAAGTCCTGAATGGCGTACTGTTTCCCGACAACAAACGGAGCAGCAACCATATAGGTAGTCGCTACCAGTGTGAGGGAAGTAGCGCCGGTCACAACGTCCATAATGGCACATTCCTCTACGGCCAATACCGCAGTTTTGTAAACAGCGTTCAAGGCTATTGAACTCATATTTTAACTCCTTTTCAAGGGATGATTGTTTACCATCTTGTTTATTTTCAGCTCCCGGCGTATTGTGAGGGAGTAAGCCTGTCTTGACTGTAAATAACTTTCCAGAATGTCCTAAGTTGAGCCGGTCGTTGTCCATCATTCCGTGCAAGCGGTTCAATTTGTGATGCCATATACATTATATTGTCGCATGTCCCGTCTAAATTCAGGTGCACTCCGAAAAGCATCTTCAGGTCATCCAGAGCCAGCCGAAGCGTTGACCGGATATCAAATAAGGGGTTATCGCTAAATTCAGATAATTCGCCCTTTGCCAAAAGTGTGAATATTACCTCGTTCGTATAGTCGCCCGACCCGAGGCCCGCCGTCGAATCCTGACACATTTCTTTATCTGCGAGGTTGTCTGTCGGGTTTATTACGCAGCGTGGAAAGGCCCCTATGCTTTCATCCTGTTCATTGACAATACCCCAATTGAAGTTAAACCCACCCGAAATCAACATTCTGCTTATAAGTGAGGAGATTTTGGCTTCAATGGCGTCAAGAATAGGCGTCCCTAAGGGCGTTACCGGAACGGTATAAACGCACTGAATTTTCTGAGGAAAGCTTATTGTACACTGATATTTCATGGTTACGAGCTCGCAATGTGCTGAAATTCGATCCTTCCGCTAACTGGACGGTGCGTTATAGGTGACTATGGTTTCGAAAACAAACGGTTGCGCAATACGCTTTGGCTTTGAAGGTGCTTGCTCACCCCAATCGTAGTTGTAGCCACCTTCGATCGACAACGCGCCGGTCAAGTACGCCATCTGATTTCTGGTATTCGTCAGAATAGGCGTACCGGGTAGCACCGGTGGCGGCAACACTACTTGTTGCACTGGCGCACTAATAACTGCGTTAAATACGACAGGGCCATCTATGGCTATCTGAAACGTGTTCGTGTACATTACTTAGCTCACGATAATTGCTGATTCAGGAATCGCTCGAGTTTGCTGAGTTGATACTGTTGCTTTGATTACGTACGTAACTTTCGTTGCCGTTATCGTCACTGACTGAATGACGCCAGTTCCTTGGGCTGTCGTTATCGTCTCGCCAACTTCATGTGCAGGTGTTAGCATAGTTATTGCTCCTTAAAGAGAAAGTGCGTTAAACGTTAGATCATACGTGCCATAAATCAATGACGTACCTTCGACTAAATTGCCTACGTAGACGTTTCCCAGTTGATCGGCGTAAAGCATTCCGGGACTACCGGAACTCGGTTGAGCAGAAACAGACATTTGCCAGTTTCCACCAACTTCAGAGTCGGCAGAGGGCAGAAAAAGTCCTGCAAATTGCGGAAAAGACATCTCTAACGTTCCACCTGCGCCAACATGAACAGCGAACGAAAGTCTCAAGAAATACTGAAACTGTTCGACGACGATATAGCCGTCAGTTAACGTTCCA
>Ga0181520_10009775_pt1 | contig 13118 bp, 10 predicted proteins | sample PEATcosm2014_Bin_29_FD_132451 | JGI IMG/M metagenome (GOLD analysis project Ga0181520, IMG submission 132451) | Peatland microbial communities from MTU Mesocosm Facility, Houghton, MI, USA - PEATcosm2014_Bin02_30_metaG | ecosystem: Environmental > Terrestrial > Soil > Wetlands > Peat | place...
CCCATCTTGGTCATGTCGTCGGCGCAGGTGGAGCGCATCCGCTCACCCACCATCTCCGGCTGCTTGACGATCTCTTCCACCGTCAACTGGCCGATGATGCCGCGCAGGTGGCCTTCCATCACCAGCCGGATCAACCCTTCGCGCTCATCGGGCCCCTTGGTCAGGAACTGCTCCGCCGCGGTGAGGATCGATTCCGGATCCGACTTCACCTTGATCTGCGCCACCGCTTCCACCGTCACCGCGACGCCCTGCCGCGTGTAGAGGTCCTGTTTGGGCGCCACGTCGAACGACATCAGCTCCAGCGAAAGCCCGCGCGAGGTCTCCACCATCGGAAAGATCAGCGTGCCGCGGCCCTTCACCACGCGCGTACCGCCCAAGCCGTAGACGATGATGGCTTCGTGCGGACCGGCTTTGCGGAACAGCTTGGCAAACGCCGTCAGGATGAAAAGAAGGACCAGGACTCCCAAAAGGACGAAGATCACGATTGGGTTTTGTATAATTTGTTCCATTTAACTCTTCAACTCCGTTTCTCCGGCGAAGTCTTCCCAACGCCGGACGTAGGCGATACCCTTCTCATAGCGCGTGACGACCACCTCCGCGCCCTTGGGGATGGCTGCGCCATCCTCGCTGCGCGCGCCCGCAACGTGGCGCGTGCCCTCCTGCGAAAAAACCAACTCGCCCGTTCCGCCGTCGCGGATCCGGATGCTCAGTTTTCCGAGCACCCCCACCATCTCGTAGTCCGCCGGATCGAGCGGCGCTTCATGCGCCATCAGCACCTTGGCGAGGAATACGAACACCACCGCCGCGGCGCCCAGCCCGCAGAACGTCGCCACCACGAATGCCACGAAATACCAGACGTGGTAGTAATGCTCCAGCAGGTATCCCGCGCCGCCAAACCAGGCCAGGAACGCCGACACGGTGCCGAAATTGAGCCACGGCAGCTCGCCCTCGCCGCCGTGCGGAATGTGCCCGTGCGGAATATGCAAGCCATGGTGCAGATGCACGTGCGGGATGTGCAGGTGCCCCGTTCCCGCCAAGAACGCCAACGCGCTCAATAGGAAACCGACCAGAAAACACGCGAGGTAGAAATCCGCCCAATTCATTTACCGCCTCCTCGTCTTGCGGGCCGCCGGCGTCTTCAGGACTTCCATCAACCGGTCCGCCAGGCCCGGGTTCTCCAGAATCTCACCCAGCAGGATGATGCACATGCGCGTATCCTCGTGCCGCGCCAGGGCCAGCAGCGCGTGCTGCAGCTCCGGGTCGCGGCGAAACCGCTCCGCGCCGCTCACCAGCCACAGGTCCAGCTTGTCCTCGAGCGCCCCCACATCCGACACCAGCTCGTTCTGAAACCCCTCCGGATCGTCCACCAGGTAGCCCGGATGCACCTTGAAAAAGCGTGCCAGCAGCATGCGCGTGGAGTTGGTCAGGTGCGGACGCGCCCCGCTCTCGATCTGCGAAAGGTAACTCTGGCTGATGGATTTGCCGAGCTCGCGCTCAATCAGCCGCGCCATCTCCTGTTGAGACAGTTCGCGATCGAACCCGCGCAGCGTGCCTTCCACCTCGCGCAGGTATCGAAGTTTCTCACCAAGCTTCATATAGCAATTTGTAATTATAGTATTGCAAATTGCGATTGGCGTCAAGAAGAGAATTTGGCGCGTTTTCAAACGGATAGCGCGGTCGGTATTGGGGGCTTGACGTCGGGAGTCCTCTTTGAATGCGGCTGGACCGCTCCCTTTGGTCACGGCTCCGTTCGAAAAGGAGCAGTCGTCGCCATGGCCTGGAATTCCGCTCGAGGGCTTGCCCGGCTGCCCGGCGAAATGGAACACTGGAGGTTGCCGAACAACGATCTGATGCTACGGACCAACCCGAGAACGCCTTCACAGGATCTGACGGACCGGCGTGGCGCACGCACTCGTGCGTGCCGCGTCGGCACTCGTGCCGACGCCCGGTGCAGTGGGGAGAAGACGCATCGAGAAGAGTCTCGACGCGGCACGCACGAGTGCGTACGCCACGGATGGGTCCTGGCAATCTTGTTTTTGGCTGCGACGGCGGCGTTGGCGCAGTCGAACCGCAGCACGTTGACGGGCACGATTACGGACCCGACTGGCGCCGTGATCCCGTACGCTCACCTCGAAGCCGTCAATCAGGCCACCGGTCTCACGTACTCCGCATCGACCAACGAGCGCGGCCTCTACACGCTGTCCGCACTGCCGGTCGGAGCATACAGGCTGACCGCCTCCGCGCGCGGTTTCGGTCTCGAGCTGCGGACCCTTCCGGTCAACGTGGCAGAGACCGTGACGCTCAATTTTGCGATGCGGGTTGCGGACGCGGACGTGCGCGAAATCGACGTTACGGCCCCCGACACCCCAACCCCAGACAACTCGACCGGCATCACCGAAAAGCTCGTAACCGATCTCCCTCTTTCCGTTTCCGGCAACATGCGGAATCCGGAGAGCTTCATCTTTCTTACGCCGGGGGTGACCGGCACCGCCGCCAACACGCAGATCGATGGCTCGCAATCCCGCGCCAAGGAAGTGCTGTTCGACGGCGTCGGCGCCACCAGCCCGGAGAGTGGCGGCACGCTGTTCACCTATCCATCGGTAGAAGCAGTCTCGGAGTTCCGCCTGGTCAACAGCGATTTCAGCGCGGAATATGGCCGCACCGGCGGCGGCTTCGAAGTGTTTTCGAGCAAATCGGGGACAAACACATTTCACGGCGCGGCTTTCGACTACCTGCGCAACAATGTATTCGATGCACGGGGCTTCTTCGGGACAGCGGCTCCGGTAAACCGGCAGAACGAATTCGGCGCGGCGCTCGGTGGGCCGGTCGCGATTCCGCATCTATATGACGGGCGCAAGCGTACGTTCTTCTATTTGGTCTACAGCGGATTCCGCTACGTGCAATCGTTGTCGAATTCGCTGGTGAGCATTCCGCCAGTGGTCTTTCGCGATGGCAACTTTTCCTCGCTGGTGGGCAGCAGCGGCAAGCCGATCCTCATCTACGACCCCTCGACCACAACCCAAACCGCCAGCGGCGGCTACACGCGCACGCCGTTTGCGGGAAACCAGATTCCGCAAAGCGAGTTCAGCTCGGTCTCGTCGAAGATCCTGCCGCTGCTGCCGCAGCCGACCAACGGCGGCAATCTCAATAACTTTCTGGCGCTGAGCGCCAACAGCTTCAGCCGCGACCAAGTGGACGTGAAGATCGACCACTCCTTCACCGACGCCAACCGGCTCAGCGGCTTCCTCTATGTGGGCAGGTATGCGCAGATCAATCCGGACACTCTCCCCGATCCCTTCACCAATGGGCTCAACAACGATTACAATTCGCGCTGGGCGCGCCTGAGCGACGATTGGTCGCCATCTTCGACCCTGCTCAACCACGCTGCGTTCGGTCTCACGCGCGAGGCGCAGTTGTGGAACTCGCTGGCCGCCAACCAGAACTGGCCCAGCCAGATCGGCCTGACCGGCGTGCAGACGGGCGCGGGCAACGCGTTCCCCTACGTGACGTTCAACGACGGCTATGCCACCTGGGGATCCACCAACGGCACCAAGACCGTGGGCGAGCAAATCAACAACGTGTTTCAGCTCGACGACAGCGTGGGCTGGATGCGTGGCCGGCACAGCTTGAAATTCGGCGCCGATGCGCGCTGGCTCGAAACCAACGGCGCGGATTACTTCGGCTCACAGGGCAACTTCGCCTTCAATACGCTGGAGACAGGCCTGCCCGGCTCCTCGTCCACCGGCAGCGCGTTCGCCAGTTTTCTACTGGGTGACGTGCACCAGGGCCAGCTCAATCAGCTCACGCTGGTTCCGGGCATTCGCTACCGGTATCTGGCTGGGTTCGCGCAGGACGACTGGAAGATCACCCGCACGCTCACGCTGAACCTGGGCCTGCGCTACGAAATCTATTTCCCGCGCTCAGAGGCGCACGACAACCTGGCGAGCTTTGACCCCACGCTCGCCAATCCTGGCGCGGGCAACCTGCCGGGCGCAATCGAGTTTCTCGGCACGGGCCCCGGCCGCAGCGGGTTGACCAGTTTCGCCAACACGGATTACAAGAATCTCGGGCCGCGCGTGGGATTCGCTTACGCCGCCAGCCCCAAGACCACCGTGCACGGCGGCTACGGAATTTACTATGGGCCGGGCAATGCCGACGCCGGTCTGCGGCAATCGCAGAGTTTCGGTTTCGGCTTCAACGCATCGCCGGTCTTCGCCAGCATCAACAACGGCGTCACGCCGGCCTTCCATTGGGACAGCGGCTTTCCGCAGAACTACGTCCGACCGCCCGATATCAGCCCCACTGTGGCTAACGGATCGGCGGTGACGATGATCGGCGCAGGCGACGGACGGCCGCCATACTTTCAAAACTGGAGCGTGGGCGTGCAGCATGAGCTGATTGCGAACCTGCTGCTGGAGGCCGATTACGTCGGTGTGAAAGGCACGCGCCTGGGAACCGCTCTCATGCAGCCGAACGAGCTCAACCCCAGCTATCTGAGCTTGGGCAGCCTGCTCAGCGCGCCGGTGACGTCGGCGGCTGCGCAGGCGGCGGGCATTCCCCTTCCCTACCCCGGCTTCACGGGATCGGTGGCGCAGGCGCTGCGACCGTTCCCGCAATACCTGACGATCACCAACCTCAGCAACCCGAACGGCGATTCGACCTACCACGCGCTACAGATGAAAATGGAACGGCGAATCTCCCACGGGCTGACCGGCGTGGCGGCATACGCCTGGTCGAAGACGCTCACCGATGCCGACATAGCGGCCGGCGGCGGGCCGGCTGGGCAGACATATTACAACCGGGGATTGGAGAAAGCGGTGAGCGACGCCGATGTGCCGCAGGCGGTTTCCGTCAGCTTCCTGTACGATTTGCCGTTTGGGCCGGGCAAGCGGTTCTTCCAGCACGGCGCGCCGGGCAAGCTGATGGCCGGATGGACGCTCACCAACATCGATCAATACTGGGCCGGCACACCCATCGTGCTGACCGCCAACAACACGCTGCCGCTGTTCAACTCCACGCTGCGGCCGAACGTGATTTCCGGCGTGCCGCTCGCAATGAGCTACAGCAACTTCGACCCGGCGGTGGATCGCTACATCAATCCAGCGGCTTTCGCTGTGCCCGCGGCGTTCACGCTCGGCAGCGCGGCGCGATCGTACGACAGGCTGCGCGCGCCGTGGACTTTGAATGAAAGCGTCGGCGTGGTGAAGCGGACGGCGATTACCGAGCGGGTGACGCTGATTTTCCGCGCCGAGTTTTTCAACGTGTTCAACCGCGCAGTGTTCGGCGCGCCGGCGGCGAACATCAGCGCCGCCAATTTCGGCGTGGTCAGCAGCCAGTCCAATGCGCCGAGGCAGGGACAGATTGCGTTGCGGTTGGAATTTTGAAGCTGGGGCGGGTTTCGCGAGTTCTTCCCAGCACGACCGCTCCCTCTGGTCGCGGCTCCGATGCATTCCGAGCCGCGACCGCAGGGAGCGAAACTCACCGCGAAATGACTTAAGCTAAGCTCTTGGTCTGGAGGCTTCCGATGCGCCGTAGAGATTTTCTGCCCGTGATGGCGTTGACGGCCGCGGCTGCGCAGACGCCAGCGCCGTCGCCCGGCAAGAGCCGTCTGAAACAATGCGTCACGCGCGGAGTGTTTGCGCGCGACATGAGCTTCGAAGATACCTGCCGGACGGCCGCACGCCTGGGCCTGAAAGGGTACGACCTGGAGGGTCCCGAACAGTGGCCGATGCTGAAGAAGTACGGCCTGGTGCCGACTATGTGGCCGCCGGGACCGGGCGGCACCATCTCCAATGCGCTGAACCGCACCGAAAATCACGCGCCGCTCGAAAAGGCGATGCACCAGGCGCTCGACGACGCCGCGGCCAACGGCGTTCCCAGCATCATCACCTTTAGCGGCAACCGTAAGGGCATGGCCGACGCCGAGGGCGCGGACAACTGCGTGGCCTTCCTGAACCGCGTCAAAGCGCACGCCGAAGACAAAGGCGTCGACATCAGCATGGAGTACCTGAACAGCAAGGTCAATCATAAGGACTACATGTTCGACCACATCGCCTGGGGAGTGGACGTGATGAAGCGGGTCAACTCGCCGCGGGTGAATATCCTGTTTGACATCTATCACGCGCAGATCATGGATGGCGACATCGTGCGCAATATCCGCGACTACTACCGGTGGATCGGCCACTTTCACACCGGAGGCAATCCGGGGCGGCATGAAATCGATGAAACGCAGGAACTCAATTACCGGTTCATCGCGCAGGCGATCGCGGAACTGGGCTTCACCGGATATGTTGCGCACGAGTATTCGCCCGCGCCGGGACGCGACGCCGTCGCCAGCCTAGAGCAAGCGGTGCGCATTTTCGACGTGTGAGCCGGCCTTCCCGGCGCGCGGCTGCCGGTATACACTGGGCGTGTGAAATACTCCCGCAGACAACTCGGCCTTTTGCTGCCGGCGCTGGCCGCCGCTCAGGCCCCCGACAAGAAGGAAGACAAGAAGCTCGTCGATTCGCGCGCCTACGCTTACGGCGATATGCCCGTGAAGACCAACGGAGCGAACCAATCGCGCCAGGTATTCGACGGTGCGACGCACACTGGCTATCACGTCGATCTGCACCTGACCGATCTGGGCCCGGGCATGGCCCCTCACCCTCCGCATAAGCACGCGCACGAAGAAGTGGTGATGCTCGAATCCGGCCAGCTCGATGTGACGTTGGGATCGGTCACCACGCGTGTGGAAGCCGGTTCGGTGGTGTGGGCCGCCTCCAACCTGGAACACGGCTGGCGCAACCCCGGACCCGGCCGGGCGCAGTATTTCGTGATGGCGTTGGGCCGCGAAGGGGAATAAGCGCCCTTACAACACCAGCACCACGTCCAGCGTTCGGGGGCCGTGAACGCCCTTGACGCGGGTCATCTCGATATCGGAGGTGGCGGAGGGTCCCGAAATGGTGGTGAGCGGCGCCGCGCGGAACTCTTCCACGCGACGGATGCCTTCCGGCAAAGTCTCCACGATCTGTTGAGCCTTGACCACGCAGAGATGATAATCCGGCACCAGGGTAACTGCGCGGCGAGGCTGGCCGGGCCCGTGGCGCAGGATGATGGTGCCGGTGAAGGCAACCGCCGCCTCGCAGCCAGTCAGCACGCCGTTGCTCTGATCGAGCGCGGCATAGCTGAGGTCGTTATCCTCCACGAATTCGAAACCCTCGGGCAGCCAGCTCGCGGGCACACCGTGAGAAACCACGATGGCGGTGCGGCGGCGCTGGGTCAGCGCCTGCGCCACGGCATCGGCGATCTGCGCCGCGGTGCAGCGGTAGACGCTGGCGCCGTAGTCGTAGAGGCGAGCCGCAAACAGCTCCAGGCGCGCCTCGGGCGCCATGCCGCCTTCGCGCCGGTACTCGCGCGGAATAGCCGCGTACTGGACGGCGCGATCCCCGGCGCCGCTGGCGGCCTTGTGGATTCGTTCGAGTATCTCCTGCTTGGCGTCCAGCTTGGGCGCGCTCATCGAATCTCCTTGGGGCGGCGCTTGGCCCACCACTGGCGGAACGATTCAGCGGGAACCTCGGGCAGGTCGCGGAAGCGGGTCCAGTTCGCCAGCATTCCGGGCAGTCGCTCGATGACGCCATCCTCAACGAACGGCTTCTGCGCGATGCGCACCAGTTTCTGCGCCGATTCGAGACGCCCGCCACTCGAAAACGCCCGTGCCGCCGCTTTCATCGCCATCGACTCGGCCAACGGCGCGCCGTGGGCTTTCACCACCTGGTTGCGGAGGTGCAGCAGAATCTCCGGGATATCGATCTTGACCGGACAGACATCGTAGCAGGCGCCGCACAGCGTTGACGCGTAGGGCAGCGAGCGCGAGTACCGCATCGCCTGCAACTGCGGCGTCAGGATGGCGCCGATCGGCCCGGCGTAGATCGAGCCGTAAGCATGGCCCCCTGTCTGACGGTAGACGGGACAGATATTGAGACAGGCGCCGCAGCGGATGCAGGCAAGCGTGGCGCGCGATTCCGGGTCGGCCAGCACTCCCGTGCGGCCGTTGTCGAGCAGCACCACATGGAACTCTTCCGGGCCGTCGCCGGGCGTAACGCCGGTCCAGATGGAGTTGTACGGGTTCATGCGCTCGCCGGTGGCGGAACGCGCCAGCAGTTGCAGGAACACTTCCAGATCGCCGAAGGTGGGAATGATCTTTTCGATGCCCACCAAGCTGATCAGGACCTTGGGCAGTGTGGTGCACATGCGGCCGTTGCCTTCCGATTCCACCACGCAGAGGGAACCCGATTCGGCGATGGCAAAGTTCGCTCCGCTCAAGCCCACGCGCACGCGCAGGAACCTCTCGCGCAGATAGCGGCGGGCCGCGGCGGCCAGGTCCTCGGCGCGTTCGCCCCAATCCTGGAGCTGCATCTTCTCCATGAAGAGGCGGCGGATCTCGGCCTTGTTTCGGTGCAGCGCCGGCACCACGATGTGGGAAGGCTTGTCGCCGCCCAGCTGGATGATGAGATCGGCCAGATCGGTTTCGATGGGCGAGATGCCGGCCGCTTCGAGCGCAGAGTTGAGCGCGGTCTCATCCGAGGTCATGGTCTTCACCTTGATGACCTCGGAAGCGCCATGCGAGCGGATGATCTCGACGATCGTGCTATTGGCCTCGTCCGCGTCGCGCGCCCAGTGCACCTTCCCGCCGGCTGCGGTGCAGGCAGCTTCGAACTGCTCCAGATAAGCTTCCAGGTGGCGCAGAACGTGGTCCTTGATGGCGCGCGCGGAATCGCGAAGTTGCTGCCAGTCCAGGGTTTCTGCCACGGCATGGGCGCGCCGGGCGCGGATCACCTCGGTGGCGTTGCGCACGTTATGGCGGAGCTGCGTGTCGCCCAGCATCGCGCGGGCCGCCTTGGCAAACGTCGGCGCCGCGGCCGCCTGTCCTACCTTGACGCTCATGCGGCCTCTCCCGCGGTGGACGCCAGAATCTCCGCCAGGTGCAGGCAGCGAACGCCGGCCCGCTGCCGGCTGAGGGCGCCGCCAATGTGCATCAGGCAGGAATTATCCACCGCCGTGCAAATCTCCGCCTGCGTGTCCAGGATGGCGCGTATCTTGTCGCTGAGCATGGCGGCCGAGACATCCGCGTTCTTGATGGCGAAGGTGCCGCCGAAACCGCAGCACTGATCCGCTTGCGGCAGCTCGACATAGCTAAGGCCGCGCACGGCGCGAAGCAACTGCACCGGGCGCTCCCCGATCTTAGTGCCGCGCAGCGAATGGCACGTAGTATGCAATGTCACTGTGTGCGGAAACGACGCGCCGGCGTCGACGGTGCGGAACTTATCCACCAGCAGCTCGCAGAACTCGTATACTCGCGGCAGCAGCGCATCCACCTCGCGGCTCACGGAGGCGTCGGGGCTAGCGGCCGCCATCTTCGGGAAGTGTTCCCGCATCATCGCGACGCACGACGACGAAGGCACGCAGATCGTCTCGGCATCGCGAAACACCTCGAGAAAGTGCAGCATCATACGACTGGCGTCGTGCTGGTAGCCGGTATTGTAGTGCATCTGGCCGCAGCAGGTCTGCGCCTGAGGGAACTCCACAGTGTGGCCCAGCCGTTCCAACACCGCGACCACGGCCTTTCCCGTAGCCGGAAAAAGCGTGTCGTTATAGCAAGTGACAAATAGAGATACGTTCACACCGCGCCTTTTGAGGTGCTACCGGAGCTATCCTAGCACGCTTGCAAAGTGCTAAAGGGACGGTAAGTACTAGGCTAACGGGAGGGAACGATGGCACATTCCACCAGGCGAGATTTCTTGCAGCGTGCTGCCGGCGTGCGCCTGGTGGCAGGCTTGGGCGGCAGAGCACAGGCCGACTCGGGCGAGCGCACGGCCGCGGCGCTGAAGGGCCTGCCGCGTGACAGCTATCGTTTGTTAACTAAGTACAGTACGCCGCCTTTTGGGCCGCAGCCGGCGGGGAAAATAGACATGTACCGCCAGCAGTTGAACTCCGAGCACATCGACATTCTGTGCTGCATTGCCTGCGCCCGCCCACCTGGCCGCAGCGGAAGAAAAGCCGAGATGACTCTCGGCTCTTGCAGACTTGACAGTCCGCGCCACGGCGCTTGGTCGCGGATCAGAACGCATCGGAGCCGCGACCACAGGCGGCGGTGCAGGCGCTGGTTACTCAAACCTCGCCACAATCCGTACCGGCCCCAGAATCCCCGCGGGCTGCGGCTGGACACTTCTCATGTCCTGATCCTGAAACCGGTCGCCGTACTTGGCAATTAGCGCGCGATAGTCCGGCAGCGGCTGCGCGGCGAGCGCGTTGAGTGCGAGGTTGGCCACCACGATGCGCAGCGTGTTCTCGCCGGCGTGGAGTTGGTCGGTGATGTCGATTTCGTACGGCGGATGCCACACCGAACCCGCGCGCTGGCCGTTGAGGTAGACAATGGCGGCCTCGCGCACCGGGCCGTCGAGCAGCGCGCGCATACCGCTGCCGCGCCGCTCCGGCGCAGGGACGGGTGTGCCTTCGCCGAAATCCAGATAAAAGCGGTGCCGCCCGTTGAGCATCGCGGCATCCACCGTGAACGTCTTCTCGTAGGTCGCCGTACCCGAGAAGTTCTTCATGCCGGCAACCTCCGTCCAGGAAGTGAGCGGGTCCATCGTCACCGGTTGCGCGGAACCGGCAAAGGTTGCTTTCCAACCGGCGCTTAGATCCAGCACGACACGAGGTTGGGCGGCCGGCTCGGAAGGGCCACGCCCAAGAATCGCCTTTGGGTCGCCAGACGCAAGAGCCGCCATCAACTTCGCGTCGGAAACAGGAGCGCCCATAACCGCCATCGCCCCGGAAAAACAGAGGATGATGCGCGATTCATAGGGCGCCAAGTCCAGGTCGAGAGCGCGAACCTCCGGTCTGCCGACAGGCTCCAGTAGCTTGGTCTTTCCGGTGAAGGGATCCCACGATTCAAAAGGCGTGCTGAAGGTAAACTTCACCATGCTATGCACGCGATGGTTGGCTGTGTTGACGAGGAAGTAGGCTTCATACGGCATCATCGTGCGATGCACGAAGCCGATCTCCGGCGGCGCAGTCAAATCCGGCCGCGACAACTGGTGCAGCGTCTCGCTCAGCGCCACATCGTCCTTCACGAAATGCCCAGGCGCGGCCGGCGCTTCGAACAAAGACCTCGCCAGCTCGCGGACTTTCGGCGTGTCCGTTTTGGCTTCCAGAAATCCGGGCGCGAGCGAGGGAACGCGGCCGGTGGCTATGACGATGCCGCCCCGGCGCGCATACTCGCCGATCTTCGCGAGCGTCTTCAGCGGCATTCTCTCCACGTTCGGCAACACGAGCACGTGGTACTTGATTCCGATCGCGGCGATGGCGTCATCGTCGATGAAATCATAGTTGTAGCCGCCATCCAGAATTTGCGGAATCACCCTTGGGCCGAGCAGCCGGTCCATCGACTGATCCACCGAATCGTGCCCCAGCGTGAAGCCCGCATAAGCGTCAGCGGTGGGCAGATATAGCGCCACATCATTGACCGGCTTACCCTGCCGCAACAGCCAGCTTACCCGCTGCAGGTACGCGGTGATATCGGGCATCACAATCCACCACGGGTTGTGATGGTTGAAGACTGCCGCGGCGTAGAAATGCCAGCCGGGCTCGCCCGCCTGCGGCGGCGAATAGGGCCAGCCGTGGCCCACCAGTTGATTGATGCCGTTCAGAAAGTGCAAATCCGCTTCCGCCTTCATGTCGAGCGGAGTGGCGCGGAAGACCGGCGAATGCAGCCAAGTCCACGTTTCCGACGAAGTCACCGGCCGCCCGTACAAATGGCTGGCCGAGGACGCCCAGCGCGTGGCCGCAAAGCGCCTCCACGCGGAACCCTCGCCTTCGGGCAAGTCCACCAGCGCGTTGCTCGAAAGGTTCACTGGCGGAATGCCATAGTTCTGCGAGCGGAAGCGCGTGCCATGCGCAGCGGCCCACTGTTTCAGCGGCGTCAGATAATGCTCATTGGCGAGCTCGGTCAGCGTCTTGCCCCAATCGTGCCGGATGCTCGCTGTGATCTCGCCCATGTCGCCGGCCAGCGCGGGAAGGTAGGGCGCGAGGTCATAACCGCGGCGTTTTTGAAACTCCTCCAGAAAATCGCCGGTCCAATCCGAGCCGTATACTTCCAAACTGTCGCTGAATACCGCGTAAGGCGGGTGCGCGCCGAAAGCCTGCATCAAGCGGTCGCCGACATCGTGCAAATGATTCTCGATCGCAGCCACGTTGTAGTGATCGAGCACCGGGCCCTCGGCGCCCACCGCCGCGCGCTTCACAGCCTGATGCGTGCGGCTTGTAATGAAGACCAGCGCGGTGCCACCCGCGGCAGCTTCCGGCGAAACATGCATTCCGGCGCCATCGATATTGGTGATGCGATCGAATCCGTCGCCATGCGCCACAAACGCCGCAACGAACTGCTCGCCATCGCCGATTCTGGGCATCGCGACGGTTCCCGCATCAGCCGTCACGGCCAAACGTTCCACACGCAGTCTTGGGGAAGCGAGATCGACCGGAGTGTGCGGGCCCCCATAGGGCCAGCCGCTGCCGAGCGTGATATCGACGCGCATGCCGAGCTCGCGCGCTTTGTCGTTGGCGAAGCGCACGGCATCGAGAAAGCCATCCGAGAGATACGGCAGGTTCACGACGCCCCCGCGCGCCGAGTCGTCGAGCGTTACCGGATATACGGGTTGGATCTCCACGCCGCCAATGCCGCCTTCCTTCATGGCGCGCAGCTCGCGTTCGAGCTCGGGTTTCTCCACCGCCGGGCCGAACCACCACCAGCGCATCATGATCCGGCAGTCAGCCGGAGGGTGTGCGAACGCCGCCCGCAGTTCCGCCGCACCTTCGCCAAGCCGCGCCGCCGGTTGGGAAAAGAGCAAAGCCGCATATGCAGCTGCATAGGCCGATAGTACGCTCCATCGCATTCCTACATGCTAATCTAATGCAAGCGCCCCGACACTGGGTTTCCGAGCGCCGTGGCGTGACTTAGAACTATAGGCCAGGCAAAACGTGACTAATAATAGACAAAGCGAACTTATCCACGCGGCACTCGACCGGTTTCAAATCGAGTTGCCCAGTTGGGGATTTGCCAACACCGGCACGCGCTTCGGCAA
>Ga0181520_10009776_pt1 | contig 13118 bp, 14 predicted proteins | sample PEATcosm2014_Bin_29_FD_132451 | JGI IMG/M metagenome (GOLD analysis project Ga0181520, IMG submission 132451) | Peatland microbial communities from MTU Mesocosm Facility, Houghton, MI, USA - PEATcosm2014_Bin02_30_metaG | ecosystem: Environmental > Terrestrial > Soil > Wetlands > Peat | place...
AGCCGTGTCTCTGGCAAAGAGTACGACCCAACTCAGCCACCGAGCCGGTGGGGCTGGCGGACGGCGTGGAGAACGCTGACGGCGGAGTGCGGATTGAAAGGGCTCAGACCGCACGACCTGAGGCACCATGCGATAACGAAGCTGGCTGAGTCGGCAGATGCCAGCGAACAGACCATCATGAGCATTGCCGGTCACGTTTCCGTGGAGATGCTCAGGCACTACTCGCACATCCGACAGGAAGCTAAGAGGAAAGCCGTAGCCGCCCTCGACAGTGGCACAATTACGTCACAATTGGACACTTGGAAGAGAAACGCCGACGATGAACGTCGGCGTAAACTACTGATAAATGGTAACTTAATGGTCGGGACGGGCAGATTCGAACTGCCGACCCCTCGCACCCCAAGCGAGTGCTCTACCAGGCTGAGCCACGTCCCGACACGATCAAGCCGGCTCGCTCGGAGCCGGCTTTGGAGTTGTCCTTAGTTTACACGAGCCAAGCCTTGCGCGCTTGCCCAGGCCCAGAATTTGTCCCGGAGATCGCCAGCGAACAAGACCGGCCAACTGTAGCTATTGTTCACTGTTCTCTGATCCCTGTTCTCAATGCGCCGGGGGAACGAACTCCTGGGGCAAGCCAAGCCCCTCGCCGAAGAAGAATTGCTCCATCTGCTCGACCAGGAACTGCTGCGCCTGCGGAGTCCAGGGCTGCAAGCGGTACTCGTTCAGCAGCATCTTTTGCCGGTCAACCCACTCGCCCCAAGCCGCCAGCGAGACGTTTTTGTAGATCTTCTGGCCAAACTCCGAGTCGAAGGGAGGCTCTTCCAGGCCCTCCATTTCTTTCTTGTATCGAACGCAAAACACCGTGTGTGCCATCCGTAATGCTCCTAGCCTCATTGTATGGGATCGGGCACGTCGAGCGCCCGGCAGGTTTTATTCCGGGACTAGATCAATTCTGACCTGTGCGGCTCTATGGCGGCATCGCAATATCTTATTGGCGCTCTGTCGGCTTCCCCTACTGCCTCACCGGCCAAGCAGCCAAGTCAAAGGAGCCACCATGTCCGATTCGAATCCCTACGGTCTCTCTGACAATGCCGCATCCGGCATCGCCTATATCACCATCATTCCGGCAATCGTCCTGCTGATCGTCGCTCCCTTCAAGAACAGCTCGTACGTCCGCTTCCATGCCTGGCAGTCGATCTTCTTTTTCATTGCCTGGGCGGTGATCGACATTCTTATTGGGCTGGTGCAAAATCTTGTGCCGTCCACTGTCTTTCTGACCTTATCGGTCTTGCAACTGGTGGGTCTGGCCATCTTCGTTGTCTGGATACTGGTCTTCGTCAGCGCCTTCAACGGCAAGCGCATCAAACTACCCGTCATCGGCGATCTGGCCGAGAAACAAGCTAACAGATAGCGGCTTCCCTCCCCGCCCAGCGCCAGAACGGCCTCCATAAGGAGGCCGTTCTGGCGTTTGTCTCTCGCCTTTGCTGTTCCGGTAAGCGATTCGTGCTTGCGGGCAGAAATTTCGCTTGACAATCGCCTGTGCCAGCATTTTTTCTTATCACGTCTCAAAGCCACGACCTTCTACGCAGTAGATTTCCGGGTTTGCAATGGTTGACCGGGTCCGGCTAGGGCGTGGAGTTCTAATTTTCACAAATTGGGTTCAATCCCGAAGGAGCTATCGTGCCTGAAGAAACTCCGCAAACCGGCCTTAGCGATGATGCCGCCAGTGGCCTTGCCTACTTCACGTTCATCCCGGCGATCATTTTTCTGCTCGTCGCGCCCTACAACCAGAAACCTACGATTCGCTTCCACGCATGGCAGTCGATTCTGCTTACAGTTGCGGCAATTGTGATTGACATTGCCCTTGCAATTGTTCTGTCAGTTGTACTGTTTGCCGTTGGGTTCATGGTTTATGGACTTCTCTGGAAACTGATCGAGCTGTGCTGGCTAGCCATCTGGTTAGTGCCTGTGATCAACGCTTTTCAAGGAAAGCAATTCAAGCTACCCTTGATTGGCGATTTCTCTGAGAAGTTGGCCAACAAGTAACAGATACCACTTCTCATCGGTGCCGCGAACGGTCTCCGCAAGGAGACCGTTCCTTCTTAGAGTCTCTTTCCTTTCTTGCCAAAGCGCTTTTTGTCCTTCGGTCCCGGTGAAACTGCGTCCTTACGTTTGTTCTTCTTCGGCCGTGTCGGTGCGGATTTCTTGCTGGCCAGCGACAGGCCCTCTTCGACAATCGAGAATTGCAGCTTGCGCTCCGCCGCCAGAATGCGGTCCAGAATGACCTGCACGCGGTCGCCGGCGCGGAAGCGGCGTCCGCTACGCTCGCCGATGATCTCGTGGGTATTCTCGCGCCAGGTATAGCGGTCGCCGACGAGTGAATCGATGGGCACCAGCCCTTCGACAAAGAGATCGGTCAGCTCGACGAAGAGGCCGTACTTGGCCGGGTTGAGCACCAACGCGGCAAACTCCTCTCCGACGCGATCCTGCATGAAGCGCACCTTCTTCCACTCGACCAACTCGCGCTCGGCCTCGGCGGCGCGTCGTTCGGTCTGGCTAGTCTCCTCGGCAATCTGCGCGAGCTCGGCCTCGGGAATCGGCGGGGGAATGACTGACTCTGATCCCACCCTAGGCGCAAAAGAACGAACCGCAGGTCCTTCGACTTCCCTTCGCTGCGCTCCGGGTCGCTCAGGATGACAGTAAGTATTAGGTGTACGTCCTGTTGGCAGTCCTTCATTCGGATGCGTCCACGGCGAGCCATGCCGCCCCTCGGCCACCGCTCCTTCGCCAATGACACCCTCGCCGAGCAGCGCCTTCACAATGCGATGCACAATCAGATCCGGATAGCGGCGAATCGGAGAGGTGAAGTGCGTATATGTCGGCGCGGCCAGCGCAAAGTGGCCTTCGTTCTTCTCCGAGTAGCGCGCCTGCATCAGCGAGCGCAGCATCAAGTAGCTGAGAATCCGCTCCTCCGGCTTGCCCTCGATCTTGGCGGCCAGCTTCTGATACATCCGCGGCGTGACGGGAATGTCTTCGGGCACCTCGTGCACCCGCGCGTCGCGTCCCGTGCGTCGAGCGTCGCGCCGGTCACTCTTCATCTGCATCCGCTTGACCGGCAACGCGCCGAGGCCAAGCGTGTAGCCGAAGCTGGCTGCCAGCTCCTCGAATTGGACAACTCTACGCGGCTCCGGCTTTTCATGGATGCGATAAAGCGAGGGCACACCCAGGTCTTCAAGCCAGGTGGCGACGCATTCGTTAGCGGCCAGCATGAATTCCTCGATCAGACGATTGGCCCAGGTACGCTCGGATTTGGTGACGCCGCGCATCTGCCCCTGCCCGTCAAACTCGATCACCGGCTCGGGCAGGTCGAAGTCAATGCTGCCGCGCTGCTCGCGTCGCTGGTTCATCAAGCCGGCGAGCTTGCGCATCAACTCGAAGTTGGGGACCAGAGCCGCATAGCGCGTGCGTACTTCGACATCGCCTTCGAGGATCGCATGGACCTCGGTATATATCATCCGCGCCGCCGAGCGGATCACGCCCTCGACAATCTCATAGCTGGTAATGCGACCGGTCGCGTCAAGCTGCATGATGCAGCTCAGCGTGAGCCGGTCTTCGCCGGGGCGCAGGCTGCAAATATCCGTCGATAGCTCCTGCGGCAGCATCGGAATCGCGCGGTCGGGAAAGTAGACGCTGGTGCCGCGCAGCCGCGCTTCGAGATCGAGGTCCGTGCCAGCGCGCACGTACTCGGCAACGTCGGCGATATGAACCTGCAACTCATACCCATCGCCGCGCTCGGTCACCAGCACTGCATCGTCAAAGTCGCGAGCTGTTTCGCCGTCGATGGTGACGATGGGCAGCGCGCGAAAATCACGGCGCTGCGCAACCTCGGAGAGGTCGAGATGAGCCACGGCGCGCGCCTCGGCCAGAACATTGTCAGGAAAGATGCGCGGCAGTTGATGCTTGCGGATCATCATCTCGACATCGACGCCGAAGTCGTCCGGCGCGCCCAGCACCTCGATCACCCGGCCCACCGCGCCCCGCGTCGGCGTCGGCCAACGAGTGATCTCGACATCTACGACTTGGCCTTCGATGCTGTCCTGCGCGGCATCAGTTCTGCTACCTAGCACCCGATGCGCCGTCGCGTCAGAGACTTCAGGAATCTCCTGCCCATCGGGAATCAGGATCGGCTGCGTCATCCGTTCGTCAAAAGGCGTTACGGTATGCCCTCGCGCACGTTCAGAGCGAGCATAATGAAAGACGCCCACCACGGTCGGGTTGCGCCGTTCGAGCACACGCTCGATGCGGCCCATGCGACGACCATCGGCCTTGGGCGGTTCGACTTCGACCAGCACTTGATCGCCCTGCATGGCGCTATTGATCTCGTTGGGCGGAATGAAGATGTCTTCCACCACACCGGAAGCCTGTCGCGCATTGGGCCGGACAAAGCCGTAGCCGTCGCGATGCAGATCGAGCCGTCCGGCGCAGAGATTGTCGCGCGTGCCGCCCGCGCCCAGCGGTCGGGGAATGCTCCAGTGCTCGCGGTCCAGCTTGGTCAGCGCCCCGCGCACCGTCAGCCGGGCGAGCTGCTCGAGCAGCAGTCGCCGTTCCCGTCCGCCACCCAGCGACAACTCGCGCACCAGTTGCTTGTATCCGGCCTTGCCGCCAGCCGAGCGGGTAATCCGCGCGAGAAGTTCCTTGTCAGTCATAGATTAAGAGTAGGGCATTCGGTTGAAAATTCGCACATATCATCTTCAGAACGCGCTATAATCGCCGCCATGTTCAGGAAAACGATATTTGTTTACGGATTGTTCGTGGTTCTGGCTTTTTTCTCGCCAAGCGTTCACGACCTTGCTGTTGCTCAAGATAGTGCCGTTGCTGACGATGAGCCGAATTCGATCGATCCGAACGACCCTCGGCTTAACTTCACATTCCCTATCCAGCCAGACGGAAAGCCTTTTCGTTTCAAATTGCTGCTGGACAAGGCGAACAACGTCGGTGCCGTGTCCGTCTTCCATGAAGGCGAATCTTTACCGTTTGAGCTTTTTCGAACATACGTAAATGTACATCTTGAAGAACCCTTGTCTAGGTACTGGGATGACAATGATCGTTCGATCCTCCTCACACATGCCGACCTGAACTTTGATGGATTCGAGGACTTGGAATTGTTAGAGAACGATATTCAGCATCTCGATAAGAAACGATATAGCGTCTACCTATGGGACAACAAAGCTGGCCTCTACAAGTATTCCAAAGAACTCGATGAATTGCCCGTCGATCCCACCCCCCATCCCGAGAACAAAACGCTTACGACTCGTGATAGTTGGCCAAGTGGCGCATGGCAAGAGAGTACTTATCGGTGGAATAAAGGCAAGCTCGAAATGATCGAGCAGAATAGCCTTCTTGGCGACTGGAGCAAACAGACCGATATGCAGTGCGGTTTCACTTTTACGTGTAGCAGACTGGTGAATGGTGAGATGGTTGTCACGCTGGAGAAACCTGTTTGCACGGAAAACGAAATGGAGAATCTTCCAAGTTGCCCTGCCGCAACTATGCCTCCACCACCAGGTCCTCCCCAGAACAAACAGAAGCAGTAAAGAAAGACTCGCTGGTATCCCACCCTAGCCGCAAAAACAAGAACGCGGCGAGGGTGGGGCACCCGGAGTAGATGAGATTTTGGATTCCCAGGTCCCAAAGTCGGAACCTGGGAATCCACAACGGGAACGAAACGCAGGTTCTTCGACTCCCTGCACTTCGTTCCGGTCGCTCAGAATGACAGGCCATAGATTCTTATGCGTGAATCAGAGAGATTCCCCGCTACTTCTTCTCAGGTGTAGGCGGCGCAACCACAGGCGCGGTGGGCTTGCTGTTGTCCAGCTTCATGTTGTCGCGGATCAGGTTGGCTAGTAGAACGTCTACCAGCGTGCCGCCTTGTCCGCTTGCACCACCGCCGGCGACGATCTGCGGAACCAGTTGCATCTTGTTCTGCGACAGAGCCTGCACCACCTGCACCAGCGCGTAGTTGCCGGACTCCATCGAATCGATCTTCAACTTGATGACGTCGGCTTCGGCGGTTCCGACGGCCAGGGTCTTCGAGGCTTCGGCGTTGCCCACCGTGGTGATGACGTTGGCGTCGGCCACGGCATTGATTTTTTTCGATTCGGCTTGACCTCGCGCGCCTTCAATGGCCGCTTCGGCGCCAAACTTCGAAATCGTCACGCTGCGCTCGGAGTCCACCACGCGAGCCTGGGTATCGGCCATCGCGCGCGCCTGCTGCAAGTCCTTGCGGGTTTCTTCGGCCAATTGCTGCGTCTTGTAAGTCACCTGTTCCTGCTCGGCGATCTTGCGGTCGGTCAAGGTCTTCATCAGCGCTTCGGGCGGCGTGATGTCGCCGATCAGCGTGTCGATGGCGTTCACGTTGTATTCGCCGAGAGCCGCAGAGATCGAGACCTTGGCCTCCGCCTGCCGCTCGCTGCGTTTCTTGAGGAACTCGATCACATCCGAGGTTTGCGCCGCGTTGCGGAAGTAGTTGCCGATGGTCGGCTCGAGCACCTGCGTCACCAGATTGGCCATCGTCCCGAAGCGGGCGATGACTTTGGGCGCGTCGTTGCGCGGAACGTGAATGATCTGGCTGACGTCGAGGTTGAAGGTGAAGCCATCGGAGGAGCGCACGGTGATGGTCGAGAGCTTCTCGTCGAGCTTGTGGGCCTCGGATTTTCCGGTCGCCCAATTCAGCACAATGTTGGCCGTGGAAACAATCTCGACCTTGTGCGTGAAGGGATTGATGGGATACTTGCCGGGATCGAGCGGATCGACCCAGACGCCCTTTTGCCCGCGGCTGACCAGATTGCCGTGCTTGAAGGTGTCGCCGGTGACGTCCTTGCCCTCATCGCCGACGAAAGCGATCACAACACCGACGTTGGCGATGGGGACCTGGGTCATGGGATAGGTTTCCACGGTGGCGAAGCGTGGATTGATGAAGTAGCGTCCGGCGAGAATGACCTGCTCTTGCAAGCCCTTGTAACCGCCGCTGGTGATGAAAACCTCGGCGTCCTGATACATATTGTGGCCGAGAACCTCTTTGCCAGCGATCTCGCCTGTGGCTAGCGGCTTGCCGTCCTTGGTGGTGACCACGCCGACCATGTTGTCGGAAATCTCGAGCACATCCTCGGTGCTTACATGGAAGAGGGCGGTGTTGATGCGATAGGTTCCCGGGGGAATGATGGAGATCTGCGGGCCGCGCTCGCCGCCTTTGGTCAGGAAGCTACGCGCATCCTGGAAGGAGTTGCATTCGACGGTTTTGGCCAGCACGCGGCCGCCGGAGAGGGGATGGCCGTCGCGGGCCTCGACGATGCCGATGTGTCCGCGGTCAATGGTGGTAAACGGCACCATCGAAATGGCGTATTGCCACGCCCAGAGTCCAAAATGAATTCCCGGAGCTAGAGTATCGGCCTGCAAGCCGGCCTCGCCAAAGAGTGCAACAATGGCGCCGTCGGGCAGGGTACGGTGTTTGCCGAAGAGCACCCATTTCTTGTTGACGATGCCGATTTCACTTTCCGAGACGATGACGGTGCCGAAGAAGATGCGTAAAACCGCCTTGTGGAAAAGCACAATCAGGAAGAGTACGAGGACCCATCCGTACCTGGCCAGCAGGTCAAAGACTGTCGTATCCATGCTTTCGCGCTCCTTGCAATTGGGACCCTCCATGATAGCGCAGCGGCTGGATCTTGCGCCGAATAGTTTTTCCACCTTTGTCTCACATTAATTTGCAGGGCATTGCGCTTGCGGAATTGGAGGGCAGAACCTAGAATAGCGGCAACGCAATACTTGTTGCGGACCGCGAAGAGATAGGATTCTTGTCGTGGCCGCGCGCGGGTTGCCCCGGCGGTGAGTCCGGCAATCCGCACAATCAGTTTTTTGGGCCCACGGCAATGGCCCTGGCCTTGGAAAGCCCAGTCCTTTCAGGACAGAAAAGGAATCACCTTGAGCGCTATGTGGAAACCCAGCCAACCCGGATCGACGACTCCCAGCTTCAACCCGGAACCCTCCCGCCCCGTGCAGTCCGCTCCCTCGGGTGAATTCGCCAACCGCGCTCCGGCGGCGGCAGGCGACCAGGCCACCTTCGGCAAGAGTCTTGTTTTCAAGGGCGAGATCGCCGGCTCCGAGTCGCTGGTGATCGACGGCAAGGTCGAAGGCAGCATCAACCTGCCTGGCAACCGCGTGACTGTGGGGCGCAATGGCCAGGTCACGGCCAGCATCGCCGCCCGCGAGATTGTGATTTTGGGGAAGGTGCGCGGCAATATCATCGCTTCTGACCGGGTCGATATTCGCGCCGAGGGCGCTTTGACCGGCGATGTGACCGCGGCGCGCATCAGCATCGAGGACGGCGCCTTCTTCAAGGGCGGCATTGACATCAAGAAAGGCGATGCCAAGCCGGCAGTCCCAAGCATACCGGAGCCACCCAAACCGGCCCAGGCGTCGTAGCCGCATCTCCGCTTTAGCTCTCACACAAGCGCCCCGGCGCCGTTGAAGGTGCTTGTGTGTTTTGGGTGGCGGATTGGTTACGGAGAATCTCGAAACGGAGGGAGACAGGGGTTTTAACCCCCGTGAAATGCCAATCCAAGTAGCGAGGGCATTAGCTCCGGAGGGAAGTATTCGCCAATCTCACCGGAAATTCCGAGCTTCTCCGCAGCTTGTTTATACAGCGGTTGTAATTGATGGATATTCTGAAAAAACTGGAATGTTCCGGGCCTGAAGGCCATTCAAATTCACGCTCTGTCAGGGGCCTGAAGGCCCCTGCTCCCTCCGAATCGTTTATTTACAACTGTAGTATTTAGCACTGAGGGAATGCAGGTTGCGCCAAAATTGACTTATGCCGAGGCTAATTTGGAGTTTCCTGCCAGGTCGAGTCCGCCAGAACCACGGAAGTTTCAATCTGGCGCTCGGGCACCGTCCAATACTCTTTGAGCAGCCGGGTTTTCTGCTGCGGACTCACCCTCTGAAAGCCATTCTTTTCGTAAAAGCGAATCGCCCAGACAGCATCCGCCCAGGTACCGATCAAGACTGAGTTTTTGGCAAGCCCCAGCAAATGAGCGAGCAGCTGCCCGCCAATTCCGCGCTTCTGCTGGCTGGTACGTACATAGGCGTGGCGGATCAGCGTCACATCTCGGACCAATTGAATTCCCATAACGCCTTCCAGCCTCCCATCCATTTCGCAGCCCCAGAAGACAACGCCTGAGTCGATCTCATGCCGCAGCTTCTCCTCGGACATATAAGGCTCTGTCCAGCGGTCCGCGGGAATGATTCCTTTGTAGGCTTGAGCGCCGTCGTTGATGATGGCCCAGATGGTCTTGAAATCCTGGTTATCGCAGCGGCGAATCATGAGGATATAGACTGCTCGCGAAGCGATTTGAAAGCAGCAACGATGCAGAACGAATGCAAATCTAGGAAGAAACAAGCGTGGACCGGGAGGTCCACGCTACAGCCGGCCAGGAGGCCGGCGCTACATTTTCATCTACTGCGGGTGGCGAAGCTGGTGGACGACTGATATAAACACGCCCTCAGAAAACCTTCATGTGGATGACAAGGTACTTTTTGGGATCGGCGCGCAGGTCCTTCAGCAATTGCTGCGCCTGATCCATCGCCTGGTCGGCGTGGTCGTAGAGGCCGCGGTTGACCACCATCTGCCCCAGCGTGCCCTTGCCCTCATCCATCCCCTTGAGAATCGAGTCAAGACGGCTGACGGCATCATCGAGTTTTTGCGCGAAGGCCGGGTCTTTGGCCAGCACGCCCAGCGCGCCTTTGCCGGCGTTGATTTCGGCCACCAGTTGATTGGCGTTGGCGGCAACCGCATTCAGGTTGTCGTAAAGTTTGTCGTCTTTGAGCAGTTTGCCAGCGCTGCCCTTGCCCTCGTCGAGCGCGATGGCGACCTTGTTCAGCCGGTCGACGGCAGAGTTGGCGCGGTCGTAGAGAGAATCGTCGTTGATCAGCTTGCCCAGTGTGCCTTTGTTGGAGTTGATGGCGCCGGTAATGTTCTCCAAGTCGGTGGTCAGTTGCGCGATTTTGTGCGCTTCTTCGGGGTCGTTGATCAGCTCGCCCATTGTCCCGCGCCGGGAGTTGAGGGTATCGAGCAGCACACCAACCTTGCGCATCATCGACTGAATCTCGGTGATAGAGCCGCCGCTGGAGTTGATCAAATCCTGAATGCTGGCGGTGCTGGCGGCCTTCAATTCGGCGTTGTTGGCCGGTGGCGGGCCAGTGGCGTGGGTGGAGTGGATATCGACGAAGCTGTCGCCCAGCACGCCCGCCTTGTCGATCAGCGCGGTCGAATCGGTATGCAGAAAGCGGACGGAATCGTGGCTCACCCGCAGTGTCACCTCGACCGGCGTGGGATTGCGCTCGGGAACCACGCGGATATGAATCACGTTGCCGATGGTGACTCCCTCGAGCGCAACCGGCGCGCCGTCCTTCAGCCCGCCCGCATTTTCAAAATAGCATCGCAGTGTCAGCTTGCGCGCGAACGGCCCGCCGCTGGAGCCCGACATGAGAAGGATCAGCCCCACCAGGATGGCCATCGCCACCACCACCAGAGCTCCCACTCTCAGTTGCGACCACTGAATCTCTTTGCGGCTTGGCACGGTACTCCTTTGCTGGAAGATAAGCCAGTTATCGCCTAGAGGATAGCAGAAATGACCGGGTTAATTGCGCCCATCCTCAAGTACGACGCTGGCCATGGCCAGTTCGGCGGTGTGGGTGATGGAGAGAGCGGCTCGGCTGACGCCCATGCGAGCGGCAAACTCGGCCGCGCGCCCGTGAAAATACAGGGTAGGCCTACCGCCGGGCTCGCGCCCGACCTCAATCTCCAGCCAGTTCACTCCGCGGCTAATGCCCGTCCCCAGTGCCTTGGCTCCCGCTTCCTTGGCGGCAAAGCGAGCGGCAAGGCTCTCGGCCGCCTTGCGCTTGCGCAAGCAATAGGCCTGTTCCGCGGCCGTGTAGACGCGATCCAGGAAGCGCTTCCCATAGCGCTCCACGGTTTGCTGGATGCGTGCGATCTCTGTCAAGTCGATTCCGGAGCCGACAATCATGCTGCTTTGAAGCTACAACATTTTGCCCAAGCTGTCTTTGGGCGTCCCTCCAATTACCAGTGCAAGCCACATCCACCGCGCCGGCACCGGGGTTGTATCGAAGCAGGTCAAAGGCCGTTCGACTCCGGCACAATTGTTACGCTGCGCAGTTTGTCTCCGATAAAGCGGATGTGAGGCTAACGGTGCCGAGCCATAACGTAGCGCAAATGATCAGTGTCCCCTGGGCGATGCAGATGAAGGCTATCTCCATTGAAGAGCCTTCGCGCCTCGTCCAGACCCTCACCGGCGCCATTCTCGGCTGTGGCGGCTGGGTTTTGAGCCGCGGGGCAAACGATTCCGGCACAATCAGCATGCTGTTCGAGTTCGAGCGTCAGGCTTGTGTGGATATTTACAGTGTGATGATCGCCGCCGGACTGGAGCTGAGCCAGAGCGGGCATATCCGCTTCACCGAGCTGTGCCAGTGCACCCGCAGCCACCAGCAGGATTGCGGCGCCGAGATTGCCAGCATCGATCTGGAAATCCAGACATTCCCTGTGGAGATGATGCACGGCGCACGCGCCACAGAGATCGCTTGACCGTCCGACCGGATTCGCCACAGTCATCGATGGATGAGCCTTCAGCACACATACGGGATGAATCGCCGAGTGCGCTTAATGTAATCTGCATAGGCCGCGCCAAAGCGCTTGAGGTTCTCTCGTTCCTCGGCAACTGCGGTAGCCAGCAGAAAACCGCTCGCTCCCACCGTCAGCGCCATGGAGCCGATCCCGAGCGGGTCCTTTAGCCAGGCGCTCCAGGCGAGCGCCAGCAACGATGCGTACAACGGATGCCGTATCCGGCGATACGCTCCCACTGTAACCAGCGCCGTGGTGTTCTCGAAGGCTAGATTGGCACCCTCAACTCCGGTTGGCTCCGGACGGCCAATCACCCTCAGCAGCCGAAAGCCTTCGATAGCCAGCCCGATTGAGACCACTCCGAGAAACCATGCCGCCAGTTGCCGCCACGAGAGCGGGTCACGAAACCACATGGGAATATTCAGGAGGATGAGGGCAATCAGCAGTTCGAACGCAAAGAAGCGATAGAAACCGTGGGTGCGCAAATCCTTGAGCGACCGCCAAGACAGTGGCATGATTGCGGCGGATGCCGCTAAAAAGAGAAGGCCCCGTACCATGGTCCTTATCAGCCTTTCGCTAGAACCGGACGGAAAAGTGCATCAACGGACCGACGCGCCGTCCGGTTACTTCCCCTTCGTGACCTTCGCCAAAGCGTCGACAACCTTCTGGTAGCGGCTTACTGCCTTGGGATCCTTGGCGCTCTTCAGCAGTGCTGGATCGTCCAGTCCGCTTTGGCGAAGCGTCGCCTCCATCTCCGAGGGCTGAATTTGGCCAACTACATCGAGCATACCTTGCGCCAGCGGCAAGGGCTTCAAAGTCGCAGTGGAATTCGCATCACCATCCAGGCTTCCCTTGAAGTTCGGATCGGCGCCAGCTGTGAGAAGCGCCTGAACGATCTCCAGATTGCCGTTCCGGGCCGCGTAATGCAGCGCACTCCAGCCATTCGGTGAGGTGCGGCTATTGGCGTCCGCGCCTTTGCTGATCAGCTTGACGGCTTCTTCCGTATTGTCTGCCTTGACCGCCGTCATCAGCGCCGCCGAGCTCGGCTTGCAGCCGCAAACGGGAAGAAGTGCAACTATCAATGCGAATAGAAAGAGCGGCTTCCATTTCATTGCAGCAGTGTGTCCTTTCGAGGCGCCCGCGGAGACTATCGCGCCTTCTCACTCATCTGCGGACGAAGCTCTAAGATTTCCCTGGATTGTCTTGAATTGGATTAAAACTACTCAACGATGTTATCAAGCCTGCGCTTGCCGGGTCAACCAGAGACACCAGCACAAAGCTGCGCCCCTAGAAAGCAGTCTTTGCTTTCTAGGAACTTGTTGAAATTCGATTAGATTTCCGCGTCATGTGGGTCTTCCGATTCATCGAATAGTTATGCGTGGAGATGAGCGAGTACAAGATGGGATGTTCAGCTATGTTTCGTTGGAGC
>Ga0181520_10009777_pt1 | contig 13116 bp, 12 predicted proteins | sample PEATcosm2014_Bin_29_FD_132451 | JGI IMG/M metagenome (GOLD analysis project Ga0181520, IMG submission 132451) | Peatland microbial communities from MTU Mesocosm Facility, Houghton, MI, USA - PEATcosm2014_Bin02_30_metaG | ecosystem: Environmental > Terrestrial > Soil > Wetlands > Peat | place...
CCCGCCGCCCAGGTTCAGGCAATCGTTCCAGTCGGCACGCAGTCCTTTGCAGATGCCGTTGGCTCCGACCTGACGGGCGGAAAAATCGAGAGCGCGCTTGAGGTGCTGGTAGACCGTGGCCTCGCCCTGGTCCGCGAACGGAACCACCTCCGCGAACAGCGCGTCGTCCCCGGTCTCTTTCACGTATTCGCAGACCGAGACCACAATCCACAGCGCGTCGTCCGAGCAAACGTCCTCGAGACCGTGGATGATGCTCTTGCGGTCCGGCGCTGGCGTCACCGTGGGCGATTTGAACTTGGGGGCCTTCTGCTTGGCTGGATCGAACCAATCCGGGTCGAACAGGTGAAGCCCATAGCCTTCGCTCACCTGCCCTTGCAGAAGTTCGAGGATGCGCTGCCTGCATTTCCCGGGATTCGTGTGCGCCACGCTCATGATGTCCTGCGAGGTGTCGCGATATCCCAGGCCGGTGCGCCCGCCCACCTCGATGAAGGATGCGAACCGCGACCAGACCACGCAGGTTTCCGCCTGGTACAGCGTCCAGGTGTTGATCATGGTGTCGAGGCCCTGGTTGGGGGTCTTGCACTGGAACGCGGCGAGCTTTGGCTCCCAATACGACCGGAGCGCCGCAAACGCCCGGTCCACCTCGGCCAAGTCCGAATATTTGGCCTTCGCCTCGCGCCCCTTGGCGCGCGGGCCCACTCCCAGCAGGAAAACCACCCGCGCTTCCTCTCCGGGAGCGAGCGTCAGCCGCTTGTGCAGCGCAGCGCAGTGATTCCCACCGAGCTCGGAACTGCCGGAACACTGCCCGCGCTCCACCGCCGCCGGGTTGGTTTCCGTCCGGTAGTTCCCCAGGAAACGGTCCCGCATGCAGTCATAGCCATCCGGCTCGAAGTTGGAGGCGAAGTAGTGAAAGGTCCATGGCTCGTAAAAGAAATCGTATTCGATGATGCCGTCTTCGTAGTTCGCGCCGGAAGCGTACAGGCTCATCTGCAGGTTCTGGTTATCGATTTCAATATGGTGGAAGGAGAACTCCAGGAATGAAAACACGCTGAGGCGGCGCTCGCGCGAGCCGGTGTTCTTGATCCGCACATCCCACAGTTCGGCGTCGTCGTCAACCGGGATGAAAACGGTCTGCTCGGCGTGCAGTTCCTGGTAGTCGCAGGAGAACTTAGAGTACGAGAGACCGTGCCGGCACCGATAGCTGGCTTTCTCGAGGTCCTTGCCCACGGGCTGCCAGGAGACCGACCAATACTCGCCCGTTTCGTCGTCGCGCAGGTAGACATAGCGCCCTGGCCGGTCCAGGGGAACGCCGTTAGCGCGGAAGCGCGTAATCCGCTGGTGCTCGGCATTCCGATAGAAGGAGTAACCGCCGGCGTTGTGCGAGATCACGGTGCATAGATCCCGCACTCCCAGGTAGTTGGTCCAGGAGACCGGCACATCTGGCCGCTCAATCACGTATTCCCGGTTCTGGTTATCGAAGTAGCCGTATCGCAAAACGCACCTCACACCGACACAAACTGCCTCAGCCAGCGCACCAGTTCCTGCGCCTTCGGCGGCGAATCGGCTTCGACGGCGAGCCGCAGCACCGGCTCGGTCCCGGAGAACCGGAGCAGCGCCCAGTTATCGTTCTCCAGCATCAGCTTGGTGCCGTCCATGTGCGAGATCCCGATCACAGGGTAGGGGCCTATGTGGCTGCAGGGCGCTTCCTTCAAGCGCCGCGGGACCACGATCCGCATCTCCGGCGTGGCCGGCAGGCTCTCCTCGAAATCGTAGAGCCGCCCGGTGAGGCCGCGCACTCGTTCGAGCAGCGGAGAAATCTTCTGGCCGGTGCGCGCCAGCATTTCCACCACCAGGGCCGAAGCGAAGATGCCATCCTTGCCGAGGATGTGCCCCCGGATGGTCAGCCCGCCCGAGGATTCGCCCCCCAGCAGCGCGTTGTGCTCCGCCATCGCGGCGGTGATGTGCTTGAAGCCCACCGGGACTTCGTAGCACTGCTCGCCCAATCGCACCGCCAGCCGGTCGAGCAGGTGCGTGGTCGCCAGGTTGCGCACCACGCCGCCCCGCTCGCCGCGCACTTCGTGCAGGTACCAGTAAAGCAGCACCAGAACGTCGTTGATCGGGATATACTCGCCGCGCTCGTCCACGATGGCGATGCGGTCGGCGTCCCCGTCCATCGCCAGCCCCAGGTCGTACTTGTGATCCAGCATCTGGGAGGTGAGAAGCCGCAGCGCTTCCAGATTGGGAGCGGGGGAGCGTCCGCCGAACAGCGGATCGTGCCGCTCGTGGATGAATGTCACCCGGCAGCGGGCCTCCGTAAGCACCGTACCCAGTGTGAGCTGGCCCACGCCGTACATCGGATCCACGATCACGTTGAGTCCCGCCTCGCGGATCGCGTTCAGGTCGATCAGCTTTTCCACCGCGTCCACATACTCGTTGGTGAGGTCGCGCCGCTCGACAATACCGGCCTCCAGGGCCAGGTCCAGTTCCACTTTGATGACATCGTCCGGCTCGAGTGCGTTGGTCTCGTTCTCGATTCTGCGCGTCTCATCGTCGAGCAGCAGCGATCCATCGCCATGAAAGACTTTGAGTCCATTCCATTCGGGAGGATTGTGGCTGGCCGTAAACGCCAGGCCGTACGCCGATCCGCGAGTGGCCGTGGCGTAGGTGATCAGCGGCGTGGGCGCATCTTCGCTCAGCAGAATGGTGGGGATGTTGTTGCCCGCAAATACCTCGCAGGAAGCCTCGGCAGCTTGCTTGGAAAGAAAGCGCCGGTCGAATCCGACGATAACTCCTCGCTTCTCCTCGCCGCGGCGCGTGATCCCGTTCGCAAGCGCCTGGCTGAGCCGGCGAACGTTGTGCATGGTGAAGCCTTCGCCGATGATGGCTCTCCAGCCGCCGGTGCCGAAGGTGACCAGGTTCTGTTCCTCCTGGCGCCGCGGCCGGAACAACCGTTTCTCGAGAATGAACTCGGCTCGCGCCAGGTCCGCTGCCGTGTTGATGCCCTGCACTTCGTCCTGGTCGTAGAGCTGATAGCTTTCCACGCGCCGTCCCGATCGAATCAACTCGTGCACCCAGTCCGTGAGGCGGTAAGCCGGCGAGATGGCGCTGGTGTCGACCGCGTAGGCGCCCACGTTCACTTCGCGGATTTCGCGCACGGCGGGCGATGCCTCGGTGTCCTCGATGATGTCGATGATCTCGCCGGCGGCGCTGCGCACGATTCGTCCATAAGGAAGGGCCCGGTCGACAACCGCTGTCAGCAGCGTCAGGTCCGCCTTCCGCAGGCGATGCCCGTTGAGCAGTCCGCGAATGGAGGCCTGGCGGAACAGCGGCGTGTCGCCGTAGAGAATCAGCAGGCTGCCCTGGAAATCGCGCAGCAGCGGCAGGGCCTGCAAGGCCGCGTGACCCGTACCCAGCGGCTCCTCCTGCAAGACATACCGAACCTTGTCGCCCAGGTGCGCCCGCACTTCCTCCTGCCTGTACCCCACCACAACGTAGATGTCGCCAGCGCCGGCCACGCCGAGCGCATTCTCCACGACGCAATCGAGGATGGTGCGATCTCCCAGCGGTTGCAGCACCAGCGGCCGGCCATCCTCGGCGAGGGTTTGCCTGCCGGCAGCCAGAATGATGACCTTGGTTTCCACGGCCCCGGCCGGCGTGGCCGACGCCAATGTCCCATCGAGCGTCAGCTCCATTGCGGTGCCTCCTCCACGAGCTCCCGCGCGGCGTCCGGTGGGGTTCCTCCACCCCGGATGGGGATAATCCGGGAAAGAATCAGCGCCGGGATTGAGGATAGCAGCACCCACACAAAGAAATTCCGGTAGCCGACCGCGACCTGGATCTTCCCGCTGACCGTGCCCGGAATCATGAGGCCAAGATTCATCAACGAATTGGCGAAAGCGTAGTGAGCCGTCTGATACTTTCCCGGCGCGATCTCCTGCATCATGAGCAGAATCACGCCCACGAAGCCGAAGCCGTACCCGAACATCTCCACGCTCAGCGCGGCCGTGATCAGCAGATGACTGGTAGCCAGAGCCGTGCTCAGGTACACGTAGGCGAGGTTGGGGAAATTCATCGCGCAGACCAGCGGCAGCAGCGCGCGCCGAAGCCCCAGCCAGGAAGTGAAATAGCCGCCCAGAATGCTGCCCGCGACGAAGGCGATGGTTCCGAATGTGCCATAGATTGTACCGAACTGGTCGGTGGTCAGGCCCAGACCGCCCGCCATCCGCTTATCCACCAGGAACAGCGGGCCAATCTTCACCACTTGGCCCTCGCCGGCGCGGTACAGCAGGATGAAAAGCAGCAGCAGGTAAATGTTCGGCTTCTTGAAGAAGCTGACCACCACCTCCCGGAAGGTGGCCGCCATCTGGCGGATGCTTTCCGAGCGGCGCTCGGCGCCTCCACTGGGCAGCACCTGCCAGTGATAAATGCCCACCGCCATGAGGATGAAGCCCATGGCCGCGAAGACCGCCATCCACGCGCGCGGCACACCCACACGGAACTCGAGGTATCCCGCCAGGATGATCAGGCCGCCCTGCGAGAAGAACCGCGCCGCGTTGTAGAAGCCGCCCTGCCATCCTGCGTACGCCGCCTGCTCTTTGGGCGAAAGGCTGGCGATATACAAGCCATCGGCGGCGATGTCGTGGGTCGACGAGCAGAAAGCGACCACGGCCAGCAGAGCCAGCGTGTATCCGAAATAGCCCGGCAGCGGCAGGCACAAGGCCACCAGCGCCAGGCTCAGCCCACCCGCAAGCTCCAGAAAGACCACGAAGAACTTCTTGGTCTTGAACATCTCGATGAGCGGGCTCCACAAGGGCTTCAGCGACCACGGCAGCAGCAGCAGACTGGTGTAGAAGGTGATGACATCATTGCGCAGCCCGAGGCGCTTGTAAAGGATCCCGGCGATCAATGCGACCGCGAAGAACGGCACGCCCTCCGCGAAGTACAGCGTCGGCACCCAACGAGCGGGATGCGTGCGATCGGGCGTCCGGGTGCTTGTCATTAGCGTCCCCCGGTCAGGCTTTGAACCAAGCGCGGACTCACCTGACCGCTCCCTGCGATGGTGGCCTGGGACTGCCAGACGTGTCCAGTTCACAACGGTTGCGGGAACGTTATGGGAGGTTTGTTACCTCCACCGAACGTCCATAGGGCCTTTACTTTCGGCCGTTTGGGCGCATCTGGAGCGGCCCTGGGCGCCGATGTAAACGCGGCCATAGATCCGCGGGTCCGTGATGGCGCCGAGCATGCCGTACTGGCGGGCGTCGTCTTCGGGTTAAACTGGACAAGATTTATGCGACAGACAACCTGGATACTTCTAGCGGCGCTCACCGTGGCCGTGCCGGTCGCCGGCGCGGGCGATTTCTATCTGAAGAACGGCGATCGGGTCGTCTTCTACGGGGACAGCATCACCGAGCAGAGACTGTACACGGTAATCGCCGAAACGTACGTGGTCACTCGCTACCCGAAGCTGGATGCCGTCTTCGTTCACTCCGGCTGGGGTGGCGACCGCGTCAGCGGCGGCGGCGGCGGTGCCATCGACACTCGTCTCCCCCGCGACGTGTTCGCGTACAAACCGACCGTGATCACCATCATGCTGGGCATGAACGACGGAGAGTATTCCGCCGAGAGCGAAGCCGTCGACAAGAAGTTTTTCGACGGCTACCGGCACATCGTCGATGCGGTCCACTCCGCGTTGCCCGGCGTCCGCATCACCGCGATCCGGCCTTCGCCGTACGACGATGTCACGCGCCCGCCGAATTTCCCCGGCGGCTACAACGAGGTGATGATCAGTTTCGGAAAGTGGATCGCCAACTACGCCGGGGAAGCGGGGCTGGACGTGGCGGATCTGAACACGGATGTCGTGCAGGTGCTGGCGAAAGCGAACGAACAAAACGGCGAGGAGGCGCGCAAGATCATCCCCGATCGCGTCCATCCTTCGTTCGCCGGCCACCTGATCATGGCGGAGGCGCTTTTGAAATCCTGGGGCGCGCGGCCGGTGGTGTCTGCCGTTACCATCGACGTGTCGGCGGGAAAGCCCCAGGTGAAATCGACGGAACACGCCGAGATCTCCGCGTTATCGGCCGAACACCCGCTGGAGTGGACCGAACTGGATGACGCTTTGCCGCTTCCGTTCCGAAGCTGGCAGAGCATGTGGGGGTCGGGTCCGTTGAAACTCGTTCTGGCGAGTTCCGACGTGGCCGAATCGCTCAACCGGCAATCGCTCCGCGTCAGCGGCCTGCACGACGGCGTTTACACACTCCAAATCGATGGGCAGGCCGTCGGCACGTTCAATAACGACCAACTCTCGAGTGGCATCAACCTGGCGCTGCTGGATACGCCCATGGCCAAGCAGGCCAGGGAAGTGTACGATCTGACCCTGACCCATTGCGATATTCACAATGATCGCTGGCGCACCATTCAGGTGCCCCTGGCGGAGTACGATCTGCCGCAATCCCGCACCACCATGGAATCGATCGACGCGCTGGAGCAGGCCGTGGTCGCCAAACGGCACGAGGCCGCCCAGCCGAAGCCGCACAAGTACGCTTTGGTTCCGGTCCAGTAGCGGATCCGGCGCCGGCTGCGGCTCAGGCGAGGGCCCCTTTGTATAGGGCGACCAGCTTGCCCCAAGCGCGCTCGGCGTCGGGCTGGTTGTAGACCGGCGCGCCGTTCTGGAGCGGCATGTCCGGCACGCACCAGCCGTGCAGCGCTCCCGGATACACTTCGATTTCGGCGGGGACGTTGGCTGCCGCGAAGGCTTCCTTCAACTTGTCCTTGGCTTCCGGCTGGCGCGCGTCGTCGTTCGACGCCACGCCGAAATACATGTGCGCCCTAATCTTCGGCGCGAGCCGATGCGGGCTGTCGGATTTGTCCGTCACCAGGCCGCCGCCGTGGAAGGACGCGCCGGCGCCGATGCGATCGGGCAGCGCCGCGGCGGTCCTCACCACCAGCGCGCCGCCCATGCAGTAACCCTGGGTTCCGATCTTCTTTGCGTGGTTCACTTCTTTTTGCGCGTCGAGGAAAGCGACAAACGCAACGGCGTCCTTCTCGGCGTTGCCGGGTGCGTTCACCGATGCCATCAGCGGCTGGAGCTTGGCCCTGTCAGCCGGATTCTGGAAGCTGAAGTGTGAGGGTTCCAAGTGAGGAGCTTTGGCCACGCGATAAAAGGGATTGGGCACCAACACGGAATAGCCCTCAGCGGCAAGATGCCTGGCTATTTCGCGCATTGAGGGCCGCAAGCCGAATGCGTCGGGCCAGATCAGCACGCCCGGATAGGAACCGGTCTTCGGGTGAATAAAGGCTGCGTCGCAGGTCCCGTCGAGAGTCTTGATCTTGACGTCGGTTTCGATGACGCCAAGGCCTGCTGCCGCGTGAGCTGCATCGCCGCGCGGTGCGAAATCACCGGGTCGCGCGTCATTCTTTGGTAGGTTCTTCGGGTCTTCCGTCATGGTTATCTCTAGAAGAGTGTATCGCTTCCCATGGCAGGAGTCTCCGACGCGGCCGTGCATCCCGCCCACTATAACGAAGCGAGCGCCGGGCAGGGCAATTACGCCGTCTCAGTTCTGCTTGCCGTCGCCGGGGTCCTTCTTGTCGGTCTTATCCGGGGTCGCATCGGCGGGTTTGTCGCCGGGCTTTTCACCGGGACGGTAAAGGGTGGGCGGCTTCCGTTTTTGCTCTTCCGCGGCAGCCTTCTGATCGGCTGCCTGTTTGGCTTTGCGCTCGGCGGGCGACATGGCATCTTCCAAAGCCTTCTTGTCCTTCTCCTCGCGCGCTTCCACGGCGCGCTCGCGCTGCCCCATGTCTTCTCGTGCCAGGTCCAGGCTGTCGTTGGTGGTGTCGATGGCGTCCTTGAGAACAAAATCGTAGCGATCCACGTCCTTGGGGTGGCTGTCCTGAATCCTGCGCAGCACAGGCAGCAGTTCGCTCTCGGCGCCGGCGACGAGCTTGAGTCCCTCGGCAATGTCGATCTTGCGGTGCAGCGCATCGTCGGCCACATCGTCGAGCGCATCGATAATCCGGTTGAAGTCGTCGAGCGCATCGTGGATCAGGATAGAGCGGCCCGGCTTGTCCTTGCCGAGCAGATTCTTCACCAGGTCGACGCGCTGGCGGGCGAAGCCGGCGTAGAGGGCCAGGCGTTGATTCGGTTCCTGGGCCTCACGGATCTGATCCGCCTCGTCGGTCGAAAGAAAATCGCGCCGTTGCTGCGCCGCCGCCAACGGCGCCAGCAGCAAGGCGATCGAAACCGAGCACGTCAGGGTTCTCATTTTGGTTTGCCCTCCATCAGGCCCAGCAGCAGCTTGTCGTGCACCTGCTGCACCTCGGTCTTGGCTTTCTCGAGCAGGGGGCGGTCCGCGAAATTCATGTCCCGCTCCAGGGTGTCGAGTTTGCGGAGCAGGCCGCGCGTCTGGATCTCGGCGTATTTGAACCAGCGGGAACTCTTGCGTGGGTCCTTGCCCGTCTGGGTGAGCGAGCGAAAGGCCAGATTCACGGAATCGACGATTCTCGCTGCATCGGCGGCCACGCGATCGGTGTCTCCCTTTTGATAGTCGGAGCGGGCGGCTTCGAGTGCCGCATCCGAATCGGCGAGGGCCAGCCGCGCGCGCTTTTCCAGGTTCGGTTCGGCGCGCGCCTGCGCCAGGTCGTCCGCGCGGGCGCCGCCTGTCATCCACGCCAGCACCACCAACGCCATCCAGCAGCCGCGCGTCATCAATGTGCCTCCAATTGGTGGCGGATGATGCGCGCCCGCTGTCGCGCCTGAAATTCCTGGTCGGGGTGCTTGCCCTGGCTCAGGTCGAGAAACTGCTCGTAGGCTTCGAGCGCCGGCTTCAACTGGCGCATCTTATCCAGGATGATGGCCCGCATAAAGGCGAGGCCGGCGGTGTTCTCGCCCAACCGGTGAGCCTGGTCGAAAGCCGCCAGGGCGCGCGGCAGGTCTCCGGCCATATACAACGCGTCGCCCAACTCGCGCCACGCCTCGATGGCGTCCGGCTTGAGTTTTCCGGCTTCGGCGAATTGCGCGGCGGCAAGGGGGAATTGCCGCGCATCGCGCAAGGCGCGGCCGCACATCATGCGCAACTCGAAGTTGGCGGGCTCGGCGGCCACCGCCTTTTGCATCAGCGGCGTCGCCTTGACGGGTTGGTCGGAAAACACGTATGCCATCGCCAGGGCCACGGCATTAGCAGTGGACGGCTCTTTGGCATATGCGGTTTCGAGAACCGGCACGGCTTCGGTGAATTGCTTGCCATCGAGCAACAACTGGCCGAGGTGCGCCTGCGCGGCGGGATCGCCGGCGAAATCGCGATAAATGGCGGCCGCCTCGGCCGGCTGGTGCGCCTTTTCGTACGCGGCCGCCAGTTCCAGCAGCAGACTGCGGTTTTTGGGCTCGAGCGCAACCGCCTGGCGGTAATGCGGCGCCGCATCGCCAAGTTTGCCCTCGCGCGCCAGCACCCGGCCCAGGCCGGATTCGGCGGCGGCGGATTTCGCGTCCAGTTCGATGGCGCGGCGGTAGCTGGCTTCGGCGCGATCGAGGGCGCCTGCCTGCGCCTCGGCTTCCGCCAGGTAGTAGCGCGGCCGGAACTCGTCGGGCTTCTGCGCCGCGGCCGCTTCGAGCAGCGTCTCCGCGCCCGCATCCTTGCGTCGCAGGAGCAGCATGCCGCAGTTGAGCTCGGCTTCGTACAGGCCGGGCTTCAACTCCAACGTCCGGCGGTATTCCGCAATCCCCTCCTCGTCGCGCGCCAGGAACCCGTAAGCCAGAGCCAGGTTGAAATGAGCGCTGTAGTCGGAAGGGTCCGCCGCCACGGCTTTGCGAAACGCCTCGGCGGCGGCTTCATACTCGCGGCTCCCAAGCGCCTTCAGCCCTTCCGCCGCGTAATCGGACGCCTGAAGCAAAAAGAGGACGGCCAGCGTAGGCCACATGATTCAATTCTAAATCCTCTCGCCATCCAAGCCGGCTCGCAGTCTGCTTTTTGCAGCCGGTTGCATGCAAGAAAATCCCCCGAATCGACGGCGGGCTACTTCTTGGCCGGGGCGGGCTCCGTCCGCAGGTCCAAGCCGGGAGCTTCGACCGGCGCAGCTTGAAAATCAAGCGGCAGGTCGATGAGCGCCTCGTGCCGGTTGTCTTCGTCCAGAATGTGCATGGTGTAGTGGCCGGTTGGCACGTCAAAGGCGGCGTTGCCGACCAGCGTGTCGGCGGGCGCCAGCGTGCGCAGGGCGCCGACCCAGTCCTGCACGCCGCTACCGTCGGTCAGTTCGGGAAAACGATGTCCCGTGCTGTCCTCGACGATGAAATTGGGCACCGCCGCGTCGGAGTTGCCGCCGTTGGTGACACTCAACCGCACCAGCAGAAACTGGTTCTGCGCGGCGCGGGCCGCGGGGCCATCGCCGAACGCGGGAAGCCATCGCGTCTCGATGCCGAGGTATGTCAGGTTCCCCAACTGCACTTTCTGCCCCAGGGAATAGGTGTGAACTTCCCAGGCGCGCTCGCCGCAGGAAGCCAGCCACACAGCGCAGAGCGGAACCAGAAGCAATAGAAAACGTTGAAAGCGCATCAGCAGAACTATTGTCGCCACCGGCGCCGTGCAAGTCAATCATTCGCGGGCGGGTGTTCGCGCCCGGGTGACGAGCGGCTACTGGCGCTGCGCTTCCTGCAGTATGCGTGCGAACTTGCGCCGTTGCTCTTCGGTGAGCACCTGGTCGATGCGGTTCTTGCTGTCGCTCAGCACGGTGCGGTAGTACTGCCAGAAGTCGTTGAGGATGGACTGCATCTGTTCGGCTTGTGCCGGAGTCAGATCCAGTTGCTTGCGCAGACGTTCGAAGTAAAGAGTGCGGCCGGCGGGTGTATCGAATGCCGGCTGATGGAGGCGGTTGTGCCAGCCCAGGTGCATTACCAAGGCGCCCGCGGCCACGCCGCACAGAAACACCAGGGTCAGCACTGTGAGGCTGGCCACGCGGGGGTTCCAGGCGCCGCTGGCGGCCCTCTCCATTAAGTTAGCGTTCATACGCCGTCAGCGTGAGCAGCATGTTGTCCTGCGCCAGAGCGCTGCCGGAGGCTGCGGTGCTGTCTTGCGCCAGGATCGCGTCCGGTGTGAAACTCCCGCGGTAGGTAGCTTCCCGAGTTACCAGGACGCTGCCTAACACCGCCAACGTCAACATGCAGCTAAACGCCAGGCGTCTCAAGAAAACCAGGTCGAAGGCGAACAGACCGGCAAAGGAAGGCGCGGCGCTGGTCGACTCGATCCGCTCCACCACACGGGCATAAAAGCCCGGAGCCGGCTCGTACGCCTGGTTCCGCAGGGCGCCAAACAGACTCGATACGTCCGCCATGCCGTCTATACCGGCACGGCAGCTCGCACAGTCATGCAAATGGGTTTCGATGCGCCGGCGCGCCGCCGGTTCCAGCAGACCGGAGAGGTACTCTTCGAGGCTCTCCATCACTACTGCGTGCATACGTCTCTTCCCTTAACAACCTACAATACTACGCCCGAACCTACCCCACCGCGGGTCTTCTTGCCGGTCGCGGCTGCCCGCTTCGGAGGCCCTCATACCAACCAAGAAACGCCGCCAGCACCAGCCTCAGTTTGCCGTCAACCCGGCCGGGCGGTCCAGCCGTTGCGCCGCCTTCACCAACTTCTGGCGGGCGCGGAAAAGCTTCACCTTGATGGTATTTTCGTTCATCCCGGTTCTCTCCGCCAGCTCTTCCACGGAGTAACCTTCCACTTCTTTCAGCATCAACAACATGCGCTCCTCCTCGGACACCCTGGTGAGGAGCTTCACAACGTAATCCCTTTGCGACAGGCTGGTGTCGGCCGGTGTCTGCCGGTTCACAGCGGGCTCGGAGTTCTCCACCCGCCGCACTTCGTCCTCGCTGAGATCGCTCTCGTAAACCAGCTTGCGCACCTTGCGCTTGCGCAGGTAATCGAAACATTCGTTAACCGTGATTTTGTAAATCCAGGTGATCAGCGAGCTGCGGAAGTCAAAATTCCGGATGGAAACGTAAACCTTGGCAAATACTTGCTGTGCAATATCTTCCACGTCATTGCGCTGGCGCACGATGCCGTGGATGATGGAGAATACCTTGGTCTGGTAGCGCTCCACGATTTCGCGGAACGCGCCTTCTTCGCCGGCTTGCGCGCGGCTGACCAGGACGCCTTCCGGGGTGTTCTGATAGTCCACTCTGGGTTTCGCCGCAACCTTACTGCCGAACCCCGGAATCGTCAAAGTGCCGGTGGCCGCTTCCATACATGGCTTCCGACGTTCAGCGCGGGGTAGGGGTTTCAGTTTAATGATGGATCAATAATAGTTTGCCAGATAGCGGGGCAGTGGTTCCAATCCATTGTTTTTCCCGGGCCGAGGTCTCGTGCCGGACCGAATCGCCATTCGCCTCCATTTTCTCGCGACCCAACCGCCCGCCGCCTCATCCAAGTACATGACAAGGCGGGTTTCCGGCTCGCTTTTGTATAATACCAACCGGGGGTATTACCCCGTAGAGGAGTCTAAACGCATGGTGCAACTGACCGAAAGAGCCATCGGCAAGGTGAAGGATATCATGGGCTCGCAGCAACCGGCCCCGGCCGGACTGCGGATTGCTGTCGTGGGTGGGGGCTGCTCCGGCTTCAGCTACTCCATGGCGTTCGAAAACCAGCCCAATATGCTGGACAAGACGTACGAATTCGGCGGGCTGAAGGTCTACATCGACCAGGCCAGCATGCTGTATCTGGACGGCGCCGAAGTCGATTACGTCGAGACGCTGGAGGGCGCAGGATTCAAGTTTAACAACCCCCACGTGAAGTCTACCTGCGGCTGCGGCAGTTCGTTCCAGGCATAAGGCAGCGTGGCGCCGGCGGGGTCTCGCCGCCGGTGTCTCTGTCCTGTACGAAACCACCGGCGGCAAAAGACCACCGGCGCTGCAACCCCCAGTTGCGCGGTCCGGTTTCGATCTGCTACACTGCTGAATGTCCCGAACGTAAGGCTCAGTGGGAGGTACGCTTGTCTTTTTGAAAGCGGACCGCTTGCACCAATGAGGTCACATGGCGCGTAAACCAGGCAAACACTATCAATCCGCCAGAAAACAGGTGGAAACCCGCGAATACCAGCTCGAAGAGGCTGTGACGCTCATCCAGAAAA
>Ga0181520_10009779_pt1 | contig 13114 bp, 16 predicted proteins | sample PEATcosm2014_Bin_29_FD_132451 | JGI IMG/M metagenome (GOLD analysis project Ga0181520, IMG submission 132451) | Peatland microbial communities from MTU Mesocosm Facility, Houghton, MI, USA - PEATcosm2014_Bin02_30_metaG | ecosystem: Environmental > Terrestrial > Soil > Wetlands > Peat | place...
ATCAGCGCGATCGCCGCGCTGTTTCCCGGCAAGCCGGTCTACTGGACGACGATCTTGCCCGACACCACGTCGACCGACGCGTGGGCGACGACGGGCAATCAGACGAAGACTCTCGGCGCGAACAACGCCTATCGCACGGGCCTCAACGACGATTTGCGCGCCGGAGCGATTTCCGGTCTGTCCGGCTTCATCGAGCTGGCCGACGTGGTCGAAAGCGCGCGCGACAGCGGGCTGTGGGTTCCCGGCTACACGGCCGACGGGATTCACGCCAGCCAGGCGGCGTGCGAGGCGATCCGCAAGGCCGGCTGGCCCTGGGGACATCTCAAGACGCTGTGCGCGTGATCCGGGCTCGGCGCCGCGCCTCCCCCTCTCCCCGCTCGCGGGGAGAGGGGAACCGCGAAAGGACCGTCATGTCTCGACCGCCTTCGCCGCCGGCGGGCGGCCACGCGGGCTTCTGGCGCCCACTCGCCGCGTTGGCGATCCTAGCGCTGTCCGCGGCGTTCGCGATCGGCGGCGCCGGCTGCGCGGCGGCGGCCGAGGGCGACGCCTGCCTGCTCGTCAACGGCCGTCTCGTCGGCGCCGCGGAGATCAGCGACGTCGCCAAGAGCTGGGACGCGCCGGTTGCGCGTTACGCCGGCGCCGAGGCGGGGAGAATCGTCGCCGCGCTCGGCTCGCCCTATCTGCCCGACGACGTCGAGGGCGCCGCGCTGGTCGCCTTCGCGGCCGAGGGCAAGGAGCGGATCTTCCTAATGCAGGGCGGCTGCGTCCGCGCCGTGACGATCGTCGCGCCCGATGCGCGGGACGCGGCGCTGCGCGCCGCGCTCGGCGCGCCGGCGTGAGAGGGCGACATGGCCGCCCATCTCCCCGATCTCTTGCTGGCGATCCTGATCGCCTGGCTCGCCATCCAGCTGATGATGAGGATGTGAACTATGACCTTTTCGCTTCCCTCCCTGAAGTTCGTCCCGTCGCCGAACTATTCGTCGCGCAACGGCGCGCGCATCTCGAAGATCGTCGTCCACATGACCGAGGGCGTCTACGCCGGCGCGGTCGCGTGGTTCGCGCGGAAGGCGAGCCAGGTGTCGGCGCACCTGGTGATGAAGGCCGACGGAAGCGAGGTCGCCCAGTGCGTCGCGCTCGGCGACAAGGCCTGGCACGTCTGCAACTTCAATCCGACCACGATCGGCATCGAAGGCGAGGGCTTCACCGCCAAGGGCTTCGACGAGACCTGGGCCAAGACCATGGGGAGAATCGTCGCTTGGCTGCTCAAGCGCTACGGCCTGCCCTGCCGCTGGGCCGAGGGCGGCGTCGGCGACGGCTTCTGCTCGCACCACGATCTCGGCAGTGCGGGCGGAAACCACGACGATCCGACCGCAATCGGCTCGGCCGCTTGGGCGCACCTCGTCCAGCTGATCCAGGCCGCCTACGCCGAGCTCGGCGACGGCGAATTGCCCGTGTGGGCGCTGCACGGCCTGCCGGCGCCGATGGCGATCTCGCCGCCGCCGGCGCTCGCCGAGGGCGAGACCGCGACCTCGCACGGCGGACAAGCCGGCGCCGAGGCGGGCGAGGCCGCCCATCCCGCGCCGGTCGGCTCGACCCTGTGGGCGCAGGAGCGGCTGGTCCAACTCGGCGTCAATTCGACGCTCGAATGCGACGGACTCGCCGGCCCGCAGACGCGGGCAGCGGTGGCGAAGTTCCAGAGCGGCCGCGGGCTCTACGTCGACGGCGTCATCGGCGCGAAGGCCATCGCCGCGCTGGAGGCGGCGTAGCCGTCGCTTATAGGCGCGGTTGGCGACCGAGCCACCAGCGCGGGCGCTCGACTCTGCCCACCGTCGACTTCTTGCCCCGCGCGCCGGCGGCTCCCGGCGCTTGATCAAGGAACCCTCCCATGTCCGACCCCTCCGCCACTGTCGCGGCGGCGCCGATCGTCGCCGTCGTCGCGCCCTACCTCGTCCAGCTCGCCATCGTCCTCATTCCGATCGCGGTCGCCTGGCTCGCCAACGAATTCCGCCGCGGCGCCGGCGTTCAGGTCCGGCAGGCCGCGCTCGACAAGATCGACGCCTGGGCCGAATCGGAAGCGGGCGCGCTGGTCGCCGCGGCGGCTGACAATCTCGCCACCGACAAGATTCCGGTCGGCTCGCCGATCGTCGCCGACATCGCCACGCGAATGATGCTCGCGCTGCCCGACGAGCTGAAGGCCGCCGGCCTCACGCCCGACGTCGTCGCGACCATGGTCGCCGGCAAGATCGGCAAGCTCCAGGCGAGCATGACCAGCGTCGCGCCCGCCGCGCCGGCGGCGGCGAAAGCGGCCTGACCACGGAATCGGAGACCGCGCGCCGCCGGACCCCGGCGCATCCCGTTCTCAAGGGAAATCGACCATGAACAAACTCGCTCTCGCAGGCGCGCTGGCGCTTGCGCTCGCCGCTTCCCCGGCGCTGGCGCAGAAGGCCGGCGGCGCCGCGCCGCCAAAAGATATCGCCCCCGGCGCGCTGCTCAATTCCGTCACCGCCGACACCATCGCCGACATCAATGCCGGCAAGACGTTCTTCGACAGCGTGAAGAACGCGACCGGGAGCGCCTGCTACGGCGCGCTGTCGGCGGAGCTGTCGGCGGCGCAGCAGGCGGCGCAGCCGGCGAACGGCGCGCCGTTGCCGAAGCTGCACCTGTTCTACAGCTTCGCGCTCGGCTACCAGTTCGTGCAGGACCTGCAGAACTCCAACAGCGCGATCTCGACCAATTGCGCGCCGCTGGCGTTGCAGCTCAAGCTGTCGCTGGTGACGCTGGTCAACGGCCTCGTCACCGGCTCGCTGACCTCCGCCAAGATCGCCGCGCTGCTGGGCCTGCCGTAATGGCGACGCTGCGCTTCGTCACGGCGAGCGACCTCGTCTCGCAGGCCATCCGCGGCGGCGAGATGGGCTTCTGGGCTTCGCACGTCGAAGCGCTCATGCCCGACGGGACGCTGCTCGGCGCGCACGTCGACGGCGGCGTGCAGGCGCGCGCGCGCGATTACGACAAGGGCCAGTGGACCAAAGAGCTATTCGTCACGCTGCCCTGCTCGGCGGATGAGGACGCGGCGTTCGAAGCCTTCCTGCGGTCGCAGATCAGCAAGCCCTACGACCTGACGGCGCTCGGCGAGATGGCGATCGGCGTCGTCACCGGCGAGGCGCCCGACTGGACGCAAAGCCCGGCGTGGATCTGCTCCGCCCTGCAGACCGCCGCGCTGCTGACGGCCGGGATCATCAAGGGCGCGCCGGCGACGGTGCGCCTGGCCACCCCGCGCGACGTGCTGGTCGCCTGCGCGGCGCTCACCGCCGTCGGCGAGCCGCAAGCGTCGGAGATTTCCTGATGACCGTGAAAACCATCTTCCATCCCGCCACCGGCCGGCCGCTGAGATTCGGCCGGCGGCCGATGGTCGCCCGCCATCCGCGCCTGCGGTTCGCGCGCTACGTTCGGGCCGACGCGCCGCCGCCGCCGGCGAGCGTCGACTACCGCCCGCTCGCCGCGGCGGCGCTGGAGCAGGTCTATCTCAACGATCAACTCGGCTGCTGCGTCATCGCCTGGATCGCCCACAAGGTCGGCCTCGACACCGGCAACGTCGACGGCGGCCGGCCGGCAGTCGTTACTGCAGCGGAAATTAAGGCGGCCTACGGCGCGATCGGCGGCTATGTCGACGGCGACCCCGCGACCGACAACGGCTGCAACGAGGCCGACGCGCTCGCCTATTGGATCTCGCCCGGCGTGACCATCGGCGGCGCGGCCCACCGGATCGACGGCGCGGTGTCGATCAACGCCGCCGACCCGATCGAGGTGCGGCGCGCGATCTGGCTGTTCGGCGGCGTGATGTTTGGCATCGCGCTGCCCGACGGCTGGATCAGCCCGCTGGCGAAAACCTGGGACGTCGCCGGCGACCCCGACCCGAACAACGGCCATTGCTTCGGCGCCGTCGCCTACGAGGGCGGCCGGCTGTGGGTCGAGACCTGGGGCGAGGACGACTTCGCCATCACTGACGCGGCGGTCGCCAAGTACGCGGTCGCCGCCGCTGGGGGCGAGCTGTTCGCGACCCTCGGGCCGGACTGGGAGAACCAGGCGACCCAGCGGGCGCCGAACGGCTTCGATTACGCGGCGCTGAAGGCCGACCTCGCCGCGCTGGCGTGAGGACTTAGCCGATGCCATGGTCGCCGCATGACTGGATCAGCCTCGTCGCGCTGCTCACCGGCTGCGGCGCGCTCACAACTTCGCTCGCCGTCGCCTTCCGCGGAACCTGGGGCGCGGCGAGCTGGAAGGCCAAGACCGACGCGGCGCTCGCCGAGCACGCGCGCGAGATCGAGCGGCTGAAAGGCCTCGAGGAGCGCGTGGCCACCAAAGACGACATCGACCGCGCGCTGGCGCCGCTGCGCGAGCTGCTCGGCGACGTCAAGCTGGCGACCGGCGAATTGCGCGCGCGGCTCGACCGCCTGTTTGACCGCCGCGCCGGGGAGTAGCGCGCCGCGCCGAACTGGTCACGCCGTAGCGGTCATCTGCGCCGTGAGATCGGCGGGGATGCGCACGACGCGGCCGTCCTTCAGCGTGACGACCCGGATCGTCGCTTCGGCGACGGTCTCCTCGCCGCGGACGATGCGCTGGGAGAACGCGACCACCGCGCCGCGAACCGCCGTCGGGCGGGTCTCGACACGCAAGAGATCGTCGATGAACGCCCCCTTGAGATACTCAATCGCCAGGCCGCGCACGGCGAAGACGATTCCGCGCCCGGCGGCCAGCGCGCCAATGTCGAAGCCGCGCACGCGCAGCCACTCGGTGCGCCCGCGCTCGAAGAAACGCACGTAGGCGGCGTGATAGACGCGGCCGGAGGCGTCGGTGTCCTCGTAGTAGACGCGAACGTCGAGCATGCTGGTGTTTGAGTCTGTCGTCATCGATCCTGCGTCGGGATTACGTCGACGCCGCGGCGTCGGCTGGTCGGAGCGAAAGTAGCGCGCGCGCCGCCCGGCCGAAAGGGGAGCGCTATTTTGACGCTGTCGCGGCGCGATGTTATGCGCGCGGGATGCGCATCGTCTTCATGGGCGCGCCCGCGTTCGCGACGCCGATCCTCGCGGCGATCCTCGAAGCGGGCTGCGAGGTCGTCGCCGTCTACACCCGGGCGCCGAAGCCGGCGGGCCGGCGCGGGCTCGAGCTGGTCAAGACGCCCGTCCATCAGCTCGCCGAAGCGCGCGGGCTGCCCGTCGTCGCCGCCCCAACCTTGCGCACGGAGGAGGCGCAGGCGGCGTTTCGCGCGCTTAAACCCGATCTCGCGGTGGTCGCCGCTTATGGCCTCATTCTGCCGCCGCCCGCGCTCGCGGCGCCGCGGCTCGGCTGCGTCAACCTTCACGCTTCGCTTCTGCCGCGCTGGCGCGGCGCTGCGCCGGTGCAGCGAGCGATCATGGCCGGCGACGCCGAGACCGGCGTAGCGCTGATGCGGATGGAGGAGGGTCTCGACACCGGCCCGGTGGCGCGCGAGATCCGCGCGCCGATCCGCCCCGACGCCACCGCCGGCGATCTGACCGAGACCCTCGCCGCGCTCGGCGCCAGGCTTATCGTCGAAGCGCTGCCGGAGCTCGCCGCGGGACGGCTGACCTTCCGCCCCCAGGCCGCCGAAGGGGCGACCTATGCGCGTAAGATCGACAAGAGCGAGGCGCCGATCGCCTGGAGCCAAGCGGCGACGCAAGTGCGCGACCACATCCACGGCCTGTCGCCCTCTCCCGGCGCCTACGGCGAGATCGCGTTCGGCGGACGATTGGAGCGGGTGAAGATTCTCCGCGCGGCGGCGGTCGACCGCTCTGGGCCGCCCGGGACGGCGCTCGACTCGGAGATGACCGTCGCCTGCGGCGTCGGCGCGATCCGCGTCGTCGAAGCGCAGCGCGCGGGCCGGACCGCGATGTCGGGCACGGAGCTGATGCGCGGCGCGAAGCTCGCCGTCGGCGCGCGGTTCACGCTCGCGGCATTAGGGGGCAAGCCTGCCTGAGCGCCACGGCACGTTTCCTCGGCCGGCGACGACAATCGACCGCATAGCCGGGTCTTGCGTCACTGCAACCTTCCGCCAAAAGCGCGACAATACGGAAGGAGTAACCGCCCCCGCTGACGCAAGACGGAAGTGGCGAGGCACGACCTCTCCACCGTAAACGCCGCGCTCCGGCTCTTCAAACTGAACCGCGAGCCGCAACAGTTCCCCGCCTATGTGAGCCGGAGGCGGCTGTGGAAGCGCGCTGAGATCGTCGCGGTATGTCGCGAAGTGCGGGCAAAAGGAGGACCACTGGACACCCGCAAACTGGCGTTGCGCGTGATCAATGCCAAAGGGCTCGATGCGAACTATAAGGTCATGCGTCAGACTGTCGCAGCTCGGATTGTGCAGGCGCCAGCGGTCGCCACAAGGAGAACGACGATTCAAAGCTCTGGTAGACGCAACGGCGTCCGGGTGTGGACAAGCGTCCACAAGTAGCAGTACCGTCTTCGAATTGACAACCTGGGGCACATCAGGTGGCGGGAGGTCCTCAATCGTCTGAAGCGGATGATCGCGCGGGCGCGCGACGCGAAGCCATCCATGAGATTTTTCTGACAGTCAGAACGCTTATCCGGACAGGGGGCGTAGTCGTCTCCATCTATATTTGCCGAGATTTGTTAGGCGCTATCGCCGGAAAGGAAACCATCCTGGCCATAAAGCTATCATTTTTGGCCGATATAAAATTCGCAATTGCTCTCTCGCTGGCCGGAATGGCGTCACTGTGGGGGTTTGCCGAACGATGGCTTCGTCACCGCAAAGTGGAAAGTATGCAGGGTCGGATTAGAGAGCTTGAGTTAGGAATTGATCCGCAGCGCACAACGTCAGGACTAACTCCGAAGGGAAAGACTAATCCGAAGGACAAAATCAAGTGAACGCCAACACTCTCCTGTCATTTCTCGCACTTATTGCGCTAGGTGCCCTGTTTTATGGTCCTTGGCAGAGCATTTGTACCGATATTGCACGGCAAATTGTTTTTGAACAGCGCGACAACTTGTTTGATATGGCGCGCGCAGGGCGTATCGAGTTCGACTCCGATGAATATAGGGAGATTCGTGTTGGCTTAGAGGGGCTTATACGCTTTTCACATGATTTAACGTTTCCGAAAGCAATATGTCTTCTACGCGTAGTTCCGGAAGTCAGGGAGAGAAATAGAGAAGACCCGGTTGTTGCGGCAGTCCTCCGTTTGGATGACGCGCACCTACAGAAAGATATTATGCATTTAGTCGTGCGATCGTATATCTCAGTAATAGCGATGATGGTTATGAAATCAATGATCGGAATCATTGTGATGTGCGTAATAGCAATTCCGGGAATAGTTGTTTCACCGTTACTGAAGGTGCTGACAAAGAACGTTTTGAGGTGGCTTAAGACATATGTGTTTAAGTTTGGCCGATTAATACAAGCGGAAGCGGAGTGCGCGTGACCATCATCCTAGCGCTGCCAATACCCCTTCCGCTGCCGCGACATCGGATGCGCCAGCGCGGCGTTGACGGCGAGGAGGCATTGTTCACCAGTGGAAATCCGTAGATTATCCTCGCGCCACACTGTTTCCGCGGCATAGGCATTCAGGTACGGATCGGCGATAGTGTGGCGTGTCCGGAGCTTCGGCGCGGCGCGAAGCTCGCGATCGGCGCGCGGTTCAGCCTCGTCCCGCCGCTTCCAGCCGCGCGCTGAGCTGGCGTTTCAGCTCGTCCTTCGCGCTTTCGGAAGCGCGCAGAATCGGGCCGACGCGGTGAAAGTCGAGCACGGCGAACGGCTCGACCGCGGGCCTGACGAGAACGTCGGGCGGGCGGACCCTGATCTTCTCGGCGGTGATCGAGCGCTGCATGATCTGCGTCGCGCCGAACATCGATTCGAACGGGGTCGGTAGGCGGCGCTCGCGCGAGCGGCCGCCGAACGTCACGTCGACCGCGACCACCACGTCGGCCCGGTCGAGCAGCAGGTCGTAGGGCAAGGGATTGACGGCGCCGCCGTCGATGAGGAAGCGCCCTTCCATCTCCACCGGCTTGATCAGGCCGGGGATCGCCATCGACCCCGCCACCGCCGGCCCCAGCGCTCCCTTGGCGAGCACAACCTCGCGCCCGCCGTAGAAGTCGGTGGCGACCACCTGCAGCGGAATCGCCAGCTCCTCGAAGAAGTCGGGCACCGCCTCCGGCCAGAACAGATCGAGGCAGATCTCGCCGTCGAGCAGCACCGGGTTGCCGCGGCCGCGCAGGACGAGATCGGCGAAGCGGCCGACGCGCGCTTTCAGCAGCTTGCCCATCACGTCGACGCGGTTGCGCAGCACGCCCTGCGCGTAGGCGCGGATCTCGCGCCCCTTCATTCCCGCGGCGTAGGCGGCGCCGATCACCGCGCCCATCGAGGCGCCGGAGAGCGCCGTCGGCGCGACGCCCATTTCGTCGAGCGCTTCGAGCGCCGCGATATGGCCGAAGCCGCGCGCGCCGCCGCCGCCGAGCGCCAAGCCGACCGTGGGCCGCGACGCCGTCCTCATTGGTTGGCGAGCCGCCGTCATGTCGCGTCAGCTCCCGTTTCGCCGGCCGATCGCGCGCCAGCCGATGTCGCGGCGGCAGAAGCCGCCCGGCCAGTCAATGCGGTCGACCGCGGCGTAGGCGCGCGCCTGCGCCTCCTTCACGTCGCGGCCGAGCGCGGTGACCGCCAGCACGCGGCCGCCGTCGGCGACGAGCGCGTCGCCCTGGCGGCGCGTCGCCGCGTGGAGGATCGTCACGCCCGGCGCGGCCGCCGCCGCCTCGAGGCCGCGGATCGGCGTCCCCTTCTCCGCCTTGCCCGGATAGCCGCGCGCCGCCATGACCACGGTCAGCGCCGTCTGGTCGACGAATCTCGGCGCGCGGTCGGGAAGCGCGCCCTTGGCGCAGCCGAGCAGGAACTCCAAGAGATCGTCGTCGAGCCGCGCGAGAATCGCCTCCGTCTCCGGGTCGCCGAAGCGCACGTTGAACTCGACCAGCTTGGGGCCGTCGGCACCGATCATCAGGCCGACGAACAACACGCCGCGGAACGGCGCGCCGCGCTTCGCCATGCCAGCGACGGTCGGCTCGACGATCTCGCGCATCACCCGTTCGCTTAAAGCCGGCGTCATGATCGGCGGCGGGGAGTAAGCGCCCATGCCGCCGGTGTTGGGCCCCACATCTCCGTCGCCGACCCGCTTGTGGTCCTGGGCGCTGGCGAAGGAAAGCGCGCGCGCGCCGTCGCAGAGCGCGAAGAACGACACCTCCTCGCCTTCGAGAAACGCCTCGATCACCAGCTCGGCGCCGGCGGCGCCGAACGCGCCGGCGAAGCAAGCCTCGATCGCCCGCTCGGCCTCGGCGAGCGAGGCCGCGACGACGACGCCCTTGCCAGCCGCCAGGCCGTCGGCCTTGACGACGATCGGCGCGCCGCGCTCGCGCGCGTAACGTTTCGCCGCCTCGGGGTCGACGAAGCGGCGATAGGCGCCGGTCGGGACGCCGAACTCCGCGCAGAAATCCTTGGCGAAGCCTTTCGAGCCTTCGAGCCGCGCCGCCGCCTTGCTGGGGCCGAAGCAGAGAATCCCCGCCGCCGCGAGATCGTCGGCGACGCCCGCCACCAGCGGCGCCTCGGGGCCGACGACCGCCAGGCCGACGGCGCGCGCGCGGCAGAAGTCGACCAAAGCCGCGTGGTCGTCGAGGTCGAGCGCGACGTTCTCGGCGACCGCGGCGCAGCCGGGATTGCCCGGCGCGACATAGAGCTTGGTCAGCAAGGGGGATTTCGCGACGGCGAGGGCGAGCGCGTGCTCGCGCGCGCCGCCGCCGAGAATCAAGACGTTCATTCGGGCGCCCTCCAGGGCCGCCGCCGACCGACTCGGCTCGCCCGCGTTTGAGCAAACCCGCGCCGCAAGGTCAAACCTCGGCTGCGGCGAGCCGGGCGAGCCAAGCCTTGATCTCGCGTTCGCCGTCCGGCGGCGCGGCCGCGGCCAAGCGCCGACAGGGGCCGGCGAGACGCGCGCGGCACTCCGCCAGCATCCGTGAGCCCGCCTCGGTCGCCTCGGCGCGCAAAATCCGCCCATGCGTCTCGTGCGGGCGGCGCGCGACCAATCCTTTGCGCTCGAGGTTGGCGAGGACGAGGCTGGTCGTCTGCGGCGTCAGCCGCTCGATTCGCGCCACCTCGGCGTTGCTCAAGCCCGGCGTCGCGACGACGACCGCCAGCACGGCGCATTGGGTCGGCGTGACGCCGAGGTCGGCGAGCGCGCGCTCGACGCCTAAGCGCTGCGTCGCCGCCGCGCGCCGCAACAGGTCGTCGAGCTCCCTCCCCAAATCGTCTTCGGTCACCGCCATTCCCACGCCGCCCGCATCCTCTTTTTGCCCAAGATATACGAATTCGAATATCTTCTCCAACGGGCGCGGCGGCGGCGGCCCTTGCCCGGGCGCGCCGCGCCTCTATGTTCAGCCCGCCCGGGCGCGCCGGGCGGCGGGGAGCTTACGCGATGAGAAAAGCCGTTCTTGCAGGCGTCGTGGGGATCGCGCTGGCGGCGGCCGCGGCGGCGCCGGCGGCAGCCGACTCGAGCGGGCCGGATCTCATCTTCCGCCGCTCGACCACCTTCAAGCTGTTGACGCCCAACGACAAGCTCGCCGTCTACGGCGTCGACGACCCCCTTGTCGAAGGCGTCGCCTGCCATTTCACCGCGCCGGAAAAGGGCGGCCTCGCCGGTGCGCTCGGCCTCGCCGAGCAGACCTCGGACATCTCGCTCGCCTGCCGTCAGTACGGCCCGATCAAGTTCAAGGACAAGTTCGAGCAGGGCGAGACCGTGTTCAGCGAGCGCCGGTCGCTGTTCTTCAAGAAGATGCAGATCGTGCGAGGGTGCGACGCTAAGCGCAACATATTGGTATATATGACGTATTCGGACAAGCTGATCGAAGGCTCGCCGAAGAACTCGACCTCCACGGTGCCGATCGAGCCGTGGGGCGCTGCGGCCGGAGATCCGCCGAGGTGCGCCGACTTCCTACGCTGAGACGCTTCGGGCGAGGCTAATCGCCGCAGGTGACGACGAACGCGTCCTTCGCGGCGGGGCTGGCGTCGCGCGCCGGGCCGAAGGCCAGCGCCGCGCCGCGGCCGTTGGCCGCGCACCAAGCGTCGGCGACCGCCCGGCCGCATTCGCCGCCCTCGCCCAGGCAGTCGGCGAGCCCGTAGCCGTCGTTGGCGGCGATCACGTACGATCGCGCTTCACCCGCCTGGCCTTCGCCGATCGCCGCCGCGCCGAGAATCAAACCGAGGAGGGAAGCGGCGACGAAGGACGAACGCGGAAAAAGCGGCATGGCCTGCTCGAAAGCTGGGGGACGAAGGGACCGGACAAACGAATCGCTAGCCCAGTTGTTCGGCGAAACCGTGAATTTTTGGTTAACGGCGGATAAGAATCCGGGATTAACGCTCCCGGCCGCCGCCGGCGCCGGCGGCTTGACAACCGCGCGCGGCTGGGAGATGGATGCCCGCCATGACGCCGACCGCCAGCATTTGCCGGATTATCATCATTAGCCGCTAGCTCCTGGGCTGGCTGGTTCGCGTCTCCATTTCCCTCTGAGTTTCCGAGAAGCGATCGACCGGCCGGTCTAGCGCTATGCGCGCGCCCGCCCTTGAGACACCCGCTTGGAAACGCCGATGAAACCTCCGCTGCGACTGTACAACACGCTGACCCGCGCCAAGGCGGAGTTTCAGCCGCTCGACCCCGACGCGGTGCGCATGTACGTGTGCGGCCCGACCGTCTACGACTTCGCCCACATCGGCAACGCCCGCCCCGCCATCGTCTTCGATGTATTGTTTCGCCTGCTGCGCCGGCGCTTCGGCGACGACAAGGTCTATTACGCGCGCAACATCACCGACGTCGACGACAAGATCAACGCCCGCGCCGCGCGCGACTACCCGCGCCTGCCGCTCAATCAGGCGATCGCGCGGGTCACCGCCGAGACGGAGCGGCAGTTTCATGACGACGTCGACGCGCTCGGTTGCCTGAGGCCGACCGCCGAGCCGCGCGCCACCGCCCATATCGACGAAATGAAGGCGCTGATCGAGCGCCTGGCGGCGCACGGCGTCGCCTATGTCGCCGAGGATCATGTGCTGTTCTCCCCCGCGGCGATGGACGCGCTGCCCGGCGCGCCGCGTTACGGATCGCTGGCGCGCCGCTCGCTCGACGAGATGCTCGCCGGCGCGCGCGTCGACGTCGCTCCCTACAAGCGCGACCCGATGGATTTCGTGCTGTGGAAGCCGTCGAAGGAAAACGAGCCGTCGTGGCCGAGCCCGTGCGGGATCGCCGCGCCGGGGCGGCCGGGCTGGCACATTGAGTGCTCGGCGATGTCGGCGGCCGAGCTGCTCGCCCCGTTCGGCGGCGGCCTCGCCTGCGACGACCCCGCAAAGAACGTGTTCGACATCCACGGCGGCGGCGTCGACCTCGTGTTCCCCCACCACGAAAACGAGATCGCCCAGTCATGCTGCGCCTTCGCCGCGCCGCGCATGGCCAACGTATGGATGCACAACGGCTTCTTGCAGGTCGAAGGCGAGAAGATGTCGAAGAGCCTCGGCAACTTCGTCACCATCGACGAGCTCCTGCGCCAGACCAAGTTCGGAGGGCGCAAATGGTCGGGCGAGACGCTGCGGCTGGCGATGCTGCGCGCCCACTACCGCCAGCCGATCGACTGGACCGCCAAGGCGCTCGAGGAGGCGGAGGCGACGCTCGACCGCTGGTACGAAACCGTCGGCGACGTCGCGCCGGGCGAGGTCGCGCCTGAGGTGGAGGAGGCGCTGTGCGACGACCTCAACACGCCGGCGGCGCTCGCCGAGCTGCATCGCCTCGTTCATCCCGGCGCCGCCGCGGCGCTGAAGGCGAGCGCCAACCTGCTCGGCCTCCTGCTGGAGACGCAGTCGCAGCGCCGCGCGGCGGCGCTCGGCGACGCCGCCGTCGATCGCGCCTGGATCGAGGCGATGATCGCCGAGCGCGCCGCGGCGCGCGCCCGGCGCGATTGGAAGGAATCCGACCGCCTGCGCGACCTGCTCGTCGGCAACGGCGTCGTCCTCAAGGACTCCAAGGACGGAACCACCTGGGAGCTTAAGCGATGAGCGTGGTCTCGC
>Ga0181520_10009780_pt1 | contig 13113 bp, 8 predicted proteins | sample PEATcosm2014_Bin_29_FD_132451 | JGI IMG/M metagenome (GOLD analysis project Ga0181520, IMG submission 132451) | Peatland microbial communities from MTU Mesocosm Facility, Houghton, MI, USA - PEATcosm2014_Bin02_30_metaG | ecosystem: Environmental > Terrestrial > Soil > Wetlands > Peat | place...
ACGGGCACTGTGACCCTGACCGTCAGCAACATCCAGAACGCCATTACGGGCCTGACGGTGCCTGCCAGCGGCAGCGGCTCGCTCTCGATCACGGGTACGCCCACGGCGACCGGGACCGAGACCTTCACGGTCACGGCCACCGATACGCTGGGGGCCTCGGCCTCGACCAACTACAGCATCACTGTGAACGGGGCTGTCACGCTAGGGCCCGCGAGCCTGCCGGCCGACACGATCAACAAGGCATACAATCAGACGCTCACGGCCAGCGGCGGCACAGGCACTGTGACCCTGACCGTCAGCAATATCCAGAACGCCATCAACGGCCTCACGGTGCCGGCCAGCGGCAGCGGCTCGCTTTCGATCACGGGTACGCCCACGGCGACCGGGACCGAGACCTTCACGGTCACGGCCACTGATACGTTGGGGGCCACGACTTCGACCAGCTACAGCATTACGGTCCAGGGGCCCGCGGTAACGGGCATCAGTCTCGCGATGGGATCGACGGCGGGTGGCACGGTGCTGACGATCACGGGCACCGGCTTCACGGGCACGACGGCGGTGAACTTCGGTACGGCTGTGGTGGCAAACTTCGTGGTCAATGCGGCGGGAACGCAGATTACCGTCACCAGTCCCGCGGGCACGGCCGGCACAGTCGACGTGACGGTGACGACACCGGGCGGCACGTCCGCTACGTGCTCGAGCGACCAGTTCACCTACACTCCTTGGACTTTTGTGGGGAAGGGAGTCTTTACTAGCAGCGGTAAAACGGATGTGCTCTGGGAAAACGTGAGCACGGGCGAGATCCTCGCCTGGGTCACCGGCGGAGGCACGCTGAATCTCGGCACAGTCCCGCCGGGCTGGACGTTGGCCGGCATCGGAGACCTTAACGGCGACGGAAAAGCCGACTTGGTCTGGCAAAATACGTCTTCGGGCGAGATTCTCGCCTGGATCACCGGCGGAGGCGGTATGTATCTCGGCACGGTCCCGTCGGGCTGGACGTTGGCCGGCGTCGGAGACTTCAACGGTGACGGGAAAGCGGACTTGGTCTGGCAAAATACGTCTTCGGGCGAGATCCTCGCCTGGATCACCGGCGGAGGCGGTATGTATCTCGGTACGGTCCCGTCGGGCTGGACGTTGGCCGGCATTGGAGACTTTAACGGCGACGGCAAGGCGGACTTGCTTTGGCAGAACACGACCTCGGGCGTGATGCTCGTTTGGCTTACGGGCGGAAGCGGGCTGAATCTCGGCACGGTCCCGTCGGGCTGGACATTGGCCGGCATTGGAGACTTCAACGGCGACGGGAAAGCGGACTTGTTGTGGCAAAACACCTCCTCGGGCGAGATCCTCGTCTGGATCACCGGCGGAAACGGAATGTACCTGGGAACCGTCCCGCTGAACACGGGCTGGACGCTGGACGGCATCGGAGATTTCAACGGCGACGGGAAAGCGGACCTGTTGTGGCAGAACCAAGACACGGGCGCCGTCATTGTCTGGATCACCAACGGAAGCGGAATGCAACTCGGCACGGTCTAGCGGAGCTTGGACAGAAAGAAGGAGTGCTGGCCGACCACCGCTTGCGTGTGCAATAAAGTGAAGTAATTGCTCCCCGCTCCACCTGAGTCAGGAGCTTCGGGTGATAAGCTCCATTAGCAGGCAAAGGAAAAGAAGAACTCCTGGGACTCGAACGGGCCGCTTACGAGGAACTGGCCCGCAAACTGCCGCAATGATTTTAGCTAGAAAGCGGGCTGGCTTTGCGCCGCCTGACAACCAGGGCCGCCGCAAACGAAAAGCCTGCCAGCAAAAGCCCCAGCGTACTGGGTTCGGGCACCACGCTGATAGCAGACATGGACTCGGTCAACGGATAGCTGGTTCCGCCACTGACGGCAACCGTATAACCAAACTCGAAGCTGCCATCGGCAGCAACCGTTGTGCCGCCCTGATACGTAATCTGCTCGACCCAATCAGAACCTTGCTGGACTGCCGCACCGTCTGAGGACGACAGGGTGGCCTGCCAGTCGGGAGGCTGCACCGTCGGCGACGAAATCGTGAAGGGATCCGGCGACGACAGATTAAGGGTGTAACTGGTCAATGGCACACCGATCGAATTGGTGAAGTCATGCGCCATGAGCACCGACGTGTTGGCAGTGTCCGTAGCGGCTATCGTTGCCAGCACGCCCGCCTGTAGCGATTCCTGACTTCCGTAAAGTGTCATTGAACCATCGACGGGACTTTCTCCGGGCAAAGGGTATGACAAGATAGATGAGCTTGACTCGTCAATTCCGCTGATGGGCAAAAAGGAACTGTCTTCCGAATCGAAGCCTGCCCAAGTTGTCGAGCCCAGGAACAAGGTCGCAACCAAGAAAGCAACCGCACTAGCAACGCGTCTCATGAAAGCAATTCCTCGGATGTTTGCGTCTTGGGTTGCCGGACAAAATCGGCCCGTTGAACCCTCGAATACCCCGATCCTACCACCGATCTACCGGAAAATCAAGCATTTTGCAAAAATTCCGTACAACCGGACCTTGAACGGGTAACCGCCTTCCCGGAAATGGTGCCAGGCACGGGGCCCGCTACCAAGATGCCTATGCAGCAACGCCGTATGCCACCCGAATCGAGGGGTTATTACTCGGGCACGAAGGTAGATCACTAGAGACCCGAAGCGTCGTAAGCGAGGTTTTCCTCGCTTACGCTTCGGATTACTCTGAGGATATTTCCTGCCGGGGTAGTGTCCTTCGGCCCGGTCCTTAGCGGAGACACGAATCAGGCTTGAGCGGTAAAACTCCCTGCTTCCGCCGCAGAGCCATACCGACCACGCCCATGCCCAGGAGCCCCAGAAACGCCACATATTGGCGTGGCTCGGGAACCGCGGGCGGGAGCGCTAGGGGGGAGAAATAGATATTGTCAGGCACCCCCAACACCGCCCCAATATCGTAGTCGAAGCCGACTGAACCATTGGGCTCTGGCGTGCCGACAACGGCGATAACGTATGGATGTGATCCAAATTCGACAGCTTGCCCAAAATTGCTCGGAAATGAACTTCCACTATACAACTGGAAGGATGACTGTGTACCTGCTCGATTGGTGAGAAACCGCAAGCCTTCGTTAAAAAGGCTGGGAACCGCCTGCGAGGCTGGTATCAGATAGATGCCGTCGCCTAGGGCAATCCTGTCGGGGGGAATTTGTCCGGACTCGACAACGCCTACGTCCCCGTCGGCTACCAGCGCCGGCAGATTAAAGGTCAGATAACCGTCCGGGCCGCTATAACCCGGCGACGGCACGAGTCCACCCACGGGAATGCCGTTATTGGTTATCTGATAAAAACCATTGGCTGCGGTGTCGAACTGATAGGTGAATGGGTCGACCACGACCGTCGAACCGGGGATTTGATCGGCCTGCGCCTGCGCGGCGCAAAGCACCAGGCAAATAGCGCCCGGAATCCAAGTAGCCTTGTTGCAAAGAATCACGATTGTCCCTAATGTGCCTCAACTCGTCAGGCAGGCAATCGTTGCCTACCCTTTTGCCCTGTCCTAAATGAATATACTAAGACCCGGCACATCGGTCTATTTAAAATGCGAATTCTTCACTTTTTCGCAATCCACTTGCGCGAATCCGCAAGTTTTCCGATCCAGAATCTCAGAAGCTGCGTTTTTGGTTCTTCCGGTTTTAGATGCAAACCGGGCGGGCGACCGTGCTGGAATCCCGGCCTTCAGGCGGAGATTCCGCCTGAAGGCGGGACTCCAGCGGACATCTGGCAACGTTCGCAGCCAAGGCCGGAAAAGCCGATTTTTTTCTTTGGTCGGACGCCCAGCCCTATGGCCAGCCCGGCCATGAGCAGGATCAGGGTTCCCGGCTCCGGCACGGCCAGGGGCGCGGCCGCCGCGGCGCCCACAACCGCGATTGCCGAAGTCATGGGGGCGGCAACGGCCGCCGAAGGGTCGTAAATGAACACGCCGCCGGCGCCGACCGTCAGGCTGCTGGCGTCTGCCAAGGCCTCGCTGCTAGTCAACGTGAGCGTACCGCCCAGTACGCTGGCCCCGCCCGTGAAACTGTTGCTGCCCGAGAGGATGAGTTGGCCGCTCTCGACCACCAAGGGGCCGGGGCAGCTAATCGTTCCGGCGAGGGTCAGCGTGCCGTTGCCGATCTTTGTCAACCCGGCCAGGCCAGTCGTAATCGACCCCAAGTAAGTCGTATCGCTGTTGTTATTGCCCACGCTGAGGTCGACGGAGCCGGCCAGGGCAGTATTGCCAGGCCCGGAAAGCCCACCCAGCCTGGCGGCGGCGAGGGTTCCAAAACTGAGGGTGCCCGCGCCGCTGGAGTCCAGCGTGCTCAGTTGCAGGGCGTTGGGGTCGGCAATCGCTAGCGTGCCCTGCTGAACCTGCGTGTTGCCGGTGAAGGTACCCGCTTGCAGAAGCGTCAAGGTGCCGCCGCCCAGCTTCTGTAGACCGCCGTCAGGGGACGTACCCAGCGCCGGATCGTGCTCCAGGGGCTGGTTGATCGAGACATTGAAGCCGTTGCTATCGATCAGTGCCCCGCCTGCCTGGACGTAGGCGTGCGTCAAGTTTCCCATCAGATGGTTGAGGCCTTCGGCGACAGCCTCGTTCTGCGTGGAATCCGACTGGCTGGCCTGGAGAATGCCGCCATTGAAATTGAACGTGGCCACTTGGCCGGCACTAGCCGGCGCGGAGAGCACCCACTGGCCCGAACTGTTTTGCGTTTCATTCACGTTGAAAACGCCCGAGGTGTGCAGCGTGCCGCCGCTGAGGTTGTACGTGGCTTGAACCGTGCCCAAAGCAAGCGGGCCACCCAAGATGATCCCGGGACCGCCACTAACGCTGCTATCGGCCAAATTATCGAAGGCGGTGGCGTTGACCATCCCGCCCGTCTGATTGACTGTCCCCGTGCAGTCGCCCGCGCCCATGCCGACGACCAACGAGCCGTAGCCGTAGGGCCCGGAGGTCGGCGGGCCCTGGTAGCCCACCGTGCGGTCGATATTCAGGCTGGCGGAATCTCTTATGTTCAGCGTGGCTACGTCGCCGGCACCATAGCCCACCGCAAAATTACCGCTGCCGCGCAGGTTCCAAGTGCCCGAATTACCCAGGGTCACGGTGCCCGTATTGATGATTTGATCCCCGCCACCGGAGTTGAATGTGCCGGTAATGGCCAGGCTTGCTCCGCCGCTCACGCTTCCCGAATTCCCGTCGGCAACGCTGGTATTGCCGCTGATTGCCAGCGTTCCGCCGCTGACTCCCCAACCCGGCGCCTGGGCCGTACCATTGCCCATCGTGTAGTTTCCCGCGAGCGTGAGGGTGCCCGGCCCCTGCGCGAGAAGCGCATAAGGACCACCGCCACCACCGCTGAAAGTCAAAGCGTCGGACACGTTCGTGGTGCTGACCGTCATGTCGCTGGCAAGCTGCAGCGGCGCGCTGATGGTGTCCTGACTGCCATCAACGGTAACTGCGGCAGCGCTAGAGCCGCCGTTGACGATCAGGCTTGGTGCGCTGGAACTTGTGGCCGTGATGCTGATGTTACCGAGATTTCCGTTGAAGGTCAGACCCTGCACGAAAACGTCGCCGCCGGCCCCCAGATCGACGTTAGTCTGGGTGGCCGTCGTACCCGAGAAGATGGCCACTTGAGCCTGCCCCGGCACGCCGGCAGACCAGTTTGTGGAGGTGGTCCAGAGGCCGCCACCGCCGGCTTGACCGATCCAGGATGAGGACGTATCGGCGACAACGGCCAAGGGGAAAGAAGCCGCCCAAACCGCGATCGGCATTACTGCCATAACCGCTCGAGTCAATCGCAGCATAACCATTATCTCTTAAAGGACCAATCGCAACAGCATCTTCTACTAAAGCAGAGAAAATGGGAAAAGTCTACCCCCTTGGAGGCCAGAAGTTGTTTCGCAGCCGCAAGATTGTGCTAAATCGACAATTCGCATAAAACTATGACTATTTGTGGAGGCTGCTCCATGCAAGCGATTCCGCATGCCGTGAGAGGATTTAAACCTGCTTTCGTAACGAGGAAAAAACTCCCAACGCAAAAATTCCAAAATTTTCACCATACCGAATTGTGTCCGAGATGGATAATAGTTAGTATATAGTGATATTGATACTAGTATACTAGGGCGAAGGTTTCAGCCTCGTAGGCATCACTTTCAAGTAGCCATAAACACCAGCCGACGTGCAACCATGTTACTAGCCAAAGACTTCGGTGTTCAATCGCTGGCCAGCCGCCAGAATGGTCGTGGTGTAAATCTCCAGGCGACGCGATCGACACGGCCTGTCGTTGAGTCAGGGGGAGTCCGCGAGAATGGCGATTTCCGGACCCCCACCGTTTTTGTGATCGATCCGGATCCCGCAACGGGGACGGTTGTGAAGAATCTGTTCCAAGGGCAGGAATTGGCGGTTCAGACGTACCTATCGGGGCGGGAATTTTTTGCCGCCTACACGGCTGATCGACCGGGCTGTTTGGTCTTGGAACAGAGGATCTTCGACATCAGCGGTCTGCAGATCCAGCAACGTCTGGCCCGGCAGAATCAGCGACTACCCATGATTTATGTGGCTGCACATATGGATGTTTCGACGGCAGTGATCCTCATGCGAGGGGGCGCAATCCATGTCCTGGAAAAACCCCTGCGCACGGTCGAGCTGTTGGCCGCCATTCAGGAAGCCGTGGCCTTCGACCAGAACGAGCGTCGCCAGATGATGGAACAACGTCGGCTGCACGAAGCCATTGCGATGTTGACCAGCAAGGAACGGCAGATTTTAGGGTTGGTTGCTCTGGCAAAATCAACCAAGGCCATTGCCGCCGAGTTGGAAATTTGTTCCCGTGCCGTCGAGTTGCGACGCCGCGGTATCATGGACAAATTGGGACTGAAGTCATCGTTGGAATTGCTAAGGTTTGCCATGCTTACCTGGAAGGAAAGCCGCCATTGCCTGGAGTTTACGGAGGTGTAAACTGCGCCGCCACGCTACGGGCACAATTAATTGCGTCGTAAGTATGCAGCTCTTGTGTTGTGTATCCGTGCTGGTCAGTCAATCGGTTCCAGATTGAAATCGTCGACTTCCACGGATGCCCCCTGTTGTAGGAAGGTAATCGCCACGATCAGCCGCGTCTTGCCGCGACGGACGAGCACCGTCCCCTCCATGCCAGCAAAAGGCCCCCGCCGGACCCTGACGCGGTTTCCCGGGGCCAGACGCTGTTCGATCGTCAAAGGCGCGCCGGAACTGATCAGTCGAAACAACTGCTCCAACTCGGTCCAGAGACGGCTGGCATCGTGAACGGGGAGGATCCTCGAAACCCGGTTTGACGTAAGACTGCAGGCTCGTTCCTGCTCGGAGCCGAGCATGAAGACGTAGCCCGGGAAAAGTGGCACTCGGGCGGAGAATTTCCTACCGCAGCTTATGTAAGTCTTCTGTACCAAGGGGAGATAGTGCGGAATCTGGTTGGTCACCAAGTGCTTGGAAAACACCTTCTCCTGCCGAGATTTGGTGTAAACAGCCCACCAAACCCGATCGAGAGTCAGTCCCGCGACGGTCTCAAAGAGATCGGCGGGATAGAGGCATGCCTGCTGGAGGACCATAATCTGTTTGCTCCTATCGAAATATCCTGTTGCAAGCATAACACGAGAACCTGGGTTTCCTAACCCCGGGTCATTCTATTTTGACGTGCCCGGGGGTCAATCCTCATTACGCTATAGCCCAGCGAAGCCACGAGTCACCAAAAGATAGGCACCATCTCCTGCAACATACATATGTCAAGTGTATATTCGTGTCAAATGCGGTGGATACACATTTTATGGAATTTTCTTGACGAACGTCTGTCTTCGAAATATATTGAGGGGAACAACTACGCTGGTTAATGTTAGGGAGTTGTCAAGTGATTGATTACTGGGTCCTAACATTTGCGTAGTGATTCGGGGATTTTACCTTTATGGACTTCCGATCTTTACTCACTTCCGCAGCCGACGTGACTGCGCCAGCCCAGGTCAACTAGTCCATCTTCAATTTTTAACCCGCACTGCAGGCAGCGTTTCACGTCCGAACAACTCCCTTCTGGAAAACGGCACCCTTGCCGGGTGCTGTCGTTGCGCTGCTTTGGCAATCTTGGCTTGGTGCGGGCGTTCTTTGTCGCCGGTTTTCCGTTAGGGACGGTTCAATAAATCGTACGTGCTCGTCGTTTGGGCAGTGATTGCTTGGCGCGCCAGGCATACACCGTCTTGACCATGGAGTTATGCAGTCGGCAGGGCCAGAAAAGACCCCTGCGAGGATTAGATCCATGCGGCTTGTGAATCGGGGCATTTGGGAAATAAACGGGGTTAGTTTAGTATCGAAACAGAAGGGATAAATATCGTGAAGTGGAACAAAACTTGGGGAGCGTTACTGGTATGCGGCATGTCGCTGGGCTTTCTGGCCGCTGCTGTGGGGGACACAATCAGTTTGCAAGACAATAACTCGACGTTTACGATTGATCCGACCAGTCCAGCCGGAGCAAATAGCTGGACAGTGAACGGCGTAAATCAATTGGCGCAGGAGTGGTTCTGGTTTCAGGTCAATGGTTCCCCCCAGGCCTCGATCGACACACTGGGCGGCCTGACCATTTCGGACACGACGGCGGGCGGCAACATCGCCTCTGTTGCCTACAGCAGCGCAAGCCAAGGGCTGAGCGCGAATATCTTCTACGTTCTGACGGGAGGCGCGACAATTGGCCAGGCATCCAACCTCAGTGAAACGATCAGCCTTTCCAATATCAGTGGATCGCCGGAGACGGTCAGTTTCTACGCGTATTCGAACTTTAACCTCGACAATGACAGTGGCGACGTCGTGAGCTTTCCCAACGCGAACACGGTGTTGCAAACCAAGGATAATTCGTATCAGGCGAGGACGGTTATGAACCCTGCACCCGACGAATTCGAAGGAGATTATTTCAACACGATGCTGACCAAGCTCAACGGTCCCGGTCCGCTGATGCTCTCCAACACGCCGGCCATCGGCAGCGCCGGGATAGGGCCGGGGAACATGACATCGACGTGCGAATGGGACATGACGATCGGACCTGGCGATATCGCGATTATCAACCTGGACAAGCAACTGACTGTTGTCCCCGAGCCTGGCACGCTTGCCCTGCTCTGCGCTGGTGCTGCGGTTTTGTTGGGATTCGCGTGGCGACGGCGAAGGTAGTTACCGGAAGTGTCCACTTGGCATTCGCAAAGCGCAATGCTCTTGCGCAAATGCGCAGGTCTTAGAAGGGTCGGTTAGGCCCGCGCGATTTTCGTCTTGGGCCGGAGCACTGTTCTCCTGATCGGTTGGTAGGCGGTCTCATCGCCTTCCATAGCGGGAACGAATCGCAAGAAGACGGCAGGCGGCTGGGAATCGGCGTCTGCCGTGTTTTTTTGGGCATGGTTCAAAGCCGGCTAACACTCTGACGCCGCGGTCCTGTAGGGAACGGCCTCCGTGCCGTTCCAAATCGGGCGGAACGGCAGCGACCCACAAGCGGGTGCCCCGCCGTTCCCTACAGGTGTTGCCCTCTCGGCCTCGGAATTGAACCATGCCTTTTTTTGGCCGCGATCTTCCGTAACGACAAGATCTTCTACATCCCTTTGTTCGCGGTTTGGCGCGAGCTGCGGCAGTGCGGCAGTGCCACTGCCGTCGCTTTCTCTCCCGCCGGATATCACAACGTAGCTGCGCTGACTGGGTGGCGTGCGAACATGGCCCCCCTGAACATTTCGCGAATACGAACAGGAGTTGCGAATATGCAAAATCCGGGGAAAAGAGGCTGGCGAGATGATTGACGACAAACTAGTAATGGATAGTATTAACCGCGCAAAAAGCGCGGATGGTTGGTTCGAGGACGCATCCAGTTTGTCTCCATGTGCCTGCCACCGTGTAAACCAGGAGAAGTACTTATGAGGCGATTGAACTTTGTTGTGCCTTTGTTTACGTTAGTTGCCCTCGCGATGACGGAGGGATTCGCCTTTGGGCATCCTTCTGTTCCGAACGTCCCCACCGTTCCCGAGCCGTCCACGATTGTCGCGTTTGTCGGTCTCGGTGTGATGGGCCTGATCGGCATGTTTTTGCAGCGGCGAAAACGTCAGTGATAAGGGGGGCAGAGAGCGCTAGAAGAGGGCTTTAGGCCCAGCCGCATGCCAGCGTGGCCGGATCTCGTTCAGCGACTTGATGCCATTGTATGCGTTCACTGGTTTCAGCGGAGTTTCGGGGTACCGCTCTTGAAACTCGACGCACAAGCGAGGGGTGTGTGTCAAGATCTCAGAGAGGATGCCTTACTTGCGAGTCGGGCTTTGATGTCCGGAAAGCCCTGTAGACTTTTGAGTTGGTCTCTTGGTTTTTCGCCGCGGACAATCCAGGCTAAGATGCCGCTTATGCCTCGAAATCGTGCAGTTGGCGTATGTTATCCAAAAAGTGCGGGTAGCTTGCTATAACTTTAATGTGCGTGGCATCTGATTCGGTTTGAAGGAAAACAGATTAAGGTTTTGCTGTCCCGTTCTCGGTAGAACAATTTAAGAAGTTTTGTCATAGGAGCCAGCCATGAGCCGGAAGCAGAAGTCGTCAGTCCGTCGCGCATTAGGGAAAAGGAAACATGGAGTTCGCCGCTACTTTGGCAAGAACTTGCAGCTTTGCATCGAGCCGTTGGAAACGCGGCGTTTGCTTACTGCGGTTTTTCTCCAGGGGACTGCCTTTGTTGACTCCAATCACGACCAGACTCTGGATAGCACCGATCAGTACCTTCAGGGAGCGACCATTTCCTTGTACCAGGGAACCAATGTCTCTATGCCACCCCTGGCCACCGCTACCACGAATAGCGTTGGCCAGTACCTTTTCCAGGATACGAATAGTTCTGCTGGTTCTGCAGGTGGGTATGTTGCGGCGGGCCTCGATCCTGGAACCTATACGTTGGTCGAAACTCCGCCGACGGGGTACAGCAACGATGGCACCCAGATTCTCTCGCAACTCAATTCGGCAAGTTCGGTCAATCCCCGCACCATCCAGGTCAATATCGTCGATCCGTCGAACATTTACATGGCGTACGACGAAAGTCAAATGCTTAATCGGAATGCGTTTGATAACGTTCAACAAACGTACAATTTTACCAATGCGGGGGTCACGAACGGATCGTACGTGGTGACGATGGCCAACACAAGTCCGATGGACGTCGGCGACAGTGTGACGGTCAGCGTTGGCAGCACGACCTTGAGCTCCACGATTGCCAGTATTTTACCCGGTGTTTCCATAACGCTTGACAATAAATGGACTGGCAGTGCCAGTAGTGTGGCCACGGTCGCCGACGTAAGTGAGACGGGACTCGCCCAACTCCCTGTCACTCCGGTGAATCCGTCCGTTTTCACTCAGAGTGTCATCTCTACTCCTGCGAACCCCGTGACCGTGACGAACGTAAGCGGGAATCCCCTTAGCGGAGTTCCATCTTATTCGAGCTATTCGGGGAAATTGGCCACCGTCTCTATGTCCAACACCACCGGGTTCACTCCCTTCGAGTTCGTGGAAGTAACGAACGGCAGCACGAAGCTGTATTCGATGATCACCAGCGTCTCGAAGAATTCTTCCATCACGCTGGACGACGGATGGACGGGTGCGAACGGCGCCGCGGTCACGGTTGGTGTTCTGGAACCATTGAACAATTCGTACCTCACGCTGTGCTGGGATTTGGAAAACGCCCTTGCTAGTAATTATCCCGCCTCGGGACCGGTGGCTGGGACCAACCTGTTCCAGGTTACACCGAGTTCCGGTCAGGGAGCACCCCCGAACGCCGGCCAGATTGCATATCTGTACAATCATTACGGCACCGTGGATATTACGAATGCGACAGCGGATAACGCCGCGCTTTCGCACGCAAATGTGGCTCTGCCGGGATTGCCCACGGGAACGACGGCGGAGGCCGCTGGCTTGCAGTTGGCGATCTGGGAACTGGAGTATGGCGTGGCGACCGTCGACGATATCAGCGGCATCCTCCCCTACACAACTGCGGCGGAGGTCACTGCGATAACCACGTGGGCGAATTTCTATCTCGCCGATTCCACTGCCAAGAGCGAAACCGCGACATTCCTGCAGGCGAATGGTACCCACCTACAAGAGGGCGACCAGGGCCTTATGGCTGCGGGGAGCTATAACTTCGGCAACGTGCCGTTGGCAATTACGACAACGCCAAGCATAACAAACGTGACGCTGGGCACGAGTTCAGTGACGTTGAATGACACGGCCAACCTTTCGGGAGGCTATGCGCCGACGGGGACGATCACCTTTACGCTCACAGGCCCGAACAACACCGTAGTGGACACAGAGACGGTCACGGGCATCAACGGGGACGGTTTATATACTACACCGGCCGGTTATACGCTGCCCGCCACGAGTACGGTGACAGGGACCTACCAGTGGGACGTAACTTACAGCGGCGACACGTACAACAGCAGCGTCAGCGACAATAACGCCAGCGACGAACAGGTTGTGGTCGGTCCCGCCACGCCGAAGATCGTGACGACGGCCAGCACGGCCGTCACTTTGGGTACCACGGCGCCCACGCTCAGCGACTCGGCGGTGGTCTCGGCCGGCTATTACGAAACGGGCAGCCTGGTCTTCACGCTTAGCGGGCCGGGCGGCTTCTCCTACACGCAGTCGGACACGCTCAACGGCAACGGCACGTACACGGCCAGCGACACGCTGCCCACGACGGGCACGGTGGCGGGCACCTATACCTGGTCGGTGAGCTATGCGGGCGACGGCAACAACAATTCTGCGGTGGACCAGGGGGGCACGGCGGAGCAGACGGTGGTCAGCGTGGCCACGCCGACGATCATGACGACGGCCAGCACGGCCGTCACTTTGGGTACCACGGCGCCCACGCTCAGCGACTCGGCGGTGTTCTCGGCCGGCTATTACGAGACGGGCAGCCTGGTCTTCACCCTTAGCGGGCCGGGCGGCTTCTCCTACACGCAGTCGGACACGCTCAACGGCAACAACACCTACACGGCCAGCGACACGCTTCCCACCACGGGCACGGTGGCGGGGACCTACACCTGGTCGGTGAGCTACGTGGGCGACGGCAACAACAATTCTGCGGTGGACCAGGGTGGCACGGCGGAGCAGA
>Ga0181520_10009782_pt1 | contig 13113 bp, 9 predicted proteins | sample PEATcosm2014_Bin_29_FD_132451 | JGI IMG/M metagenome (GOLD analysis project Ga0181520, IMG submission 132451) | Peatland microbial communities from MTU Mesocosm Facility, Houghton, MI, USA - PEATcosm2014_Bin02_30_metaG | ecosystem: Environmental > Terrestrial > Soil > Wetlands > Peat | place...
GTGATGGCGTGTTTCTTGACACGGTGGACACGGCCGCCCCGGATACCTGGGGCACAACCTACGAATGGACGGCTCCCGGCATGCAGTCGCTCATCCGGGAAATCCACACCAATTATCCCGGCAAGCTGCTCATGGCCAACCGCGGCCTGTTCTTTTTTGATCCCAACCTGAAGACTTATCCTTACTGCATCCGGCCATACGTGGACATGGTCATGTTTGAAAGCTATTATAGCGACTCCTCCACGGACAATGTCGTGCCCTCGTTTCCCGACAACAAATATGACTTTGCCCCCAAGCTGAATGCCGAAGCCGGCCGGCCGGACGGGTTCAATCTTTTCGTGGTGGATTATAACCACACGCCGCCGCAATCAGCGGCGACCGTGAACCAGGATTATGTCGAATCCATGGGCATTCAGGGCTGGCCGTTATACCGCACCAATCCGTATCTGAACGAGCCGTTGAATACGAATTCAGCGGCCTGGCTGGCCACGAATGTGGATACCCTGCCGCCGGCCTGGGACAACACCTCCCAAGGCCCTGCACCGGGAGCGCCGCGCGTGGGCGTGCAGGCAGTGGTGGCCGGCAATGGCAGCGCGACGGTTTATTGGGATGTCGCCCGCGACCAGACCGGGCCGGTTCACTATAACATTTATTACTCGATCGGTGGATCGGTGAACTTTACGAATGCCACCAAAATCCCCCACGTTGTGCCGGCCCTGCCCGCCAACTACAACTATCCCACGGGCGCCGGGCCGGGCATTTATCCCTATTGTTACACCGTCACCGGCCTGCAAAATGGCCTGACCTATGCTTTTGCCATCCGGGCGGAGGACAGTTGCAGTCCGGTGCATGAAGACACCAACACTGTCTCGATCACGGTCGTGGCCGGGACCAACGTCTTGAGCACCTACAAACAAATTTCGATAGACGGCTCCTTTGCTGATTGGGACGGGGTGCCTTGGGCATATCAGGGGACGGTTGATGGCAATCCGGTGAATTATATTGAAGTCCAATTTGCCAATGACACCACCAACCTGTATGGCCACGTAAAACTCGCTGCGCCCTACGAGCTGTTTTCGGATTATTACTCCCATGTATTCTTTGACACGGATTTGAACGCGCAGACAGGGTATCCGGTCACGGGAGCTTTGTTCGGTTCCGAAATGATGATTGAGAGCGGCTATGGTTATGACCAACGCAATGGCAGCTTTAATGCAGGCTCGGTTACCGGCCTGGGTTGGGCGGTCGCGCCGTCCATTAGTGCCAATGAATTTGAGTTTCAAGTCTCGCTGGCGGCGCGGTATCCGGACAACACCAGTGTTTTTGGGGCAGGCCCGATCCGGTTGTTGTTGCAGGACAATCGCGGTCCTGAAACTGCCGTAGAAACCGGCATTGAGTATGTCCTTTCGCCACCGCAACTGGGTCCGCTTTTCATCAGCCAGTCCACCAACTCGATCAACATTATCTGGACCGGGCCGGGGACGTTGCAATATTCCAGCTCGCTGACCACCGGGTCATGGACAAATTTGACTGACGCAACCAGTCCCTATGTTTTTCAATTTGGCAGCGGCCGGCAATTTTTCCGGCTGGCCCAGTAATAATAATGACACAGTCACAGCGCCATTGGGGCGGGCGAATATGGAACTTAAAACCTGATTTACGATGAAGAATGCACTCATAGGCATCACGCTGGTGATGCTTTCCAGTCTGGTTTGCGACGCGCAAGACCAGGGCAAACTGGAAAATGGCAACCTTATATGGCGGTGGCAGGTGGCCGATGGCCGGCTAACTTCCACGCTGGAAGCAAAGGACGGCAAATTGGCCATTGACCTGACCAGTCCTGGTTTTCAACTGACCTTGGGCGACGGCACCAGTCTGAAGGCTTCCGATTTCCAACTGGTAAGCCCGCCAACGACGGAGGATTTGCCGGTCGAACCTGCCGCGCCAACCCTGGCCCATCATTTCGCGGGCAGGCAGTTGGTTTTGGAATCGGTGAACACGCAGCACCATTTGTCCGCGGTCTGGGCCATGAGCCTGCGCGACGATTCGAGTTATCTGCAACAGTCGCTCACACTGCGGGCCGTGGGCACGAACGTATGGCTGAAGGACATGATCCTGCTGGACCAGAAGATTCCGGGGGCGGCGGCCCAGGGATCGGTTGATGGTTCGCCCGTCGTGGCGGGGAGATTTTTCTGCGGCCTGGAGCATCCCATGGCGCAAAACACCGTGACGGGTGATGCGCAGGTGCAATGCAGTTTGGCGCGCAACGCCGTGCTCAAGCCGGGTGAAACGCTGACCGAAAGTCTGGTGCTGGGAATCGCCACGCCGGGGCAGTTGCGGCGCAGTTTCCTGACTTATCTGGAACGGGAACGCACGCATCCTTACCGTCCGTTCCTGCACTATAACTCCTGGTTCGACATTGCCTGGGACAAGCAAAAGTTTAACGAGGCGCAAAGCTTGAATGTGATCGAACAGTTCGGCCATGAGCTGGTCAACGAGCGGGGCGTGCAGATGGACTCCTTTCTTTTCGATGACGGCTGGGATGACAGCGAAACGCTGTGGCACTTTCACTCGGGATTTCCCAATGGCTTCACGCCGCTCATGGCTGCCGCCGCGAGTTATCAGAGTGGCATTGGGGTCTGGATTTCCCCCTTTGGCGGGTATGATGAAGCGCGCCGCCGCCGCCTGGAATACGGGAGCCAGCAGGGCTATGAAACCAATGCCAGCGGATTTTCCCTGGCGGGGCCGAAGTATTACGAGATGTTTCGCGGCATCTGCCGGGACATGATCCAAAAATACGGGGTCAACCAGTTCAAGTTTGACGGGCTGGCTGCCGGGGACAAGGCCAGCCAGAGCGGGCTGACCCGCGATGGTGATGCCATGCTGCAACTCGTGACGGATTTGCGCGTCACCGATCCGAATATCTATATCAACCAGACCACCGGCACCTGGCCCTCGCCGTTTTGGCTGCTGAATGTGGATTCCACGTGGCGCGGCGGTGACGATCATAACTTTCAAGGCCAGGGGTCGTGGTGCCAGCGGTGGATGACCTATCGGGACGGGCAAACCTTTGAGAACATCGTGAAACGGGCGCCGCTGTATCCGCTGAACGCCCTCATGTTGCACGGCGTGATTTTCGCGACCAACGCGGCACATCTGGCCGCGATGAGCGATGCGGATTTTTCCATGCAGGTGCGCGAATTTTTTGGCAGCGGCACGCAATTGCAGGAATTATATCTCACGCCCGGCCTGCTGGACCGGCAAAACTGGGATGATCTCGCCGAGGCCGCCAAATGGTCGCGCAGCCATGCCGATGTGCTGGTGGACACGCATTGGATTGGCGGCGATCCCGGCCAGGGCCAGGTGTATGGCTGGGCGGCGTGGTCCCCGCGCCTGGGCATTGTGACGTTGCGCAATCCGACAGACAAATCCGCCTCGTTTTCGGCCGACCTGAAAACCCTGTTCGAGCTGCCGGCAAATGCCGGCGACGCCTTCCAACTCAAAAGCCCCTGGAAAAACTTGGCTGACGCCGAGACACAACCATTGGAAATATCCGCCCGCCAGACACACCTGTTCAATCTCCGTCCCTTTGAAGTCCTGACGCTGGAAGCGAAAGCCATTTCCGGCGACCACCGCGCCAAGACCGAAACTTTGGGAGCTTCCACCACCACCACCCTTAAAAGTTCCACGCTCCAGTGAACCGTCCACCGGCTCCCCACATCGCCGCGCCACTGGATCCGGATTTTCAGCCGGCGGTGTTGTTTAATCGCGACTACGTTGCGGCGGCCAGACGGTCCGGCCGCGCCGTGCCGCTGGTCATTGGACTGGAGCGTGAACACAAACTGGTTTCGCGTTTTGAAACGGTGGTATTGCCGGACACAGACGCGACCACGCTGCACTATGTCGAGCGCACCGTGAAATTCCTGCTGTGGGCGCGGGGCGGCTGGAAGATTTACCTGGGCGGGCCAAAAGCCATCGGCGAATTCATCCGCAAAACCTATTCGCGGCGCGGGGCGCGGAAGTTTGATTGCGATTTGATGGCCACCGCCTATGGGAAAAATTTCGAAGTGGTGGTGACCACGGCGGAAAAAGTTCCGGCGGCGGGCGAGCGGCGGCTTGCGGCGGGCGGGCATCTCCAGGGCTGCCGCATCGGTTTTGATCTGGGCGCGAGCGATTACAAAGTTTCAGCCGTCGTGGATGGCCAGGCGGTTTTCACCGAGGAAATGCCGTGGGATCCCAAAGCGCACGCGGACCCGGAATACCACTATCACCACCTTTCCGCGGCGTTGCATCGGGCCGCGGCGCATCTGCCGCACGTGGACGCCATCGGCGGCAGCTCCGCGGGCGTGATTGTGGACAACGAAATCCGCGTGGCGTCGCTGCTACGCGCCGTGCCCAAAAAAGATTTTCCCAAGGCAGCCGGAATTTTCAAACGCATCCAAAAGGAATGGAATGTGCCGGTGGTGGTGATGAACGACGGGGACGTGACGGCGCTGGCCGGGGCGCTGTCGCTCCGAAAAAACGGCATGCTCGGCATTGCGCTGGGCTCCAGCGAGGCGGCAGGGTTTATGGATTTGCAGGGGCGTATTCCGGGCTGGCTGAACGAGCTGGCGTTTGCGCCGGTGGATTACAATCCTGCCGCCGCCGCCGATGAATGGTCCGGCGACCGGGGCGTGGGCGCGCTTTATTTTTCCCAGCAGGCGGTCAACAAACTGCTGCCCGCCGCCAAAATTGCCCTGCCGGCAAAAATGAGTTTGCCCGACCGGCTCAAGGAAGTTCAGGCGCTGATGGCCAAGGGGGATGACCGGGCGGCGAAAATTTTCGAGACCATCGGCGTGTATCTCGGGTATGGACTGGCGCATTACGCGGATTTTTATGATTTTCGCCATGCCCTGATTCTGGGCCGGGTCACCACTGGCCGGGGCGGCGACATCGTGCTGGAGCAGGCGCGCGAAATTTTGGACCATGAATTCCCGGCGCTGGCCAAACGAATTGCGCTGCATGTGCCGGACGAAAAATCACGACGGGTGGGCCAGGCGGTGGCGGCCGCCAGCCTGCCGAAAGTGTGAACCAAGTGGCCATGAAACTGCATCAATCCACAGCGCAGGTGTTCGTGCCCGACGGCCGGCCCGTCGCGGCGGCGCTCAAACGGGTCACGCATCTGGGCATCGGCGCCCATCAGGATGACCTGGAGTTCATGGCGTTTCATGGCATCCTTCAATGTTTCGCCAGCGGGAAGAAATGGTTTGGCGGCGTGACCTGTACGAACGGTTCCGGCAGCGCGCGCACCGGCGCGTATGCCAGGTATTCGGACGCGCAAATGATGGCGGTCCGGCGCGCCGAGCAGAATCTGGCCGCCAACGTGGGGCAATACGGGGTGATGATTCAACTCGATTATCCGAGCAGCGCGGTGAAGAGCGCCACCGACCCGGCGCTTAAAAATGATTTGAAGCAGATTCTCGCCGCCGCGAGACCGGAAGTGGTTTATACCCACAATCCGGCGGACAAACATGACACGCATATCGGCGTGGTCATGGCCGCGTTGCAAGCCATGCGCGAACTGCCGCGCCACCAGCGGCCAAAACGAGTGATTGGCTGCGAAGTCTGGCGCAATCTCGACTGGCTGCCGGATGCGGAAAAAGTGCTGATGAATGTCAGCGGGCACGACCATCTCGCCGCGGCGCTGAACGGCGTTTTTGACTCCCAGATTGCCGGCGGCAAGCGCTACGACCTGGCCACGCTGGGCCGGCGCGCGGCCAACGCCACGTTCTTCGAGTCGCACGCGACCGACGCGGCCAACCAGTTGATTTTCGGCATGGATTTGACGCCGCTGGTCGCGGATGAAACCAGGGACATCGTGGAGTATGTCGGCGGTTTCATTGACCGGTTCCGCGACGATGTGAAAACCAGAATCCGCCGCCGGCTGCAAAAAAGTTAAGCATGGAAATCATCATTCAACCCACCGCCGAGGCCGCGACGAAAATCGCCGCCCAACTGGTCGCCCGGGCCATCCAGGCGAAACCCACGGGCGTGCTGGGGCTGGCGACGGGCAGCACGCCGCTGCGGCTTTACCAGGAGCTGATCGGGTTGAAGCTGGACTGGCGCAAGCTCACGACGTTCAATCTGGACGAATATGTCGGCATTTCGCCACAACACCCGCAATCGTATCACAGCTTCATGTGGGAAAATCTTTTTCAACACGTCAATGTTGCCGCGAAGAATGTAAACATCCCCGACGGCATGGCGAAGGACGTTCCAGATTTCTGCGCACGCTACGAACGCAAAATCGCCTCGGCAGGGGGGATTGACCTGCAATTGCTGGGCATCGGCACGGATGGCCACATTGGTTTCAACGAACAGACTTCGTCGCTCGCCTCGCGGACGCGGATCAAGACCTTGACGCCGCAAACGCGCCAGGATAACGCGCATTTTTTTGGCAGCGAGGAAAAGGTGCCGCATCATGTCATCACGATGGGCATCGGCACCATTTTGGAGGCGCGGCATTGCCTGCTGCTGGCGTTTGGGAAAAACAAGGCCCGCGCCGTGGCCCAAGCCGTGGAAGGCCCGGTCACCTCCATGAATCCCGCCTCGGCCTTGCAATTGCATCCCAAGGTGACGGTGTGCCTGGATGAAGCGGCGGCGGCAGAATTGACACTTAAAAGTTACTACCGTTATGTGTATGAGCACAAACCAGCATGGCAAGAAATTTGAATAACCTGAAACCTGCTCTGCTCGTCCTGGCTGCCGGCATGGGCAGCCGTTATGGCGGACTCAAGCAAATTGACCCGGTCGGACCGCATGGCGAGACGATCATTGACTATTCAATTTACGATGCGGTGCGGGCCGGCTTTGGCAAGCTGGTGTTCGTCATCCGCAAAGACATTGAAGCCCAATTCCGGGAAATTGTCGGCGCGCGTTTTGAACACCGGATCGTGGTGGAATATGTCTTTCAGGAACTCGACCACTTGCCGGCGGGCTTCTCTGTGCCGGCGGGGCGCACGAAACCCTGGGGAACCACCCACGCAATTTTAATGGCCGCCGACGCCATCCACGAACCGTTTGCCGCCATCAATGCCGACGATTTTTATGGCCCGCAAGCCTACCGCCTGCTGGCCCAACACCTGCAATCCGACAGCGCAGCGTCCGCGATGGTTGGCTTCACCCTGCGCAACACGCTTTCCGATTTTGGCAGCGTCGCGCGGGGCGTCTGCCGGACGGATGAACGGGAGCATTTGAAAGGCGTCAGGGAGCTGACAAAAATCGAGCGCGACGGCGCAGGCGCAAAAAACACCGCGGCCACCGGCCCGGGCATCCGGCTCACCGGCGACGAAGTGGTCTCGATGAATTTCTGGGGCTTTACGCCGGACGTGTTTGGCCGGTTGCGGGACCAATTCACCGAATTCCTCAAGCTCAACGGCTGTCATCTGACGGCCGAATGTTACATTCCCAGCACGGTCAATGAATTGATCGTGGCCGGACAAATGGAGGTGAAGGTTTTGCGCACCGGCGATTCGTGGTTCGGCGTAACGTATCGCGAAGACCGCCCGCGCGTGGTCGAAAGCATTCAGCAGCTCATCGCCCGCGGCGCCTATCCCCAAAAACTTTGGCTATGAAACCGGAACACAACGTGCGCGACGTGGCGCGCCACTTTCAAATCGCCGGCGATTATTTGAGCGCCGGACCGTATGGCAGCGGCCACATCAACGACACCTACTGCGTGGTGTTCGACCAAGGAGGCACGCAGGTGCGTTACATTTTTCAGCGCATCAACCATGGCATTTTCAAAAATCCGGCGGCCCTCATGGAAAACATCCAGCGGGTGACCGAACACCTTGGCCGCAAATCCGGCGCGGCAGCCGAAGGCAGCCGCCGCGTGCTGACCTTGATGCCGGCGCATGACGGCCGGCCGTATTATTGCGACGAGCACGGGAACCACTGGCGCGTTTATATCTTCATTGAAAAAGCGCGGACGTTCGATGCCGTCGAAACCCCGCAGCAGGCGTTTCAGGCGGCGAAGGCCTTTGGACTGTTTCAGAATTTGGTCGCGGATCTGCCCGCGCCACGGCTCCATGACACGATCCCGGATTTTCATCACACGCCGAAACGCTTTGCCGCGCTGGAAAAAGCCATCGAGGCCGACGTGGTGAATCGCGCGGCGCAGGCCAAAGTGGAAATTGAATTCGCCCTGAACCACCGGGCCATCACCGGTGTCCTGCTGAACGCCAAACTGCCGGAGCGCGTCACCCACAATGACACCAAGTTCAACAACGTGATGCTCGATGATGCGACGGGCGAAGGGATTTGCGTGATTGATCTGGACACCGTCATGCCCGGCCTGGTGCTCTATGATTTCGGCGACATGGTGCGGACGACCACCAGTCCGGCCCGGGAGGACGAACGCGATTTGTCGAAGGTGACGATGCAATTTCCGATGTTCGAGGCGCTGGTGCGCGGCTATCTTGCGACCGCGGCGGGATTCCTGACGCCGGCGGAAAAAAAGTTTCTGCCCTTTTCCGGCCGGCTCATCACTTTTGAAATCGGCATCCGCTTCCTGACCGATTACCTTGCGGGCGACGCTTATTTTAAAGTACACCGCGACGGACACAACCTTGACCGCTGCCGCACACAGTTCAAACTGGTCGAGTCCATCGAGCAACAGGAAACGGCCATGAACCAACTGATGGAGACCATCTGAAATGAAAATTCTAGTCACCGGCGGCGCAGGTTTCATCGGCAGCCACATTGTCGAACATTTCCAGGGTCACGCCGAAGTGCGCGTGCTGGACAATTTGCGTTCCGGCTTCAAGCGCAACCTGGCCGGCTTCCAGCATGAATTCATTGAGGCTTCGATTCTAAATCGCGACGCGGTACGCGAGGCCATGCGGGGCGTGGACTATGTTTTCCATCTCGCCGCCATGATCAGCGTGCCGGAGTCCATGGCCCGGCCGGTTGAATGCAACGAAATCAACGCCCTCGGCACGCTCGTCGTGCTGGAGGAGGCCGCGAAGGCCGGCGTGAAAAAACTCGTGTTGAGCACTTCCGCCGCGATTTACGGGGACAACCCCGTCGTGCCGAAAGTCGAGACGATGCTCGCGGAGCCCAAAAGCCCCTACGCCATCACCAAGCTCGACGGCGAATTTTACTGCAAGATGTTCGCGGATGAAGGCCGGCTGCCCACGGCGTGCCTGCGCTACTTCAACGTCTTCGGGCCGCGCCAGGATCCCAAAAGCCAGTATGCGGCCGCGGTGCCGATCTTCATTGACCGCGCGGTAAAAAACCTGCCGATCACGATTTATGGCGATGGCGAACAGACGCGCGATTTTATTTTCGTGAAGGACATTGTGGCCGCCAACGTATTTTTTGCCACCCGGTCAAACGCGACCGGCGTGTTTAACGTGGCCTACGGAAAAAAAATCACCATCCAGGATCTGGCGCAAAAAATCTGCGCCTTGACCGGGTCAAAATCGGAAATCAGCCACGCGCCGGAACGGGCGGGGGATGTAAAACATTCGATGGCTGCCATTGAAAAACTGCTTGCCACCGGCTTTGTGCCACCGGGGAATTTCACCGACGGCCTGAAAACCACCCTGGATTATTTTATGAACCAACGCGTATGAACACCGCGGGCAAAGCAGCGCCAGGGGTGCCGGCATCGCAACGGCTGACGTCATTGGACGCCTATCGCGGCCTGGTCATGTTCCTGATGATGGCGGAGGTGCTGCAATTTTGGCAGGTCGCGCAGGCCCGTCCGGAAAGCGGCTTCTGGCGGTTTCTGGCCGGGCAGCAAACTCACAGCGAGTGGATTGGCTGCTCGCTGCATGATCTGATCCAGCCGTCGTTTTCATTTTTGGTCGGCGTGGCGCTGCCGTTTTCGCTGGCCAGCCGGATCGCGCGGGGGCAGACGGAAGGACGGATGATCCTGCACGCATTGTGGCGTTCGCTGCTGTTGATTCTGCTGGGCGTTTTTTTGCGCTCCATCGGCCAGCCGCAAACGTATTGGACGTTTGAAGACACGCTGACCCAGATTGGAATGGGCTATTTTTTTCTGTTTCTTCTGGGCCTGCGTCCGGCGCGCTGGCAATGGGCGGCGCTGGGTTTGATTGTGGCCGGCTACTGGGCGGCGTTTGTGGTTTATCCAACACCTCCTGCCGGCTTTGATTACGCGGCAGTGGGGGTTCCAAGCGACTGGCCGCATCTGCTGACCGGCTTCGGCGCGCACTGGAATAAAAATTCCAATCTCGCCTGGGCCTGCGACACCTGGTTTTTGAATTTGTTCCCACGCGCGTCGAAATTTGTCTTTAACGAAGGCGGTTACTGCACTTTGAGTTTCATTCCCACGCTGGGAACGATGATTCTGGGCCTGCTGGCGGGCGGGGTGCTGCGCAGCAGCCGCGATTCAACGGGCAAATTAAAATGGCTGCTCGTCGCCGGAGTTTTGCTGCTGGTGGGGGGCGTGCTGGTGGGCTGGCTGGGAATTTGTCCGGTGGTCAAACGCATCTGGACGCCGAGCTGGATTCTCTTCAGCGGCGGCTGGTGCCTGCTGCTGCTGGCGGGCTTTTATGCGCTGACGGATGTTTGGAATCATAAAGGCTGGGCCTTGCCGCTGGTGGTCATCGGCGCCAACTCCATCGCGGCCTACTGCATGGATCATCTCTGCGGCGACTTCATCCATGAAACCCTGACCACGCATCTGGGAAAAAACTTTCTGGGAATTTTCGGCCAGGCCTATGAGCCGGTGTTTCACGGGGCATTGACCCTGCTGGTGTTTTGGGCGCTGCTGTTCTGGTTGTACCGGCGGAAAATCTTTTTGCGAATCTAACTTTGCGTTGCCCTCAGAAGAAACCACTCCAAAATAAACACCATGAACCATTCTCCGGCTGCGGACGAAACGAAAAAAGTTTACAACCGCTTCCTGCTGCTGGTGGCGGGGCTCGGCGGGCTGCTTTACGGCGTGGACGTGGGCATCATTGCCGGCGCCCTGCCGTATCTGGAAGCCACCTTCAAGGACGCGGCCACGGGCCAGACGCTCACCGCCGGGCAGACCTCCTTCATTGTCGCCGCCGTGCTGCTGGGCAGTGTGTTTTCCACCCTGTTCGCCGGCCTGCTGGCGGACTGGCTGGGCCGGAAAAAAATGATGATCGCCAGCGGCATTCTGTTTGTGACCAGCATCCCCATGATCGCGCTGGCGCACGGCTATTGGCCGCTGGTGGGTGGACGTTTGCTGCAAGGCATCAGCGGCGGCTTGATTGGCGTGGTGATTCCGTTGTATCTCGCGGAATGTCTGGGCGCGTCCAATCGCGGCAAGGGCACCGGTATTTTCCAATGGCTGCTGACGCTCGGCATCGTGGTGGCGGCGCTGATCGCGATGTATTTCAGCTATCAAGTAGACGCGGTCAAGGCGCTGCACGACCCGCAGAAATATTTCGAATTTCAAGATCACGCCTGGCGCAGCATTTTCTGGGTGTCGCTGCCGCCGGGAATTCTCTTTGTCATCGGCAGCTTCCTGGTCGCCGAATCACCGCGCTGGCTGTTTCGCCGCGACCGCAAAGAGGCCGCCCTCGCCGCCTTGTTACGCTCGCGCAGTGACGAACAGGCGCAGATGGAATTGAAGGAAATGGAAGCCACCGCCGCCGCCGAAAAAGCCAGGATTTCCAATACTGGCGAGGCCATCAAGGAATCGCTGCTGCGCCGCAAATATGTCATTCCTTTTTTGCTGGCGTGCGTCATCCTTGCCTGCAATCAGGCCACCGGCGTGAATTCCATCATCGGCTATAACCCGACGATTCTGTTTCAGGCCGGTCTTTCTGACCTGCAATCGCACTGGGGTTATGTGCTGCTGACGACGGTCAATTTTGTCTGCACCATTTTCGGCGTGATGCTCGTGGACAAAAAAGGACGCAAATTCCTGCTCGCGCTCGGCAGCGGCGGCATCATTGTCTCGTTGATTTGCGCCGGCCTGCTGTTTCACAACGCGGAAAAATCACGCGTGGATGTGAAAGATGCGGTGCAGCGGATGGTGACAGGTGATCAGAAAGTTTCGCTGACTTTTGATGAAACCGCTGCCGCCAGTTTGTTGAGTGATAAATCCGGTGCGGCAGATTCGCCGGCTCCCAAAAATCTTGTCGTCATATATTCCTATGGCGATTTCCGCGCCGCCACTGCCGTCAGACGCTCGGACGATCCGGACAAAACGCCGGTGGAAATTTCGCGCGCCGGCTGCCTGCCACCGAACAAAGTTGCCGCTTTTTTCCAAAACCCGTTTGCCAGCCTGGATGCGGCGACCAATGCGCCGCTGAAGATTGAGAATGCGCTCATCAGCACCGTGCCCTCCGAGCAGAACGGCTGGTTCGTTGCGTTCTGCACCTTTACGTTCATCGCATTCTTTGCGCTGGGACCCGGCGTGTGTGTCTGGCTGGCCTTGTCCGAGTTGATGCCCACGCGCATCCGCTCCAACGGCATGAGCATCGCCCTGCTGGTCAACCAGAGCGTTTCGACGCTCATTGCCGCGTTCTTCCTGCCGACCGTCGGCAAATACGGCTACGGCACCCTGTTCTTTGCTTTCGCCGGCTGCACTGTTGTCTATTTCATCACGGCGACTTTCTTTCTGCCGGAGACGAAAGGCAAGACCCTTGAGGAAATTGAAGAGCACTTTAAAAGCTGACCAAAGCGGTCAAATCACTTTTGACCAAGCCTACAGGACAGGCGTTAGATGAGGTTTTGAGAAATTTGAGACTCCATGCCAAAATGATTTCGCCTGCTGCTGTTTCCTTCCGGGCGCTAAATTACAAGGCGTCGGAGAATTCTTCCGGGGAGACGCCCTGCCGAATTTATTTGGAGGCATTCCCGGTGAGTGGATGCCGCCAGCGCAAGCCGGGAAACTTTTCATAATCGCGGTCGGTGGTGATCCATTCGCAGCCGGACTCAATGGCAAGGGCGGCAAACCAGACATCGGGAATCAGATTGCCCGTGGCCGGAAGTGATTGGCACAGGCTGGTGAAAATTTGCCAGTGGCGGGAACCCGGCGCGATTATTTGGCAATTCGACTGCTCACGAATCTGCCGCGTGAAATCCAGTGCCGAGGAAATCGGGCTTGGGGTCGTAAAAACGCGCGGA
>Ga0181520_10009783_pt1 | contig 13113 bp, 10 predicted proteins | sample PEATcosm2014_Bin_29_FD_132451 | JGI IMG/M metagenome (GOLD analysis project Ga0181520, IMG submission 132451) | Peatland microbial communities from MTU Mesocosm Facility, Houghton, MI, USA - PEATcosm2014_Bin02_30_metaG | ecosystem: Environmental > Terrestrial > Soil > Wetlands > Peat | place...
CTTGGCGGCAATTTCAGCGGGCGTTAACTCAACGCCGGAAAATATAAAAACCTTTCCGATGATTACGCCGGTAATTGCGCCCAGCGGATTGAAAGCCTGGGAGAAGTTCAGGCGCTGCTCGGAGGTTTCAGGAGAGCCCATCTGCGCGATGAAGGGATTGGATGCGGTTTCAAGGAACGATAGCCCGGTGGCAATGACAAACAGGGCGGTGAGGAAAAACCAGTATTGGCCCACGAGCGCCGCCGGCAAAAAGAGAATCGTGCCCGTGCAATACAAAAGCAAGCCAACGATGAAGCCAAACTTGTAGCCGTATTTGCGCATCAGCAGCGCGGCGGGCATGGCCAAAAGAAAGTAGCCCATATAAAACGCCGACTGCACGAAGCCCGCCTGCAGACGCGAAATCGCAAAGGACTTCATGAACTGCCGGATCAGCACATCGTTGAGGTTGTTGGGGATGGCCCAGAGAAAGAAAAGAGCGGTAATCAGAACGAAAAGACCAATCTGCCCGGCGGGAAAGATTCCGCCCTTGGTTTGCGCCTTGGCAGTGGAGGCCGAGTTCATAACGAGCATGAGTTTATCCTTTGACTCAACAATCCGAATTATCGAAGATGGGGCAAGCGTTACAGTAAACGATATCCCAGGCTATTTGCAAGTGCATCTTATCCGCCAGTGAGTTACACATGGATGCCAAGCCAAAGCTCAATTGTGGACACCGGATTGCAGAACCGCATCCTCTTCCATCCCAGGCAGGATGGCGCGAATCCGCTCGAACTCCGGGTTGCCGTGAAGAGGTTGCAGACGCGGGTCAGCCAGCATCTGGAAGAACCATGGGCAGCGGGATTCGTTGGCGGCATAAAGCTCTTCGACGGCCGCATCAAGGTCGCCGAGGGCCACATGGACGGCGGGTGTGAAGGAGCGCAGCAGGAAGCGCTCTCGACTGAGCCACTGTAGCCTTTCCAGGACGGAGCGCGCCTCGGAGTTTTGTCCTGAGCAGGCCAAGGTATAGGCGTGTACAGCAAGGGCCGGATCAAAGAAGGGTACGTGCTGCAACAGATCTTTCGCAATAGACTGGGCGCGCTCCGCCTCTCCGTTATGAGCAAGAATCAATGCTGCATAGAGGCTGGAAAACTCATGTTCGGGAAAGAGGCTATGAGTGATTTGAATCTGCTTCATGCTCTCGCTCGCCTGCCCGTCAAGATGGAGCGCCCAGGCCAGACGGCATTGCAGCCATGGCGCATAAGGATCCGTCTGAATGGCCTGTTGCAACAGATCAATGGCGCTTTGATAGTGGCCACGGCTGAGCAGGAACATGGTGCGGACGCGCGTGGTCCAGGGACCGTGAGGCAAATGGGCACAGCGCGAAAAGACTTCGAGCGCAGCGGCAAGATCGCGATCGTAATGAAAGCGCACCCACCCCAGCGCCGGCAGAATGCCCTCAGCCTGGCGGTCAAGATCGGGAATGCTCTTGGCCATGCGGAAGATATGACCGGCCGCAACCTCTGCCGGCATGAAGCCAAAAAAGCTTTGCGCCACACAAAGATGCACCAAATCAATCTTGGCGGAGATCAGCGTCGGATCGACTTCGATGGCCCGCAAAAGTTGCTGCAAACCGTCCTGCATCCGATGGCGATGGAGCGACTGCCACTCGTGGCGACCGCGCAAGTAAGAATCGTATGCCTCGCGGCGCCGCGGGGCGGTCATCTCGTCGGAGCCAGCGGCGGAAGCGGAGATGGAGAGTTCGCCCTGCTTTGATTCCAGCCCCACTGCTCCTTTGGCGGAAGCCGTATCCTCCGTGGTGGGCGCGAAGGCGCTGTCGGCGGGAATGCGAACCCCCAGCCGCCATGCGAGCCGCTGCACCAGTTCCGACTCCAAGCCGGCGACCCGGTTCTGATCTACCAGGATATCCTCGACCCAGATTTGCGTTCCATCCTCGATGCGGATCATCTCTGCGCGCAGCCTGAATTGAGAGGAGAATGCTCGCAGGCTACCGGTCAGCACGAAATCGGCTTTGAGCGTCTCGCCAATCTGCTGGGCTGTGAATCCGCGGTTGACGAGGGTGAAGACAGAATCCCGCGCTAGCACGGAGAGGACCGGAGAGCGCGCATTGGTCATGCGGACGATGGTCTCTTCAGCGATGGCCTGTCCCAAGTGCTTGGCAACAAATTGCATGGTGCTGAAGGGCAGGATGGCCAGCCGGGGCAGCGCCTCGACCGGAGCAGAGCTCTGCCGGATGACCTCGGCGGTGAAACGATAGCCGCGTTTGTAAACCGTTTGAATGCAGGCTTCCGGTTCGAGGCGTGCGCGCAGCGAGGAGAGGCATTTGGGAACGCTGTCGCCGGTTACATGCACATCGCCCCAAAGAGTTTGCTTCAGTTGCAGGGGAGAGATGATCTGCCCGGCGTGTGCCAGCAGCAAGCGCAGCGCGGCGAGTTCCTTGGGGGGCAGATGGATTACATCAGCGCCACGCCAGAGCGTACCGTCGGCCTCCAGGCGAAAGCCCGCGAATGTGCAGGCAAAAACTCTCCCGCGGCGTCCCAATCCGAGAGTGGAAGCGGCAACATCCCCGCGTCGGCGGCCTAGAGCTGCCTCTGGGGAACCTGAATCCCCGCGGCGGCGGTTATATCCGATTGCCTTGGGTGATCCCTCATCAGGGCTTGCTAATCCAGAGCCGGGCTTTGCAGTCGCAACCAACGAGATCCCTCGCATCCTGGGCAGAAGGAAAGTCCTCCTTCCGCCGATCGGACAGGTGAAAGGTAATGACCGACAGTGGTCGCGGGATATTCTTCTAGTGGCCCGGGGGAAAATATGCAGAACACCCAGCGATTCTCTGTGCTTCTTTGAGCCCGTTATATCTGTAATGCATAGAATATCTGTTTTACGACTCAGTGCGAGAGGAAAACGGGTTATTCCTTTTATTTTCTAATGCTTGAAGTAACCAACTCGCGTTACTAATATGTACTAACTTCAGGAATTCTTCAGAAATTTCTCAGGTTATGCTGCTTCTCCAGGCTGGCAAAATAGCTGAAGGAGTTGGCCATGTCCAAAGCAGTGTCGTATGCGCAGTGGTCTCTTGAGCCTTATTGCATCGGAATGAAGCTGCGCTCATTGCGCACTCAGAAGCGGCTCACGCTGGCGCGGCTGGCGGCGGAGACCAAGCTCTCCACGGCGCTGCTTTCCAAGTTAGAGACGGACCGCATGATTCCCACGCTGCCGACGCTCGCCACAATCTGCCGGGTCTATGGCGTGGGCATGAGCTACTTCTTCTCTGAACCGGGCAAGCACACGCTCTCCATCACGCGCAAATCGCACTTGCAGGGCAATAATCGGGGACTTGAATCAGTGAGGGTTACGCCGTTGAACGTGGTGGCGGAGGGAACCCGTATGGTGGCGCAGATGATTGAGTTTCCGGTTGGCGGCAGCTCGGGTACGGCGGATAATCGGCGCGCGGCAAACAGCCTGGTTTACGTGCTGGAGGGCAAACTGCAGTTGGACGTGGGCGGGCTGCACGAACTGCTCGATGTCGGCGATTGCGCCTATATGGAAAGCGAAATGGCGCTGGCCTGGAGCGCGGCCGGCAAGCATCGCTGCCGGATTCTGGTGGTGACGCCGGCCAGTGGCCTGCGTGCCGAGGACTGAGATGCGCAACGCGATTGCCCGCGCCGGCGCAAAGCGATAGGATGGTCAGCAACCACGGAGTTTGCCTCATGCGCCCGAACCTCAACCTGATGAAGGCCACGCTGACCGGCGCGCTGGGCGGTCTGCTCTTTGGCTTTGGCACCATCGTGATCTCCGGGGCCATTGATTCTCTGGTCCGGCTCTACAGCCTGACTCCGCAAGGCAAAGGGCTTACGGTAGCCATTGGGCTGATTGGGACCGTTGCGGGAGCCTTGGGCGCGGGTCATGTGGGGCAAAAGCTGGGCGGGCGGGAGACGCTGCGCATCACCGCCGTCCTTTATGTTGCCGCGGCAGTGGGATGCGCAGTGGCGTGGGGATGGCATTCCTTTCTGTTCTTCCGCTTTGTGGGCGGCCTGGGGATTGGAGCCTCGTCGGTGCTGGGGCCTGTCTATATTGCCGAACTGGCTCCGGCCAGATGGCGCGGACGGCTGGTGGGGGCATTCCAATTCAACGTGGTTTTTGGCATCCTGGTGGCATACACCTCCAACTACTTCATCCGGACACTTCAACTTGGCCCTCTGGAGTGGCGCTGCCAGGTGGGCGTGGCCGCGCTGCCCGCCTTCGGCTTCTTGGCGCTGCTGTTCGGCATTCCGCGCAGTCCGCGCTGGCTGGTCTCCAAAAACCGCAACGAAGAGGCCTTGCAAGTGCTTCATTTGATGGGAGAGTTGCAGCCGGAGGCCGAGCTGGCCGACATTCAATCGGCGTTGTCTGAAGAGCACGCCACGGCCCACGAGCCGGTCTTTCAACGGAAGTATTTTTACCCGCTTTTTCTGGCCATCAGCATCGGTGCCTTCAACCAACTGGCCGGCATCAATGCCATCCTCTATTACCTGAACAGCATCTTTGCAGCGGCGGGCTTCAGCCAGGTCTCCGGCGATCAGCAGGCCATCGCCATCGGCTTCACCAATCTTGTTTTTACCATTGTGGGCATGAGCCTGATTGACCGGCTGGGGCGCAAATTCCTTTTACTCATCGGCGCGGTGGGCACGGCAAGCTGTCTTGCGGCGGTCTCCTGGCTCTTCGCCTCCAATACTCACCCCGGAGCGCTGGTGTGGGTGCTGATTATCTACATTGCCTTCTTTGCGCTTTCGCAGGGTGCGGTCATTTGGGTTTATATCGGCGAGGTCTTTCCGACCGCCGTCCGCTCCAAGGGACAGGGCGTGGGCAACGCCAGCCACTGGATCATGAACACCCTCATCGCGCTTGAATTCCCGGTGTTGGTCGAGCACATTGGCCGTAGCGCGCCCTTCACCTTCTTCGCCGCAATGACCGTGGTGCAGTTCGTGGTGGTGCTCGTGGTGTATCCAGAGACCAAGGGGCAGTCGCTGGAGGAGTTGCAGCGCAGGCTGGTGCGGGCGGAGTGAGCGCGGGGGCTGATCCATCTGAATGGAGTGGACACCAAGGTTCCAGTTCAAACTATTTCGGGACAGGCGCGCATCCATCCCGTTTCGCCAGAATCAAACGAGTGAACTGTAATTTCGTGCGGGGACATCCAGCCGCGTATGTGATTATAATCACGTCTGGGAATGCTAAAAAGTATTCCAGAAGTTTCGGAAGGGAAGACGCCACATGGCGACAGCGGACCTGGCTCTCGGTCAACTTGAGAGCGAACACGGCGCACAGAAGCGCGTAGTCAACGATTTCAGCATCAACGTGGCAACGGTGAACGGCTCCGGCTCACAATCGGCCAATAGTGTTCTGCTGAAATCCATCTTCGGGATGGGAGTCCCGGTGAGCGGGAAGAACCTGTTTCCCTCGAATATTGCCGGGCAGCCTACCTGGTTCCTCATTCGCGCAAGCAAAGACGGATACGTCGCCCGCAAGCACGTGGCCGAGGTGCTGATCGCGCTGAATCCTGAGACCGCGCAGGCCGACGTACTGGCGCTGCCCCCCGGCGGCGTGGCCATCTGCGAAGAGAATCTGAAGCTCCATCAGCTTCGCCGGGATATTGTTTTTTATGATGTTCCCTTCGATAAGATCACGGCCTCGATCTGCCCTGAACCCAAGCTGCGCAAGCTGGTCAAGAACATGATCTACGTCGGCGTGGCGGCGCAGTTGCTCGCCATCGATTTGGACGTGGTGGAGGCCGGTCTGCGGCGGCAATTCGCCAAGAAGCAGAAGGTCTTTGATCTGAACTTCGGCGCGGTCAAAGCGGGTTACGATTATGCTCGCACGAATCTCTTCAAAAGCGATCCTTACTTTATTGAGCCGATGGACAAAACGGCGGGCAAGATCATCATCGATGGCAACGCGGCTTGCGGCATGGGCGCGGTTTTTGCCGGGGTTACGGTGGTGGCCTGGTATCCGATTACACCTTCAACTTCGGTGGTGGAAGCAACAACCGACCTGCTGAAGAAGCTGCGCGTGACGCCGGAGGGCAAGGCGACCTTTGCCGTGATCCAGGCCGAGGATGAACTGGCTGCCATTGGCATGGTGCTGGGCGCGGGCTGGGCGGGGGCGCGCTCGATGACCGCGACCTCTGGACCGGGCATATCGCTGATGGCTGAGTTCAGTGGGCTGGGCTACTTTGCCGAGATTCCCGGCGTGATTTTTGACGTGCAGCGGACCGGCCCATCGACCGGAATGCCGACGCGCACCCAGCAATCGGACCTGCTCTCGGTGGCCTTTCTCTCGCACGGCGACACCAAGCACATTGTTCTGCTGCCGGGTTCGGTGAAGGAGTGCTTCGAGTTGAGCATGGCGGCCTTCGACCTGGCCGAGCGGATGCAAACCCCGGTCTTTGTCCTGACCGATCTCGATCTGGGCATGAATAATTGGATGAGCGAGGTCTTCGAGTACCCTGAAAAGCCGCTAGACCGCGGCAAAGTGCTGACTGCCGAGGACTTGGAGCGGCTGGGCGGCTTTGCCCGTTATCGCGACGTGGACGGCGACGCCATCGGCTGGCGCACCCTGCCCGGCACTCAACATCCCAAGGCTGCTTACTTTACCCGCGGCACCGGTCACACCGACACGGCCGCGTATACCGAAAAGCCGGAGGAGTATCAGGCTCTGATGGAGCGGCTGGCGCTGAAGTTTGAGAAGGCGCGTGAGTTGGTTCCGGCGCCGGTTGTGGTTCGGGATACTGGCGCGAAGGTTGGCTTTCTGGCCTTTGGTTCCACCGATTGCGCGCTGACCGAGAGTCTGGACCAGATCAGCAAGCGCTATAACGTGCCGACGGATTATCTGCGCATTCGCGCTTATCCTTTTGCGCAGGCGATTCGTGAGTTTGTGGCCCGCCATGAGCGCGTCTATGTGGTGGAGCAGAACCGCGACGCGCAGTTGGCCAGCTTGCTCAAGCTGGACTTGCCCGCCGATCAGGTGGTCAAGCTGCGCAGTATCCTTCACTACAACGGATTGCCGGTGGATGCCGAATCGATTACAGAACAGTTTGCAGCTCAAGAATTCGAACATCAGGAGGGCCTCTAAATGGCAACCGCTGTCATAACCCCAAAAGTGAACCACATTGGCCTTCCCATCCTTGAGTACCGCGGCGGCAAGAGCACGCTCTGCGCCGGCTGCGGCCACAACGCCATCAGTGAGCGCATCATCGACGCGCTCTACGAGATGGGCGTTGAACCGGAGCGGGTGATGAAGATGAGCGGCATCGGCTGCTCGTCCAAGAGCCCGGCCTACTTCCTGAGCCGCGCGCACAGCTTCAACAGCGTGCACGGACGTATGCCGGCCGTCTCGACCGGGGCCATTCTGGCCAATCATACGATGACCACCATCGGCGTCTCCGGCGACGGCGACACGGCTTCGATCGGCATGGGGCAGTTTGTCCACTTGCTGCGGCGCAATCTGCCAATGATTTACATCATTGAGAACAACGGCGTTTACGGATTGACCAAGGGCCAGTTCTCGGCCACCGCCGACCTCGGTTCCAAACTCAAGACCGGCGTGGTCAACGAGCTGCCGCCGATTGACACCTGCGCCATGGCGATTCAGTTGGGCGCAACCTTTGTGGCGCGTTCATTTTCCGGCGACAAGAAGCAATTGCTCTCGGTGCTCAAGGCGGCCATCGCGCACAAGGGAACGGTGTTGCTGGATGTGATCAGCCCCTGCGTCACCTTTAACGACCACGAAGGTTCGACCAAGAGCTACAAGTTCATGCAGGAGAATGACGAGCCGATCAACGAGATTGGCTTTGTGGCCAGCTTTGACGAGATCGAGGTCGATTACAGCTCCGGCGAGGTGTACGAGGTGGAGATGCATGACGGCTCCAACCTGCGCCTGCGCAAGCTGCTGGAGGATTACGATCCCACCGACAAGGCCAATGCCGTGCGCACCTTGATGGAGGCTTCGGACAAGGACGAAATCCTCACGGGCGTCTTCTATATCAACACCGAGAAGCCCACCTTCGTCGATCAGTTAGGCTTGGTGGATGAGCCGCTGGGCACGCTGCCGGAGTCGCTCACGCGGCCACCGAAGCAGGCGCTTGATGCGTTGATGGCCGCCCTGAAGTGATTGGGTTGAACGTTCCCCTGAATGGTATAGACACATGGGTGCCCCACCCTCGCCGCGTTCTTGTTTTTGCGGCTAGGGTGGGATACAAGCGGCTATTTCCATCTCCTAAACCGCATTTTGCGTCAATGCCCGCACATCATCATGACGGATGGGATACGAATTCTGACGCCCCGCCACAGCCCAATCAATGCCTTTACCATGGGCGGTATCGTCCGCGATACCGGATTGAGTTTGGAACAACTCCGAGATTTGTTATAGCTTCAAGTGTCTGATCGATGTTTCTGATTTTCTGTTAAATCTGAATTTCTGCTATTCTGAAGTTCGGAGATTCTGAGATGACAACGGTGCAGATTGGCAAGCGCGGCACGATTGTGATCCCAGCCAAATTGCGCAAGCGCTACCGGCTGGACGAGGGTGGCACCATGCTGATGGAAGAACGCGAGGATGGGATTCTGATGCGGCCAGCCGTGACCACAGCGGTTGATGTCGAGGTCTATACCCCGTTGCGTCTAGCCGAGTTCTTCTTGAATAACGCCATGGACAAGGACGATTATCAGGAGGCGCGCGCCGAAGTTGTGGCGATGGGCATGGACCCGGATTCAATCGACCATCTGCGCTGGCCGATATGAAGGATGCGAATGTTCGGCGCACTCGGCTCTTTCTGGATGCGAATGTCCTGGTCTCCGCAGCTTGGAAGGACGGCAGCAAGGTGGGCCGAATCTGGCAAATCGAGGGCGTGGAGATGGTTACATCCAACTTCGTCGTTGCGGAATGTAGGCGCAACCTGCCTTGTGCAGAGCAGCAAAACCGCCTTGAGCATTTTCTTTTTACGGTTCGGGTTCTTGTTTTTCCCAGGATGCCGCGACTTGAAACCCCTCCGCCTCTGCCGGAAAAGGATCAGCACGTTTTGGCTGCTGCCGTGCTTGCCAGAGCCGATTATCTGATTACCGGAGACATAAGGCCCTTCGGCGAGTGGTACGGCGGGAGCCTCTGCGGAGTTAGAATTGAGCCGCCTGGAAGATTTCCACTTGTACTTGAAGATGTGTAGTGTTTCCTAAAAGGGGTATCTTTTGAACGGCTTGCCACAAGATGCGCGGAAGAGCGTTACGGTGATCGGCGGCGGGGTGGCTGGGATGAGCGCGGCCTGTGCTTTGGCTGAGGCTGGCTTCCTGGTGCAACTGGTCGAGCGGCGTCCTTACCTGGGCGGACGGGCTTCGTCGTACTGGCATCCAGGCGTGAATGAAGCGATCGACAACTGCCAGCATGCTCTGATTGGCGCTTACACCAATCTGCAAGGATTCTATCGCCGCATTGGTGTTACGGGCCTTATCCATTGGACTCATGAGTTTACGATGATTGAGCCGGGCGGACGGCGGTCGCGGCTGGGGCCGTTCGAGCTGGGGCCGCTGCGGCTGCCTGCGCCGCTGCACGGCGCCCCCAGCTTCCTGAATGCAAGCGCCTTTACGCTGGCCGACAAGCTCGCGCTGGGCCGCGCCATGCGGGCGATGATGAAGCCGGAAGCGATGGAGCATAGCCGGGAGTCGCTGGGCGATTGGCTGCGCCGGCACAAGCAGACCGAGGGGGCGATGAATCGCTTTTGGCGACTGGTGATTGCCAGCGCGCTGAATGCGGAGATCGATTCGATTGCCGTGCCTTACGCGGCCAAGGTGATCCGCGAGCTGTTTCTGAACTCGGCTGAAGCGGGCAGCATGGGAATGAGCACCGTTCCGCTGAGCGAGTTATACACGCCTGTTACGCCCTATATTGCCGAGCGCGGCGGCCGCGTGCTGCTGAATACTTACGTCGAGGGCGCTGCCTGGGATGAAGCGTCAAAGAAGTGGCTGATCTGCACGCGCTCCGGCGAGCTGGTCTCCGACTACATGATTCTGGCGCTGCCCTTTGAGGCGATGCAGAAGCTGTTGCCGCATTTGCCAGCCGAGGAAGGCACGGAGAATCTGGCGCGGCAGCTTGAGCGCCATGTGCATTGGCCAATTTGCAGCGTGCATCTGTGGTTCGACCGGGAGATTACCGAACTGGAGCACGCCGTGCTGCTGGACCGGGAGATTCATTGGATGTATAACCAGTCCAAGCTGCAAGGGCGCGGCGGGCATTATATTGAGTTGGTGGTCAGCGCCACGCGGGCCTTTGCGGCGCTGCCGCGCGAGGCGGCGATTGAGCAAGCGCTGCGTGAGTTGGCGGAGTTCTTTCCGCTGGTGAAAGAGGCCAAGCTGCTCAAGGTTGCGCTGGTCAAAGAGATGCATGCCACCTTCGGCGTTCCTCCGGGAATCGATTGGGCGCGACCGCACGGCAGTGCTCCCTGGCCCAACTGCTTTTTGGCGGGCGATTGGGTGAATACAGGCTGGCCATCGACGATGGAGAGCGCGGCGCGGTCGGGACATCTGGCGGCCGAGGAGCTGGGCTTCGCCGCGCAGGAGCCGCTCAATTGCTTTGAGTCGGATATGAAGCCGCAAGGGCTGATGAAATGGATGAGCCATTAGCTATCAGCTATTGCTGAAGTTATTACTTATTGGCTGAAAACTGATAACTGATAGCTGAAAGCTGTCTTCAATGCGCCAGGAAATAGACGCCGATGCAGACCAGCACGGCGGCGCTCCAGCGGCGGCGATCCACATTCTCATGCAAGAAAAACTTGGCGGCGATGGCGTTGGTGACCAGCGTCAATGAGGCCGAGGCAGGAGCGACAAAGCTCACCGGCATGTGGTTCACAGAGAAGAGCAGAGAAAAGAAGGCCAGCGCCAGGAAGAATACTCCGAGAAAGAAAAACGGGCAGGTGACGACGGCGCGGATGGCGCCTTTGAGGCCGGAGCGGGCACGAATCTCGTCAATGTCGCCGATGGACTTCATCGCTGCGGCGGTGAGAACTTCGCCGGCGGTCGAACATAAGACGATGGCGGCGATCATGGCTGCGGCGGCCCAGAAGCCGGGTTGCAGGGCCGGGAAGGGAAGGGTCATTGCGGCACCTCATCTTGGATGGGCGCGGCAATAGGCGCGGGCTTTTCGGTGAGCGATGGCCCCTGCGCCACAAAACCTACGCCGATGGTGATGAGAACAATGCCGGCCCAGCGCTCCAGCGAGATCGTCTCATGAAGCCAGAAGTGCGAGAGCAGCGCAATGACGACGTTACCGAAGCCGGCGGCGGGCATCACAAAGGAGAGATCAGCCCAGGAGAGCGCGGTCAAATAGCTGGCAAAGTAGCCGATGAGCAACGCGATGCCGAGAATGATCCATGGAGTGAAGACAGCCGCGATCAACGGAAAGGGATGGGCAAGTGTGATCGGAGGCAGATGAACCATGCCGCGCGAGAGGCAGGAGTCGCCGAGTGGAGTGCAGACGGAAACCAGCCCCAGGATCAGGTATTGCCGCGGCGAAAGTCTTGCATGAGCCATAGATAAGTTACAGATGACAGATTTCCGGTTTAGGTTCGCTGTATCCCAGGTCCGAGAATCCGGACCTGGGGCACCCAAGTTATTTGGAATGGTTAAACATTTGCGGCGATGGCCTGTTTGCTGCGCGCATCTTTCACCATCTTGTTGCGCTGCGCGCGCAGCTTGAGAAAGGCCTTGGCCTCAACATAGAGCCGGGGCAAATCGCGATTGACAAAGGCCTTCCAGACAACGCGGAAGGCAGCCTTGGGGCGGAAGTAATACTCGTCGTAGAAGCGGTGGACCATCTCCAGCACGTAATCGACGGGCAGGCCCGGATATTCGATGTGCGCCATCTGATGGCCGCCTTCGTCCATGATCGCCGTCGAGTTGAGGATGAAGCCGTTCTCTTTGGCGTAGTCAAAGAACTCGGTGCCGGGATAGGCGTGGGCGATGGAAACCTGAATCGTCTCGCAGTCGAGTTTCTTGGCGAAGTTGATGGTGTTGCGGATCGACTCTTTGGTCTCGCCCGGCAATCCGAGGATGAAGTCGGCGTGGATGCAGAGACCGATGTCATGGCAATCCTTGGCGAAGGCGCGCGCACGCTCGACAGTGGCGCCCTTCTTGACGTTCTTGAGGATCTGCGGGTCACCGGATTCAAAGCCGACGATCAGCAGGCGGCAACCGGCATCTTTCATCGCTTGCAGGGTCTTGCGGTCGGTGGTGACGCGCGAGGTGCAGCTCCAGGTGATGCCCAGCGGCTTGATCTTCTCGCACAGTTCTATCGTCCGCGGCCCTTGAATGTTGAAGGTGTCGTCGTCGAAGAAGAACTCCTTCACGTCGGGGAAGTTCTCCTTGGCCCAGGCCAGCTCGGCGGCGACGTCATCGGTAGACCGGGTGCGCCAACGGTGACCGCTGAGCGTCTGCGGCCACAGGCAGAAGGTACACTGCGCCGGGCAGCCGCGCGAAGAGTAGAGCGCGATGAATGGATGCATCAGGAAAGGCACGTTGTAGCGGGTCACGTCCAGGTCGCGCTTGTAGATTTTAGTGGCCCAGGGCATTGCGTCCAGGTCTTCAATCTGCGGCCGGTCGGGGTTGTGGATGATCTTGCCGTCCTGCTTGTAGCTGATGCCAAGAATCTCATTGAGAGGCTTGCCTTGAGCGTACTCGACGACCGAGTAGTCGAACTCGCGGCGGCAGATGAAGTCCAGCGCCGAACATTCGTTGAGCGCCTTCTCCGTATCCGTGGTTACCGGCGGGCCGACGAAGGTTATTTTGATCGCGGGATTGGCTTTCTTGATGGCTTCGGCAAGACGCTGATCGCCATCCCAGCCCATAGTTGAGGTGAAGAGGACAAGGAACTCGTAGTCTTTGCAGATCTCGATGGTTTGCGGCGCGGTGACGTGGTGCGGGGAAGCATCCAGCACGCGCGAGCCTTCCAACAGTCCAGCGGGGTAAGTGAGCCAGACTGGGTACCAGTAGGATTCAATCTCGCGCGTCGCCGGCCAGCGCGAACTCGCGCCACCGTCGAAGTTCTCGAAGGAGGGCGGATTCAGAAAAAGCGTCTTCAGGGGCATTGTCATCCCTTTCA
>Ga0181520_10009786_pt1 | contig 13111 bp, 8 predicted proteins | sample PEATcosm2014_Bin_29_FD_132451 | JGI IMG/M metagenome (GOLD analysis project Ga0181520, IMG submission 132451) | Peatland microbial communities from MTU Mesocosm Facility, Houghton, MI, USA - PEATcosm2014_Bin02_30_metaG | ecosystem: Environmental > Terrestrial > Soil > Wetlands > Peat | place...
CGATGGAGTAGTTGCGCACGTGGCCCATGTGCAACTGGCCGCTGGGATAGGGCAGCATCTCGAGGACGTAGTACTTGGGCTTGCCGCAGGAGACGGGCTCGGCCGCATACAGTGCGGGGTCCGCCGCCCACCGTGCCTGCCATTTGGGTTCGATTACCGAGGGGTCGTAGCGCAGTTCCAGGTCTTCAGCCATATCCCCTTAAGTGTAAACGGGAAACAGCGGTTACGGGCCGAACCGAGAATTCCAAAATCGGCTTCCAACAGCCGTAAAGTATGATGTACGCGTGGACTTGGGCGAGATCAGGCGGTATCTTTATAGAACAGGGTGGGGAGACTTCCCAGATGTGCTGATCTGTGCTCCAGAAGGTTTGGTGCATAAGCATCCTCATTACTCTGCTGCCAAGGTTGGAGCTGCAAAATCAGCAGACGCGCTCGTCGAGGACATACTTGCGACAGCAGATATGGATGCGATTCGACGGTTTATTGGAGATTCCCGTCCGAGATTGCTGGCAGTTCATGCGTTGGAATCGGCAGGAATGAACACTATCCCGCGAGTACTCGCGAAGCGCTTGGCGAAGGACTTCGGACTCGCGCACGATAGTGGTATCAGCCAACTAAATCGGGTAACACACACGCGGGCGGATGGTTATCGCCGGCTTGCAAATCCCGCCGTATTCGATGGCCGTTTGATGAGATCCAATTATTTACTGATCGACGATTTCATCGGCCAGGGTGGAACTCTCGCAAACCTTCGCGGGCATGTGCATCGACAGGGTGGAACGGCGGTCGGGGCAATAGCCCTGGCAGGGCAGCAACGCTCCTCCAAGTTGCGGCTTGGCGAAGAGACACTACAAAAGCTGAGGAATAAACATGGCGACGAGCTTGAGAAATGGTGGCTTTCCACTTTCGGCTACGGACTTGATTGTCTCACTGAATCCGAAGCCATCTATCTCTTCCGATCCGACTCTTTTGACGTCATCACAACTCGAGTTGCTGCAGCAAGGGGAGCAGGAGATTGACGAAGTCCTGGAGGAGGAGGAGAACGAAGCTGTTCCATTTCAATATGCTATTACAGCCAAAGGCTGGGATCCCGACGTATTGGGCTTGGTAAACAGGCTCAAGAAGGGCGATATTGTAATTCCTAAATTTCAAAGAGGCTATGTCTGGTCGCTCAAGGAAGCCTCTCGCTTCATTGAATCGCTGCTGTTCGGTCTCCCCGTGCCGAATATTTTTTTATCGGTTGAGCCCGACACACAAAAACTTCTAGTGGTAGACGGAAGGCAGCGGCTTTCGACACTCCAGTATTTTTACGAGGGGATTTGGCCGCTAACCAAGCGCGAATTCGCAATTAAGGGAACGGGAGAAAAGGGCAGGTATGAGGGGCTGACCTATAAGGCTCTTCAAGACGCGGATCGGCGAAGGCTAGACGATGCACAGTTAAGAGCCAGCATTATCACACAAGATCAACCTACGGAAGACAACAGCAGCATATTCCACGTCTTCGAACGGCTTAATACCAGCGGAGTTTCTCTCACTCCCCAGGAAATTCGTGCAGCTATTTACCACGGAAAGTTCAGCGACTTACTGAATGAGCTGAACAAGAACCCGCTTTGGCGGGATATATACGGGCAAGAGAACAAGTTTATGCGCGATCAAGAGTTGATTCTTCGTTTCTTCGCTTTTTACTACAACGCAATGAATTACGAAACGCCCATGAAGGAGTTTCTAAACAAATTCATGGCCCGGAACCGCGATCTGACAAAATATTCAGGTGAGTCCCTGAACGCCTTGTTCAAACAATCAATAGCAATCATCCACAAGGCAGTTGGCAAGAGGGCTTTTCGTCCTTCAAGGGCAATCAATATTGCTGTTTTCGATTCCGTCATGGTTGGTATAACACGCAGGCTTCAAGCGGTGCCTACTCCATCGATAGAGGGCGTTAGGTCAAGTTATGATGCTCTGCTTTCAAACGAAGACTTCCTTGAAGTGACCCAGCATTCAACGGGGCATCCCACCAACGTGAAAAGCCGGCTCGACAAGGCCACAGCGGCATTTTCCGCAACGAATTAACATTCAACCTGTCCTGGCGCCTGCACAATCCTCTACCGCCGATTGGGGCTGTGCATCGCCTCCCACAAGTCGGTCCGGCGCTGCACATTGAGCCAGAACTCCGGCGAGTTACCGAAGACGCGCGCGAGCATTAGCGCCGTATCGGCAGTAACGGCGCGGCGGCCGTTGCAAAGCTCATTGACCAGTTTGCGCTGCACGCCCATCGCCTCGGCCAGTGCGCCTTGCGTCAGCTTCATGGGAGTCAATAACTCCTCCAACAGCATCTCGCCCAATGTTACTGGTTTGCGCTCTGTGGTCAGCACGGTTATCCTTCCAGTGAGGATTATTCCACCAGGCTCTTCAGCACCCGCACATTGCGCTCCTCGTCGCCGGGCTCGTCCACCGGGGTCTCGGCGATGAAGGCGGCGTGGGCAAAGCGTGCATCGTTGAGCAGCCGCCGGAAGGGCTCGACGCCCATGGTGCCCTGGCCGATGTGCTCATGGCGGTCGAGTTTGGAGCCGCGCTCGGCCTTGGCGTCGTTGCAGTGCCAGACGCGCACGGCCTCGAACCCGATGGTCGCCTCCACCTGCCGCATGGTCTCCTCGTAGCCCTCGGCAGTGACCAGGTCGTAGCCGGCCACGTGGGTATGGCAGGTGTCGAGGCAGACGGCGACCGGCGCGGTGGCCTGGAGCCGCGCAACCAGCTCGGCCACCTGCTCGAAGCTGCCGCCCAGGGAGAACTCCGCCCCGGCGGTGTTTTCAATGAGGATGTGAAACGCCGTTCCCTGCCACGCCAGCCCATCGATGGCGCGGGTAATCGAGTCGGCGGCCAGTTTGAGTCCCTCGTCGCGGGTCAGGCCCTTCCACGAGCCGGGATGCAGCACCAGGTATTCGGCCCCGTAATCGAGGCCGCGTTCGATCTCGCCGCGAAAGGCCGCTACGCTTTTCTCGCGCACGTCTTCGGTCTGGCTGCACACGTTGACCAGGTAGCTCGTGTGTATCACTAAAGGACCCACGTCGAGTTTGGCGCGCAGCTCCTTCATGCGGACGGCCTGCGCCGGGTCCACCTTGGGCGCGCGCCACATCCGCGGGCTTGAAGAAAAGATCTGAAAGGTGTTGGCGCCGATCTCCCGCGCCCGTTCAACGGCGTTGGATGCTCCGCCCGCCGTGCCCAGATGGATGCCGATCCGCTTGGTCATGGTCATAGTCTATTGGATGATCGGAGCGCGCTGGCGGTGCAAGAGCTATAGAGGCAAATCTGTAGGTTGAAATTGAAAGGCAGGCAGAAATCGGGGTTAGACTGGGTTCGCCTTCTTTGCGTGTGTGGAAGCGGCGGCAAAAGATCGGCCCGGAAGATTGGGCCGTCGGTCCGCAGGCCGCTGAGACGACCTGCGGGCCGTGCCAACGCAAAGGAGGTGAGGCGAATGGATGAGAAATCGTCCTGGATGCGGGTAGCCGTCCAAATCGCCATCGATTGGCGGTTCATGATGGCACTCGTACTCCTCGTCCTGGCGCTACTGATGAGGTAGCCAAACTCCCGGCAGGGGACCACACCCTGCCGGGACGAGCCTAGTATAGCAAGATTCTTGCTGCGCGATGCGGGGAAATACTGGATGCGCTACTCACACCCGTGGGGGATCGAGGACGGTCGCCAGCCGCCGAGGACGTGGGCGGCCGGGGCCCTCCTCGAATGATAACCATCAAATACTAACTCAACTTCTGGAAACGTCCACGTCTTCTCGCGTGTCTCTATAGCTACGCTCGAGCCAGATTGCATGATCGCCGCCTCGGAAGACGACTCCCTTAGTCCAGCGAGACTCTCTTTCGGAAGTGATGGCAGTACGGTGGAAATCTGCGATTCCGATGTGCGGAGATTGAACAATCGAATCCCGTCTTGCCCTTGATCGAGAGTTGAGGCGTCTGTATGCGACTGTACATACAGAACACAGCCATTTCCCACCCATGACACGGCTGCGGTAAGGGCCTCCCTATCCGTGCCCAGCTTCAGATCGCGCAACGTTGCCCCTAAAGCATCGGTAATGAAAGCTCCATCCTCGCAATTGAAGAGTATCCATTTCCCATTCTGGGACCACATCGGATTCCACTCGGAGCATGCACCCTGACCGTCGATTCTTTCAGTCGATTTCAATACCCGGATCTTGTGGCTTGCAATGTCATAAATCGCAAACGGACCGCTATTCTCTTCCGCGTCATTTCCGTCGTCGTTGGTGTTGCCGTGAATTCCAAACACAACTTTCTTGCCGTCGGGAGAAAACTGTAGATCGGCGTAAACCTCTGTCTCTCCTTTGTTCAGATGCCTGAAATATAAATGGCCGTCCGTCATCCGGGTCTGCGTATGCGACCTAAGGTCGATCAAGCTCAGGTTACCGCCATTCGGAGTGTCCGGAGAAGCTGCGACAAGCAGTCTCCGGTCCTTTGAGAGCGCGAAATCGTACACCGGGTGATCGAGTCGAATCTCCTGCGCGACACGACCGGATGGGGTAACCAGAGTTAAGGCCGTTCCGCTGGCGAATGCTGCGACCGGTTCATCGGCGGACTGCCCGCAAGCAGGAATCGACAAGGATACAGCGAGACAGGGCGCAAATAAGAGACGAAGTTGCACGGTAGGTCCTGTGGGAACTACCGCCTATTATATGCAGACTTCGGGGAAGAATCGGGAACAAGGTTTTACGAACCGCAGGTCCTTCGACTGCGCAGGGCGCAAATAGCGCGCCCTGCTTCGCTCAGGATGACAACTTTGTACCGACACGAGAGTTTGTGGCCTCCCGGATGGCTCCACCGCTAATCGTCGTCGTCCTTCGCGCTCTTCTTGCGCTTTTCCGTCAGCATGGCCGGGACGGGCTTATCGCCCATCGCGTCCTTCCACAGGATTACGTTGAGCTTTTGCGCGGGGGCGCGGTCCGCGTGGCGGAAGTCCATCTTGGCGCTTTCTTTTGCGCCGGGAGCGGTCTTGGGGTTGGCCGTGTAGATCAGGTTGTTATCGCGATTGGAGTAATCCGCCGCATAAGCGGGCTGATCGCCGGGGCCTGTGAACAACGTCGAGATGAGCGAGCTGAAGGCGTCGTTGTTGTTCATCGGCGGCAGGCCGAGCAACGTCTCCATGGTGCGGACAACGCTTACCGTCGAATAGAACCGGCTGTCCACATAGGGAGCTTGTGAGTCAGAGGCCGAGCCACTGGTTGACTGCCCCTTCGCAGGCCCGTGCGGAGCGTACTTGCTGACGACCAGCGCGATGCTGCGATGCGCGTCCACATGGTCGCCGCCATTCTGCGCATCGTCTTCCAAGATGAAGAAAGCCGTGTCATCCCAGAAGGGCGAGTGGGAGACGGCCTCGACGGCGCGGCCCACGGCCAGGTCGTTGTCGGCCACCGAGGATTTCGGCGTAGGTCCGCCTGCCTTGGTGCCCGCTGTGTGATCGTTGCCCAGGCGCAGCATCACAAAGTTCGGCATGGTCTCTTTGCCTTGTTGTTTGTCCGCGATCCATCCCTTTAGGTGGCGCATGAAAACATCGACGCGCACCTGGTCGGGGATTTGCAGATTAAAGTCCGGATACTCTTCGGCAAAGTGGCCCACAAGCTGTGGCTTCGTAGCCATGTTGGCGGCGATCAGCGGAATGGGCCATGGCCACTTGTTCACACCACCGCCCCATTCGGCGGGCAGCGCCTCGCCGTGCGCAATGGCCTTGTGCGCGCAATCGCGGCCCTGCATCATCGGCCCCAGTGTCGGATCGGCGACTCTGGCCTCGTCGCAAAAAACGCTAGCGATGAATTCGCCGAAGTGGTAATAGCTCTTGCCGTGCGCCGCCAGGTTGCCCCACAGATAGCCGCTGGTTGGTTCGTTCACATCGGGGATGTTCTGCAGTAGCGGCAGTCCTTCGGCCACCACGCCCTCATAGTCGTAACTGCGCTGACCACTGCGGTAGTTCTGCTGCCAGGTCTTCTCCAAGTAATCCGTGCCGATGGCGGCGTTGGACCAGACGTGCCCGTCGCCGGAGACCTCGCCGGAGTCGTAGAAGTTGTCGAGCACGCCGAACTGAAGCGCGAGTTTGTGCAAGTTGGGCGTGATGGCCGCGCCGTACATGGTGAGGCTGGCATCGCCGTTGCCCACTGCCTTGCCGCCCGATTGCAAGTCGCCGAAGATCTGATCGTAGGTGCGGTTTTCCTTGATGATGTAAATGACGTGCTTGATGCGGTCTTGCGCTCCGCCGGCGAAGGCGATTTTCTCCTCCGCCGCTTTCATGCGATTGGACTCGAGCACGACCTGCGTCCACTGCGGCAGATTCTTCTCGATCTCCGCCGCCTTGAGAGTGGCCAGCGAACCGTAGAGCAGCGTTCCGATATAAGTCGTCGGAGAATGGTACTTGTTCTTCTGTGTCGCCTCCGTCTCTCGCTGCGGCATGTTGTTGGGTCCTGTCCCCTTGCCCTTCGCAGCCGCCACATAGAGCTTTCCGCCGGCAAAGGCCATCGACATGGGCATCCATTCGGTGGGAACAAAGCCGATGGGCTCGACAAACGCTTTTCGGGCCGTCTTGGAGGTCAGCTTCGCTGTGTCGAGAATGGCCACGGCATCGGTGATGGCGTTGGCCACGTAGAGGCGGCTGCCGTCGGCGTTGACGGCCAGCGCTTCGGGCTCGGCGCCAAAGTAGCTCTGTCCCGGAAGGCGTGTGTCGAAATATCCCTTGACGGAGAATTGTCCCGCTCCCACATTCACGGCGGCAACAGCGTCACGGTTGGCCAGAGCCACGTAGAGAGTCCGTCCATCGGGCGAGAACTCCAGCGCGCAGGGATGCGTCCCCGCGGCAATGGGGCTCGCAGGTTTGAGCAGGGCCAGCTTGCGGCCCACGGTGCCGTTCGCAACATCGAGTTCGACAATCTCCGATGCGTTCCACAACGCGACAAAGGCGCGCGCGCCATCCCTGGTTACAGCGATAGCCACAGGGTAGGTGGAAGGTACGGCGTCGCTCTCGGCTAGATCGAAGCGGTGCTCGATTGCGCCTGTGGCGGCGTCGAGCAGCAGCACATCGTCGGAGAGGTTGCCGGCGACCAGAAGCTTCTCCGCTCCCGCGGAACCAACAACGGCAATCGCGGCAGGGAAGGGAACTGCCTCGTCACCATCCACCGCGCCAATGAGCTTGGTCTTTCTGCCTGGCGCGAGCTGCTGCAAGGGTAGGCGGATGAAGCGCTCGGGCGCAATCTTTCCGTCCGCAAAGCTGTAGACGACAACGCCGCTGCCGGTGTCCTTTTTTTCAACGTCTTTCGGATCGCTGGCGGTGGGATCGCTAGTCGAACCCATGCTCGCATAGAGATGCTTGCCATCGCGGCTGAAGGCCAGGCCGGAATAGAGAGTCTGCTTGGCCACACGCGCCAGCGTTCGCGCATCGGGAAAGTCCGCGAGAGCCCCTGTCTGCGTATCGAGCACAGCCAGCGACTGCGCATATTGCGACTCGTAGGTCCCATATCCGGCGTTCACTGTCACCAGATAACGGCCATCGGGAGAGACGGTCATGGAGATGGGAAGGCTGTTCAAACGCTGCGGATGCCCAGGGATCTCGCCAATCAGCTGTTTGCTGGTGGGCAGGTCCACCGTCTGCGCCGTCATCGGACCAGCTCCCAAAGCCAGGCCCGCACACCAAGTCATCACAAGCGTCGTCTTCATGCACAAAACCTTAACAAAGCCAGCCGGTGTTTGGCTTTACAGGGCAGTGACATTCGAGGGTGGACTGTCTTGCCGCGGGCCTGGAATAGTCCGATCTCTCGAAGCGCCAACCTGTCGCAGTGCTGGCCCCCGGTACATCCGAAAGTGCGAAAGCGCAAGCGAAAGCGTTACCAACGGGAAAACCATCAGTAATCGTGCGCTTTTGAGGGATTAACCCTAAACTTCTCACATGAATGACCCAATCTCCACTGTCACCAGGCTGCTGACTGAAGTCATCCTTCCCAACCTGCAGTCGGTGCAAGCCAGCCAAGCCGAACAGATTGCGGCGAACGACCGGCTGGAGCAGGCCATTGAGGAGCTGCGCTTACACCTTACCTCGCAGTTCGCGCTCCTGACGGCGCAGTTGACCGCCTGCCGCGTTGAGTTGGCTGCCACCCAGGCAGCGCTCAAGGCGGTGCAGAATCGAAACGCCTTGCGCATGCCGGAGCGGCCCACCCTGCTCAATTGATGCTCTGAACGGTCTCTTTACTGCCTGGGCAATCGCCCGCGAGCCGCTGTGCCTGCAATAATCTTGGCTATGCGAACGGTGCTCACCGCAAAACGGCTCTGGGACGGAACCAGCCTGCTGGACCATCCGGTCGTAACCATCCAGGACGGGCGGATTGCCTCTATTGGAACGCGGGAGGCAGGCGAGTTGCCCCGCGATGCGCAGGTCTACGATTACCCAGGCGAAACGCTGGCTCCGGGCTTTCTCGACATTCATACTCACGGCGCCGCCGGGCACGATGCGATGGAAGCCACGCCGGAAGCGCTCGATGCCATTGGCTCCTTTCTCGCCTCGCGCGGCACTGCCAGCTATTTGCCGACTACGGTCACCGCGCCGCTCGACGCAACTCTGCGCTCGCTCTCCGGGCTCGCGAGGTTCATCGCGCGGCCGGCCGATGCGCTTCAAGCGCGGCCCATCGGCATTCATCTGGAGGGGCCGTTTCTTTCGCATGTAAAGCGAGGCGTTCACCCTCCGGAGCATCTGCTGGCGCCCGATGTGGCTGTCTTTGATCGCCTGTATGAAGCGGCGGAAGGTCACATCCGCCTGATGACGATTGCGCCCGAGCTGCCTGGCGCAATCGAGTTGGCCGCCCATGCCATGGCGCACGGTGTGCGCGTCTCGCTGGGACACTCGAATGCCACCGCCGCGGAGACGCGCTCCGCCATCGCTGCCGGGGCCGTGAGCGCAACGCATACCTTCAACGCCATGCGCGCGCTGGACCACCGCGAGCCGGGCATCCTGGGAATCGTGCTGACCGACGATGAAATGTATTCCGAACTGATCTGCGACGGCATTCACACCGCTCCGGAGATGGTGCAGTTGTGGTGGAAGGCCAAGGGGCCGGAGCGCGCCATCCTGGTGACTGACGCCATGAGCGCCACGGGGATGCCGGATGGTGTGTATCAACTGGGCGGATTCGCGGTCGATGTCGCGAATGGCCGCGCCACGGCCGGCGGAGTGCTGGCCGGCAGCGTGCTCACGCTGGACCGTGCGCTCAGCAATTTTGTCGGGTTCACTGGCGCGGCGTTGGCGCAGGCACTTCGATTGGTTACTGCCAATCCCGCATCCATGCTGGGGTTGGGGGAAAGGTCCTCAGGCTTGGTTGTGGGGCACGCTGCCAACCTTGTGGCCGTGGACGCGGCTGGGAATCTGGTGGCATCCATGCTGAATGGGCAGCCTGTGACTTTGAATCATGCCGGAGCGAGAGCATCGATTCAAAGCCATAATTGCTGATGATCGATGGAGCTATCGCGCCCCAGCGGCAAAAAACTAACTCGCCGCGAGGCGTGGGCGCCCAACGGAAAAGCAGAAGGAAATGCAGCTCCTTCGACTCTTCTGCGCTTCGTTCAGGACGACAGGTTTGTTGATCTTGTTTCTTGGCGCCTTCCTTTTTCGTGCCGGCTGCCAGATTACCGCTGGCGGATCGGAGTTCTGGCCTGGAACTGGGCCAGGCGTTCGTTGAGCGATGCGGCGAGACCGGCGTTTCCGGATTGCGCGGCCACATCGGCTGCGCGCTGGTTGGTTTCGATCGCCTTGCCGAACTCCCCGATTTCGGCATAGGCGGCAGCCAGCGTCCCCAGGATTTGGGGCGCGCGGCCCGAGGTCAATTGCACCGCGCGTTCGGCCATGGCAACGGCCTCTCTTCCGTTGCGCAACGCGGCGTTGGTTGACGTGGCCAGAATCCAGGCCGTCTCGTTGAGCACTTGAATGTTGTCTGGCTCTTTGCGCAGAATCTGACGCCAGTGCGCCAAACCCTCCGCTCCGCGGCCCGTCATCACCAGCGAGACGCCCAGGTAGTAGTGCGCTTCCATCAGGTTGGGAGAAAGCGCAAGCGCCCGCTCGAATTGCGGAATGGCATCGGCTGTCTGCCCCTTTGTGCCCAGGGCAATTCCCAGATTGCTGTGCATTTCCGCCGTCTCAGGTCCAACGGTCAGAGCGTGTTTCAGGTGCGAGATGGCTTCGTCGGGGTTATTGCTTTCCAATTGGGCCTTGCCCAGGTTGGCTTCCGCGCTTGCGTACGTGGGGTCCAATTCAAACGCCTTGCTGAAGTCTCCTGCTGCTTGGTCGAGCTTGCCCTGCATGGCCAGCGCCAGGCCCCGGTTGTTGTAGGCATGGGCGTACTTGGGGTCGCTCTCGATGGCCTTCTGGTACTCGGCGATGGCATCGTCGAGGCGGCCTTTTGCGGTCAGTGCGAAGCCGAGATTGTTGTGCGCCTCGGCGTACTCGGGATTGATGCTCAGCGCGTCCTCGTATTGGGCGATGGCCTGGTCGAAGCGCCCTTGATCGGCCAGTGCGTGGCCCAGGTTACTGTGCGCTTCGGCGTACCCAGGGTTCTGCTCGATGGCCAGGCGATAGTGCTCGATGGCTTCGTCGGAACGGCCCGCTCCGGCCAGGGCCACGCCAAGATTGTTCTGCGCCTCGGGGTAGTTGGGCTTGGCCAGCACCGCCTTGTGAAGCTCCGCGATGGCGGTCTCTTTCTTGCCCAGGTGCGCCAAAGTCTGGCCGAAGTTGTTATGGGCGCGGGCATCGTTGGGACTCATGGCCAAGGCCTTGGTCCACTCCGGAACGGCCGCCGCGTATTGGCCCTTCTTGGCCAGGTCTGCGGCTACGTCGTACTGCTTGTAGAAGTTCACCGCCGGCGTATCGATGTGCTCGATGCCGGCAGGCGGCATGTTGACGAACTCCGGAATGTTCACCGCGCGATTGGCGGCTGTCGAGTTCTCGATCAGAATCGCCGGTGAGTCGTTGCCTTCGGCATCGATGTGGGTGAGGAACATCTGCGTGTAGGGCGAGCGGCTCTTCGAAGAGAAGACCAGCCAGCGCCCGTTGGGCGAAAAGCTGTGCCAGGAGTTCATCAACTTCGTATTGCAGGTCATCCGGCGCGCCGTGCCGCCCGCGGCGGGAACGATGTAGAGCTGGCTGTCGGGGCGCATCAGCAGGCCGTTACGCGCCTGGACGAAGACCATCCACTTGCCATCCGGCGAAACCTTGGGGAAGCTGTTGCTCATGCCGTTGTTCGAGGCGCCCTCGATGGGCTCCGCCTTGCCGCCTTTGCCGCCGTTGAAGGGAATGCGGTAAAGGTCGTACTGCATGGGCACTTCGGCGGGATCGTTGGCGTAGGCGGCCATCTTGCCGTCGGCGGGATAGGACTCCTTGGCTTCGGCGCGGGCAAAGATCAGGTATTTTCCGTCGGGGCTCCAGACGGCGCTGGCTTGGACAAAGCGCGGATCGTCGGCGCCGGGCAGGGGCTGGAGCTTCTTGGCTTCGCGGTCATACCAGGCCAAAATGCCGCGGGTGGGATAGAAGACCTGGAGAAAGCGGTAATCCTTGAAATTAGCGACGTAGTAGAAGTTGGGATTCTTTGAGCCAGGCGGGCGGATGGTGGTGACTACGTGGCGGCCGTCAGGCGAGAGCTGGGACATGAAACCTACGCGCACCGGGCTGCCGTTTTCCGTGGGGAACGAGGACCAGGAGACCAGATCCTCTGAGCGGATGGTCATTTTGGGCTGTACCGGCACCATGGCGTAAAGGCCCTTGTCGTTCTGCGGGCCGTCCATGTCGAGACCCAGCGTCTTGCCGTTGCCGCTGAAGGAGTGGCAATTGGCGCAGGTATGCAGATCGGTCATCACCACGTGGCTCTTGGTTTCGGCCACATTCCTCATGCGCCATTCGATCAGCGGGATCGCGGCGGTGGCCAGAGGCTTGATAAAACCCTTCTCCAGTTCCGAGGGCATGAGCGGCACGTCGCGATAGAAAATTGGTGCGCCCACGGGGTCGGCGGAGATGAGGATCTGCATCTGGCCGCGCGAAACCGGTTCGGCCTGGCCGGCCGCGTGCCCCTCGACGACAATCGTCACCGCGCCCGTACCGGCCTGTTTCTCGATCTTGGCCCAGGTATCGCTGTCGGGCGTCCAGGTGTGCGCGGCGGCCTGCTCCGGGGTCAACTCGGGCAGCTTGTTGGTATTGGAGATGCACCGTTTGTCGATCTCGCCCACGCGCATCGGCTCGCCCTTGGCGGCAAGATGCAGGCCGGCGGAGCCGTCCGCGAAGGAAACTTCAATCTGCCAATTGGCGGCGTTTGGAGCGGGATCGCGCCAGAGAAAGGTGGGGGCGGCCATGTCAGGCGGGAAGACCGAGCCGTTGAGCGGATAGTCGATGGCGATCTGTGCGGGCTCATTTCCAGCATGTACGTGCGATCTGCTCAGGCCAACCAGAACGGTAACGCCCAGAAGGCATCCTGCCACAATGGATCTAGTGTTCATTCCCGAAGGCTCCCGACCCGGATTGGCGGCTAGACTGAGGCAAATTGCTGCTGGCGAAAACGCGCTTCGCTCAGGTACGCCGGCGTGCCGCCATCGATTTTAAAATAGACCGGGGTTACGATTCGAGATGGCCCGGTTTGGCGAGTATATCGCAGCACCAGTGGCATGAGCTTCGGGCTTGCAGTGCGGAAGGAGTTGTCTGTCCAAAAGCCAAATGTCCGGCGCGGGTTGTGGCTCACAGACAGAACGTGGGAGTGAGGTTAGACTTTGCTCATCGCGGAGCTGATTGGGCGGGCAGTGCAGGGAAAACGGCTCGCCTGCATCGGTGGGGATGGGGAAAGCCTATGAGAGTAAGCGGTTGGATTCGCTGGGGTGCAATCAGGATGTTTTCGTTCATGGCTCTGATTGCCCTCCTGGCTGCAGCCTATTTCTTTGCCATTCGGCCTTCGCAATTGCATTGGGGCGTGACAGAAGATGAAATTGCGCGCGCGATGCCGGGAGACGAACTGCTTCCAGTTCCGACCTTTCGCGCCACGCGGGGAATCACGATTAGGGGAAAGCCGGAACAGATCTGGCCC
>Ga0181520_10009788_pt1 | contig 13107 bp, 8 predicted proteins | sample PEATcosm2014_Bin_29_FD_132451 | JGI IMG/M metagenome (GOLD analysis project Ga0181520, IMG submission 132451) | Peatland microbial communities from MTU Mesocosm Facility, Houghton, MI, USA - PEATcosm2014_Bin02_30_metaG | ecosystem: Environmental > Terrestrial > Soil > Wetlands > Peat | place...
CCGATTTTCCCGTCACAACCCCGAGAAAACCTTGACGGGCCGCCCATTCTGCGGCTCAACGGCAATGGCCGGCCACGCTTTCGCGTTGCTCGGAGATCCTAAATCGACTTTGCCGTTGCCCTGTCGGGACCGCCGAAGGTTCTTGAATCCCGCCGGCAATTCGACGACAATGCGCGGCATCGGCCCATCACGCGCCGAGAAGGAGACGCAAATGAAAATCACCCGCCGGGAAATGATCCAAGGCATGGCGGCCGCCACCGCCGTCGCGACAATGATGCCGGGCAACTTGCTTGCCGCGAACGAGGACGCGGTCGCCTTTCAGGGCGACGGACCGACGGCGACGAAGAAGGTCATCGAGGCGCTGGGGGGCATGAAGAAATTCGTGTCCAAGGGCGATAAGGTCGTCATCAAACCGAATATGGGCTGGGCGTCGGCGCCGGCGCAGGGCGCGAACACCGACCCGCTGATCGTGAAGACGCTGGTCGAAATGGCGCTGAACGCGGGCGCCAAGTCGGTGCTGATCGTGGACAACCCCGTGCAGCAACTGGCGCAATGCAAAGAGCGCAACGGGTACGACGAAGTTTTCAAAAAGATGTCGGACGTCGCCGTGCGGCTGGTGCGCGACGACAAGTTTTTCGTCGAGGTCAATTTGCCGAAAGCGCGCCAACTCAAGACCGCGATGGTGATTCGCGAACTCATCGAGTGCGACACGCTGATCAACGCGCCGATCGCCAAGAGCCACGGCTCGGCGCTGGTGACCTTCAGCATGAAGAACTGGATGGGCGCGGTGCAAAACCGCGGCGCGTTCCACCACGATTTCGATCTGCACCAGAGCATCGCGGATTTCTCGACCTTCATTAAGCCGAAGCTGATCATTCTCGACGCGACCCGCGTGATGACCACCAAAGGGCCGGCCGGGCCGGGCGACGTGAAGCTGATGTATCGCGTGTACGGCGGCACCGACCCCGTGGCGGTCGACAGCATCGCGGTGACGCTCACGCCCTGGAACGGCAAAGAGTTGAAGGCGGCCGATGTCGGCTACATCCGGCTGGCCGCGGAAATGGGCGTCGGCCGTATTCGCACGGCGGAACTGCCGGTCTGGTCGGCGATGGCATGACGCTTCGGCGCGGGTTCCAACTCGGTTTCCTGCTCTTCTTCTGCGTGCTGATCGGGATGACGACCGATCGGCTGCGGTTGTGGATACCGGTCGAGTTTTTCCTGCGCATGGACCCGCTGCTGCTGATCGCCGCGTCGCTCGCGGCGCGCACGGCCGCGGCGGGGCTCGGCGCGGCGCTGGTCGTGCTGGCGCTGACGGCGCTGGTAGGACGCTTTTTCTGCGGCTGGATCTGCCCGCTGGGTACGACGATCGAACTGGCTGACGAGGTTCTTTACACCCGCCGCAAACGCCGCTGGCCCAACCACCAGCGCGTCGGGCGCGGGCTGAAATACATCAATCTGCTGATCATTCTCGTGGCTGCGGCGGCGGGCTACGGCTTGGCGTTTCTGCTCGATCCGATCTCGTTGATCACGCGCGCCGCAACGTACGTCGTTTATCCGGTCACCGTCTTCTCGGCCAATCTCGGGCTGGACGGCGTGGGCTGGCTGGCGAAGAAATTCGGCTGGATTTCGTTGACGATGATGCAGACGCGCCAAGCGACGATGCCGACCGCCTCGCTGGCGGCGGCGGCGATGGTCATCGCGATCCTGATGCTCAATCGCCTCCAGCGGCGGTTCTGGTGCCGCAGCCTTTGCCCGCTCGGCGCGCTGCTGGGTCTGGCGGCGCGGCTGACGCCGTTCCAACGCCATGTCGCGGCGCCGTGCGACCACGACGGCAAATGCCGCCGCGTCTGCGAAACCGGCGCGATCGGCGAGGACCCGCACGAATACGATCCGGCCGAGTGCATCAACTGCAACCGTTGCGTGACCGATTGCCACCTGAAAGTCGTTTCGTTCGGCCCCGCGAATCCGGCGCCGCGGCTGGCGAAGCCGCTCGATCTCGGCCGGCGGCGGCTGCTGACCGGCGTCGCCGGCGGCGCGTTCGGCGCGATGCTGTTTCACATGAGCCCGGCGCGGCAGGTTTCGCCCGACTCGCTGCTGCGGCCGCCGGGGGCGTTGCCGGAAGACATTTTCCGCAAGCGCTGCATCCGTTGCGGGCAGTGCGTCAAAGCCTGTCCGACCGGCACGTTGCAGCCGGACTGGTTCGACGGCGGCCTCGAGGGCCTGTGGGCGCCGGCGCATCGCATGCGGCTGGCGTATTGCGACCAGGGCTGCAACGCCTGCGGCGCGGTCTGTCCGACGGGCGCGATTCGCTCGCTGGGCCTGGACGAAAAGCGCTGCGCCCGCATCGGCACGGCGATTCTTTACAAAGACCGCTGCGTGGTCTGGACGGGCGACCGCCTGTGCATGGTCTGCGACGAGTCGTGCCAGTACAAAGCGGTGTATTGGGTGCAGGACCCAGCCGGCAAGCGCCGGCCGTGGGTCGACTACCACCGTTGCAACGGCTGCGGCATGTGCAATTCGGTGTGCCCCGTGCCGGGCGAGGGCGCGATCATCGTGCGGCCGGACTACCAGATTCGGCTGGCGCGCGGGAGCTACGCGGCGGAGTCGGGCCGGCGCGGTTATCATTTCGACAAACTGTCGTCGGAAGACGAATATCAGAAATAGGCGGGTGCGTGGGGCGTCGGCGGCGTTTCCCGAACGGGCGATGCCGGGCTTTTTGACAGACGCCCGCGAGGGGTGTGCGGCGCCGGTTGGCGACCGAAAGCGAGAGCGCGCATGACAGTCGGTTTCTGGCGAAAATACGGCCCGTATCTGTTGATGCTGCTGGCGGCGGGGGTCGCCATGCGCCAGTGGCGTCACCCGGGGCTGCTGTGCGGCCACAGCGCGATCATGGATTACGAACGCATCGTCGTGTTCGACGAAGCGGTGCGATCCGGCGACTGGTGGCCGCGCTTCAACGACGTATTTTATTACGGCTACGGCAGCTTGCTGTTCCATTTCTATGCGCCGCTCGGGTACTTCATCGCGGAGATTTTCATGCTCGCCGGCGCGGGCGTCGCGCTCAGCATCAAGCTGACCTGGGCGTTGGCGCTCGTGCTCTCGGGCGTGTTCATGATCTGGCTCGCGCGCGACCTGTTCGGCGATTTGGCCGCGGCGGCGGCGGGCGCGCTCTGGGCGCTCGCGCCGTACCGCTTGGTCGACATGCACGTGCGCCACGCTTTCGGCGAGGCGATCGCTTTCGCCTGGCTGCCGCTGGCGATGTGGGGCCTGCTCGCCGCGGTCCGCGACGGCCGGTTCGCGGGCCTGAGCGCCGCGGCGCTCGGCACGGCGGCGCTGCTGTTCACGCACAACATCATGGCGATGCTCGCGGCGCCCGTGCTGTTCGCGTGGTGGTTATTTTTGGCGATCAACCACCGGCAACAAGGCTGGCGCGGGCCCGCGTACGGCGCGGCCGGGGTGGCGCTGGGCGCGCTGCTGGCGGCGTTTTTCTGGGCGCCGGCGTTTCTGGAAAAGGATCTGGTCTGGGCGGAAAGAAGCCTGACCACGGGCTTCTTCGACTTTCACCGGCATTTTCCGTGGTTCCGGGAACTGTTCGATCCGAAGTGGACGTTCGGCGACAGCAAACCAGGCGCCGCGGATTGCATGCCGTTTCAACTCGGTTTGGCGCACTGGATCCTGCTCGCCGGCCTGCCGCTGGCGATCGCCGAGTTGAAACGCGCGCGGCGGCCCCTCATTTTTTTCGCGGCGATGCTGGCGTGGGCCCTGGCGATGTGCCTGAGCATTTCCGAACCCCTGTGGCGGCTGATTCCGACGCTGCCGTTTGTGCAATTCCCGTGGCGGTTTTTGTTTTTTGCGGCCTTTGCCGGCACGCTGGCGGCGGCGGCCGTGGTGCAGGCGGCGGCGGAAATCGGCGGTTCGAAATGGCTGCGGCTGGTTCTCGTGCCGCTGTTGGCCTTGCCGTTCATTTTCTACTTTCGTTGCGGCGAAACCAGATATTTGCTTTACGCCCGCGATCAGCGGCCCGTTTATCGACTTGTGCCTTGGTCGGATTACCAGAGACTGCTCGCCCGCGGCCTCTACGAACGGTTGTCCGACGGCCGGACGATCGCGTGGATTCGTCAGGCCTACGAGCGCGGCACGTCGTCGGACGACTACCTGCCGCTGGAGGTGCGCGAAAAGCCCCCGGGTCCGCCGGCGGCTTGGATCGAGGCGGAACACGGTCTGGCGTACTATCAGGCGCGGCAGCAGCCCGGGCGCTATCTCGCGAAAGTGAATTTGTCGCGCGACGGCGTCGTGACCTTGAATCGGTATTGGTATCCGGGTTGGCGCGCGTGGGTCGACGACGTCGAACGGCCGACCGAGGCGGCGGCGGAAATCGGCTCGATCGTCGTGCGGGTCCCGGCGGGCGAGCACGAGGTGCGGTTCGCGTTCGGCCCGACGCCGTTGCGGCGCGGGGCGTGGGCCGCGACGGTCGTCGCGCTGTTGTTGTGGCCGGGATTGTTTTTCGCGCACCGGCGGCTGTCGCGCGGCGCGCCGACCCCGCCGGCGGCGGGGCTTGGCTAGCGCGCGCATTTGCCTAAAATGGCGGCTCTTTCGGTGCGAGGGGAACAATTGTTGCGCGCTGTGTGGAAACGCCTGTGGCCGTATTTGCCGACCGTTCCGGCGACGCTGCTGGTCAGCCGGCAATGGTGGGACAACCATCTTCTCGGCGGGCACAGCGCCAACATGGACTACCTACGGATGGTGGTCATGGACGAGAGCGTGCGCCAGGGGGATTTCTGGCCGCGCTTCGCCGAGGCCTTCTACCGCGGCCACGGCAGCCTGCTGTTTCATTTTTACGCGCCGCTCAGTTATTGGCTGACGGAAATCTTCGTGCTGGCGGGCGCCGGCGTGCCGGTGGCGCTCAAATTGATCGACGGTTTGTTCGTGCTGCTTTCGGGCTGGTTCCTCGTGCTGCTGGTCAAGGAGTTGTTCGGCCCGTGGGGCGCCGCCGCGGCGGGCTCGTTTTACGTGCTGGCGCCGTACCACCTGACCGACGTGCTGGTGCGGCACGCGTTCGGCGAAGCCATCTGTTTCGCGTGGCTGCCGCTCACGTTGTGGGGCATTCTCGGGGCGATCCGCGATCGCTCGGTCTGGCGCATGGCGGCGACGGCTGCCGGGTGCGCGCTGCTGCTGCTGACGCACAACATCACGGCGATGATCGGCGCGCCGTGGCTGGCGGCGTGGTGGCTGTATTGGACGATCGCGCTGCGCCGCGAGGGCTGGCGCGGCCCGGCGATGGCGGCGGCGGGCGGCGTCGGCGGCCTGCTGCTGGCGGCGTTCTTTTGGCTTCCGGCGTTCGCCGAGACCGATTTCGTCTGGTCGAAGCGCAGCCTGATCCAGGAGTATTTCATCTACTCCGAACATTTCGTTTATTTCAAACAGTTCTTCTCGTTGTTCTTCGGCCACGGCGGGTCGCGAGGGCTGAAAAGCGCGATGTCGTTTCAACTCGGGCTCGCGCATTGGCTCGGGCTGGCGACCACGGTCCCCGCGTTTATCTTCCGGAAGAGCTGGCGCGGCGTCCTGATCTTTTGGTGGTCGACGCTGCTGGCCGCCCTTGTCATGTGCCATTTCAGCTCGTGGCCGATCTGGCGGCTGTTCCCCATCTTGAAATTCGTGCAGTTCCCGTGGCGGTTTCTGATTCTGGCGGCGTTGGCCGCGTCGATCGCCGTCGCCGCCGGCGTGCAGTGGATCGCCGAGATCGCGCTTAAGATCAAAGGAAAATCGGTCGGCTGGGCGCTCGCGGCATTGTTCGTTGCGGCGCCGATGGCCATTTATTATCCCTACACGTATTCGTTGGACATGTTCCACGACACGAAGACCGGACACCAGGGAAACGTGCCGCCGAGCGAATATGCGAAGCGGTTGAAAGACGGACGGGTGCGCCCGATGGACCAGGTTTTCACGGCCAAGACGATCCGCAATTTCAACATCAACGCGACCGCTCGCGACGATTATCTGCCAAAGAACGTGACGTCGGTCCCCCAGAACCAGCCGACGCAGGATGTGACGGTGGAGCCGGAGGGCACGGTGACAACCGAGCGCCTCGGGCCGCGTCATTATCTCGCGACGGTCGACATGAAAGAAAACGGCGGCGCGACACTGCAACGCTTTTGGTATCCCGGCTGGCGCGCCACGGTGGACGGCAAAGAAGCGCCGTGTTTCCCCGCCGACGAGCACGGACTGGTGACCGTGCCGGTTAACGCCGGCGAGCACCGCGTCGAGTTCACTTTCGGCTCGACGCCGCTGCGGACGGCCGCGTGGCTGATTTCCCTAGCCGGATTGCTGGCGACGATCGGCGCGATCGTCTTCTTCCGCTTGACCGACCCGGCCCGGAAACAGGCCGCGTAGCGGATCACGTCGTAAACTTCAGCGTCTTGATTTCAAACGGCCGGAAGGAAAGTTCGATCTCGCCGCGGCGTTTGCCCCAGCGCGGCGTTTTCAATTCGTGAAGGACATTGCCGAGCAGGTCGACGATCTCGACTTTTCGCCAACGCGCGCGCAGCCGCAGCCGCGCCGCCGCCGGCGCGCCGCAGCGTTCGACGAGGCGCAACTCGAAGCCGCCCGCCGCGTCGCGGCGCAGCGCGCCGACCTCGAGCGAATCGGGCGACAACGCGATCAGGCTGCGCGCCGCCGGCCCGGAGCGTTGTTTTTGCTCCGCGGCGGGCGGTCCCTGCCAGAGCAGCAGCGGTGAATTGAAATCGAGGCCGCGGCGGTAGACGCGCGCTTCGCCGGCGGAATTCGCGTGCGGAAACAACCCGTAGCGGAAGGAATAAACGCCGGTCAGCGGCGCGCCGTGGCCCGCGTCGAGCAGGCGCAGGCGATCCAGACTGCCCGCGAGCCGCAGATGCAAATAGCGGCGCGTCACGCGGCAGCCGGCCAGGCCGTCGTTCAACACGGCGAGACCGCCGTCGGCGGCCGCCACGTCGACGAAATTGAGCAGCGGGAAAATTCCGCCGTTCCGCGCCGCGGAACCATAGGGAATCTCGAACTGCAACGGCTCCACGCCCGGCGGCAGCGGCAGCCGCACCTCGGCGACGCCGCATTTTTCCAGACACTCGAGTTCCACTTCGGCTTCGAGGGTCTTGCTCGCCTGCGACAGCCGATAAACGAGGCGGGCGCGGTGCGGTCCGACGCGCCCGACGAAGCGCAGGGATGCGCGGACCGGGCCATGTTCGAGAATCTCGCGGCCCTCGGCGATGAAGAAGTGGCGCCGGCCGCGGAGCGAATCCGCCTCGTCGCCGTCATCGTGCGGATCGCGCCGGCAAATCAGCAGGCCCGCGTCGCCCGGCGCGTGCACGTGCCCGTGTTCGTGATCTTCGATCGTGCGAATGGCGCCGTTGGCGGGGTCGAAATCCACCGTGACCCAGCCATTCCACAGGCGGCAATCGGCGGCGAGCGCTTTCGCGCGTTCCGGCGCCGCCGGCCGGCCGCCGTCGGCCGGGAGGGTCCAATACAGCCGGCTGCCGAGCGCCGGCAGCGCCGCGACAAACGCGGCGCGCACCGAGCGCAATTCGCCGTCGCGGCCGTACGCCGCGCTCACGATTTGGTAAGGCAGGTCGACGGCGCCGTCGCACAGCGCCGGCGGCCGACCCGCGATCGCCGGCAGGTCGGCGGTCGCGAGCGCTTCGCGAGCAAACCCGAGCGCGTTGGCGATGGCGACGACATACGCCGCGTCGCGCAGCGGCCGCGCCCGGCCGGCGAAGCCGCGCAGGCTCGTCTGGATCGCCAACTCGGCGCGATCGCGAATGCGGCGCAGCCGCGCGGCCAGCCGGGCGCTGGCCGCGGCCGAATGCGCGCCGCCCAGGGCCGTGCGCGTCTGGCAGCGCAGCAGCAGATCCCAGACCTCGGTCTCCATCTGCACGCGGCCGGCGTCCGCGGGGTCGCCGACGATCAACGGCGTGCGTTCGAGCGCCGCCACGGCCGCTTCCGCCTGGCGATGGAGCCGCCGGATCGACGGCTGCGCCAGCGGCGTTTCCTGCGGGACGTATTCGCCGCCGACGACCGGCAGGGCTTCGTCCAGCGCATCGGCGAAGAACCGCGACGGCAAGCTGGCGCGAAATTCGAATCGGCCGGTCTCGCCGCCGGCCGGCGCCAGAGTCGCGGAAGGCGCGCCGAGCGGCTCGCCGAACGGCGAACCGGCTGGACAGAGCAGCGGCCCGACCGGCCGGTCGGCCGCGAGACGGCGGGCCAGCCGGTTCAGTTTTTCGCGGGCTGATCGCGGTTCGCGCGGCAGCGGCCAGGCGGCGGGCGTGTGCAGGCGATGCGCGCGAACGCGCGAGCCGTCGAGGCCTTGCCAGATGAAATCGCCGGGGCGCGAGTCGGGCGCGCCGTGGGCAAAGGCGATGGCCAGGACGCCGGCCTGCCGCAGCAGTTGCGGCAGCGTCGCCGGCAGGCCGTCGGCGAGCGGGGCCCAGCCGACGGCGCAGACGCGGCCGAAGGCGTCGCGGCAGACCGTTTGCCAGGCGACGATCTGGCGCACGAGCGACTCGCCGCCGATCAGGCAAGCCGCAGGCTCGACGTAGAAGCTCATCACCGGTTCGGCCTGCCCGCGCTGCACGAACTGTTGCAGACGGGGCAGGGCGGCCGGGTCCGCCGCGGCGAAAGCTTCAAGAACAGGCTGCTGGGCGAAGGCGAAGGTGGCGGCAGGGTCGGCGTCCAACTGCCGGAAAACGGCCCGCAAGAAACCGGCGGCCAGCGCTTGGAACGTCGACTCGTCGGCGAACCAGTCGACGTCGGCCAGCAGGTGCGGCGCGATGTGCACCAGCGCCGGCGGGCCGGCGCTGCTCGGGTCGCCGGGCGCGGGCGCGGCAGCCGGGCCGAAGTACAGCGCGCCGCGGCCGGCCGTCATCAAGAGCGGCGCGTCGGGGATGCGCCACGGGGCGCGCGAGCCGCGCAACTCGACGCCGAGAAAGTGCAGGCCGTCGCGCAGCCGCGCGCCCCTCACGGTGACGGTCAACGGTTGATCGGCCGGAAAGTCGAGTTCGCCGAGATTCGCGGCGCAGCGGCGGTCGTCGTCGGCGGCCACGTCGATGCGCGCCGGGTTGACCGGCCGGCCGTCGAGCGTGAGGCGCAGGCCGACGAGCGCTTGGGCGATCCAGACGTTGACGAGCCGAAAGCGGAAATCGCCGAACCATTGCTCGCCGGCGGGCGCGACGTTTTCGAAGACGGCGGGCGCGAACGCCTCCGACCAAAAGGCGCGCAACGCCGGGGACGAGCGCGCCCCGAAGCGAAAGGCCATCTCCGCGAGCGGGCTGACGGCAAGCCGACGGCAACCCGGCGCCGAGGCCAGGCGCATCTGGAACGGGGTCAGCGGGCGACCGGACATGACGTCAATTGATATACAGCACCTCGGCGACGGCCGGCGTCTTGAACGTATCGGTCGAGCCGTCCGGCATGGTCACCGTCCCCTCGACCGTCGACAAGAAGCGCATGATGTACGATTTGGCGAAGAACTTGGCGACGGTCCGCTCGAACGTGCTGAGCTGGCTGAGCATATCGACCGAGTGCATCAGCTTGTCGAACGTGTAGAAGCCCTCGACCTTGACCTTGTTCGGCCGGTCGATGAGGAAGTCGACGCGCGACGGATACTTCTGGCCGTACTTCGGTTCCGTTTGCCAGCCGGTCGGCGTCAAGGTGAATTGCGAGCCGCCGTACACCAGCTTGTCGCCCGCGCCGAACACGATCAACGGCACGCGCCCGCCGCCCCATTTTTTCGGGACGGTGAATTCCAAAATGTCGAGCGTGTACTTCTGGTCGAAGCAGCGCAGCGTCAACCAGCGTTTCGAGTAATCGTACGGCATCATCGTCACGATGCCGTGATCGGTGTAGCCGAAGCCGGTCACCGTGCGCGTGCCGCTGGGCGTGCGAACCGTCCCGCTGATCGTGGCGCGCGGCGCCGTGACGTAGAGCGAGTAGTAGTCGTCCGGGCTTCCGTAAACAACGCGCCCGCTGTTGATCGTGAACGTCGGCAGCGTCGCGTGGTACTGCATCTCGATGGCCACGTCTTTTTCACTCGCCTTGAAACTGAAATTCGGGTAGCTGCCCGAAATGCGATTTTCCCCGATGGCGAGATCCATCCGGCCGGGGACCGACTTGAGCGCGCCTTCTTTGAACGGCAGCCGCGCCGTGTAGGTTTGCCCGCTCGGCTCCCAAACGGTCATGTCCACCGTGGGTTTGTTCTTGCCGAAGCCGATATTGCTGATCATGAAATTGGAGAACGAGTACGAGCCGTCGCTCATCGACGACAGCCAGAACCAACCCTCGCCGTAGCTCGAACGGTCCACGTAGTTCTGGCCGTACATGGCGTCGGGCAGCGTGGTCGAATAATTCGGCACGCCGTCGAGTTTGGCCCAGACCTGGATGCCGGCGGCCATCGCCGCGAGCGGCAAGGCCAGCAGGAAAACGACGAAGAGCAAACGTGCGCGCATCGAACGGACTCCTTTCAGCGGAAAAATCGGCGCCGGCGGCGGCTGGGGCGTCATTTGGGTTCTTGGAAAATCGCTTCGATCTTGGCGATGATCTTTTCCGGCTTTTCGCGGACGGCGGCCGCCAGTTCGCCGACCAACAAGTTGCGCGCCGTCTCCATCATCTTGCGTTCGCCGTACGACAGTTCCTTCTTTTGCGCCAGGAGGTACAGATCGCGCAGGACGATGGCGAGCTGCTGCAGATCGCCGGTTTTGATCTTGTCGTTGTAATCGCGCTGCCGCCGATTCCAGGTCTGCGTGTCCGGCGGCGAAGAAACGTCGCGCAAGATCTTCCAGACCTTGGCCGCCGTCTTCTTGTCGGCCGGCAGCCGCAAGCCGACCTTCTCGGCATTCTCCATCGGGATCATGATCGTGTAATCGGTTTCCACGATGCGCAGCATGAAAAAGGTGTAGACGTGGTCGGCGATCGCCTTCTTTTCGATGCCCTCGATGATCCCGACCCCGTAGACGGGGTAAACGACGGTGTCGCCCTTTTTAAACATGCACGCTCCCTGGTAAACAGAAAGAAGTTAGCATTAATATAACCTTTCATCAAATTGCCGGACGGAACGATTTTGCCGACGCGCCAACGAGAGAAACCAAACGCCTCGCCGTGGCGGGCGCGCGCCGTGCAGGCGGCGTTCGGCGCGGTTCTCGCCTTGCTGCTCGCGGCGGCCGCCTACGCCGCCGACGCCACGGCGTACCTGTGGCCCGTCCATGGTGTGCCGCCCAAAATCACGGGCGTCATGTGCGAAAAACGAGAAGATCACCCGCACGCCGGCGTCGACATTTCGTTGTTCGGCCGCGTCGGCGTCGTGCCGATCGTCTCGGTCGCCGACGGCGCCCTGCTGCGGCTGCGCACCTCGCACGTCGGCTACGGCAACGCGCTGTACGTGCGCATGGCCGGCGGAAAAGTGGCCGTCTACGCGCACCTCGATCACTTCAGCCCGCGCTTCGAGAAGCTGGCCGCCGAAATCCGCGCGCGAACGGGCCTGCAGCGCATCGACTACTACGCCGAAGATTGGGAAGAGCCGATCCCGATTCGTCGCGGCGAGACGATCGCGTTCGGCGGCCGGTCGGGCACGACCACGCCGCACCTGCACTTCGAGCTGCGGCAGGACGACAAGGTCAACCTGAACCCGCTGACCAACGGCTTTCCGGTGAAGGACACGGTTGCGCCGACGATCGCGGCGGTGCTCTTCGTGCCGATCGATCCCGACGCCACGGTGGACGGGCGCGCGGCAGCCAAGACCTTGCGTTTCGGGCGATCGGCCGCGGCGACCGTGCGCGTGAAAGGCCGTGTCGGGTTGGCCGTCGATGCGTCCGACAAGCACGCGCCCGCGGGCCCGGTCCTCACGCCGTATCGCCTCGAAGCGATTGTCGACGGCCGGCCGTTTTTTGCCACGACGTACGAGCGCTTCAGTTGGACGGACAAGCGGCTGTCGCTCGTGCAATTCGATCTGGAGCCGCGCACGCGCCGGCGGTTCCTGCGGCTGTACAACCCGTATCCGGTCGAGATTCCGTTCTTCAGCGGCGCCGACGCCGGCACGTTCGACCGGCTTGCGCCCGGGCTGCACAAGGTGGAAGTCGTCGCCGCCGACGCCGCCGGCCTGAGCCGCCGCGTTGCTTTCACCATCGTCGTCGACAAGACCGCCGCGCCCGAAAAACGGCCGTGGCCGCGCGGCGCGGGCGACGCCGCCTTGTTCAACAGCCAGACGGTCGAAATCGCGCAAGGCCGGTTCGCGCTCGAAGGCGGCGAAAACAGCTTCTTCGAACCGTTGCGCCTGTCGATTCGCCCCGCCGAGCCGATCGCCGGCGCGGTCGGCGAATGCTACGCCGTCGCCGACCCCGGTTCGCCGGTCCGCCAGCCGTTCGGCGTGCGCTTCCGCTACGCGGCCGACGAGCCCGCGCCGGGGAAACTCGCCGTCATGCGCGTCGGCCCGTCCGGCGCGCAATTTCTGGGCGCGGCGATCGATGGGGCGTCGCGCTCCGTGCGCGGCGAGTCGTTGGAGTTCGGCGTGTTCTGCCTGGTGCGCGACGAACAGCCGCCGACGGTCGAAAATTGGCGGCGCCTGCCCGATGGCCGCGTGTCGTTCACGGTCGCCGACGATTTGACCGGCGTTGACGCGGACGCCGTGCAGGTCTGGCAGGGCGACGAACGCCGCGTGGTCGATTTCGAGCCGCACACGGGGCAGGCGACAGCCGTGCTCGACCGCGGCGGCGGCGAGGCGGTGGTCGTCGCGCGCGATCGCGCCGGCAACGTTGGGCGTTGGCGCGCGCCGGTAGAAGCGCCGTAGGAAGCGGCGCCGCGTTCATGCAGGATCAAGAGCAGCGATGCTTCGAGAAGCGTATTTGCCGCCTAATTCTTTCTCCGCGCAGACCTCTCCGCCGGCCACGCCCGGCGTGGCCGCGCCCCGCCCGACACAGGGCATAGGCTTTAGGATTAAGAGCGGCGATGCTTCAAATGGCGCAGAATTGGGCTCTTTGTTGGTCGCGCAGACCTCTCCCCGGAAATTTCGGCTCCCGCCGAAATTTCCTGCCCCTCCCCGACACAGGGAGGGGCAGGCAGGCGCCGCATTGGCCGGCGGACCGGCGTTGAAGA
>Ga0181520_10009790_pt1 | contig 13106 bp, 11 predicted proteins | sample PEATcosm2014_Bin_29_FD_132451 | JGI IMG/M metagenome (GOLD analysis project Ga0181520, IMG submission 132451) | Peatland microbial communities from MTU Mesocosm Facility, Houghton, MI, USA - PEATcosm2014_Bin02_30_metaG | ecosystem: Environmental > Terrestrial > Soil > Wetlands > Peat | place...
CGTTCCGGCCTCACGCCCACCGAAGCCCGGCGTCAGGCCCTCATCCGCCTCGGCGGCGCAGAGCAAACCCGCCAGGCCCACCGCGAACGCCGCACACTTCCTGCGCTCGAGTCGCTGCTCCGCGATCTCGGCTACGCGGTGCGCACTCTCGCCAAGCATCGCGGCGCAACCGCAATCGCCATTCTCTCCATCGGCCTAGGCATCGGAGCCAACGCCACCATATTCTCCATGGTCAGCCGTTTCGTCCTGCGCCCCGCGCCCATGGGCGATCCCGCCACGCTCCTCGCCGTGCACACTACGCACGACGGAGACCAGTGCTGCAACAGCTTCCCCTATCCCGTCTACGCCGACCTTCGAGACCAGTCCAAGTCCTTTTCCGGTGTGGCCGCCTACTACGAATTGATCGGGGCCTCGATGGGTGGCAGCGGAGAGCCTGAGCGCGTCTGGGGCCAGGGGGTCACAAGCAATTTCTTCGGCGTCACAGAGATCCCCATGGTGCTGGGGCGTGGTTTCATCAACGGCCAGGAAAACGCGCCTGAGGTTGTGCTGGGGGCGCGGCTGTGGCAGCGCCACTTCAACGCCGACAAGGACATCATCGGCAAGACAGTATCGATTTCCGGGCACAGCTTCACGGTGGTCGGTGTGGCGACGCCGGCCTTTCACAGCGTTGAGCAGATCCTTGGCACTGAATTCTGGGTTCCGCTGGGGAACACGCGCCAACTCACGGCGACCCTGCCTCCGCAGGACTCCCGCGAATTCCACTGGCTGGCCGTGGTTGCCCGATTGAAGCCCGGCGTTACCCGCAAGCAGGCTGCGGCCGAGTTGAACACGCTTGCCGGCCGCTTCGCCCAAACCTATCCCGCAACCGACAAAGGCATCGGCTTTGTGTTTGAACGGGCCGGCTCCCTGCCGCCAAGCGAACGAGGCCCCGTACTCATCTTCCTCACAGCGCTCTCCGTCGTGGTCTTGCTGGTTCTCTCCATCGCCTGCGCAAATGTCGCGAATCTCCTCTTTGCCCAGGCCGCGGGCCGTCAGCGCGACATGGCAGTGCGCCTCGCGCTCGGAGCCACCCGCGGACGCCTGCAGCGCCAGATGCTGACCGAGAGCCTACTGCTCGGCCTTGGTGGTGGTGTTCTAGGCATAACTCTTTCACTGTGGTCCACGCATGCCCTTTCAGCTCTCAATCTGCCTGCTCCGATTCCGCTCGACCTCAGCATCGCCTTGGACTGGCGCGTACTTCTCTTTTCCTTTGCTCTCAGCCTCATCAGCGGTCTCTTACTCGGTCTTGCCCCTGCCTGGACCGCGTCACGCCCTTTGCTCGCCAACGCTCTCAAAGGCGAAGATGCCCTCGCTCGCCCCGGCCGCCGCCTCACCTTGCGCAACCTCTTGGTCATCGCGCAAATCGCCATGTCCGTCATCCTGCTTTGCGTCACCGGTCTCTTCCTGCGCAGTCTCCAGAGCGCGTCCACCATCGATATTGGCTTTCGTACAGACGACATACTAATGTTGTCTGTCGATCCCAGCGTGCATGGCTACACGCCCGCGCGCACTGTCGACTTCATGATGCAGTTGCGCGACCGCGTTGCCGCATTGCCGGGCGTCGTCTCTGCGGTCGCCACAGACATGCCGCCGCTCTCCGGCGGTGGCCGCAGTGACGGCTTCCGCATTCCAGGCTCGCCCGATATTTCCAGTTCCTATGTCAACACAACCCTCTTTATGGTCACCACCGGCTACTTCGACACTCTTGGCATTCCGCGCATCGCCGGTAGCGACTTTGGCTCTGAAACCGCCGACGGTCCCATGGTCGGCGTCGTCAACCAGGCCTTCGTCCAGCAGGTCCTTGGCGGCCAAAACCCTATCGGTGTCCAGGTAAATGGCGCAGGCGTTCTCTACCGCATCATCGGCGTCGTCGGGAACGTCAAAGCCAAGACCATCGGCGAAGACATCCGCCCCATCCTCTATCGCTCGCTCAAGCAAACTATCGCTAGCGACCCCTCCTCCATGGTGGGCTACACCCTGCTGGTTCGCACCGCCGGCAACCCCGCCTCAATGGGCCAGGCCGTCCGCGGACAGATTCATTTACTCGACCGCTCCATGGCCATCTACAACGAGCAGACCATGCAAGAGCACATCCAGGCCGCATACTTCCTGCCCCATCTCGCCGCTTCGCTCTTCGGCACCTTTGGCGTCATCGGCCTCGTGCTTGCCAGCATCGGACTCTACGGGGTCATGAGCTATTCCGTCAGCCGCCGCACCCGCGAAATCGGCATCCGTATGGCTATGGGAGCGCGACCCGGCACGGTTGAGCGCCTGGTCCTGCGCCAGGGGCTCATTCTCACGCTCATCGCCCTTGTCCTCGGTTGGCCCGCCGCGTGGTTCCTTGCAAAGCTCGCCTCGAGCTTCCTCTACGGTATTCAACCCCACGACGCACTCACCTTCGCGCTCGTCCCGCCGTTCCTCGCCCTCATCGCCCTCGTCGCCTGCTACATCCCCGCCCGCCGCGCCGCATCCATCGACCCCATGAAGGCCTTGCGCGCCGAATGAGTCATAGGTGATAAGCCGAACGAACCGCGCCCCGATTCCGTACTCTCTGAAGCCGGATGCTACACTCCGGTTTCGGGGAGCACTCTATGAAGGCAGCCGCAATCCACTTCCGTCTCCGCATGGTCATTTCCTTCGTTATCATTGGTCTAGGCTTCGGAGTCCCCTGGGTCTTTTACGGGCAATTCAGCACGCGGATCCCGTTTCTGGAGTGGTTCCCCCTCCAGCTCAGCCGACACGGCCTGCTTTCCTTCTCGATGGCCGCACCCCTGCTCATCGCCCTTGGTACTCTTCTTGCCGGCCTGGGCGCAGTCCTCCGCGTCTGGGGCAGCGCCTGGCTCGGGCCCGCCACAGTCCTTCATGGCCAGATGCAGGCCGGCGCCGTCATGGCCGACGGTCCCTATCGATTCGTCCGCAATCCGCTTTACCTCGGCCTCGGATGCATCGTCGCCGCACTCATGCTGCTTATGCCCCCTTCGGGCGCGCTTCTCGTTGCGATCGCCATGCCCCTCAACATACTGGGCCTTACGCTTGGAGAAGAAGCCTTTCTCGCTGGCCAGCTTGGCTCGCCCTACCAGGCCTACCTGCGCGCCGTCCCCCGCTTCATTCCGCGCCTCCGCGGTGCTCCCGCCCCCACAGGCCGCAAGCCGCACTGGCTCCGGGCCGTGCTCACCGAGATATCCTCTGTCGGTGTCTTTTTGGCTTTTGCCTGCCTGTCGTGGAGGTACGACTACCTGCTCATGTTCCGGGCCATCGGCGTGAGCTTTGGTGTCGGCCTCATCGCGCGCGCCTTCGTCCTCGGAGCCAACAAGGAGTCTGCCGCTACGAAGTAGCGTCTGCGCGCTTGGCGCGTCCCAGCCGTCCCAGGTGTGTCCAGCCAAATCCCTGCGGATACTTCAGCCCATATCCCAATAGCCGGTCCAGGCCAATGTGGAAGATCCATATAAAGGCATACGGCAACAACCCGGGGCTCTTCAGCAAAATCGCCATCGCCGCCAGCGTCCCCGGCGTCACGTAGCTGTGAATCGCGTTGTAAATCCGCGCTCCCAGCTTCGGTCCGCCCAGGTACCCCAGCATGCTCAGGTCGGGAACAAGCCACAGCGCGGCAAACAGCCACCAGCTCGCTCCCGTGTGCGCGTAGAACAATGCTGAAACCACTACGACCGCCAATCCCTCCAGCCGCAAAAAAACCTGCACATGCGATCCTGAAATCGGGTCCGTTGCTGCGAGTTCGCTTGCCATATTCATCCGATGCGCCTCACCAAAAGAACGATGAGATTTCTCGCCCGGATTCTCTCTCAAAAAATCTCCAGCAAAAAACCCCCGCAATAAGGAAAAGGGGGAAGAGCTCTCGGCTCTCCCCCCTGTCCTCAGTCCGGAATGCTACTTCTTCGGCGGTGCGATTGTGTCCTTGGCGGCCTTGGCCACGCGGAACTTCACCACCGTCTTTGCCTTGATCTTGATGGCTTCGCCGGTCTGCGGGTTGCGGCCGATGCGCGCCTTGCGCTCTGCCTTCACCAGACGGCCGATGCCGGGGATTACGAATACGCCGTTCTTCTTGGTTTCCTTGATGGCAGTCTCCGCCAAAAGGTCAAGGAAGGCAGCGCTTTGCTTGTTGGTCAATTCCAGCTTCTCGGCCAGGTGCCGCGTCAGAGCGGTCTTGGTCAGTCCAGTTGCCATTGTGTGTTCTCCTTGTTGGCGCCCCTGAGGGTCACCTCTGTTGCCTGGGCTTCCTTCGCTTGATTGCGTTCCGCATGGGGGAGTGCGACGGAGGCAACGCTTGCACGTTTCCCCTGTATTCATGCGGGTTTCGGAACACCCCGTCGTTCGTAACAATGCGACCTCGGGGCGGCCAAAGTCAACCACAAAAGCCAAATTTCCACAGTTTTCTTGGGAATTTGTGCTGAAATCTCCGATTTTCGCCCAAAATTGCCCGGTTTTCGCCCCTCTCAGCCCCTGTCAACCCCTTTCACCGCGGCTTCGATGTTGAGTCAGGGCACGACTTCAGTCGTGCCGAGTAGCCGCCAAAAAACCGCGGGCTTCAGCCCCTGAGGGACGTCATGCTTCAGCATTCGCATTAATGCAGCCCGAACATCACTCTCTTCTTCGGCTGCAACGACGCCGCGATCGGCGTGTTCAGCGCGTCCACCATCGGCGCCAGCAGCTTGAAATGCTTCACCAGCGTTGCCGCAAAGTTCGCCTCCAGCGCTTTCTCCGCTGGCAACTCCGTGCGCAGACCCCACTGTTTGCACTTGATCAAATCCATTGCCTGGTGCTCACATGGAAACCCCTTCGGCGGCCGCGTCAACGCCTCGCCCTCAAACTCCGTGAACGTCTTCCTTACAGCCGGCTTATTCAGAATCGCGCGAAACGCGCGATGATTTTCCAGCAGCCACGTCCGGATCGCCGCCAGTTGCTCCTTCTCCGGCATGTACGCCCCGGCTGCGATCACCACGCCCTTCGGGCTCACCTGGAAGTAGTATCCCGCGCCGCTGGTCTTCTCCATTCCTTGATGACTCCACCACGCCGCCACATGGTTCTTGTAGGGCAGCTTGTTGTGGCTGAACCGCGTGTCGCGATAGATGCGGAACACACTCTTCTCCGCCGGCCTTACATGGTCCGGCGCAAACTCCAGCATCGCGTCCGTCACCTTGCGCACAATCTGGAGCATCGGCTCCTTCAGCTCCGCCTCGTACACCGCCTTCCGCTCGTTGAACCACGCGCGGTCGTTGTGCTTCTCAAGCCCGCGCAAAAACTTCAGCCCCTCAGGCCGAAGGTGCGCCGGTGCAGTTGATGCCGGTTTCAGTTTGGTAGCCATAGAAGAGAGTTTAGCGAATCTTCAGCGTGGTAGGACTCAAAGTCCGGCGTGGTGCGGGATAATCTCGACGAGGGCCACCGATGTCCGATCAGGTCAAAAACTTTGAAACAGCACGCACCCGCCACTTCCGTACCACACAGCTCAACGAGAACGACCAGAACGTAATCAGCAAGATCGAGGAGTATGGGTGCTTCGTGATTTCGGTCTCTTCAAATTGCAAAGACGAGCTCGGTTGGAGCTACACGATTGGAGTCTTCGACACAGCTGGCAAGCCTGACCTGATAACAGTTGGATTGCCTCCAAAGGTTGCTCACTCTTGCTTAAACGAAGCCGCAAGGCGCTTGCGGGCTGGCATCGACTTGACTCAAGGGCGCCACGCTGACCTCATTGGCAACGTGGACTGCGAATTCCGCCCCGTCGATCCCAGGTGGGTCAAGCACCTGATGAATTGGGCAAACTGGTACTACGGTAGGGCGGATTACCCGGTGCTGCAGGCAATCTATCCCGATCTCGAAAATCGGCTTCCGGAAGACAAAGGATTCAATCGTAAGTTCGCGCAGCCGATGATGCAGCCCAGTGTTCCTTTCACCGAAGTCGAGCAAGATTTCTGGGACTCATTCGACGCGGCGACAAAGTTCCCCGGCTGGAAGTTTCCAGATCAGCCCCATACCGCCGCCATTCTCTCCAAAGCAGTCCATTCTGGGACCGAGCCAATCAATTTTGTCTCCCGTGACGCCGATGACGGTGGATGGCAGTTCCTTGGTGACACCATGACCGACAGCGGCGGAGTGGTAGTGTGCCTGCACCATCCAATCGATGAAGACCCGTCACTCGTCGAGCTTGCCGATCTTCCCATTGGCTGGTATGCCGGGCGAGACGCACCCGGCCAGCCGTGGCACCGCAAAGAGCTCCCACCCCATGAGGAAACCGCAGAAGCCACCGATTCGGAGGAATGACGAAAAGCCGCTCAACTGGCAAGCCAGGAACTGACAGTTGATAGCTGATGGATGAAAACCGTCCTTTTAACGAATCACCTTGAGCAAAGCCGGTCAGCTCGCCAGCGCCTTCTCCACCGCCTTCGGCTGATGCGCAATCACCTTCAGATATGCCCGCGCCGCTCGATCAGGCTTGCGTCGCCTCTGTTCCCAATCCTGCAACGCCCGAGCATCTAAATCGTATTTGCGCGCAAACTCCGCCCGCGTCAGTCCCGTCGCAATGCGAATGATCCTCACATCCAACGCAATCGAAGGCTTGAACGTAGTCACACGGGCAGGTTTCACTTTCCCCTGGGCGATGGCGGCGGCTTCACGCATTGCTTCCATAAACTCTGAGGCAACATTCTTGGGTTTCATGGTCTTTTCCTCCGCGCCTTCGCCTGCGCCTTTATGACGCCCGCGTAAGCTGCCGCTTCCTTCTTTTGCTGGGGCGTCAGGTCTACTTGCTCGTTCTTTGCAAACAGGAATATGGCATGAAGCGGCGTCTCGTTATCGTAAAAATATTAGATGATTCGCACCCCGCCGGACTTTCCTCTTCCTTGAGCTGCAAACCTCAGCTTCCGGACCCCGCCGGTCCCAGGAATTTCGTCACCCGCCGAGTGGTAGATCGACAAATATGCAATCAGCTCTTCGTGTTCGTCTGCAGTTAGCAGCTTTTCTGCCTTGCGCGCGAACACGCTCGTCTCAACGATCGTAGGCAGCATTCTGCTCACGCTTCAATAGTGCGGCACTGCCGCACCTATGTCAAGCCCATTGGAAATGCCTTTACGAAATCCCCTCGCCACACGCCCCTCACGGCTCAAACTTCACCGGCGTATAGACCTCATACCCAGCCCGCCTGAGTTGCTCCTCAGTCCGAATTGCCACGCCGTTCATCTTCACGTTCTTGAACAGAATCGGAGCCACATTCGTCCCCATCAGCTCGCCGGGCCGCGTGGCCTTGCCAAAGGTGCAATTCTCAAAAGCAAAGTGAGTCAGCGGCGCCTTGCCGCCATCGATGTAGATGTGCCCGCCATCGTTCTCAAACGTGGTGTTCACAAATTTGAAGTCGTCGAGTGCGATGTCGTCGCTCGACCGCGCGCCCGAGGTGTAGCCCTTGCCGGTAAAGTACGCGGGCGTCAGTTGAACCCACACGGCAAACTTGTTCTGGTTGGCGACGAAGTGAACATCCTCAAATCGCAGATGCTTGATGTTAGGCGCCCCCCCGTAGCCGATGGCCAGCGCCGAGGTGTAGGTGTAGTTCACAAATCCCTTCACCACCACATCCTCAACGGTCGAGCGTTTGCCCCCGTAGAAGGCAAACGTGTCGTCCATGGTCATTGCGAAGCTGTCTTCCACCAGCAGATGCCTGCTGTTGCCCGTAAAATCGAACGCGTCATCGTGATACTGCTGCTTGCGGTTCACAATCTTGATGTTGCGCGCCGTGAATCCTTCGGTATCGCTCACGGTGACGGTCCAATAGGCAGAGCGCAGCAGCCGCAGGCCTTCAAACGTGATATTCCGGCAGTGGTTGACGATGTAGCCCTTCACGCCGGTGCCGTGCGGATCGTTGACCAGGCCCTCTTCCGAACGCGATTTTCCATCCCCGGTGTCCGGCTGGAAGTCGTGCCACAGCCAGGGGTAGCCTTCCATGTCGATCGCGCCCGGGCCGGTAATGCCGGCATTCTCAACGTTGTAGAAGACAATGAAGGCGCGCAGCGGCCGAGCCCCGGCCGGCATGGGCGGCGACACGTAATCGGCATTTCTGCGCGAGCCGCGTATCACTGCCCCAGCCTCCAGATAGAGCCGGACATTGCTCTGCATCATCACAGTTCCAGAGAGATATGCCCCGGCCGGAAAGTAAAGTACCCCGCCCCCGGGCTTTGCCGAAACATCGCGGATAGCCTGGTTAATCTTCTCTGTCTCCAGAGTCTTGCCTGAGTTATCAACCTTGTAGTCCAGAATGTTAGTCACATTGGGATCGCCGGGCTTTGGCGGGCTCTTTTCTTCCGGCTCGGCAAACAACAACAGTCCTGGGCTCTGAAAGCTAGGTTCTTCGTTGAAGAAGATCACCAGGTAGCGCGGCTGATCCAGATCGAAGCTGATCGTGTTGCCCTTGATCGCAGGATGAATGCCGTAAGCCAACGGCCGTATCGAGCAGGTAACAATGTCGCGCTCGTTCACTAAGGAAGTGACGGTTACATGCACCTTGCCACTCATCGAGAAACTGGCATGATCCATCCATTGAAATTGGTTATACGTGGGAAACCTATGCACAAACACCTGCTGCCCATCCACAGATATCTTGTATGCGAGACTCGGAGCCGCACCCGGCCACGCCGGGTAGGGAGTTACGGAGCAAAACGCCGCGGGCAGTGACGCAAGGGAAAAAACCGTGCAAAAAATCAGTGAATTGAATCGCATGGTGTAACACTCCACTGGGAATGCAAGCGCCTAAAGATGCAGGGACTCAGTGCGCTACCGTATCACCTTCAGCGCTCTTCGGAATAGTCCCCCGAACCATCTTCTCCCGCATCCTTCGCTGCCAGTCGCTCCATCTTTTCCCGATGCTTCTTAATGAAGTGCGCACTGATATCCGGATAAAACTCGCGGATCGTCGAGAAGATGACGTCGCGCATTACGGAATATCCGAACTTGGTCGCCAACACAGGGAAAGTAGCTGCGCTGGCCGGATAGTAGTAGCGCGACACAAACTGCGTGGTCACCTTGGCGCCCAGTCCGGCAAAGTTAGGCGTATCGTGCCCTCCATACGTGCGGGCTACACCCTGCCGGCTGATCACGTAGAGAATGCGCATCGGAATGCTGTGGCCCTGTCCGAAGGCATAGTAGCGCGTGTCCTCGTGAAGGAGACTTGAATAGAAAAAGGCCGACAGGTACGTGTTGTCCGTCTTGTCCAGGAACCCGCGCCAGTTGTAGGCATAGAACCCGCCAATTCCTTTGCCAAGCGCCGCATGCTGGTTCAACCCCTCGGCCGTTAGCGATGTGAGGCCGAGAAAGATGAACGATGAATAGTCTGTAGCCTGGTGAGTCGCCACGCTGAAGTTGTACTTCCAGCTCGGCGGCGGCGGTCTGGCCCCGCCCGACACAGTCCGGAAGTTCGGCATGAACCCTAGAATCCGCGTCGGCTCCCTGCGCTCCAGTGGAATTGGATTCCCATTCGCATCCACCGGACCAGCCGCAGCGGGCTTCGCATTGGGCGGGTTCTTTGCTGGATCCGCCGCCGGAGAATTGGCCCCTTGTTGGGGACTCTCGGCAGGTTGTTGAGCGCTCTGACTGGCCGAGTCCGAAACTTCGTCGCCGTCGGTCGAAGGAACATCTTTCCCTGAATCCGGAATGGGGAGGTTGTCGACCGCGAAGTTATCCGCTGGTCTCGGCGCATCCGGAAGCGGCGCAGAGTTAGCTTGCCCGCTGAAGCAAGCAAGGGAAAACGCAAAGAACGCGGCTATAAAATGCAAAAGTACCGTCCTGTAAACTCACTCAGAGGTTCGGTTGGGGAATCGGAATACTGCTATTAAGTAGACGTTTCCATAAGGAAAAGAATTCAAAATCTCTTCAAATCATTCAATCCTCATGCCAAATCTCTCTTGCTCGGAACGACTGGCATTGCGCACCGCCCTCTTACCGAATCACCTTCAGCGCTCCCCGGAACAGCCCATCGAAATCCCCGGCTAACGCCGCATCTTTCGCCACCGCCTGTTCAATAGCCTTCTCCGCAGCCGGCCGCTGATATCCCAAATTCGTCAGCGCACTGAGCACGTCGTCCACCGCCGCGCCCTGCACGCTGCTGGCCACGGGCGCAACGGCAAAATCGTCCAACTTGTCCTTCAGCTCCACCACCAGCCGCTCCGCCAGCTTCTTGCCCACGCCGGGAATCCGCGTCAACTGCGCATGATCCTGTCCGCGAATGGCCTGTACCGTCCGCTCGGGAGACAGCCCGCTCAGCATCTTGATGGCCAGCTTTGGCCCCACGCCGCTCACCGTGATCAACCGCTCAAAGAGCCGCTTCTCCTCGCGGTCGAGAAACCCGAACAGCGCGATCTGGTCCTCGCTCACCTGCGTGTGAATGTGCAGGCTCGCCTCCGCCCCAACGCTCGGCAGCGCCGTAAACGTCGGCACGGAGATCGCCACGTCGTACCCCACGCCCGCAGCCTCCACAATCACCTGGCCCGGTTGCTTGTAGATCAGCTTTCCCCGCAAGTGAGCAATCATTGTGTCCTCATTGTAGGATTCCCATCCCCTTCCCCACCCGTTCCAGCGTCTCCAGCGCTTGATCGAGTTGCGCCCGTGTGTGTTCGCTGGTTAGAATCAGCCGAATCCGCGCCTTCCCCTCCGGCACCGTCGGAAACGCAATCCCAGTCCCCATAACGCCCTGGTCAAACAGCGCCCGCGAAAACTCCATCGCCATGCGTCCCTCGCCCACAATCACCGGCGTAATCGGCGTCTCGGTCGCTGGCGTGTTCACCCCGCCCACGTTGAACCCCGCTCGCCTCAACTCGCCCTGAAAATACCGCGTGTTGGCCCACAGCCGCTCAATCCGCTCCGGCTCGTTCTCCAGCATCTCAAACGCCGCAATGCACGTCGCCGCCACGCTCGGCGGATGCGAGGTTGAAAACAAAAACGGCCGGGCGCGATGATAGAGATAGTCAATCAAATCCCGGCTCCCGCACACATACCCGCCCAGCGCGCCAATCGCCTTGCTCAGCGTCCCCACCTGCACGTCCACCTTGCCGTGCATTCCGAAGTGATCCACGCTCCCCCGCCCGTTCCGCCCCAGTACTCCCGAAGCATGCGCATCGTGCACCATGATGATCGCCCCATACTTCTCCGCCAGCGCCGCCAGCTTGTCCACCGGCCCAATGTCGCCGTCCATCGAGAACACACCATCTGTAATCACCAGCTTGTGTCCCGGCTCCCCGGCCACTTCTTGCAGCAGCTCCTCGCAGTGCGCCATATCTTTGTGCCGGAAGACCTTGATCCTGGCCCGCGACAAACGTGCCCCATCGATGATGCTGGCGTGGTTCAGCTCGTCACTCAGGATGAAGTCTTCCTTGCCCAGGATCGCGCTCACCGTCCCCGCATTCGCCGCAAAGCCGCTCTGGAAGACGACGCACGCCTCCACATTCTTGAACCGCGCGATCTTCTCCTCCAGCTCCATGTGGATCTTCATGGTCCCGGCAATCGTCCGCACTGCCCCTGACCCCACGCCGAACGCCTTGGTTGCGTTTACCGCCGCCTCAATCAGCTTGGGGTGGTTGGCCAGCCCCAGGTAGTTGTTGCTGGCCAGGTTGATCACCTCTTTGCCGTCGTAGTGGCACACTGGCGCCTGCTGGTCGTCCAGGACGCGAAGCCTGAAGTAGGTTCCCTTGGCCTTCAGCTCATCCAGAACCGCGGTCAGGTGCGCAAGTTGCGCTCGGACAGTCTTCTCGGTCATAACGCTTTACCTCAACCCCAAAAATCATAGCGCGCAACCCCAGTGCCGGCCCTCGACGCTCCCCTTCCATGCCTCCCTTCACGCTCCCAATCCCCGGTTCCTGCGTCCAAGAGGTATCCCATTCGCCCAGGCGTCTGTTGGCTCACGCCACCCCTCGCCGGATACAATAGGGGTCTACACTGCGGCAACCGGGCGACAACCGAGTTCTGCAATTCTTTGGCAGGTGCAAGTGAGACGTTTTCTTCGCCGCGGCGTGCGGCTTGAGTTGGTTAGAGCAATAGGTATCGCGCTGGTCATGCCCACGCTGGCAATGGCCGCGCTGCACGCTCAAGGCGTCGGCACAACCACCACGCTGACCGAGCAACAAGGCGGAGCGGCCAACTGTCCGACAACCGGCCTTGCGGTTACATTGACCAATCTGAAAGTGGTTGTGACCGGTAACGCCGGCGTGCCTGCCGGAAGCGTCAGCATTGTGGACGGATCCGGGAACTCAGCAGTTCAACTGGCCACCGCGACTCTTGACCCCACTGGCCAGGCCAGCTTTGTCTTCTACCTGGCAGACGGCGCCCACTCTCTCAGCGCCGTCTATGCCGGCGAGGGCTCCTTTCAGAGTTCGACCTCCGCCCCCAGTTCCCTGACCATCAGCACACAGTGCGATACCGGAATTGCGGTCACCGTCTCCAGTCTCTCGCCGTCAACGACCCCTGCGAACACCCTCCAGCCGGGTCAGTCTGGAACCGCTACGGTCACGGTAATTCCGCTCGAAGGGTATGTGGCTGCTCTCAACGGTCCAGCGTTCGTCACCATCTCCTGTTCTGGCCTTCCTGATCAGGCCTCATGTGTCTTCGCCCCGGAGAACGTCGAGATTCTCCTGGGTCAATACGCGGGCGTTACCAGCACCATGTCCATCACCACCCAGGTTGGCACGACGGGGCTGGCTTCTGTGGCCCGGCCCGTCTCCACTCCCGTAGCCCTGGCCTTCTTGTTCCCCGGTGGCCTTGTGCTGGGTGGATTTGCCTGGTCGGCTCGCCGCCGCGCCTGGCTCCAGCGTCTGTCGCTGCTTGCTCTCGTTGCCCTCGTCAGCCTTCTCGGCACTACGGCCTGCAACCCGCGCTACGACTACTTCAATCACGGTCCAATTCCCGGTCGCGCTGTTACCCCCGGCAATTACACCGTGATTGTGGCTGCCCAATCCAGCAATGGCGTCACCGCTATCACCAACACAACAGATCTGTCCCTCACCATAGCCGCCCCTACCGCCCAGTAGCTCGATCGACCCACCGCCATGAACCGCTGGCACTCCCCACCCGCGGAACTCTAC
>Ga0181520_10009791_pt1 | contig 13106 bp, 28 predicted proteins | sample PEATcosm2014_Bin_29_FD_132451 | JGI IMG/M metagenome (GOLD analysis project Ga0181520, IMG submission 132451) | Peatland microbial communities from MTU Mesocosm Facility, Houghton, MI, USA - PEATcosm2014_Bin02_30_metaG | ecosystem: Environmental > Terrestrial > Soil > Wetlands > Peat | place...
GAATACTTGCAGTTGCGGAGAAGGCTAGTGGGTGATGAGATAGAGCAGCCACGCGACGGCTGAGTAGACGGCCATCCCAACAATGACCGCAAGCACGGTGCGCCAGAAGGTCATCGGCGTCACAGGTAGCTCGGATCGAGGAAGTGAGGGCTTGCCGTAGTTGGCCACTTTGTAAATCGAGATCATAATTGCCAGGGCCGCGGCCATGGCGAAGAAGACGACGCCAGAACCCATTGGGAAATCACCGTCAGGGCGAAGCGGGCTATTTTTTGCCCATCACCGCACGATAAAGAGTTTCTATCTCGGAATCGGGCATGTCAACCATCGAATCCCTCCTAAACTTTTCCTTCATATATTTCTTGCGCCATTCATCGAGGCCGCGCTCCCTGCAACGCGCCTGGATCGCCCTTATGCGTCTCTGCCGCCACTCGGGATTCTTTTTGCGGGCCGAGGGCAACGAGTTGTCTATCGCCTTGATCCTCATAAGAAATGACCTGGCCCTTGCAAAATCTTCAGAGAGAATTTCAGCATAAGAATTTACCCTCATGTGCCGATCCAATTGACTCCAGACAGATCGGAGAGTCCGAAGCGATTTTCTAGCCTTCGAGTCCTCAACCACTTCATTCACCAGCCTCGTTATCTCCGCTTTCTGATGCGCGTCCAGCACCCCGTCGCCCGTCTTCACAATAACCGGCGCAGGCAATATCTTTTCCACGCGGGTGCTCTGGTCGATGTAGCCGCCGCCGATGACCTGATTGACGGTAGTTCCATTTGCCGAGATTGAAATGCTGCCTGCTGTATCACCGTCTCCTTCTGATTGAATTTCATCGAGCGCCTTCTTTACCTTATCTACCAGGCGCGGCCCCTTTTCATCATCCACTTTCATTCCTCCTTGCGAAAAGCATGATCTATCGGAAAGTTCAGGCAATTTTCAAAAGAGTTTTCGCCATCGACTCATCGCATCTTCCCTCCTCTTTGCAGTGCTCATAGAGAGCCGCAACCAGCTCCGCGAGCTTCCGAATCGGGATATGTTGTTTTCTGCGCTTCAATTCGCGGTCGAATGTTTCCATGACATCGGCGAGCAGCTTGTGATCTAGCGCACTTAAATCTTCAGTGCGCTCTCTTCTCGCGGGCGGTTTTCCTTCAGCCTTTAGCCGCGCTGCAAACTTCGCGCCAGCTTGCTCGTACCACCATTGCCGGTCCTCGACTGAGATGTCGCCAATCTTCATGAGGGCGAGCGGCGGCGGTCGATATTTACCCCGTTCCCATTTAGAGAGAACCGGCTGCGAGATGCCTACCAGCGACGCAAATGTTCTCTGATCGAGGCGCAGGCGATCTTCCCGGATCGCGCGAAGGCGCTCATGGATCAAGGCTGAGTCAAAGTGAATATTTCTCTTGACAGTTTGAGTCATTTTGAATATGCTCATTTCGCAATGAACACTTTGGACTCCAACCTTATCAAACTCAGACGCCGATTTCGCGGGCGGTCGCCATATTACGGCTTTTATTCCGAGGTGGCAAGAGATCTCGGCACCTGGCCCAGCCATGTGCGCCGAGTCTTCTTTGGCCAAACCACGTCTGAACGCGTTGCAAAGGCCATCATCGCCGCGGTCGAAGGCAGGGACTCAGAAAGCAAAGGAAGACGCGCGGCATGAACGACAAATCGTTAGCTTGGGAATATGGCAATGCCGTCTATTTCGCACGGCGCTGGCAGCGCAGGGCTGAAATTCTTCTCAATAAATTAGAGGCGACGGCACTTGAGGAGGCGGAGATTGATTCCCCTGCCGCGGTTCAGACGGCGGATGCTCCTAATCAGCGGGAGGATGTTTCTCCGACTTCCGACGCACCCATAACAATTCAACACTATGTGGGGCCGTTGGCTGATCTCAGCCCGCTCGATCTCCGTAAGGGCGCCAAATACTCAGGGCTCCTCAAACGGGCGGGGCAGTCCATTGGGATCCACCGGACCAGCGTAAACAGAGTGGCCACCGGCGAACGCGTGTCCGACCGGATCATGCAGGCGATTGTGGCCGAGAGACAGCGCATCGACTCAATCCAGCATGCCGAAACGCCTCCCTTAACCGCTGGAGAACATTCTCAGTTTCGGCGCGGCGGAAGGTATTACGGACTTACATCGGCTATCGCAAAAGAGCTAAGACTTTCGGACGGTCATGTTTCACGGGTCCGCACCGGAGAAGAGCGATCGGCCCGCGTGCTCGCAGCGATTCGCGCAGGGATGGCGCGCATTGACGGAAAACAGGCGGCTAAGAACGGCGCGCAATCATGAGCGCCCTTCCGCAGCTTGCCCTGGTCGCCCGCACCGAGCAGTGGCTCTCGGCTGAAGACGCGATGACCGCTTCCGGCTGGTCGCGCGCCACCTTCTTCCGCCGCCGCAGCGAGCTGGTCAGCCGCGAGAACGCCGTCAATGGCCAGCGCGAATACCTCGCCGCCAGCCTGCCGCAGAAGCCCGCGCCCACGCAGCTCGCCGTGGTGCCGCCGGCCACTCAGCTTGGGCTGCTCTTCGCCAGCCAGCCCACAGCCTTGGAGCGCATCGTGCTTCCGGATCCAGAATCGCAGCAGCAGGCAGACAAACGCGTCGCCGCCCTCGAACCACTTCTTGACTTCCCCGACAATCCCGCCCGCTACACGGCCCTCCAGGTCAACGGCCGCGCCGTTACCAGTCTGGAACGCCTGATCGAATACGTCGCCCTGCAGCAGCAGCAGTCGCCCCGCACCATCAAAAGATGGCTGGCCGCCTATCGCAGCAACGGCTTCGCTGCCCTGGCCGACCGCATCCGCGCCGACAAGGGCCAGAGCCGCTGGTTCAACCGCCATCGCGAGGCCGCTCTCTTCGCCGCCTATCTCTACCTGGTCGAGCGCACGTCGGTCACCTTCGTCTGCCAACAGATCGAGTACGAGCTGGAGATGCTCAAGATCGCCGCCGATGATCTGCCCAGCCGCGAAACGGTTCGTCTCTTTCTGGCGCAGAACATCTCCCCGGCGATGCGCACCCTGGCCCGCGAAGGCCAGCGCGCCTATCGCGAGCGCATGGCGCCCTACGTCAGGCGCGGCTATGTCGACGTCCTGGCCAACCAGATCTGGGTGGGCGATCACGCCATCCACGACGTGGAGATCCAGAACGATCTCTTTGAAGAGGTTCCATTCGGCACACCCGGCCGGTTACGCATTTCCGCATTTGTGGATTACCGCAGCCGCAAGGCGTGGGGCACTTGGGCGTGGGAAGGCAGCTCCCGCTCCATCGCCGCCACCATGCTGCGCGCCATGCTTGAAGTGGGACCGCCTGAAGGGATCTACGTCGACAACGGCAAGGACTACAAGAAGGTCGCCAAAGGCGCGATCCATGGTTCTGAACTGCCCGCGATCGGCGACGACGACGCCAAGGCCCCGCAGACCTGGTACGACGACGAATACAAGCGCATCGAGCGCACCGGCCTGCTGGCGCGCCTGGGCATCGCGGTCACGCATTGCATCCCGCGCCATCCGCAATCGAAGCACGTCGAGCGGTTCTTCCGCACCATGCACGAGCGTTTTGATGCGGTGCACTCGACCTACACTTCGGGCTCGCCGTTCACGCGCCCCGAGGCCACCGAGGCCGCCATGATGCGCCACCGCCGTTTGCTCAAGGCCGGGCGCGTGGAAGAGTCGAACCATCCCACCGCCAGCCGCTTTATTCTCGGCTGCCTTTCGTGGATCCGCGAGTACAACGCCACGCCGCAATCCGGCGAAGGCATGGACGGCCGCAGCCCCGATGAAGTCTTCGCCTCCGAGCTGAACCCAAATCAGAAGCCGGTGCCCAATCCTGAAACGCTGGCGCTGCTGCTCTCGGAGTACGTCAAGCGCGGAGTGCGTGAGTGCGCCGTGCAGTTGAACCACTACCGCTACACGCCGCGGCCTGAAGATCGCATGGCCTGGGCGGCGATGCACGAAGCCAACGAAGGCGAAGTCCTGGTGGGCTACAACCCCGAGGATCCCGAGTTCGTGGTTGCGCTCACCCTCGATGGCCGCTTCCTGGCCTGGCTTGAGGCGGAGCCGCTGCTCCGCTTCGCGCCCAACGATCCCGCAACGCAGCGCCAGATCGGCCAGTCGATGGAGATCCGCCGCGGCCTGGAGAAAGCGCAGAAGGGCGCGCTCAAGGCCATCGCAGCGGGCGCGCGCGGCCTGGGCGCCCGCTCGGCCGAGGAGATGCTCTACGGACGCCTGCAGCTGCCCGCGGCCACCGGCGCCGTCATCACCCAGCGCAGACCCCGGCTCCGCCCGGACAAAGAAGCCGTGGCGCCTTCGACCGCGGCCGACATCGCCAGCAACTTTTTGGAGGCGTTGAAATGATGGTTCGCGACACAGCAGGGAATCGCGCCGCATTGGCTGAAGACGCCGATCGCGATGCCGAGATGGTGAAGCGCGTAGATGACTACATGGCCCGCACCGGCCTTTCGCATCCTGAATTTGCGCGCCGCGTCGGCTACAGCGATGTCACCCTGCGTATGTTTCTCAATGGCAGTTATCACAACTGCTCCCGCTCGGCCGACCAGCTGGTGAAGGCGCTCACCACGTTTATGGATACACATCCGGTCGCGGTGGCCACCCGCGCCGTGGGCGACTTGTATGAGACCGCCAACGTCCGCGCCATCCAGGAGACGTTTGAGAAGTTGCTGCCGCGCCCCGTGGCCTACATGATCTACGCGCCGCCGGGATCGCAGAAGTCTTTTGTCCTGGAACACCAGGTGGCGCAGCTCAACGCCCGCGAGGTGGCCAACGCCGAAGGCCGCCGCGCCTTCTACGTCTACGCCCGCGCCAACATCCGGCCCCGCGATCTGATGCGCCGCGTGGCCCTGGCCTGCGGCTGCCGCACTTCCAACGATCTCGATCCCATGCTGGCCAACATCCGCTTCGAGTTTCGCCATCACCGCGTGCTGCTGGTGGTGGATGAAGCCCAGCACCTAAGCCTGGACTGCTTCGAGACCCTGCGCGAGCTGCTGGACCAGCCGCCCTACTTCTCGCTGCTCTTCGCCGGCTCGCACGATCTCAAGCGCAAGTTCGATGAGTTCAGCGCCACCTTGGAGCAGTGGAACTCCCGCATCATCGCCAAGGTTCGGCTGCCGGGCCTGGAACGCAAGGAAGCCCGCGGCATCATCGAGCGCGAGATCGGCGAGCTGCTCAACCAGCGCCGCACCCCCCGTGAAGCCCAGAAGCTCATTGACGAGCTGATTAAGGGCGCCACCGTCCGCGATGCCTTCGAAGGCAATCGCACCTACATCAACGTCCGCACGCTTACCAACGCTCTCGACCAGATCAAGGCGTCGGCTCAACTTGCGCAGGGTGCGCCTATTGACGAGGAGAAAATCGCATGAGTCCCGAATACGCATCACTTCGCCGTTTCGTCGATCAACCCGCAACCAGCTTCACCGCGCCTGAAGTCAAGCGCTGGAACCAGTCGCGCGGCCGCATCACCCAGGCGGTGCAGGGTAGCCATGTCGACATCTATGTGTGGCTCTACCACGCCGCGCGCAACCTCACGTATGTCGCGGTGGCCGCCGGCGGCATGGGCGTGCTCTACATCGGCTACCAGATCGCGTTCGCGTTTGCCTCCGGCCGCGTGCAGGCACTCGTAGATGCGGCGAAGGGTGGCCGGTGATGGAGAGCAGTGAACAGAGAACAGTGGTCAGTGATCAGCCGAAAGGCGGCCGATCGAGCCACCTCATCAACCGTGCCACTGGCGTGATCGTGCGGCGCTACCCAAAGCGCGACAAAAGCATCAGCGCCCGCCAGTGGCGCAAGCAACGCAGCGCCAATCGTCGGGCTGCGAAGAAAGTGGGCCAGTGATGCGGCGCACTTGGATCGCTCTCGAATGCGACGACTGCGGGGCGCAGTTCCCACGGTCAGGCGCAGGCATCACCATGCCCCAGGATGCGGCGATCTACACATGGCCAATCCTGCGCGCGGAAGCGCTGCACACCGGCTGGCAACGCTACGGCAGCAAGGACTATTGCCCCGTCTGCGAAAAGGATCACCGCAACGAGGCCGCGCGCGACAAGGCGCGGCTGATCGAAGGGGCGTGATGGAAGTCACCACCATCATCTGCGACGTGTGCCGGACGCATAAGCAGGAGGCTAACCATTGGTACGTCGCCATCACCGATCCGCGCGTCGCGAGCAGCCGACTTTTCGACGGCATCGCTTTCGGCACCATCGGCAGCGAGGTCAACGATCCGCTACTCAAGGTCGAGCACATCTGCGGCCAGGAGTGCCTGCACAAGCGGCTCTCCCAATGGCTTGAGTCCCTCTGAACCGCATAACAACGTTATTGCATTTTAACGATTTCGCTTCACCCCGAAAGGCAGACCAGATGAACTACGAAAAAGCAAAAGCCGAAATCCAACGCCTGGTCAAAGCCTGCAAGACCGTAGTTCGACAGCACGAAGGAGGCCATGCCGTTGGACATGATGCAGTGATGGAACTCCACCGTGCACTAAAGGCCGCCGTCCCTGGACTCAACCGCCCCAATTTAGACAACAGCACCCCCGAAAGGCAGAACCGATGACCGACGGAAAGACTTACACCAAAGAAGAGATCGACGATCTCTGCATTGAGTTCGATAACCGATGCATCGACCTGGAAGACGCGCAGCGCGCCCACTCCGCCGCCAAGGGCGACCTGCTGGCCGCCGTCCAGGCCCAGGGCCACATCGCGCCGCGCGCCGACAAGACCACGCGCCTTGAAGGCGTGCTCTACGTCGCCGACTCCACCGTCGGATCGACCGTCGACATCGACGAGGCCGCGGTGGGCGAGCTGCGCAGCGAGCTCTCGCGCCTGAAGAAGCCGAGCCTGTTCGCCACGCTCTTCGACCGCAAGGTCAAGCACCAGCTCCGCAAGGACGCCGGCGACACCCTGCGCCTTAAGATCGGCGGCATGGCCGACGAAGTGCAGAAGCGCCTGCTCGGCATCTTCGCCCGCTGCTTTGCCGTCAACTCCAAGGCTCCCACGCTCAGCGTGAGCCTCGCCAGCGTGCTCCAGGAGAAAGAGCGCCTGGCTGTCGAGCGCGCCGCGAAGAAAAGCAGTGGTCAGAGATCAGCAAACAGCAAACAGTCGAAAGGCGGCCGGGGATGAGCAAGCTCACTTCTTATGAAGCCATGATCCTGGATGCGCTGGCCACCTGCGAGGCGCCTGTCCAAATAACAGCGCTGATCGAGATCGCTGATCCGCGCAATGCTCAAAATCTCGATGGCGAAAAGTTTTATGAGACGCTCCTCGCGCTGTCTAAACATGGCTACGTGGACCAGATTCACCCAACCATGGAGCATCTCTACTCTCGCTTCTTCATCACCACAAAGGGCCGCGCGTGCCTGATCGGGCGCGAAGCGCAGCAAGTCTTCGACGAGTGCGCGGCGCACGCGCCCTTCGTGCCCACCTGCCGCCGCCGTCTTGAGCCCGAGGAACCGGCAACGGCAATCCTCTGCCTCGACGAAGACGAGCTGGACGATTGGTGGGAATCGTTGGACGTGGAGATGAAGGCCGACGCCTTCACCAATTTCGCCCTGCGCATGCACACCGGCGAAGACAACCACATCTACATCGAGCCGAAACATCCAAGCATTCCGGTCACGGGCGCCATCGGCCCCGCGTTCACGAAGAGCATGGAGGCGCGCTGTGACCGCGAAGCCTAACGACGCCTGGGAGTTCTGGCAGAAGTCGAAGACCGCGCTCGACGAGCTGAACGAACTGCTGCAGGTCTTCGCCACCGCCATCGCGCAGGATGATCCCTCGCTGCAGCTCCCGCCGCACACCGTGAAGCAGGTCAAGCGCGCCCTGGCCCGCTTCCAGGAGAACTTCATCCTGCTGGTCCGCGAACAGAAACGAAAGGCAGGCCTCTGATGCCTTGCACGGTTCTCACTTCGCCAGACGGAAAGTTTGCGGGCTGGGCGTGCGGCCGCGGCCGTGCGCAGGCCTGCAAATTCTGCCGCATCCAGACCAGCACCAAGCTCTGTGATTTCGTCGTCGGCCCGAACGGCAAGACCTGCGACGCACCGATCTGCGACAAGTGCGCAACCTCTGTGGGCGAGAATCTCGACTATTGCCCCACCCACAAGAACGCGCCGAAGCCCGCGCAGCAGAATCTTTTCGCGGAGGCCGAGTGATGAGCAGCACCTCCGAACTCGATCGCCTCATTGCGTGTTCGAAGCAGATCACCGAGGATCTGCTGGCGCTCAGGCGCGAGGCTAAATCGATCTCACCTCTCCCATCAATCGAGCGCCGCTCTTACCGCGTGACCGACCGTCTTAGTTTGGTTATCGACAACACCCACCTTTTAGCCACGGACCTCTACGCACTATGGGAAAGCGCTATAGACGCGCGAGCGGCGAAAAGGGAGAGAGCTGAATCCACAGCCCGCGCGCTTGAGAACGGGCAATTGAAGTTGATCTCCGGGAGTGACCGATGAAGCCCCGCACGGAGGAAGAAATCCCGCGCCGCATCACAGCGGAGGTGACCTTCGACACCGCCGACGAAGCGCGCCGGCGGCTGTTGGAGTCCACCTGGTGCAGCCTGTGCGGCAAGCTCAGCCTGAAAACCAAGGCCGACGCGCACAACTACATCGGCCTCACGCTCAGCAAGCGCTGGCGCACGCCCAAGCCCGGCGAGCATACCTGGGCGCCATATCCGTGCCCTCACGGAGATGGCTGGCATGTTGGCCGCAACCCTGAAACGGCGGAATTATTGAGGAAGAAACAACCATGACCGAGGAACAGGCCAAAATCGACGCATTGCTCACCGTGGGCATCAACCGGCTGCTGGCTTCGGCCGCGGCCACCACGCGGATGCGCGACGCATTGCGCTACAACATGCCCGGCGCCGGCGTCGAAGCAGGCTACCTGCTGGCCGAGCACATGAGCGTTGTGGAGCACGCGCTCGTAGAAGCCGGCGACTTGCTTCAGATTCACTACGCCGCGCAACTGGCCCTGCAGGGCATCGCCGCCCAGCACGACAAAGGAGGGCTCGTCCATTGAGTACACAGCCCAGTCTTTTCCCTCAAACCGAGATGGAAATGGTCCAGCGGCTCGACAGCGAGATTTGCAATCTGCTCTTCGGGCGTAGGGGCGGCCCACTGGAACTCACGCTCGACCAGGGCGAGATTGCCGTGTTGCGCGCCATCCGCTTCTGCCGAGGTCTGAACAAAGCTATCAACCTGCGCGAGATCCAGCGCCTCAGCGGCCTTGACGTGCGATCGATCAAGGGCATCGTGCGGGTGCTGCGCATCAACTTCCGCCTGCCTATCGGGAGCTGCAAGCACTCGACCGAGGGCGGCTACTACCTGATGATCACCGACGCCGATCGCGCCGCCTGGGCCAAGGATGTGCTCGACCAGGTGCGCGCGGAGCTAGCCGTGCTGCGCGCCGCCGCCGGTCACAAGGCTGGGCTGGAACTGCTCGGCCAGTTGCATATGGAAGCCGTCGAAGCGGCCCACGCGGAGGAAGAACATGCCGGATGAACAAGTCGCCATCGGCCACATCCTGATCTTGCGCGAAGAGTTCAGCAGAGTTGCAGCCAGTCCCGAACCGTCGCGCGGCGCGATCGCGCGGGCTGAGCTGCTGGTGCGCCTGCTCGACGAGTTGCTGCAGCGCCGCGAAGAGGAGGCCGCGCATGTCACAGGCTCCTAACAAACTTTACAGCCGCGGGGAAATCCGGAACGAGTTGCGACAACTCGCCAATGATTGGGGGAAGCTCCTCATGATGCACCGCGATGCGTTTAGAAAAAACCCGTCTCACGACGAGACCGTCTGCCATTTTTGCGACCATTGGAAATCGGCGATTGAGGCTCTGGAGCGCGCAATCCGCCACTTTGGAGGGCGCCGTGGATAGCCAGCGCGAGCAAGCCATCCTCCGCCTGACCGAGCAGGCGCGCATCCAAGCCGACGCGCTGATCGTTGTCGGCATTCTCCCCGGCGGCTCCGTCTTCCACTCCTGCGATCCGCGCATCCCGATTCCCGATCTGCACGAAACGCTGGAGAACAGCGTGGACTTCATCTGCGAGCGTGTGGCCCACAACCGCGCCCGCCTGGCTAAGGAAAGGAAGGCGCACGGTGCGCGATAAAAACGAAGTTCTTGACACCCTCCTCCATCTCGCTGCATTGGTGGCGGCGTTCCTCTCTGGCGCGGCCATGGCCAGCATCTTCTTCATGCTCTACATCTCGGAGGTGCGCTGATGCCGCTCTTCCAACGCAAAAAGCCCTGCTACGCCGCAGGCTGCACGGTCAAGATTGCGCGCCGCCTGCTGATGTGTCCCAAACACTGGCGCATGGTTCCGCGCGACATCCAGATCGCCGTCTACGAGACGCTGGACGCCTGGCGGCGCGGCGGCGATCCCAAGCCCTATGTCAAAGCCATCGAAGCTGCACGCGGGGCCGTGGCACAACGCAGTTCTTAAGAAGGAAACAATGAGGCCGAAGAAACGCATTCTTTTAATCGATAGCAACGAAACGCGGCAATCTGTCCGCAGGTATCTCTTCATCACCTGGGGCTTTGCCGTGCTCAGCGCGGCCACGGCCGAGGAGGCGCGCGAGATCGCAGCCAACGAGCCGCTGGACCTGGTCGTGTGCGGCTGGCCGCTGGCCGGCGCGGACCTGGGCAAGCTGCTGAACGATCTGCACGCCATCGATCCGCTGCTGCGGTCGCTGCTGCTGGCAGAGAGCAGCATCGTCGCCCCGGAAGGCGTTGCGGCGCACGCCGTACTGCTCAAAGGAGCATGCGCTCCCACCGAGATCCGCGAACGCGCCAGGCAGCTCTCCGCGCGCAAGCGCGGGCCACGCAAAGGTTGCGAGCAGCGCCTGCAGCCCCAGGCCGAGGTAGACCACCTAATGGACATGGCCGAGCGGAGGATCGCGTGAACGACGTACCTATCGGGAAGAAGTGTTCTGACTGCGGCTGCTGCCTTGCCACCGTCAAGGCTGGCGACGATTACGTCTGCTGGGAGTGCGACGCCGGCGAACCGTGTAAGGCGAAGACGGCGTCGAAGCCTGCGCCAGTTGTGCCAACATCACCACCTTTAAAGGAGAAAACCATGCCACACAGCCGGAAGCGCATTTCGGATCAGATCCGCGAGGCAATCATCGCCGCCGATCCTTCCATCTCCAATTGTGAACTCGCACGGCAATACGGGATCAGCGATCCATCTGTCCGCAAAATCCGTAAGGACGCCGGCATCGTTCTGCAGCGCGCGCCGAAGATCGCTCGGCCGAAGAAGGCAAAGGTAAAACAGCCCGCGAAGCGCACGGCGCTTGTCCACGCGCCAGTCGTAGCGAAAAAGCCTTTCCTGCTGACCATCACACTTGAGATCGAAGAGCGCCGCGCCGACGCGCTCTGGAACACATTTTCCGGCGATGACAAGGCCGTCGCGATCCGCGCCGCGCTGATGTCGCGACTGGAGGTGTAATGCTCTTCAACTTCCAAAGGCGCTTCGCTCCAAAGATCCTCAGCGGCGAGAAGAGGCACACCATCCGCGCCAAGCGCAAGCGAGAGACGAAGCCCGGTGAACTTTGCCACCTCTATACAGGTCTCCGCCAGAAGGGCGCGCAATTACTGATGAGATCGCCGTGCACCCGTGTCCAAGATATTGAGATCGACGTCGACAGCAGCATCAGTATTGACGGAGTTCTTCTTTCTATCGATGAGAACGAGGCGCTGGCGCGGGCGGACGGCTTTAGGGATTTTCTCGAAATGCAGGAATTTTGGGACGGCCGCCGCCCATTCCGTGGCGACATCATCCATTGGAAATTTCCACCTGAATCGCAGAGTCGTCAGGAGTTCGAACCGTGCGCCAATGCCAGCGCCCCGGATGCAAAAAAACGTTCGCGGGCGACAATCGCTATTGCTCGAAAGAATGCCGCAAGGCCGTCCGCAACGAAGACCGCCGCGCGCTGCGCGAAGCCATCAAGACCGGCCACAAACGCTGTCCAACCTGTGGGTACTGCGCGAGGTTGACCGATGGATCAGAAGCTCACGAAGCACCAGTTGAAACGGCTCCAGACGCTCTACGGCCAGCTCGCCGGCCACGCACAGGAAAGCAGCGACCGCTCGTCGCGTCTCCGCTGGGCGAGTGAGCAGACCGGCCGCGCGATTGCGAGCTTCAAGGATCTGACCGTGGACGAGGCCAAGCGCCTGATCGACGGCCTGCAGGGCCAGCTCGGCGTCAAGGCTCCCTCGCGCCCGCGCCGCCGCCTCGATCGCGATGCCGCGCGCCGCGCAGGCACTGAAGGCCGCAAGGGCAACACGGAGTTCTCTGCGCAGCCGCAGATGGCCTCGGCCGAGGACCTGGCCGCCATCGAGCGCTATTACATGCGTTTGGGCTGGACGCGCGCACAGTTCGACGCCTGGCTGGCTTCGTCGCGTTCGCCGCTATCGAGCCGCGCCCGGCCCATCATCGCCACATCTAAAGATGCCAACCGCGTGCGCTGGGCCTTGAAGGGCATGCTGCAGCACCGCGGCCTATGGACCAAGGAGCCGGCATGACAACAGAGCAAGCGAAGGCGTTGCTGCTGGGCGCTCTCGTGGACGCAATCCAGGAGAGCGACGACGTTACCGAAGCGGCGCAGGAAATCACGGCCGCGGGCATGACCTTCGGCATCGATATTTATGTTGCGCTGCAGGTCCGCGCCGACGCTGCGCAGCAGGCTGCCGACGCCGACTTCCTGCGATCCATGCACATCGCGCCGGAAGTTGCGCCCCCGCCGGTGGCCGTAGCTGCAGCCGCACCGATGGCCGCGCCTCAGCCACCGCCGACTTTGCATTCCATGTCCGCCTGGTCGCTGTTGAAGGCCTTCGCGCGGGCCTTCGTTTGTGAGGGTCGGCGTATATGAGCACCAGGCGCATGCGGATCGGCTTTCGGGTGCCTGAGCAGCTCTTGCTGCCCTGGAGCCCCAAGGCCACCATCAGCGCGTCGCACGCGGCGGAGTTGCTTGACGTGTCGATCCAGACCGTCTGCCGCATGATTGAAGATGGCTCACTGAAGGCCTACAAGGTCCGGCCGGATAAGCTCAATGGACCCTGGCGCGTGAACTATGATTCAGTAGTAGCTCACGTCGAGCGGATCCACAAAGA
>Ga0181520_10009792_pt1 | contig 13106 bp, 13 predicted proteins | sample PEATcosm2014_Bin_29_FD_132451 | JGI IMG/M metagenome (GOLD analysis project Ga0181520, IMG submission 132451) | Peatland microbial communities from MTU Mesocosm Facility, Houghton, MI, USA - PEATcosm2014_Bin02_30_metaG | ecosystem: Environmental > Terrestrial > Soil > Wetlands > Peat | place...
CACGCGCTTAAAACGACCAACGCCGTCAGAATCCTCTTGATGCATAATGACATAGTGATATCCCTCCTCGATGGGTCCTGAGATTTGATTTTTGGCACCTCCAGCCCGGTCCGACTACCCGCGGACGGCCGGATGGTTGGTTCGATGGAAAAGCAATCTTGCCTCGGTCTCCCGGCTCAGGTGAGCGATTACCGCGCGCCGGCGCCGCTCACTCTGGGACCGGTATCCGAAGCCGGACAACTGGCCGAATCATACTCGGGACCCGGCGGCTTTTCAAGCGATGTCTGTGGAGGGGAGCTGTTATCTCAGCCTATTTAAGGGTTGTGATAGAATTTACACACGCTAGAGGAAGGACGTAGCAACCTCCCCCACTGCCGACCGTAAAATCTAAGACTGCGTTCGATGTACAGCCTAATTGCTCTGCTTTTAGCGAACGCACATCGGTGGATCGGTTGGGGGCAGGAAATGACATTCCAGAGCTTGCCATGAACTGTGATGAGATTCTGCAACTGCTTACCTCTCGTCCCAATCCCCACGCGGTGGAGGGAATGGCGCGGTACGGGATTGTGGCGAAGAAAGTTTACGGTGGATGGTCGACTCCGGCGCTGAAGAAATTGGCGCGTGAAATCGGCCGCGATCACTCCCTGGCGCAGAAATTGTGGGCTTCGGAAATTTTCGAGGCACGCGTGCTGGCAACCTTGGTCGACGATCCCGCGAAGGTTACTGAGCGCCAGATGCTTAAATGGGCCAGGGACTTTGACAACTGGGCCATTTGCGACGGCGCTTGCATCAACCTTTTTCGCTACACCAAATTCGCTCATCAGAAATGTGTGGAGTGGAGCACGCGGCCGGAAGAGGTCGTGAAGCGGGCGGCATCTTCTTTGATGGCGGGATTGACCGTGGCCGACAAGGAGGCTGTTGACAGAGCCTTTCTAAAGTTTATACCCCTGATCAAATGTGCCGCGATGGATGATAGAAACGGGGTGAAGAAAGGCGTGAATTGGGCGCTTCGCCAGATCGGAAAACGGAACCCTGCGCTGAACCGGGCGGCCATTGCTGCGGCCCGCCAGATTCAACAACTGGATTCCCGCGCCGCCCGCTGGATTGCCTCTGACGCTTTGCGCGAACTCCAAAGCCCTGCCGTGCAGGAAAGGCTTAAAAGGCAGGCCAAGAAGCCCGCATTGACAGCCTTCCACCGAAGCCGCTAAATTAGCTGACTGGTCATGGTCACCCGACTCTTAACACCTTCGAATCAGATCACGCTGCTGCGGCTGGTTTTCGTGCCGGTATTCGCGATCCTGATCCTGGACCAGCACTATCGCGCCGCGCTGGCGGTCCTGATGGCGGCGGCCCTCTCGGATATCCTGGATGGCACCGTCGCCCGCCTCTTGAAGCAGGAGAGCGCGCTGGGCGTGGCGCTGGACCCGATTGCCGACAAGCTTTTGATGACGGCCGGTTATATCACCCTGGCATTTCGCGGAGCATTGCCCTGGTGGTTGACGATTATCGTGCTAAGCCGGGATGTGGCCATCGTCATGACCGCGCTTTTGATCTGCCTCGTCGCCGGTTACCGGCCCTTTCCTCCCTCCCTGCTGGGAAAAGCTTCCACCGCCGCGCAAGTGGCAACCCTCTTTGCGGCGGTCTGCCACCAGGCTCGCGTTCGTTTCTTCGCGGATGATGCTGTCACCATCTTCATTTACCTTGCTGCCGCTCTGACGTTGGCCTCGGCTGTCCATTACGCACTGGTGGTACGCCAGCGGTATGGCCGGCGCGATGTCGAGGTTTCCGACGAATCCGGTCGCAACTAGAGAGTCGATTCGGTCCGCGTGGACCTCCGCCACGCATGCCGGTAACCACCCCGTCGCTCGGCGCGCCACCCCTCCTGAATCAGGAGGGGAGTTCTTAAAGACTCCCCTCCTCAGATGAGGAGGGGTGGCGCCATGGGCGCCGGGGTGGTGCTGAACCGAAAATGTGGAAACTCGAGGTGAACGTTTGCTGACGGGTGGGTGAGGGGTCGCTTGCTTTTACTCTTTAATTTAACCTTAACCCTTTCCCCTTGTTTGCGCCCCCAGCCTTAACTCTTGCCTTTTGACTTTTGCCCTTTGCCTTTTGACTTTCTCTTCGGCTTTGCGACGCCCGCTGTTAGGTGAGTTGGTCTTTTGCGGGTCCCTTCTGGGTGTGCACGTTTATGTGGTCGGCAACATCCTTTGGGCGGTCGATATTGGGAATTGCCTCCCAGCTCTCCTTGCCCGCGGTTTCAATAAAAAGAGCACCCACCCCGAAAATCCTTTGGCCGAAGCTCTGACGCACCGTCACATCCTGCACACGCGAGATCAGGATGGTGCGCGTGGTCCTCCCGAGAATGCCCTTTTCGTACCGCAGCAGGTCATCGAAGATCGATAGCTTGGTAAAGTGCTGGCGAAGGTGGCATTTCACGGGCCACAGCAGAAGGAGCACGGGCAGCCAGGGAATCCAGGTTTGCAAAGCCGGCGGAACGTCGGCCGGCCAATGGATCTGCGTCGCCGCCACCGCCCAAGCTACCACGATCACAGCCACCACCGCGTATCCAAGATAAATGAATTTCAAAGTAGGACGAATGATCATTTCAGCCATGCACACCTCCAATTATCAGTGCGCACCATTGTACTCCTGGGCGGAAAGAAAAGACCTTGATACACAACTTTGATTTAGGAGGGGCCAACTGTGGTTTGACCGGTCAGTTCAACCAGTTGTTCTGCTCGAGTTGCTTCCATGCGGCGCGGACATGCTCAGCCTTGAAGGTAGTAGCCTTGCGTGGATTCCAATTGCGGACCCCATCAATCGCGTTTTCGGGGCTCGTGGCAGGCGGAGAACCGTTGGGTCCGCCCCTGAGTGCGAGCCAATGCACTGTGGCCAGCAACTCCATGCCGTAAGGAGTTTCGAAACCTTCAATCAGGTGGCCCACACGGTCGAGGCGACGAAGTGATTCCGGCTTGTCAGCAAGAAAAGTCGATGCTTCTTCGACAGCGCCCGGCAGGAGTTCGATCTCCGCATCCGGTTTCTGGCTGTCGCCGTACCCACGTATGAAATGGCCCTCCATCACTTCCAGAACTTTGTTTAGATTGGGAGCAAAGGGGCCGTAGTGGCCCGCCTCGTATCTGAGCCGCAGTGGTTCTCCGGCTTCTTGAAGGAAGTACGCAAGCTTCTGCACCTCCAGCAACGTACGGTTGTAGTCCAAGGCCGCGTATGCGTCCATAAGCTTTATGAACATTGCACGCGCGGGAGTCATGCGGGGGCGCGCGGTCCCCACCGGCATCGCTTTGGCATCGGGAGTTCCCGCGGGCTCGAACAGAAGCACGCGGACATCCGGCAATTCGCGGAACGCTTCCTCGATTAACGGGCGCACCTCGCCCCAATCTAATCCGCCCAGTCCACAACCCAGTGGAGGCAGTGCGATAGAGTGCAACCCCAATTTCCGGACTTCCTCCCCTAGCGCCGTAAGGCCCGACTTGATATCGGCAATCCGCGACTTGCCGCGCCAGTGGCGTTTTGTCGGGAAATTAATGATGTAGCGAGGGTTGAGAAGCCGGCCGTTGTCATAGACCAGCATTCTTCCCGGCATAACCTCATCCGCGCGGCAGGCAGCCTCATAGGCTTTGAAATTTGCGGGAAAAGCCTGTTTGAACTGGAGCGCAATGCCTTTGCCCATAAACCCGACACAGTTCACCGTATTCACCAGCGCCTCAGCGTTGGCTTCCAGAAGATTCCCTTTGGTGATTTCGATCATCGGCAGCCTTCCTAATAGTAATACCAAGCGGGTATTATTGCCACATGGGGGCGGGGCAAATGGGGGAACTGATCCAGGACGCCCTCGACGCCGGCCTTGGCCTCCCCATTCAATACTCCAATCCTTTCGATCAGCGTCCAATCAACCGATTGCAAGATCAGAAACTCCGCCTGCTTCCTGCGCTGGCGGTCATTGTCATCCGGCGTGTTGTTCCAGTAGCGCGCCCCGACGATGCTCCAGTCCACCTCGTCGAGTTTCTGCAAATCGTCATACCAGCCTGTATATCCGGCAAGCCCATGACCATCCGAAAACACAAACTGGCAACCCGCAACCTGTACCCGTTCCACACTGGTTACAAGATAGATGAGAGGCGATTGCCCTTCGCTGTAACCTTGCACCCTTCCTGTCTTGAGGTTTAACAGCATTACCGACAAAGGGCCGAAATAAAAGGGCACATAATCGTGGCAAGTCCCGTCAGGACCACAAGGAATCGGCTTGGCATGGCGGCTCACCTGTACACTTACATTGTGGATTGGACGGTAAGGCAGGCCGTCATTTGGCGTCGAGTTTGTTGCATGCAGCGCGCCGCGAGCGAGCAGCGTGGCAAGGTTGTCCACGTGCACCAAGCGGTAGAGAAGAATGGGATTTGGCGGTCCTGGTTGCGGCATCAGCTATCCTTCAAAAACTCTGTGGTGCGTTGCCTTATTGGGCGGCGCGACTCGACCTTCAGGCCCGCCCTTCTGCGAAGCCATGATTCGCACAAAAACATCGAATCCACACGCTAACCAACATTTAGACCTTCGTCGAAACTAGAGCCGCAGAGTTTGAACCGCACAAACTCTGCTACCCGCTTCAAAGTAGGACGAATAATCATTTCAGACATGCACACCTCCATTTATCAGTGCGCACCATTGTACTCCCCCGCGGGTTGGGCGGAGCGGCCCATGTTCAGCGCAATCCAATGCGAGCGCACACTATAAATTGACAGGCTACGGGTGCGTTGGTACCGCGACCACAAGTTTTGTATGAAAATCGATCTTGTACGTGTTCATTGGCACGCCGTTGGCGCTGACGAACGAGTCGCCCCCGGGCCATGTGAGCGGGAATCTGTATTGGCAGTCCGGTTCGAGAGCAACGGGAATGCTCAGGACGGTCCCGGTCTTATCGAAGCGGCCCGGACCGAACCTGGGATCTCGCACGCTTTGTGGATTGCGCACTTGCTGCACCGGGTGATTGAAACGGATGACAATCTCGGTGACGCCGGGATCAACAACCTGGGAATGATTGGTAATGCTCATCGAGACGACCTTGAGTCGTGACTCTTCATACGAGCTCTTCAGTTCTCCGATTCGTGGCGCCTCGTCGTTGAAGAATTGAACGACTTTGGGCATGAAGGATTCCAGTGCGGGGTACGCCTCCCGATTCTTTTCGTAGGCCGCGAGCAGGTCGCACAAATCGCCGATCCAAAGGAACGAACGAGTCCGCTCCGCTTCTTCGGCGCGCCTTGCCGCCTCCGGCCCGGCATGGTCAAAGATGTAGCGAATTGTCACGGCGCGCACCATGGATTCGTAAAGCAGCGTCTTGCCTGTACGGTACCCCTGCCGGCCCATCGCCTCGCGGAGGGGCTCATTGAGTTGTTCTCCCGCCTTCGCCAACTGTGCACCGTACCTATCGACCAAGGGGTTGGAATAGGAATGGATAAATTCGTGAACGGTTGTTTGCAGGAAGTCGCCGCTGCTGAAGCGTGGGAGCCCCTCAGCATCGACCTCGACCACACCCGGGATCGCATACATCTCCATGACCCCATCCTCGGCGACGACGCTCGCCCCGTAGCTGGGCCCGCCATTGACGAGTCCTGGAACGATGATGAACCTTACGGGTGAGCGTGCCCCAAAGAATCGCGTGTACCAGGTCAAATCCAGATTGGTTTCGACGAACTTCCGCAAACGGTTGTCAGTCACGTCGTAGATCGGTTGCTGCGACTTGAGAAATTCGTTAAACCGGGTGTCGGTCACGAAGCTTCGCAGCGCATCGACGAATGCGCGTGCCTTCACCCCTTGCCACTCGCTGTTTAACCCTGAATCGGCGCGGTCGAACGGGACCCGTTCGGAAAGCGATTCCACATCTTTAAGGCGGACAGCCAGGTTCATTGGCACACCGAAGCCCACCCCGGTTTTCGCCAAGTCACGGGCAATCTGGATGGCCTTGTGATCGCGGTAAGGCCCGAAGTGGCGATCGATAGCATCGAGATACGAAGGCACACGACCCTGGGTGTATTCGCTATTGCCTGCCAGCCGAAATACAATGCTCATGAGTTCGACGCGAGGGTCCACCCCGACGCGGTATGCTTGCCCTAGGACGCTTGATGTGGGGCACAAAAGAGCAGTCAGAAAAGCTACTGTGATTCGCCATCGCATTTTAGTGCCCTCCGTGTGCGGACGTAATCTCCAATGAATCGGAATTTCCATTTTGATTCTTAGGCCGGCCCGAAGTAACCATCTGACCGTCTGCCCGGTCGCATGCATACCATCGTTTGCAATGTGCGCAGGGTGAACAGCACTCCATATCAACCACATGATTCTTACTAAGACATTAGCTATGAAACCTATTACACCTTCTTAATAAACATTACAAGAGACAGAAAGTCGCGAGAACGAACCACGTAGCAGTGCCAGATTGAAGGGATCGGAAGCCGTAACGAGATGTCCGAAGTCGCAAGGGCCTGGCGGAGGGTTCGGGGCGGCCAAGGTCTGTCCAAATTAGCGAATTCCAGCATCGCGAAGGCGGTCTGAAGGTTCGGAGTGCGGGAGATTGCTCCCGCTTTTTCGACCGCTGACTGGTCAGCGGCTTGTCGTTCGCCGCGACGAGTCGCGGCAAGGGAAAGCGGCGGCGAGTCGCCGCACTCCGAAACCGGCGGGCGCGAGGTAGAGGCGGGTTTACCCCGCCATTTCGCCTATGATTTCATTGCAGGATGGCGGGGTAAACCCGCCTCTACAGATCCGTCACGCGTCCGGAACCGAGTAAAGTGCAAGTGACCCTTCATCCGGCCTCCTCCGTCAGCCACCTTCTCCCCAGGGGAGAAGGCCAAGACTCGTAAGAATTGCCGCATCCCTATAGAATCGGGATAAACTCCGCCGCCGCTAGAGATCGTAGGGGGCGGCACTCGCGCGGAATCGAGTGAAGGGGAAGTGACCCCTCATCCGGCCTCCTCCGTCAGCCACCTTCTCCCCAGAGGAGAAGGCTAAGACTCATAAGCACTGCCTGTCGCCCCGCATTTTTGTCAGCGTCTTTCCTCCGCGACCTTTGTGGCCTCCGTGGTGAAATCCGTTCGGGGTCGCCGCCGGCCGCCGCGGCGGAACGAACAGCGACAATTTCCCATCTTGACAAAATTCTGACTACATAGTAGGCTATAACGATAAAGGGCCGGGCCGGTCGGGGCCACGCAACAGGGCGCTTGAATTCCCGCATGCCCTCGATCAGCAATCTGGAACAATGCGCGACTTTCCATTATGTTCATGATAAAAAAGGGACTTATCGAAAATCATCATGATTCATATAAAATATCAAGTCGTTGAAATAGAACAAGTTAATCTCCTTCCAATGCTGACGCCTCTAAGAAAAAAAGGGGGAAAATTATGATGGTCAGTACCCTTAAGCCATTGAAAACACATGTATAAAAAATGTCACTTTTTCGGCTTTCCATTATATTGATGAAAACAATATAGTTACAGTATTTCTTCCATTATATTTATGAAAATAAAGGTAGTTAAAAGAATTATGGCGAGGGACTTGGAATTCCGAAACTCGGGGGAATACAGATCTCCCGAGCCCGTTTTATGGGGCCCCAGGGTGTGGGCGGTTCCGGCTACATCAGGTTTCATCCGCCGGTTGGCGAACTAATGATATTGTTCCCCCTCCAGGAAGTAAGCTGGAACCTGGTTTGGAGAGCAGGAGGTTACGATGGCTGAATCCGGTGACAATCTTTCGAATGGCCCGTTAACCGCTTTGACGGAAGAGGAGCGCATGTTCCAGGCGATGGCTCGCGAATTCGCCTTGAACGAGATCCTTCCCCACACCGAAGAGATGGATCGCGAGGGCGCATTCAACCCTGCTTTGCTGCAGAATTTCTTTGCCCAGGGTTTTATGGGGATCGAAGTACCCGAGGCTTACGGCGGCAGTGGCGGCACGTTTTTCCTGGCGATTCTTGCCATTGAGGAATTCTCGCGCGTTGACGCTTCCGCCGGCGTGGTGGTTGACGTTCAGAACACGCTGGTGAACAACGCGCTGAAGAAATGGGGAAGCGAGGAGCAGAAGCAGAAATTCCTTACCCGGCTGGTGCACGACACGCTGGGCGCCTATGCGCTTTCCGAAGCCAATTCCGGCAGTGACGCTTTTGCGCTGGCGACGCGGGCTCGCGAGGACGGCGATCACTTCGTTTTAAACGGACGCAAGCTTTGGATCACCAATGCCAAGGAAGCGGGCCTGTTCATCGTGTTTGCGAACGTGAACCCGGAGGCGGGCTATCGGGGCATCACGGCGTTCCTGATTGAACGCGGCACGCCCGGCTTTTCCGTGGGGAAGAAAGAGGACAAGCTTGGCATTCGCGCGTCGTCCACCTGCGAACTGATTCTAGAAGACTGCCGCGTGCCCAAGGAGAACGTTCTGGGTGAGGTCGGCAAGGGCTACAAACTGGCGATTGAGACTTTGAACGAAGGCCGCATTGGCATCTCCGCACAGATGGTGGGCGTGGCGCGCGGGGCGCTGGAGAATGCCATCCACTATGCCCAGGAGCGCAAGCAGTTTGGCAAGCCCATCGCCGAGTTCCAGGCGATCCAATTCCAACTGGCGCGACTGGCAACCGACGTGGAGGCCGCGCGCCTGATGGCCTATAACGCCGCGCGATTGAAGGATGCGGGATTGCCCTTCCTGAAAGAAGCCGCCATGGCCAAGTACTTTACCTCGCAGGTGGCGGAGCGGGTGGCGTCTGAGTGCGTGGAGGTCTACGGCGGCTACGGTTTTACCCGCGATTATCCCGCGGAGAAATTCCTGCGCGACTCGAAAATCGGAAAGATCTACGAGGGCACGTCGTTTATGCAGCTTCAGACCATTGCCAAGATCATTTTGGGAAAGTGAGGAGAACTCGAGGCGTGGCACAGGCAATCTTGCCTGTGCTTGATGCATGGGATGCATCGGGGTTGAGTACAGGCAAGAGTGCCTGTGCCACCTTGCCGTCCGACTTAAGTCCTTGGCCTATCAGGAGCGGCACGGTACCTTTCAGCCTGAGCGGATTCTGGCAGGATTACGCTCAGCGGCCGCGGCTCAGTGCAAATGAGCCTCCCTCCTGCGGCCCTGTGGGGTTGTGATTATGGACTGGAAAGATTTTCTCCGGCGGATTTTTCTGATTGATCTCCTTAAGGGTCTGCGGCTGACGTTTTCCTATCAGCGCCCGGGGGCCACTTATACGGAGCAGTATCCCCTGGAGCGGCCTCCAGTGGCCGAGCGCTACCGGGGGGCACCGCGCCTGAATAATCACCCCGAATCGGGGGAGACGCTGTGCATCGCGTGCAACCTGTGTTCAATTGCCTGTCCGGAAAACCTGATTGTGGTGGGTTGGGCGCGCACGGAGGATCGCAAAAAGCGGCTGACCACGTTTACCTATGATCTGTCGCGCTGCATGTTCTGCGGGTTGTGCGAGGATGCCTGCCCCGTTGACGCGCTGGAGTTGACGCAGGACTTTGAGATCGCCAACTATTCGCGCGAAGGCATGATCTGGGACCGGCAAGAGCTGGAAGAAGGCCCAAAGCCGACGCGTTATACGAGGTAAGTTTGGGGAGGGAGTCAGGAGTAAGGGCCAGGAGCGCCCCTTTGAGAAAGCCTGCCGCAGCGCGGCTACAATCCATCAACCGTCCGAGCACAGAGGTAGACACCCTGTTTGTGGAAACTCTCCTACGCTTCCGCCATGCATGTGTAGAGAGTCTTCCCCCTCATCGGATTCGTCGTGTGACTATCGCCGCTGGTGAGGCGCCGCGGGACGCGAGTTGCGCCCCGCGGCTCAAACACTATTTCTTTTTGGGAGGCACAACAGCGTCTTTGAACGCTTTGGCCAAGCGGAACTTTACTACGGTCTTGGCCGGGATCTTGATTGGTTCGCCGGTTTGTGGGTTGCGGCCCATGCGTGCTTTCCGAGCTGCTTTTACGGCTTTGCCCAAACCCGGGATTACAAATTGGCCCGAGCTTTTTGCTTCTTTGGTTGCGAGTGCGACGAGCTCTTCAAGAACCCCCGCCGCTGCTTTCTTCTGAATCCCAATCTTTTCTGCCAGGTGAGATACCACTTGGGATTTAGTCATGACTTTCGCCATTTGCTGCTCCTCTCCGCACTGCTTGTTTTTTTTAGAATGAAACCATGCCATGAACAACGGCCTCAATGTAGACAATTAACATCGAGCTGTCAAGTGATTTTAGCGAGGTCGCATCCGAAAAAGCCACAAAAAATGCACCTGCGGTGGAGCCCACATGCAAGCGACCAGCCAAATTCGCGGGTGGTTGATTGCAAATCCGCAGGCGATTGGCTATATTCTGAACGGAGCCTGGTGGGGCAGTTTGACAATGAGGCGGCTTTGGGCGGCCATCTGGTGCCATGAACCCGCCACCTCGCTTCGCCGATCCGCCACCATGGGAGGAACGAATGCCACTCTTTGAATATAAGTGCCAGGAATGCGGGGCGACCTTTGAAAAGATCGTGCCCTCTTCCACCACCAAGGTGGCTTGCAAGAAGTGTGAAAGCCCCAAGGTGGAAAAGTTGTTGTCCGTGTTTGCGGTAGGCGGATCGTCGCGTTCCACATCCGCAATGGAATCGGGGCCTTGCGGCTCCTGTGGCGCTGCCCAACGCGGAATGTGCGGCATGGGATAGGGGTCAGGTGCGAGGGCAGAATCCAGGGTTTCCTGACACCCGGCACCTAAGACCTGGCACCTATGACTTATCCTCACATCCCCAATTTGCGCCTTGGTACTTCGAGTTGGTCCAGTGACGACTGGGTGGGAATCTTCTATCCGCCCGGCACCAAGCCAGGCGACTTCCTTGTTGCCTACGCCCAGCATTTCGACACCGTCGAAGTGGACTCCACCTACTACCGTATTCCCTCAGAATCCATGGTGCGGAACTGGCGCGCCCGTACGCCGCCGGGATTCACCTTCGCCGCCAAGTTCCCGCAAGTGATCACTCACGAAAAAGTGCTGCAGGATTGCCGCGAGGACCTGGCAAATTTCCTGCGAACCATGGGCCTGTTGGAAGACCGCTTGGGTCCCTTGCTTCTGCAATTTCCCTACTTCAGCAAAAAGGCATTCGCGCGCCCGGAGGATTTCCTCGCGCGTCTCGTTCCCTTCCTGGAGGAATTGCCGGGCGGTTTCAAATACGCACTGGAGGTCCGCAATAAGTGCTGGGTAAATCCACAACTGCTCGACGTCCTGCGGAAGAAGGGCGTGGCTCTGGCGCTGATCGATCATCCCTGGATGACGCCCATTGCACAATTGATGGGAAAGCTGGATCTGATCACCGCCGACTTTGCCTACGTTCGATGGCTCGGCGACCGCAAAGGCATTGAGGAGGTAACCAAGCATTGGGATCGCATCGTCGTGGACCGGGAAGAGGAGATGCGGACCTGGATTCCGGTCATCCGCCAACTTCTCAAACGGCGTATTCAAGTGATGGGGTACTTCAACAATCATTACGCCGGCTTCGGGCCCGGGTCCATTGAACTGTTTGGCAAGGTCTGGGAGAGCATGAAGGATTCGTGAATCGCGAATAGGGAAGTAAGTTCAAATTCACCTTCGCGCCGAGCGGGTTGGGTCGGGGGCACGTGCCACCAAAAGGCGCGGCATTTCCGTGCAGCGGGCGCCGAAGGCGGGCAGGAAAACCGCAGGCAAATACCACCGAAAAATGACTTGACACCCTGCTCCGGCAAAGGTAGGGTATACGACCAGTTGTCTATACAACTGGAGGTCTGGTGCTTTCCCTCGCCATCGACCGCACAAGTGTCGTGCCGCTCTACTTCCAGATTCGTGAGAACCTGCTGGCAGAGATCCGGTCCGGCCGGCTAAAAGCGGGCAATCCATTACCTTCCGAACAGCAGCTTTCGGCACAGTTCGCGGTCAGCCGAATGACCGCGCGCCAGGCGTTGGAGTCGCTTTGCAAGCTGGGGGTAGCTTATCGCCAGCAGGGAAAGGGCACGTTCGTATCGGGAATCAAACTCGAAATCAATTTCCGCAATGTGCAGTCTTTTACGGAGGAAATGGGCGCCCTCGGACATGCCGTGAGTTCCAAGGTGCTCTCGCTGGGTGTGGTGCCGGCGCCACCGGAGATTGCCGCCGCCCTCCGCTTGCCTCCCCACTCGGAACTCATCAGGTTGCGCCGCCTGCGCATCGCCGTCACGCTTCCGATGGCGCTGGAATTGAGTCACCTACCCCGCCACTTCTGCCCCGACCTCGTCGACCATTTCAGCCCGGGAGACTCCCTCTACGAAACGCTGTGGAAACGCTATGGCATCCGCATCCAGCTTGCGGACGAGACGGTGGAAGTAGGGTTGGCGGGCGCGGAAGATGTCCGCCTTATGCATATTCGCAAAGGCAGCCCACTCTTCCTTTTCACGCGTGTTGCTTATCTTTCCGATGGACAGCCGGTCGAGTATGTGAAGAGCCGGTATCGTGCTGACCGCTACAAGATTGTCAGTCGTCTCATCCGGCCCGGCGTTTAAAGATTGCGATATTTATCGAGCTTGCAAGTGCGGCCCCGGTAACGATATCCTTTGATCACAAATCGTAGGTTTGTTCGGGTTCAAAATTGATGCGCGGGTGATCTGGGGAGTTTTTCGAGAGGCCGCAGGCGAAGTTCTGAACACTGAATAATTCCGAGCGTTGGGAAAAACGGGAAAAAACGAATAAAGGAGGCACGATCATGATCTTCGACCACGCAGGATCACAGAAGGCTCATGTGTCACTAGCGCTGCTGGTGGCAATTGCCGGTTTTCTCCTTTGTGCGAGTGCCTGGGCTCAGGAGACAACCGGTTCGATTTCCGGCACGGTGAAAGATCCCAGCGGGGCGGTAGTTCCCTACGCCCAGGTAACCCTCAGGGACATCGAAAAGAACACTGACGTTCGCACGGCCAAGACCGGCGACACCGGCGATTTCTCGTTTCCGCAGCTTCCCGTCGCCCACTATTCCCTCACGGTTGAAGCGTCGGGCTTCCGGAGGCTCGAGCAGACTGGTATTGTCCTGAACGTAAATGACAAGCTGACGTTCTTTCCCACCCTTGAGGTGGGCGCCGCCTCGCAAGTGGTAAAAGTG
>Ga0181520_10009793_pt1 | contig 13103 bp, 14 predicted proteins | sample PEATcosm2014_Bin_29_FD_132451 | JGI IMG/M metagenome (GOLD analysis project Ga0181520, IMG submission 132451) | Peatland microbial communities from MTU Mesocosm Facility, Houghton, MI, USA - PEATcosm2014_Bin02_30_metaG | ecosystem: Environmental > Terrestrial > Soil > Wetlands > Peat | place...
CGCCCACAAACGCCGTCTTGTCCGCTTTCGAGGCAATTGTTAAGAACCAACAGTGACGTAGATTACGTCTCACTTCTCTAAGGCAATGCCTCTGCCGCAGCGCGAGCTTTCGCTTCCTTAATCTGTGCCGGCGTCAGCCTAGCCTCCAAATCAGCTTTGGCTTTGAGCACTCCCGGCTCTTTGTCCCTTTCGCAAGCCAGGAGTAACCACTTGTATCCTTCTACCCTGTCCTGTGTCACCCCACGGCCATCGGCAAGATACTCTCCCAGTGGGGCATAGGCTTTAATAAATCTCTGACTGGCTGCCCTTTGAAGCGACTTAACGGCTTCGCCGTCGTCCCGAACCGTGCCAATTCCTTTTATGTAACATTGGCTTAGATCGTATTGCGCGCGTGGATCTCCCGATTCCGCGGCTTTGCGAAACCACTTGAACGCCGCTGCCTCATCTTTAGTAATGCCAACACCGTCTTGATAGTGCTTCGCGAGTTGACATTGTGCTAAACGTTGCCATTGCACATCGGCGTGCGAATGCTCAACCGCCTTACGAAGCCACTTCACGGCTTCCACTTGGTCCTTATGTATATTCGGAATAGGCGATCCAAGAGTACTGTGACCCTCGCCGTAGTAGCCGCTTAGAGCATATTGAGCTAAAGGATCGCCCTGTTCAGCCGCTTTCTTAAACCATTTTTCGGCTTCAGAATAGTTTACAGGAATGCAACCTCCCTGGTCATACATCGCGCCCAGGCTACGCTCCGCATCGACATCTCCTTGTTCAGCAGATTTCTGCATTAGTGCCAAGGCCCGCTCTGGGTCTTCAGGAACGCCGTTCCCATTGAAGTAACGGCTCGCAAGGTCATATTGTGCTGACGCGTCCCCATGTCCTGCTTTCTCTTCCAAAGCCGGGAAGTCTTTTGGGGCTTGAGCGAATGTTAAGCACCCAGCGACAAACGCAAATGCAACAATAAACACCTTCTTCATTGCATTGTTATCAAACGTATTACACTCAATGTCAACACCCTCCTAACATTTTCCTTATTGACGTCACCCACAAATGCGATTATGTCCGCCTTTGATTCTATCTCGACCAATCAACAGCGCTTCTATAGAGTCGGAATCGTACAATAGTCTTTATGACAACCGCGAAACCAATCACTACAACCTCGATTCTAAGGAACACGCTGCTGTGTGCTCTGTCTATTTGCATCCTATGCGTCCTTTTTGTCTGCACGCGCCCCAGAACTGTCCATTCTTTAGATTATGAGGCAGGGATGCATTTTATCATCTGGTTGTCGCTTTTACTAATGGTTTTGTCATATGGTTATATCCTAGCAGAGCCCACGGATAGAAAGTTTCTCACTCCGAGATCACGCTTTATTATTTGGGCATTTGTTGTAGTCTGGTTGTTGTTTGCATTTCCAGCATTGCCTGTCTTGTTATTCCCTTTCGGATTTGATCGGCAATCCACCACCTGGGGACCTTGCTTCGAGGCAATCGTTTTTTCATTTCCATTGACAACAGTGTTTGCCTATTTGTTCACGAGAACCGCAAAGCATCCTCTAGCTGGCGTTGTGTTTGACTGTGCTTGCTGCCTCCTCCCAGTAATCCATTTGCTTATCGCCATATTCGCGGCACGATAGCCCCTTTTATAGAGCGCAGTGCTTTTTGACCATGCATTGCGTTTCGCACATGTATGAAGTGACGGTGCGCTCGGCTCTACCTTCCCCGTTTGTCCGGCTCCCCTAAGAGCCTTCTCAGCTCAGTGCCGGTTCGCAACTCCACGGAGTCCGTTGAACCCTTCGGTTTTTCCGAGATGGCCTCCATTATCCGCCATATTATCCTAGCCGTTGGATTCTTTCTTGCCTTGCGTCCTTCGATGGCATCCCCTTTGGCCTCTGCCGCCAGAGCGACAAAACGCGTCGTTCCAAGGAGCGCTTTTGCCAGTTCGAAGAAACGAAGGTTTTTTTCGATCTCGACGGTTGCTGTGGCAAGTAGTTCTTTCTCGTAGACGGACAATTCTTGAACGCTGGATAGCCTTCTATCCAACTCCTGCTGGCTGTGCCCGCTGTCCAGGAAGGCGCTCATTAGCTTTGAAGCCCTCGGGTCACGCTTTGCTTTTTTATGGTTCCTGTCCACCCATGCCAGCAGTTTCCAATCCGCTCTATCCGCAGTTTCAGCCAGGCGCACGCGAAAGACTCCCGTCAGCGTGGCAACGCCATCAAGCTGTTTCATTATGGATTTGGAGTTTTGGGTGAAGATCTGCCGGCGGCGGTTCTTCTGCCCCGGCACGTCTACTGATACCTGTTCCAGGAGCTTTGTCAGCGTGATCTCAAAGGGGTCGTCCTCTGTATGATGGTGAGCCCTGGACGGGATATACAAATACACCGCTTGGGCAAGAGGCGAACGGATCGATCTAAACACATCGAAGTTCAGGTGCTGGAGTTCGGCGATACGGTTTAGGATTCCGTAGAATTCCGGCGAGAGCGTGCAGCCGTTAAACCACATCTCCTGTTGGCATGATTGTGCCAGTTTCCCGTCCCGCCTCCTGGGAGGGCGGGTCGCTATGTCCACCCGCTCAATCAATCTGTACTCATGGGAGACCCCAGTGGGAACCTCCGTCACCCTGATATAGGCATCCATTAGGTCAGCGACGATCTCTGCGATGGCGCGGGAGTATCGTCCGCCGTTTGTGTGCGCGTATTTGCGGCAAAACTCGTTGAACGAGAACTGAATGATTGGCGTGTCCACCTCCCGATTGCGAAATGTGAGCAGAGCAAAAATAGCTCTCGCATGGCGAACGTCCAATGCTGGTGGATGGAAGTTCGGGCGCATCGGGTGGAAACCTCCGATTTGATACTTGCGCTGATTTATTGTCACTTCCCTCGCGCCATACTGCTTTCGAGCGGCGAACACGGGGCCAAGGAAGTAGTCCTTCGGGGCCGCGACGAACTCGAATTGTGGTGGCACGTCGAGATCCCCGTTGCTAACTGCTAAACTGCCTTCATTGCCCTCCATGTTTTTGACGTGAGACCGTTCTAAAGCGGTTCATGGGGGCTTGGCAACACTCTTCGTAGATCCCTTTGGACAGGTAATGCGTTTGCCTTGGACAACTAATGCGTCATAGGGCGGTCACGTTTGGACAACTAATGCGTTTACGGGTGTTACTTTGGACGTTTAATGCGTTCGGCTACCCGCACCGTTGTTTAAAGCCCTATTGATAAGCGACTAGCGAAACTCCATGGTTTCTCTCCATATAATGGTTCCCATCTAATGATATCCCATTGGGAATGCGATAGAATCGGATCGGCGGAAAGGGCACGCAACCACGGAACGCAACGGCCGACGGCGTAGGATGGGCGGTGGTGGTATCCCGTAGCACCTTAACCGCAGCATCCATCGGTAAGAACATTGCCAGCAGTCGGAGATGGACCCCACGACGATAGCGTCACAACGCAGTCCCACAAATGGGGAGAATTCCCCGCACCTCCCCGCGACGGCATTCCTGTAAAATCCTGCCGCGCTTTAATTGGGCTCCGCTATGGCCGCGTGAAACGATGCGGCCATTCTCAGATGCTTCTAAGAAGTGCGGGTGCGGGAAGCGCACAGACCGAAACAGGGAGAAGAAAGTGAAGAAAAGAAATCCTCGTTTTTTATTGTTGCCCTACCCCACTCTCCTGTTTTGAAATCCAACTGGAAATAACATTGTGGTGCCGGAAGCGCCGCAATGACTTCCACCCATTTAGGAAACCAGTCTCTTTTCGACTTCTTCAGATACGTCGCGCAGCGCCCAGAGCGCGCACGCACTCTCGGGGATAATACGACGGGCGCTTTCGGCCTGCTCGGGAAAAAATCCCTCGTCGCCCCGTTCACCTTCCCCGGAAAGCCCTACGAATACAAAGTCGTCGCGCTCAAGGAATGCCCCACGCCGGAAAAGCTCCAGCTTTGCGACACGCCACAGAGCGCCGCCGATTACTGGCGCCTCCACGTACCGGCGAACCCCTATTTCAATCCCGAGTGCGAGTGCTTCAGCGTCTTGCTCATGAACACCCGGCGCCGGGTCAAAGGCCACCATCTGGTTTCGATCGGCACGATCGACACGCTGCTCGTCCATCCACGCGAGGTGTTCCGTCTGGCGGTTATCACAAGCGCCGCCGCGATTGTCCTGGCCCATAACCACCCGAGCGGGGAACCGACCCCGTCTGAAGCCGACATCAAGGTAACCCGCGACCTCGTCCGCGCCGGCCAACTCCTGAAAATCGAAGTCCTCGACCACATCATCATCGGGAACCCCAACCACTGTAGCCTGCGCGAGCTCGGCTATTTCTATCAGTAGCCTCCCCATGAACATTGACCACCACCACAGCCCCGCGCCTGCCGCCACAGCTATTTACAACTCCGCCCATTCGCAACCCATGGCGGCCAGTTTTCCGCCGGGTGTTTCTGAATTCCCCCTCAATGCAGGAAGAGGCCTTCCGGCATCACATGAGGAGGTTCTCGGGGGCATGGCGCTCCCAAGAACCCGGCTGCTGCCTCCCCAAGGGGCGGCAGCCATAACTTTCTCGCCGCTTGCGCTCTACGCGGCCAAATACGTGAGCCCCCGCGTCCGCCCTCTCACGGCCGATGAAGCCGCCATCCGCGCGACCGCTTATGCCCTCAAGCGAGCGGCTCCCGAAGCCATCGCGACGGCCGCCCCTGCAATGGCCAAGCTCATTGAAGGCCCCTGCTGGCTCGTTCCTGTTCCGACAAGCAGCGGCAACCTTGCCCCGAATTTCTCACTGGCCCACGCCATCGCTCAATTCGTCGCAGGGGCGCGCGTAAAGTGCGCCGTCGCACGGGCACACGCGGTGGAGTCCTCCTGCCGGCGACGCCTGCGCGGACTCCTCGGCCTTCTTCCCGCCGAGCATGCCATCATTCGCAATGCAGGACCGATGGAACCGTTGCCCCTGTATTTCGTGGACAACGTCATCACGAGCGGCGCGACCGTCGCCGCCTGCCGCCGTGCCCTCGGCTGGGGCACGGGGCTCACCTACGCCGACGCGAGCTCTGCCTGCAACGCGCGCCGCCTGCCTCTTTCCCCCACCCTATGATGAACCCCGATGAAGACCAGGGCGACCGGCTTTCCCGCAAGCTGGGTTCCTCCACGACCATCCCCAAGCCTCCCGCCGCGCGCAAACCCTGGCGGGGGGTGTTCTTTGAAGGACCGGAACCCGACCAGGACAAAGAAGGCGACGAGATTCCCGTTTGGTTCGTTTTTGTTGGCAACAAGGAGGCCGATCCGATCGGGAAAGTCTACAGATGCCTCTCCTTCGGGCCGGCTGAGGAACTCGCCCGCCGGATGTCCCAGGACCGCAAACTTGAACTTGTCCACGAGGCCATGCCGGCCTGACCCAAATCACCTCCCATGGAAATCGACAACCCCGATATCCCCGAACCCTTCGGGCCACCCATATATACATATACCCGTGCCCAGGCCCTGGCCGATGGCTTTCAGGTCGAGGTGACGAAAGTTGCCGCCGAGGCCGGCATCCGCTTTCCGGTGTTTCTCACCCGAACGGTTTATGACGTCTATGTTGCCGTTCCGCCAGACGTGACCGGCCAGGACGAAGCGGGAAGATTATGGGATGTCCTTTGGATGCTCCGCATGGCGATACGCGGAGCGCGGGAAGGCCAGGATCGCCTACCCTTCCGTCTTTACGTGAGAAACGACAACCGCGCGCCCCGTCTTGTGGAACTCCTCGCGAGCTGTGGGCCCCTCGACGCGGACCACCCCAGCCGGCCATTACGGTCATGCTCCCGGGGGAGGATTGAACCCCAAGCCGAATTCCTATGAGCCCTCGAACCAACATCGTCACCCTATCCAACGGAAATCGGCGGAGCCACTTCACTTGCGCCGTCGCCACGAGCACCGGCTATTTCGCCTCTCGCAACGCCGCCGGCATCACGGAAATCCGCACGGCGCATCCCGACATGGATCACAAGATTCCGGCCTACGGAGAACTGAGCGTTTGGTCATGCGCTGGCCCCAAGGATGCGACTCCGGTCGGCCAAGCAACGGCGCTTATCTGCCCCGGCAACCACCTGACCCGCCTGAGCCTCAGTGCCTTAGTGGCCCTGGAACGCCTCGATGCCAGCTTCAACGATTTAGTGTCGCTCGACCTTACTGGTTTGCCGGCGCTCCAAACGCTTGTGCTTACGACGAATCGCCTCGCCTCTCTCAACGTGCGTGGCCTTTCGCGCCTCAAAACCCTCGATTGCTGCGGCAACCTGCTGACAAGCCTCGACCTCTCCGGCCTCGGCCACCTCCAGGTGCTCGATTGCTCCGCGAACCAGATCCTCTCCTTAAAACTCGGAGGGTGTAATGGCCTGCGCACCCTGTACGCCCATTGCAATCAGATTGCGGGTCTCGACCTCAGTGAATGCCCACGGTTGCGAGACTGCGACCTTGCCAAGAATCCCTGCGAGACGTTGGCGGGAATCCCACCCGTTCAAAAACCGGCGCCTGGCCCAAGCGATCCAACCAACGGGGTGTCACTATGAAGCAAACCAGCCTCTTTACGGACTCCTGACACCATGCCGATGACCATTCCCTTGCTCCACCACCCGATGATCAACGCCGAACAGTTCACTTTTGATTGGCAGAAAGCTGAGGCCGAACGCCCGTTCATGGAGCAGTGGGATCGCAACATCGCTGCCGACTCTGGGAATTGGACAAATGAAGCAATGGCCAGAACCTGGAGCCGGTGCCAGGATTGGGATTCATGGAATGCGCTTCCGAAGTATCGGCGCAATCTGATCGTCGCGCTTTACCAAGCTGAGCAGGAGCATCTTTGTTTCCGGCAGGAGCAGTGGAAGGAGAGTTCAGACGGGCCGAAACCGTCCAGAATCAGACCCTTCGCCGAGGTTTATCGCGGGCCGTCCAAAGAGGCTATCGAAGCTCACTGGGCGGTTGCCCATCAAATGGCGGAGAGGCTCGCCGCGGATTGGTCCGCCCAACGTCCACCCTCTGAATTCACCTACGACCCGGCCATTGCCGCATCCGTTTCGATGCTCCTTGGACGGAAGGTCGAAGCCATCAAACCATCCCTAGCTCCCGGTTAACCCGCAAAAGCTATGTCCGAACTCATCATCCCCCACCCCACTTTCAAACCCATCAGCGCGTTCCTGGGCCAAGTCATCTTGGGCGATTGCATCGCCGTCATGGCGACTATGCCGCCTGAGAGCATCGACCTGGTTGTTACCGACCCGCCCTACCTCGTGAATTACAAACCCCGCGATGGCCGACGCTGCGGCAGCGACGACAACGACGCCTGGCTTGAGCCGTCATTCCGGGAGATGTATCGCGTTCTGAAACCGAACACATTCCTTGCCACGTTTTATGGCTGGCCGTGGATCGACCGCTTCATGCTCGCCTGGCGGAAAGCCGGTTTTCGGCCGGTCAGCCATCTGACCTGGCCCAAATCCTACACCAGCTACTCAGGCTACACCGCCGGTCACCATGAAGTTGGCTATTTGCTGGCCAAGGGGTATCCACCGAAACCAGCGAGACCCATCAGCGATGTGCTGCCATGGGAATACACCCGCAACGAACTCCACCCGAATCAAAAGCCGGTGGTCGCCATCGCACCGCTCATCGAAGCCTTTTCCAGGGCTGGGGGCATTGTGCTGGACCCGTTCGCCGGGTCCGGAACGACGGGGGAAGCTTCCAGAGCGCTTGGGCGGCGATTCGTCATGATCGAAAAGGAGGAGCCGCATTGGCGGAAGGGGCGAGCGAGGCTGACGCCTCATTTCATTAGCCTTTGACGAATGACATTTGACATCATGGTTCACTGCTTGCGGGTTATGGGGGGCCGCCGGTAACGCTGGGACCATTACCAGGCAGTTTCGAATACCGAGACTCCCGAATGGCTGCCGCCCCAACCGCGGTAACTCGATCGGCATTCTGCGTAAGGGATCCCATGTCTTTGGAGCTCCATTTCTTGTACATTGCCGTGCGATTCATTTCCGCACGTTGGCGTTCATCCGACCCCGATGCATAAAGACGACAGGTTCTAGACAGCCATAAATCTGCGATTTCGATTGAGCCATCGTCCAGACAAGCTTCGATTAACGCGGCAGCCTTTACTACCACGCACTTTTCCTCGCCCGAACCCATTCGACAGAGATTGTAGTTCCTTGACAGCCACACATTGGCCTTTTCTAGCCTTCGCCTTCTTATTAGAGCATCTACGCAAAACAACGCTTTCTCAGCCACCGCTTTTCGTTGACAAGCGCGCCATGGAAAAAGGCGGAACATTTGATCCAACGCATCGCTAACTGCATCGGCATCTATGTCAACGCACGCGGCCAATTCATCGACCGGACTGTTGATAAGCGAGTCGGTTAACCTTCGCATTAAGGCATATGATTCGCATTCTCCAGCGCCCAGTGATGGGTCACTCACCACACGCTGAAAAGCGGCTAATATCTCTCCCGCAGAAGCAAGACTCGGTATCTTACACTGCATATCGAACTATATTATGGAGATACTAAGAGATTGTCAAGCACCTTGCTAGGATGTACTAAGCGCGATGTACCTTTTACCAGGACACGGTTTCTCCGCTCTCCAATCCTCAGAGCACAATCGCAGCGTTAAGTACCGCTTCACAGCAATCACTATTCATCTCTTCGTGCGTCGCGCAGATTCAAGTCGTCGAATGGCTTGCCTCCGCTTAACGGAACCAATTTAAAGCGATTCATGCTCAGTTCAAAACGGTATATACGAGCAACTGCGAACGGTTCGGCGTTATTCTTCACTAGATGGAGAACTTGAAATCCGGGCTGGACATCAACTGGTCGGTGCTCTGCATCAACCCCTCCACTTGCCACGCCTAGTTCCAGAATTCGGCTTCCGCCTTCAAGCTCATAAGGAATTCTCTCCTGTCTATGGCGATCCCCGCGCAAAATTAGCCGTACATTAAGCCGCTCGAACAGCGCCTTTACCAACATCTCCCGAGCTGCCGCGTCGGGTACCGCATCCATAAGAGAATGATGAGTGACAAAAATGCAAAACGGCGCGCGACGGTTGAAAGCTGTCTCAATCGCATCTAAGTCAGCTAACTGTATCGAAGCTGCCCCGCTCTCAAAGTTTATGTGCTGGCTGGTGTTATACCCTACAAGGCACACACCTAACTCATGTGAGTAGTCCCAGAGAGTCCACTTGTTACGCTCATTGATTATATGAGATGCGCTCAAATACTGCCCAATCGCAGCCTCAAAGTGCAACCACTTCACCCATTCGAGTGACCTATCAATGGAGGAACGTTTGCCAACCTTAGGCGAGCTATTTGCTTTTCCTACTACCTCATGTGTCTCCACAATTGACAGGTTCCAGTTGAGGTCGTGATTCCCCGGGACGATAGCCCATGAGTTATGTCGAGAGCCACCAAGTCTCCTGAAGTCGTCCTGAACACTTCTCAAAAACGTTATTAGCTCAGAAAATTCTCCCGGTGCCGCCCCGAATGTTCCATCACCACTTAAAACTGCGAGGTGCGGGCATTGCAGCTTGTGCTCGCCTTTCATCATAGCCCGAATCTCCTCACATACCATCCCACCCAGGAGTTTTCCAGTTATACGCCCTTCCGTAGCATTAAAGGTCTTCCCAAAATGTAGGTCAGACATATGCAAAAGCCACAGCCCACCTGCTGAAGCAATAAGATCCTTAATCCCGAGTAATTCATGAATCTCGACTATCTTCTTGCCGGGATTCTCCTCAAGTTCCCGGGAGTCTAACCAAAAGTCGGCCAATCTCTTATGAAGTAGCACTTTCATGAGATCGTTTGTCTCTGGAGTGGAGTACACAGTATAAATTATAAGTTTCGCCAGACCGCATAACTCTCGCACCCGCGTTACATCCTCCACTTTAAGAATGTCCGGCGTGGATTCCTTATTTCCAAAAAACAGGTCTAAAAACACGGCGTCCATGTCCGTAGCTCCTTGAAGTCTGCCACAGAGCGCCTCCAGAGAGTTCACGTGGACGATGTTGATGTTCTGAACATCCACAAAGCACACTTTCTGGAGCATATCCACCTTTTCGGGACGGTCATCGCATACTATTATGTTGTACGTTGTCATAATACAATCTCCTTAATGCAAGTTCGGTTGTGAACACATTTGACTGCCTGTCATATTGGAATCGGTAAATACCTCCGAACCACGCTCCAATCTCTTCGTGAAGCTCTGAATATCGCTGTTTTGTTTCAAACACCTCAGGGATATCATAAATCTTTGTGGAGACATTGGTGATCGTAAATTTGAACAGGCTATCTTGAATTATCAAAGTAACTTTAGACGCCTGCTGGTTAGTGCTGTATTTCTGTAGATTTGTAACGATGTTTTCGCAAAGGACTGTAAATACCCTTTCGGTAATGAAAAGAGCAGCAGATATCTTGGAGGGTTCATTCACACCCACAGTAACTCCACACACCTTCGCGATCTGCGCTATTACTGTCTTTGCCGGAACGGCTATGTCATTTGTCAAAAAACGCCTTAAAGGTGAGTCCGCATCGTAGAGCATGAGCTTGGCGGCTCCCGTGTCACCCGTACCGCTTAGTATGTTACGCAGTTGAAGCACGACGCCATCAAGGTGTGATTGAATGTGGTATGCGATAGGTGATATGGATAAGTGCTGTAGATGTGCAATTACTGCACTTAAATGCGCATAGGCATCGCCCGTATTGCGTCGTGCACCCTCGAGCGCTGCCAAATGGTCTCTTGTTACAATATGATCTGACCCGACAAAATAGCCAAGATATTGTTGCAGAGCATGAACGCTTTCGTAAAACCCGATTGCCGGCGTGCAGGCACGAGCAATATCCTGGACTATCCTCTTAATAGTGCCGTCATTCGGACCAAAGTTCAGTTCCTTTGCTGCGCTAAAGACTTTTGAGGCTAGTGCCGGAAACGCTTTCAGCGTGCGTTCGATGAGCGGCTCGATTTCTCGATCATCAAGGTCGGCAATACTGTTAAGTACGGCCGCTTCGCGCAATGCTGGCTTGAATGGATAATCCAGAGTTAGTATGGTTTGAAGAATTGCAGCGCGTTGTCTACCATTCGGAGCATTACTAAGTCCCAGCCTCACAACCGCCTTTAGACGGTCATATCCCACATGATGCAGGATTTGGCGACCTCGAAGTAGCAAGCATTGCAGTAAAACAATGAACCCCGATGAACGCGAGTTTTCGTTCATTGCCTTAAGAAGTCGTTGCGTTTCAACCCCTCCAGCTTCCAAGCGCTCGAAGGCCCAGATTGCTGCGCCTGAAGCATGGTGAAGAACCAAATCGTCAACGTGAATCGAGGGATCAAGCACGGCGTCGTCGCCAATCGCCAGAAGACCTTTCCCTTCGCCAGTACAGACGGGACAGGTTTCCTGACTATATGTCGGAATATTCAATTGGAGCAATGTGGAGCAGTCGATGGAACAGCGAGCGTTGCGTCGCAGATCGCGAAATATCATGTTCGGGAATCCGGCGTTGTGGCGCAGTTCGATTAGCAATATCGTGACGCTCTTCGGCGACTCTGCCAGTATCGCACGGACACATTGCGTGAGCGTTGCGTATGTGTAGATGCCCTCATCTAGTAGCAACACTCGTTTATCCCGAAGGGTCATGGGGCGACTCGTCAGCTTGTCAACTAACGTCACATGACCAACAGCACTAATACTTAACTTCACAAACTCTAGAGAGCGCATGTTCCGGTTCGTGCGTGCGAGCGACAGTATATGGGTTAGCTCTGAATGCCCCGGATATGCGACCACATCTGCATTGGCAGCCTTCGCAAGCATTTCTCGAATAAATACATTTGTTAAGTGAAATGTTCCGTTTAGGGCCTTCCTCACGTTGACGAACAAATCATAATGATGGCCCCCCTCAACCTCGTGCCCAAAGTGCGTTAGATTTTCTTCCTGAAGCAGCTGATACTTCTCTGCTTCCGAGAGAATAGTCCGGAATAGTGGCTTTATGAGCTCTTGATGATCCTCCCATGTTAAAAGAGCTCCCGATTCTGTCGCAAAGTACTGTGGTGGACCTGGAGGAGGGGCGGCCAGATGCGTAACTACAAAGGGGAAATACAAGTAAGGGCTACCAGGTCGTTGGGCATCTGAACCTTCTGCTCTAAGATCAAAGAGCGGAGCAATCGCTGCAATACGTAGCCCTATAGACTGGGCAACCGCAAGCGTAGTCATCAGCGTTCGCCCAGAACGCACGGCAGTCGGCATAATTAAAATCCGCTGTGAATCCTTACAACGGTCAATACTTTCAAATTCAGAGTGCCTAACCCTTGTAACACGTAGATCTGTGCGCCATCCAAGTCTCTGAATGCTACGTATCGTAGTTGCCAATTCGGCGGCGTCCACGATAACGTGATCGAAGTTCTCGTGAGAGATCAGTCTCTTAACGTCCTTAATATAGCGAGCTTGAAACAAGCGACTGCTGATCAACTCGCGAGTACGATAGTACTCGCCACTTGTATCACCGCGATATGTCAATATGGAGCAATTGTGTGTGTGAAACGCGGGTTGGTGTCGTACATCACGTAGAAGGGCTGCAGAACGATGCGTGTTTAGGAGAGCGTTTACAGCACTGACTTTGAGTCTCGCATCGTGTCGTATGCCGTAAGCCTTGAGCATAGGTTCAATCTTTGCCGAGAGCACGCCATCTTGAAGATATTTATTCAACTCTTGACGAGCCCCAGCACAGTTGTCCTGTCCGCACCAAAAGACATCGAAGGAGTCGGACAATAATAGCGCAACAATCTGCCTCTCTATGAACGGCCGTTTGGTGCGAGGCAATGTGTCTACTAGAGTCTGCAAAATGCGGAATGATGCGATGTCCAGATTGGCTAACACCGGAGCACTGCCAAGTCTGATACAGTCTTCTAAGCAGGCCACAAGGGGAATCCAAATGCTTTTTTTTCGTGCAACTCGGAAATCAGCCATATCCAAGACTACAAACCTGCATCCTAACTCCTTAACTCGCTCGGCCACGTTCGAGAGCAAAACGCCTTTGCTTCTCTCAATAGAAACATCATGCAAAATCTCATGTGATTTATCCGCAACACGGTCGCCATCATACG
>Ga0181520_10009794_pt1 | contig 13103 bp, 7 predicted proteins | sample PEATcosm2014_Bin_29_FD_132451 | JGI IMG/M metagenome (GOLD analysis project Ga0181520, IMG submission 132451) | Peatland microbial communities from MTU Mesocosm Facility, Houghton, MI, USA - PEATcosm2014_Bin02_30_metaG | ecosystem: Environmental > Terrestrial > Soil > Wetlands > Peat | place...
GATCGGCATCAGGAACGGCAGGTCGATCGAACGCGCCGGCAGAGGAACGTTCTTGTCCACAGCATCCATCAGCTCGTCAATCTTCGCTTCCCACTTGGCTTCGCCATTCAGCGCGCCCAGGGCAGAGCCGCGAATCACCGGCACGTCATCGCCGGGGAACTGGTACTTCGACAACAGCTCGCGCACTTCCATCTCGACCAGGTCGGTCAGCTCTTCGTCTTCCACCGCGTCGCACTTGTTGAGGAACACCACGATGTACGGCACACCCACCTGGCGAGCCAACAACACGTGCTCCTTGGTCTGCGGCATCGGGCCGTCGGTCGCAGCAACAACGAGAATCGCGCCATCCATCTGCGCTGCGCCCGTGATCATGTTCTTGATGTAATCGGCGTGGCCGGGGCAGTCGACGTGCGCATAATGCCGGTTGGCCGTCTCGTACTCCACGTGCGCCGTCGCGATCGTAATGCCGCGCTCCCGCTCTTCCGGCGCGTTGTCAATCGAGTCGAACGAACGGAACGTATTCTTCGGGTTATGCTTCTGCAATACCTTCGTGATCGCCGCCGTCAACGTCGTCTTGCCGTGATCGATGTGTCCGATCGTTCCCACATTCACGTGCGGCTTCGAACGGTCAAACTTTTCCTTCGCCATTTTCCTATTCCCCTCGTAGCTTCCGTGCCATTACCAACAGGGCGCCGGCGTTCCGGCTCCAGCCCCAAAACTCAGTTCGCAGTTCGCAGTTCTTAGTTCTAAGTTTTCTCGCCCCCTGAAGCCCACACCCTGAATCGGCCGGGTTTTCAACTGCGAACTAAGAACTCTGAACTACGAACTGCCTTACTCACTTCCCCTGCGCGCGGCCGATAATTTCGTCGGCGATCATGCGCGGTGCTTCTTCATAGCGCGCGAACTGCATCGAGTACGACGCGCGGCCCTGCGTGGACGAACGAATCTCGTTCACGTAACCAAACATTTCCTTCAGCGGTACGATCGCCTTAATCACCTGCGAACCGGCCGCGTGTTCCATGCCTTCAATGCGGCCGCGGCGCGAGTTGATGTCGCCGATGATCACACCCATGAACTCCTCGGGAACCGTGACTTCTACGGCCATCACCGGCTCCAACAACACCGGCGACGCTTTTCTTGCCGCTTCCTTGAACGCGATCGAACCGGCAAACTTGAATGCCATTTCGTTCGAGTCGACTTCGTGGTAGCTGCCGTCGAACAGGATCACCTTGACATCGACAATCGGATAACCCGCCAGGATGCCGAGTTCGAGAGCTCCCTGGACGCCCTGATCGATGGGCTTGATGTATTCCTTGGGCACCACGCCGCCCTTGATTTCATTGATGAATTCGTAGCCCTTGCCCGGCTCGTTGGGCTCGACGCGCAGCTTGCAATGCCCGTAGTTACCCGAACCGCCGGTTTGGCGAATGTACTTGCCTTCAGCCTCGGCGATCTTCCGAATCGTCTCGCGGAAAGCCACCTTAGGCTCGCCAACATTGGCTTCGACCTTGTGTTCGCGCTTCATGCGATCCACAAGAATCTCGAGGTGCAGTTCGCCCATGCCGCTGATAATCGTCTGGCCCGAGTCTTCGTCGGTGCGAACCTTGAAGGTCGGATCTTCGTCGGCCAGCCGCGACAAAGCAATTCCCATCTTTTCCTGGTCCGCCTTGGTCTTCGGCTCGATGGCCACAGAAATCACAGGCTCCGGGAAAACGATCGCGCCCAGAGCAATGGGATGCTGCGGCGAGCAAAGCGTGTCGCCCGTCTTCAATTCCTTCAAGCCAACACTCGCGCAGATATCGCCGGCATAGATCTCGGTAATGTCTTCGCGCTTGTTGGCGTGCATCTTTACGAGGCGCCCCACGCGCTCAGTCCTGCCGGTGCGCGGATTGAGAATCGTATCGCCCGTTTTGAGCGAGCCGGAGTACACGCGAATAAACGAAAGCTTGCCGAAGGGATCGTTGATCAGCTTGAAAACCAGCGCCGACAGCGGCTCATTGTCGTCCGCCTTGCGGATGACGATCTTCGAGTGATCGTGCGGATCGATGCCTTCAACCGGCGGCTTATCGAGCGGGCTCGGCAGATAATCGACAACCGCGTCGAGCAAGGTCTGCACGCCTTTGTTCTTGAATGCAGAACCGCAGATGACCGGAAAGACCTTCAGGTCGATGGTCGCCTTGCGGATGCCGGCCTTCAACTCGTCGATGCTGGGTGTCTCACCTTCCAAAAACTTCTCAAGCAGCACATCGTCGGTTTCGGCGATGACTTCAATCAACTGCAGGCGGAACGCTTCGGCCTTCTTGAACAGGTCGGCGGGAATCTCTTCGACATCGTATTGCGCGCCCATGGTCTCGTCGTGCCAGAGGACAGCCTTCATCTCGATGAGATCGACGACGCCTTTGAATCCAGCTTCGGCGCCGATCGGAATCTGCAGCGCGACGGGACGCGCACCCAACCGCTTGCGGATGGTCTCGAGCACAAACTCGAAGTCCGCGCCGTTCTTGTCCATTTTGTTGACGAAGCAGATGCGCGGAACCTTGTACTTGTCGCCTTGCCGCCAGACCGTCTCGGTCTGAGGCTGCACACCGCTCACAGAATCGAACACCGCAACCGCGCCGTCGAGCACGCGCAGCGACCGCTCGACTTCGGCGGTGAAATCAACGTGGCCGGGCGTATCGATGATGTTGATGCGGATGTCTTTCCACATGCAGGTGGTCGCGGCCGAGGTGATCGTGATGCCGCGCTCCTGCTCCTGCTCCATGTAATCCATGGTCGCGGTGCCTTCATGCACTTCGCCAATGCGGTGCGTGATGCCCGTGTAAAACAGGATGCGCTCTGTCGCTGTCGTCTTTCCGGCGTCGATATGCGCCATGATTCCGATGTTCCGGCAACGATTCAGAGGTATGGTGCGAGCCACGGTAATTCTTCTTCCTTGCGAGCATTTGCTCGCGGTTAGATCTTTCTTGTCCCTAGTCCCTAAGTCCCTAGTCCCTGCGTGCTACCAGCGGTAGTGCGCGAAGGCCCTGTTGGCCTCAGCCATGCGGTGCACGTCTTCCTTCTTCTTCATCGCCGCGCCGCGCCCATTGGCTGCGTCCAGCAGTTCATTGCTGAGCTTGTCGATCATGCCCTTTTCGCCACGGCTGCGGCCGTAGCTGATCAACCAGCGAATCGCGAGCGAAGTACGCCGATCGGGGTTCACTTCGATCGGCACCTGATAGTTGGCGCCGCCGACGCGGCGAGTCTTCACTTCCAGCAGCGGCTTGCAGTTCTCCACTGCCTTCTTGAACAGCTTGAGCGCGTCGTCGCCGCCGCCCTTTTCTTCCAGGTTCTTCATCGCCTGGTAGAAGATGCCCTGCGCGGTCGACTTCTTGCCGCCCCACATCATGCAGTTCACAAACTTGGTGACCAGCGTCGACGCATAGACCGGGTCTGGCGCTACTTCCTGCTTCGAAATGTGCCCTTTTCTCGGCATAAATCCTCAAAAACAGTTCTTAGTTCGTAGTTCACAGTTCTTAGTTCGAAGTTCCCCATCCACGCTCACTACTGCCTCTCCGGCAACTGCGAACTAAGAACTGAGAACTATGAACTCAATTACTTCTTCGCTGGCGCCGCGCCACCCTTGGCGCGCTTGGCTCCATACTTCGACCGGCTCTGCTTGCGATTGGCCACGCCTACCGAATCCAGAGTGCCGCGCACCACGTGATAGCGAACTCCTGGAAGATCTTTCACACGGCCGCCGCGGATGAGCACAATCGAGTGCTCCTGCAGGTTATGGCCGATGCCGGGGATGTAAGTCGTGACCTCGATGCCGTTGGTCAGCCGCACACGAGCCACCTTGCGCAGGGCCGAGTTCGGCTTCTTCGGTGTTTGCGTATATACGCGGGTACACACACCGCGCCGCTGCGGCGAAGCCTGCAATGCGGGAGACGCCGTCTTGTATCTGGGGGCCGTGCGCCCCTTGCGGACCAATTGATTAAACGTAGGCAAACTGAAACTCCTTACCCCAAAACACTCAAAACCCAAGCCTTCACAAACGCGCGCAGTCGCTCCGGGCCTCTTTAGGCTCACGCGCATACTGACGCATGGGCGCAAATGCCCCAAGGTTGCTGCTTCGCGTCTGCCTTCGTTCCACTCCCAGACGAGAACCAGGACGGTGGTCGAGCGTCCGTTACTTAGGAGCCGACTCCGTTTCGCTGATTCCGGCCCGCATAGCCCTCCAAGGTGGAGAAACGCGCGGACACCGATGCGATGATCCCCTGCCCTTCGCAAGATAAGAGCTAATCCGGGGATAGTGGCCGGCTCAACTTCGCGCGGCCTTTGGGTTTCGCCCGGCTCGATGCTTTGGCTGGGTCACCCTTGCGCTTCCCTCGTAGAACACACGACGGGACGCGTTCTTGCGGAACCTATTTACAATAACAAGAAACGGGGGCAGGGTCAACGCTTTCTCGCCCTCTGAGAGGCGCGGAGACCTAAAACAATCTCGCAGAGTTCGCGATTGGCGCCTCTGAAGCGATCAAGGCACAGTGTAAGTGCCGCTGTTTTGAACGGCGTTCGACGTCGCGGTCTGCCCTGTGCCGCTGTGCTGCGAGATCAACGCCGACCATCCGGCCTGGCTTCCTGACTTGGGATTGGCCAAAAATCCCGTTATGCCGGAAAGATCGGGGAGGGCGAGCGTTGTCGCTCCATTCTGATAGTTTGTCGAGGCCGTCACCGTGAGGAAGTTCTCTGAATCGGCCCCCACCGACCACCCAATGCCGGCAACCTCACTGACGCCGCTTTCACCCGCGAATCCCGTGTAGTCGAAATCGAACGTGGGCAGCGCAGCGGGGGTCGGGCCCGCATACGACCACGGCGCGGGAAGTGTGAAAGAAACAGGCCCTCCCGTACCACCGGAAATGAACGACGATACGGCCTGGGAGGCCTGGGAACTGTCGCGGGCCGTCGCCTCCAAAGCGTACGAATCGCCGCTCTGGATTGCCCCCGGAGGAAGGATCGGATACTGATTTGTCGCCGCGCTGGCGATCAGGAAAGCGCCGCCCCCTGCCGTCTCGTAGATGACGATTGTCGAAGGAAGAGAAAATCCCGACGGGACGCCCGAATAAGTGATCGGGGCCTCGGTCGTTTCGTCTGCTGAACCCAGTACCACCGGGCTGCCGCCGTTCAGCCCTCCCGGAACCGCTTGGCTGCTGAAGCTTTTTGCCGCGACAAGGCTGAATCCCCCGCTTTGAGAAACGCTGTTGAAGGCGAGTACCTCCACACGATCGCTTCCCGCTGGGGCACTCAAGGTGAAGTTGGCAACGGGAGTTGTGGAGGAATAAGACGTTCCCGATGTACCGCTCTGCGCATTGACGGTGAGAAAGGACGCAGCCGGAATCGCGCTTGCATCCACGCTTCCCGTCAGCATGCCTGTCTGAAAGGGCTGCGGAGAAACCGCACAGGCTTCGGTCAACGACGTACCGTCGAGCGTACTCTCCTCGATCACAGACTCCTGCGAGGTTTGGCCAATCTGGGTACCCCCGGACAAAATCGTTACAGGAGAACACACGAACGCCACCGCAAAGTTAGTCGTCCCGCTGGGAAGAGAAAGAGTCACGACACCCGAACTGAGCGTCTGCGCGGCAAAGGCCCCGGAGCCGATCTTCGCCGCAACCGCCGTTGGCGTTGTGCCCTGAAACGTGACCGTGACCGCCGTTGAGCTGCCGCCTCCACCGTCCCCATTTGAGCCGCCGGTACCGCCGCTGGGGCTGCCGCCTCCACATCCGGCAATGCCCACGAAGAGCGAAAAAAGGAGGCACAAACGCACGAAGGACATGGCGAATACCTTCCTGAATCTGCCTTTGGTCAACCCAATGTTGCTATCGGGGAGTTGGACGCCATTCAGAGGCTATCGTCACAACAAGGCGTGCGCACCAGCCTCGGCCCACCCCGGCAGGGAGACAAAGAGTCCAATTGGATGGAGCCCCTCACGCGGACAATGAAGAAGCCAAGGGCACGCATTTTGCCCCTCCCCTTCGATTTTTGACGGTCTATTGAACTCCGTGCACGGTCCACGCCCCGTTGACCAGGGCAAAGTCAGCGTGGCGCTTGGCGCTCAGCTTGTTACCGGGGGTGTGCGCCATCTGCTGCAATGCATCAGGCACCCCGGTGAGATCCACGCCTTCGGTATAACTCGCACCCTTGGCGGTGTCGGCGCCCGCGATCATTTCATCCGAGATGTCCCCGAGGTCGTGGGCTCTCAGGTGATTGGCCTGCACGGTGATCACCCTGACGGTGTAGTTCTTGTCATCGAAGCTGTCTGGCCGCCACTGGATCGTGTCCCCACCGGCGGGTAGCTTGACAACCTTCTTCCCCTCGTCCGTCAATTTGAAGTCTGCCCAATACTTATTGGGGTAAATGATCGTACGGTTCCAATACTTCGCCAAGGCGCCCTGCACCATGCCGTCGTTATTCACCTGGATCGAGATTCCCTGCGGCTGCGCGTGATCATAGTTGGCCTGGATCAAAGCCAGTGCCTGTGTTTGGGTCAAATCCGGCGCCGACTTGCACCCCGTGACAGCCATCCCTGCACCCAAAAGCACAATTGCGCCCAAAACCTTCCACTGCAATTTGTTCCTCACATTCCCTCCGTAGACCGTTCGAAACGGTTCGAACTTCGTCGACCCGCCATTTTTCACCTACTTTCTGTTGCTGTCAATGGAGTTGACGGTGATCGCCCGCACACTCAAAGGATTGAGCTGTGGGAAATGCCGCCTGCGGTCCCCCTTCGCCAGAGTTTCCGCCCTATCACTCGGCAATCCGGCCCAGCAGAAGCTCTAGAAAGCCTTGCTCGTCCGATTGCATGCAGACCTGGATGTTTGGGGTGCCCGCAACGTGCCGGGTGTATCCCTTGTCGTCGACTTCGACGCGCATCGGCTTGACGGGGCAAAGGTCGGGGCGAAAGGTGTAGGTCACGGCGACGGGATCGAACAGCGTCGGCGAACTGGCATGTCCCGGGGCTCCCGCCATCCACTGGTGGTAGAGCAACGTCAACTGATCCGTCAAGGGAGAGCCGCGGGCAAAGATCGCCTCGCGCTCCGCGGTTTCCAGGTGAATTTGCGTCGAATCGAGCGGCATCATGAAGATCGGCACCCCCGCCGCAAGCAGCGCCTGCGCTCCTGCTGGATCGCGATTGATGTTCCACTCGGCGTCGGGGGGGCGGCGCTCTCCAGGCTGATTTCCGATAGCGGGGCCGTCGTAGCCTCGCTCAATGCTGCCGCCCATCATGACCACACGTTTGAGCTTGTGAAATGTGGCCGGATCGCGCTCAATTGCCGCCTGTACCGTAAGCAAAGGTCCGATGGCAATCAGAGTGATCTCATTCGGATGCTTCCGGATCTGATCGAGCAGGAAAACCGCCCCGTCCGCATGAACCGTCGCCGGCGCCCGAAGCGCATAGGCCCTTTGCGTGAGCACGTTGTCGGTTTGCGAAGCTGGTCCAGCGGCTACTGGAATGTCATTGCGTCCGACTGCGGCGAGATAGCGATCCAGCAGCCGCGCGCGCATCTCAGTATCGCCAAACGTGGTCGTGACACCCAGAATCTTCAGCTCCGGGCTCCGCAGCGCAAGCGCCAGGGCAAACGCATCATCGATATCGTCGCCGATGTCGGTGTCGATGATGACCAGTTGGGGTGTCGCAGAGGCTTGTCCTGGCTGACCAGCCTCAGCTCCGCATGGCCTTGCAGTTCCCTGAACCAAAACCGCTCCCAGGAATAGAACCAAGGCAAAAGTCAAAGAAGTTGGCGCACATTTCATGGCTGCCATAGTAGCGGCTCTGACCTCGTCTTGCGATCCGAGCGGCGGCGAAACATCCAGTTCCGTGATCGCCTCGCACCGCTAAACCGTGTGACCTGAATCACTGAAAATAAGTCGGACTTAATTTGTCTTATATCTAACGAGGACCGAATTGGTCTTAGTTCGAGGACAGCGTGGGAATCAGCCTTCGCGGTTGAATCCGAAGATCACGCGCTCGGAAAGGATGACATCGTGTCTCGCTGCATCGCAGTCTTCATTTATCTTTTCATTTTCGTTGGGCTTACGTCCTTCATAAGCGCGCAGCAAGCCTCCGTGATAAGCGGCGTTGTGCACGATGAATCAGGAGCCGTCATTCCCGGTGCCCAGGTCACTTTGCATCGCCAAGGCAATGCAGCGGTCCCTAGCGTCAATACCGATGCCGAGGGGAACTTCCACCTCCCCATCAACTCCGATGGACCCTATCGGATCGAGGTTCGCGCCACCGGCTTCAAGTTCTACAGCCAGCTGCTCGAGCTTGGTCCTGATGCCCCCGGCACGAACGTGTCGATCACTCTCGCCGTCGAGGGCAGCACGCAGACCGTCGAGGTCACAGCCGACGCGCTTGCCGCCGAAACCACCAGCACCCAACTCGGCGAGAGTCTCGACGCAAAGAAGATCGAGAGCGTCCCGCTGAATGGACGCAGCTTTACCGACCTGATGGCTGTGCAGCCGGGCATCGTCCCGCAAAATACTGCCCAACCTGGCGCCGTCGTAATGACGGGCGTCGCCTCCACCCCACCTTCCGGTGATGCCAACCCTGGGAACCTCTCGATCAGCGGCCAGCGCGAAGCCTCGAACGGCTTCCGTGTGAACGGCAGCGACGTGGAAGAAGACGTGAACATGGGCACCTCCATCGTGCCCAATCTCGACGCCATCGACAGCTTCCGCGTGCTGACCTCGAACTTCGACGCCGAATACGGCAACTCGAGCGGAGGGCAGATCCTGGTCGTCACCAAATCCGGAGCAGCGCAGATGCACGGCAGCGCCTTTGAATTTCTGCGCAACACCGCGCTCGATGCGCGTAATTACTTCTCGCAGGAGCGGGGAGCCTATCGCCAGAATCAGTTCGGCGGCAGCCTCGGCGGCGCTCCATTTCACAAATCCGTCATGCTCTTTGGCGACTATCAAGGCACGCGTCTCACGGAAGGCATCGACACCGGCGACATTTCTGTTCCGTCGGTTGCGGAGCGAGGCGGCGATTTCAGCCAGAATCCGCTCGCGGGCAGCGTCAGTGGGCCCTATTTGGCTGGATTGCTCTCGGCGCGCCTTGGCCGCATGGTCACCGCGGGCGAACCGTATGCGGATGTCTTCCCTGACGGCATTATTCCGCAGAGCGCGTGGTCTGCTCCGGCGCTTTCTCTTCTGCCCTCCGTTCCTGTTCCGAATGCCGGTGCCGCGCTGTTCGCCACTGCAAACCAGGCGCAGACTCTATCTGACAATAAGGGCGCGCTCCGAGCGGACTGGATGCAAGGCAACGGCACGCTGACCGCCTACTACTTTCTCGATCACTATTCTCTCGACAATCCCTATCCCACTGGGACCGGCGGCGCCAGCGTGCCCGGATTCGACGCCACCTCGAACGGCCTCGCGCAGCTTGCCAGCCTGGCTCACACCGTCACCTTCGGCAGCACAGCGCTCAATGAATTCCATCTCAGCTTCATGCGCAATGCCAACTCTGTCGGCCAACCCAAAGGCGGCGTTGGCCCGTCGCTCGCCTCGCAAGGATTCACCGGAATCATCGCCCTCAAGCCATCCACAGAAGGCATCGAGAATGTCGCCTTCAACGACTTCACCATGGGCGTGGATACAACCGCGCTTGTTCAGATGGAGAACATCTACGAAATCAGCGATGCGTTTTCGCGCATCGTCGGGAAGCACGGACTCAAGGCGGGCGGCGAGATCCACTCGAACCAGATCAACACGCATCCCGATGTGGTCTTCAACGGCAGCTTCGCCTTCAACGGCTCTGAAACCGGCCTCGATTTCGCAGACTTCCTGCTTGGCGCGCCATCGAGCTATACGCAAGGCCAAGCTCGTGATTTCTACAATCGCGATCTCTACCTGGCTGCTTTTGTGCAGGACAGCTGGAAGGTCGTCCCGACCGTTACCCTCAATTACGGCGTCAGGTGGGATAGGATCCGCCCCTGGAGCGAAAAGTTCAATCAGTTGCAGACGCTGGTCAAGGGCGAGCAGTCCCAAGTCTTTCCCGGAGCGCCGCAAGGGCTGGTCTTTCCCGGCGACCCCGGCGTGTCTGATTCGCTTGCTTCCGGGCGCAATGACATTGCCCCGCGCCTCGGCATCGCCTGGAGCCCTGCGGGCGGCGGACTTTTGGACAAGATTGCAGGCAAACCAGGCAGCACCAGCATTCGCTTAGGCTACGGCATGTTCTATACAGCCTACGAAGGTTTGTCTGCGGGCATCATGAGCGCGAATCCGCCCTACGGCTACACCTACACCTCGGCCGCACCGCCGCTCTTCGACAATCCGTTCACCGTGGCCGCGACGGGAGCCGATGCAGGCCAGCGCTTCCCGCTGCAAGCGGTCGCCTATGGTGCGAGCCAGGCGCATCCCAACACATCGGTCGATTGGAGCCAGTTTGAGCCGCTGGTCGGAATCCCGGCCGTCGACCCCAACGACGTGACTCCCTATGCCGAGCATTGGATGGCCAGCTTCGAACGCCAATTCGGCTCCTCCACTTTGGCCACGCTCAGCTACGTCGGCACAGCTTCGCATCACTTGCTGGCGTTGGAGGAAGCCAATCCCGCCGATTCAACGCTGTGCCTTAACCTCGGCGCGGCATGCGGGCCTTTTAATGAACAAGCCGCACGCACGCAATTCGGACCCGCATTCGGCAGCGTCGAATTGCAGCGCACCATTGCCAACGCCGGCTACAACGCGCTTGAGGCGACATTGAACCACAAATCGCACGGCCTCGATTTGCTGGCCAGCTACACATATTCCAAATCCATCGATCAGTCCGCCGGTCTTCCCGAGCCCGTCAATCCCATCGATCCATCGCTCAGCCGCGGTCTCTCGGCCTACGACATGCGCCACAACTTCGTGACAAGTTTGCATTACTCAGTGCCGACACTCAAATCCAAAGGCCTGCTGCATGCTGCGGCTGAGGGCTGGGCCGTTGCAGGCATCGCGCGCTTCACGTCCGGCTTGCCTGTCACGCTCTTCAATAACAACGACACATCCCTGCTCGGCACCATTCCGAATGGCATTAACAACAACGGCGTCGACACGCCTGAATGGACTGGAGCATCGCTGAGCCTCAACACAAATCCACGGAACGGTCGCGCGATCTTTGACGCATCGCAACTCACCTTGCCTGCACTGGGAACCATGGGCAACGCGCGCCGCCGCTTCTTCTCCGGGCCGGGCATGGAGAACCTCGACGCTACGTTGTCGCGGAACTTCCACGTCCACGACGGCCACACACTCGAGTTGCGCGTGGAGGCATTCAACGCGATCAATCATGCGCAGTTTTTTGGTGCGGCGGCTGTAGAGGGCAACATCTCGAGTGGGACCTTCGGACAGGCCGTGAGCGCGATGCCGCCACGCCTGATGCAGCTTGCACTGCGCTACAGCTTCTAACTGGATTCGTGGGTGGCTCGTTCTACGATTTTTTCCAACCGCGCGACTATTCCGGGTGCCCCGTCCTAGCTTTGCTAGGGCGGGAAAGCACAACCTAGCCCCTCTCCAGCCTTTCCACAATCGCATTCGCGTCATAAACGCAGCCGCCCCACACGCCGCCGCTGGCATGCACTAACGCCGCCCAAAGACGCGTGTCATCGGGCAGTGCCGGATGCGGCCGCAGGTCCGGACGCGGTTTGCGCTGCGCCAGCACACGCACGCCCTCATTCGCACTGAAACTGCCGGCGGCGTCGCCAGTCAATTCGACTGTGCCTGTCAGCTTGTCGCGGTCGATGACGATCTCGATTTGATCGCCCTCGATAATTTTGCCGATCGGACCGCCAGCCAGCGCTTCCGGCGAGATGTGTCCCACACACGCGCCCGTTGAAACTCCGCTGAACCGCGCATCGGTGAGCACCGCGACATGTTTGCAATGCGGCAATGCCTTCAGCGCCGACGTCACCTGGTAGATCTCCTGCATCCCCGCACCTTTCGGTCCACTGCAGATCAACACAATTACGTCGCCGTGTCCGATCCCGCCTGACTTGATCGCCTTGATGGCGGCTTCTTCCGTCGTAAACACCCGCGCCGGCCCGCGATGGCGATAGACATTGTGGGCGTCAATGAGCGAGGCATCGATCGCCGTGCACTTGATGACGGACCCTTCCGGCGCCAGGTTCCCGATAGGAAAGCAGACCGTTGAGCCAAGCCCGCGCGAACGCGCGCTATTCGGTGACATGATCACGTCGTCCGCATCGATCCCGTCGAGTTCCTTCAACGTGCGCCGCAGTTCGCGCCGTCGCTCGCTGTCGCGCCACCAATCAAGACATGCATCCAGCGTTTCACCGCTGACCGTCTTCACACTTGAATCGAGCAATCCCGCCGCACGCAGCGAAAGCATCACCTCGGGCACACCACCGGCAAGAAACACCTGCACCGTCGCAAAGCCGCGCGGACCGTTGGGAAGCGCATCGACAAGCCGCGGAACCTGGCGATTCACTTCCGCCCATTCATCCACGCTTGGCCGATTCAATTCGGCCGAAAACGCAATGGCGGGCACGTGCAGCAGCAAATTCGTCGAACCGCCAAAGGCCGCGTGGACAACCATCGCATTCTTGAGCGCCGCCGCCGTCAACACATCTTTCACGCCAGTCTTCATCTGGTGCATGCGCAGCAGCGCCCGCGCCGAGCGCTTCGCTGCATCAAGCCAGATTGGCTGCCCCGAGGGAGCAAGCGCGGTGTGCGGCAGCGCCAGCCCCAACGCTTCGCCGACCACTTGCGAAGTTGCTGCCGTACCAAGAAACTGGCAGCCGCCGCCGGGACTCGCGCATGTCCGGCAGCCCACCTCTGCCGCATATTCCAGCGTGATCTGCTGCTGCGCAAATCGTGCGCCGATCGTCTGCACTTTGCCCGCATCCTCGCCCGACTCGGGCAGCAGCGTCACGCCTCCAGGGACCAGAACAGCGGGCATCGCGCCCGCCGACGCGAGTGCCATCATCATTGCGGGCAGCCCCTTGTCGCAGGTCGCGATGCCCAGCACGCCTTTGCTCGTAGGTAGAGACCGCATCAGCCGCCGCAGCACCATCGCCGCATCATTGCGAAACGGCAGCGAGTCCATCATGCCCGTGGTGCCC
>Ga0181520_10009796_pt1 | contig 13102 bp, 10 predicted proteins | sample PEATcosm2014_Bin_29_FD_132451 | JGI IMG/M metagenome (GOLD analysis project Ga0181520, IMG submission 132451) | Peatland microbial communities from MTU Mesocosm Facility, Houghton, MI, USA - PEATcosm2014_Bin02_30_metaG | ecosystem: Environmental > Terrestrial > Soil > Wetlands > Peat | place...
CGTCTGACGAACCGGAAAAGAAGCAGGACGATAACGTCGTCAACGCAGATTACAAAGTCAAAGACGAGTGAGCATCCATGGGATCGGGCGATTATTACGACACCCTCGGAGTACCGAGGACTGCCGACGAAAAAGAGATCCAGAAAGCGTACCGTAACCTCGCCCGGAAATACCACCCGGATGTCTGCAAGGATCCGGGAGCCGAAGAAAAATTCAAGTCGATCAACGAGGCCTACAGTGTGCTCTCCGACGCCCAGAAACGGGCGCAGTACGATAACATGGGCCACGAGACGTTCACCAATGCGTCGAAGGGATCCTATACCGGGGCTGGCGGTCACGGGGGAGGTTTCTCCTCCGATTTCTCCGGTTTCGGGGATATTTTTGATTTCTTTGGCGGGAGCCAGCGCAGGTCGGGCCCGCAGCCCGGTGCCGACCTTTTGATGCGCATGCAGATCACCCTTGAGGAGGCAGTGGCAGGAACCGACAAGGATATCGACATCCTTCACAGCGAGGCCTGTTCCGCATGTGCGGGGTCGGGCAGCGAGACAAAAAAGACCAATGTCTGCCCTCGCTGCGGCGGCAGCGGACAGATGCGCCAGACGGCACAGTCGGTATTCGGCCAGTTTGTCCGGATGACTCCCTGCACCATGTGTGGCGGTCGGGGCAAAATCCCGGAGAAGCAGTGCCGGAGCTGCCACGGTACCGGGCACACCCGGGTAAAGCGGAAAGTTGCAGTCCATATCCCCGCAGGAGTTGACAGCGGGATGCGCCTGCGCATGGAAGGGTATGGCGAGGCCGGGGAGTACGGTGCCCAGAACGGAGATCTTTACATAGAGATGTACGTCCTTCCTCACAAAAACTTTGAACGTACAGGAGATAACCTTGAGACCACTGTCGAGATATCACCTTCCCTTGCCGTGCTCGGGACGACTATTGAGATCGAGACCATCGACAAGCGCCATATCGACCTGAAGATCCCAGCCGGCATTCAGTACAATACCGCGCTCAGGATCGGCGGTGAGGGAGTGAAAAGGCGCGGAAAACCCGGGGATCTTCTTGTCCGGGTAAAGATTGTCACCCCCAAGGGAATAACGGGCGAACAAAAAGAACTCTACGAGAAACTCGCCGATCTGGAAGGCCACGGTAGCAAAACCGGCGGGATTTTTTCAGGGATCATGGGAAAGAAGAAAGGAAAGAAATAATTTTTTTTTAATCTGATCTCCCGTCAGTTTCTGTTTTCACCGAACTGGGTTCACACAGGTATTTGTGGGCGGGCACCCATGTATAAGAAAGATGAAGCTCCTTTTTGAGCTGTCCGGTGAGAACCCGACCCTGCCGTACGTCGAGATCGAATGCGTTGCTACGGTACTTGATACACGTCCGCAGGTGGCCGTCGCCGAATGCCCGGTACCGGTTTCGGCCCGGCGTCTCGCGATGACCCATGTCGTGCTTGAGTACCTGGGCGAATGTGCCCCGGACATTCCCTCGTTCCGGCACCTTCTTTCTGATCTCTCCATAACCACCGATCAGCCATTCTCCGGCCGGGCAAAACTGGTCCATGAGGGCTGCCAGAAAAAGAATCTCTGCTCGCAGCGGGAGTTCGAGCGGCTGATCGGCACCATGATCACAGGGCCGGTCCAGCTCATCAAACCGGTCGAAGAGTACCGGGCTATCCTATCACAAGACCGGTGTTATTTTGGGAGAGTACTGTTCCGGATCGATCGCGGGGCATACAATGAGCGAAACCCGGGCAAACGTGAATTTTTTCATCCCGGGGTCATGATGCCACGGATGGCACGGACGCTCGTCAATCTCTCTCTTGCAGAGGCCGGGACAACCCTGCTCGACCCGTTCTGCGGGACCGGCGGGATCCTGATCGAAGCGGAGATGCTCGGGCTCCATGCCGTGGGAAGCGACTTTGACCCGGCGATGATCCGGGGGAGTAAAGAGAATGTGAAAGAAAGCGCCCTCCTCCTTGCCGACACCACCCGGCTCCCGGTAAAGGATCACGCTGTGGATGAGGTTGTGACCGATTTTCCCTACGGACAGTCGGTCTGCATAAAAAAGGCCGACACCATGGAGCACCTGTACCATGATGCCCTTGGAGAGATCAACCGGGTCCTGATGCACGGGCGCCGGGCGATCGTCGTCACGCACCGGGATATTTCCGAAATTGCACACCAGCACATGACCGTGCTCCAGCACCATACCCAGCGGGTGCACAAGAGCCTCACCCGTCATGTCCTTGTGCTCCGGAAATAGTATTCCGGGGATCGTGTGACAATTCTTATGAGGGAACCATGCACCATATATTCCGTAACATGAGATCCAGAACCTGTATCCTCGTAATGCTCCTCGTTATTCTTGGAATCTTTGTCCTCCCGCCGGCCACAGCAGCGACACCGACCGATGCTGCGGGATGGACCGCTCTCGGACATAACCTGACTGACCAGGAAAATTACACTGAAGCCTTCCAAGCTTACGACCAGGCAATCGCCCTTGATCCCAACTATGCGGCGGCATGGGACGGTAAAGCGGATGCACTCAACCGTGCAAACCAGTACACCGCCGATCCCCTTGCCACCCTGAACATGGCCCTTGCTGATTCGAACCAGGCGCTGGCGCTGAATGCCTCGTCTGCAAACGAGTGGATAAACCACGGGCAGATCCTCTATACGATCGGTGCCTATTATCAGAACCAGCTCAATGACAAGACCAACGCAAGTCTGTATTATAACGAACAACTGAATTCCTTTGAAAAAGCCATCAGTATCGAACCGGACAATGCAGACGCATGGTTCAACAAGGCGTATGCCCTGTGTGGCATAGGCAGGTGCAACGAGGGCGTCGTCGCATTCCAGAAGGTAGAAGTGCTGGATCCGGACTATCCGAATCTCCAGGCCAACCTCAATATTGCAGAAAAACTGGCGGCAACCGAAACACCGTTTTATGTAAAATATGAAGTGGAGATCGTTCTGGCTGCGATTGCAATTATCGGTGCCGCACTCTGGTTTATCGCGGTCAGGAAAAAATATTGAGGACAGAAAAGGATCTTTTTTTTACTTTTGGCTTTTTTAGAAACGGATACAAACCGATCTGGTTCACCCAGAAACTATGACAATTGTTACGAGAAAATTTTGGGAGGGGATCCTGCCGAAAATAAAAACCGGTAAAAAGTGTGAGGGGTTCACCGCCTCATGACCCCCTCCGGGGCACGGCGGGGCAAGGATTTTGACATATCAGATTACCGGATTTAAATCCATGTTCCCACAATTGCACGTCAAAATGTTATTATGTGCCAACATTATATTCAGCAATTAATTGTTTTAACCCGACATGTCACTCTTGTATTTTCCAAACACCAGGCCTCCTGACGTTGTGGCAATGAAAGTAGCAAAGGATGTGCACGGCCTGATCCGGCTCCTTAACCACCGGAATTCCGATGTTCAGTGGCTTGCGGCAGAAGCACTGGGTTCACTGGGGGGTCCGGCCATCACCCCGCTGATCCAGGTGCTGGACAGCCGGCACATACCAGTCAGAATCGGGGCTATTGAGGCACTCGGTTCGATCCGGGACCCGCAAACGGTCAGACCGATTGTTGGAGTACTGAAGCATGATGAGGCAGTCGAGGTGCGCTGGGTCGCCGCGCTAGCGCTTGGGGAGATTGGGGATCCGGTGGCGATCCCGCCGCTTGTGGATGCGATCCGGGACCAAGAACGGTACATCCGGTACGGCGCGGCCAGGTCACTTGACCGTCTTCTCTGGACCCCCTCCAACGATTCGGAACGGGCATATCACGCCATCGCGCTGCAGGACTGGCAGAGTGTGAGACAGATGGGGAGAGCGGCGACCGGCCCGCTTGTTGACATTCTCCGGGATCCTGATCCAGCATCGCGGTCAAAGGTTGTCGAACTGCTCGGACAGACAGGAGATCCCGGTGCGCAAAAAGCGTGCGAAACAGCACTAAAAGACCGGGACGGCAGGGTCAGGTGGGCGGCGGTCCTCGCAGCGAAAAAATGCCGGGTGCCGGCGGCACACATTCCCTGGGGGCTCTCCAAGCGCGAGCGGACCGGGCAGAATCCATGGGCAGCGGCGATCCTTAACTTTCTCTTTATCGGCCTTGGATACAACTATCTCGGCTACTGGTGGGGATTTCTCGTTTTCATGAGTTACACGAGCATCCTCGTGCTCGCCCAGCTCGCCTCCGGCCCGTTAATCCCCTACCTTATTGCATATCCGATCACCGCGATCTTTGCGGTTCAGACATTCTATATGGCAAAAAAGATGCCGGACATGTGAGGTGATGAAGGATGGGATACTTGACCCTATGTGCAGTAAAACCGGCGGACATTGACAAGATGAAGGACCGGCGGGATATTGCCGGTCTCATCCGGGCGCTCAGGTCTTCGGATTTTGCTGTGCAGACACTGGCTGCGCAGGCCCTTGGTTTGCTGGGCCCCGCCGCGATGGACGAACTTGTTCGTGCCTTAAAACGAAAGAACAAGGACGTCCGACTCGGGGTCATAGGCGCGCTCTCGGTCATAAAGGACCCGCGATCTGTTGATCCCCTCACCATGACCCTTATTGATGAGAATCGCGAGGTCAGGTGGCAGGCTGCGTTCGCACTCGGCGAGATCGGTGACGACCGGGCGATCCGGCCCCTTCTGGAAGCCCTCCGTGATACTGATAAGTACGTGCGGTACGGTGCCGCATCTGCGCTGGCAAAACTTGGCTGGAAGCCGGAAACCTCCGGGGAACGGGCATATTTCTTTGTGGGGATGATGGACTGGAACGCAGTAGAAACGCTTGGTCCCGCAGCGATCCCGGCGCTTTCCCACATCCTCAACGACCATGACAGCGCCGTGCGCCGGAAGGTGATCGAGATCCTTGGATCGATCCAGGATGAGCGGGCGGTCCCGGCATTCATGCGGGGACTTGCCGATAGCAGCAGCGATGTCCGGTGGCAGGCCGTCCTCTCGGCACCCAAATGCGGGATAGATCCCATGTTCATCCCCCGGGGTCTCACCCACCGGCCGAGGACTGCCAAAAACCCGCTCATTGCCGGGTTTTTAAACTTCATCCTGCCGGGTCTCGGGTACGGGTACATCGGGAAATGGTGGGGAATCATGATCTTTCAGATCGATATCACCGCCACGGTCTGGCTCTATAAGTACGAAGGACAGGGAGACACGTACAGTATGCTTTTTCCCATCTACCTTCTTCTCGCCATCCATGCATGGTACCTCGCAACAAAGATGCCGGATTTTTAGAGGGGCGGGCAGGGATACCGGACTTTCTCTGTTTTACATCGCCTCCTTTTGTCTGAAAGATGTGAATTCAGCAACCAATTTTGTGGAGGGGGGAGGGGATCGGAGATGATATGCCAAACGGCATCCGGAAGGGTATGCTCAGATGACAAAATCTTGTGTCCTCTCGTGTTACCTAGATTATCTACATTGATCCCTGCGGGACAGATGTATCAAGGAAGAGTGTGCGATGCACGATAATTATGAGAGAGATATCAAACAACATAAAATAAATTAAAAGCGCTTTTTATATTCATTAACGTAAAATTGAAATTTTATTACCAGAATGTGTTTTTTAGTTATATTTAAATTGGCAAATTAATGATAATATTTTTTGTTGTCGATAAGGTTTATAACAATAATGGAGAATTATTGAATTACATAAGGTGTCTATTGCCATGGCCAGAACATCCAGCACTTTTGAAAAAGGCAACGCAGGAAAGAAGTCAGTGTCATATATGCACTGTTTTGGAAAAGAGATTGTCACAGGGGATGCATGATGACTTGCCCTAGCACTGTGAATTATAAACAAATCCCTTCCACATTGCAATTTTATTCTTCAAACTTCACTCCGACCGTTCAGAAAATTCCGAGTTCGCCAAATCCAATACAGGGTCAATGCTTGTGTGACTGTCCATTTATTGCTGCACTTGCTTCTATCGCATGGGTTAACCGGAATTTTATCATAAAAAATATTACCATCAATTCATCCGGTAACAGTTATACATTTAACTTCTGGGACTACAAAGGACACCAAATCCAAACCAGCACGGATCCTACCGTTCCACTGAATCCTGCGACACCACTTAACACTCCTGTTTGCAATCCCACGGGCATACTTACCCCAGTCACCGTGAGTCCGCAGGTTCTGCTTGACAGCAATGGATCTCTCGCCAATTCTTCCGGGTTTTACGGCGCAGGGTCGAACAACGTAAATGAGGTTTGGCCAGGATTGTATGAACGGGCATACGCAAAATTCTGCTACTATGAAAACGGGATTCCACTAAAGTCAACAGGTTCGCAGCTATCGCTCAGCGATCTAACCAATACCTCAAAAGATCCCACTTTGGCTGACGTTCTGAATCTTAGTAAACTGCAGTGGGGTGGAAATGCAGCTACTGCCCTGACATACCTCACCGGGCAAAATTGTTATTCATTCAACTCAACTCCGACTTTCCCTGCGGCAGGGGGAGTACCAGCTGCCTCATCAATTTTAAATTTTATCTATGCTGGTTTCTGCGCATCACCTAATCCAGCCTATGGAAAATATAAAACAAGGTACCCGCTCGTAACGTGGACTGCTCCATCAGGTTCTCAGTACAACAATTCCGGCATCAGGGCAGACCACTGTTATTCGATTTTAGGGGTACTTACCCCAGGTAACGGTTCACCAAACAGCAATAATTATTTCGTCCTCCGCGATACGTATGGAGCAACGCTTCCCTTAACCGCGGGCATAAATCTTGCAGAGAGCGGCACCTGGACATGGTATGATGTAGGGTTCACTATTGGACCGACTACGAAACAAACACTTTTTACACCCCCCATTATTCAACAAACAACGAATTTGGCATCATCGCCACCGAATGGCATATTCGGCATAGAGGCCTCAACAACATTCCCGCAATATTTCACAAACATTGGATGGGCCCAAGGGTACTGACAAACGATTGGAGCATGTGAAACCTAAACCGGTGAGGGCATGGGAAGAGATAGTTCGGGAGAATTTATCAGGATCTGGTTCATTCTCCTCATTTTGATATTTTTTATTGTCTATCCAGCTCCGGCCGCCGGAACTGAAACGCTCATCACCACTCAAGTCAATGGTTTTAACCATCAGCTCCCCACAATTTCCGATGACCTGATTGTCTGGCAGGATTCAGATCCATTTAACAATTTCGGCATTATCTATTTGTATAACATCACATCGGGAATTGAAACGCAGGTAACTGATAATACCAGTTATACGACCAATCCGTCGATCTATGGCAATCTTGTTACCTATACGGATTGCGGCAATGATTCGTCGTGCGGTTCTGGTTCCACGATTTATCTTTATAATATCACCTCCGGAACAAGAGTTCCCCTCTCCTCAGGAGCGAACGACAATGATTATTCTGCCATATACGGTAACCGGATCGTCTGGCAGAACACTTCGAGCAGCACCGGAATCTCCCAGATTTATATTAATGGTACATCGGCAAGTTTGGCAACCCAGATTAACGCTTCTGTAACCGATCAGATGTCCCCGGCGATCTATGGCAATCTTGTTACCTATGCAGATTGCGGCAGTGATTCATCGTGCAGGTCTGGTTCCACGATTTATCTTTTTAATATTACCTCCGGCATCGGAATTCCCATCTCATCAGGATCGAACCTGAATACTTTTCCTGCCATATACAACAACCGGATCGTCTGGCTAGAGACTAGTTCCCCGGGTAATCCTTACCAGATACTCATAAATGGGACTGCTCTAGGAGATGAATATAGTCTGACCCCCAATGAACCGAATATAATTTATCAGCATCCGGCAATCTCAGGTAACTGGGTAGTGTGGTATCGGACAAATGCGTCATATTCCAACAATAATGACCTCGTTGTAAACGATACAAGTACTAACCAGCAAGTCCCGATTGCTCTCGATCGTTCCAGTATAATGACTCCCTCAATTTCATTTTCTCCGATCCAATCATTATACCGGATAGTCTGGGTGGACGAGGATATCGATTATAATCCCAATATTTATCTTTATACCAGCGGTTCGTCTGTAACCTGCCCGGTAGCAGGTTTCACAAATGATTTTGCCGGTGGATCCGCTCCGGTTACCGTGCACTTTACCGATACTGCGAGTTACTCGTCGTTGAACCCGATCACCCACTGGTTCTGGGACTTTGGCGATGGAACCAACTCGACCCTCGAAAATCCGGGTCATTTGTACTCTGCCAACGGGGCATATGATGTGTCACTTACCGTGAGCAATCCGTACTGCAGGAATGCCGTAACCGTTACCAACAATGTCGTCATTGGAAGTCCAGTGGCAAATTTTACCGCGTCCCCCACCACGGGCATGGTCAATACCGTGATCGCTTTTACCGACACCTCCCTGGGAACTCCGATGCAATGGAACTGGAGCTGGGGTGACGGTACCTGGACGAACGGTACAATTCAGAACCCGACGCATAGTTATACCAATCCCGGTTCATATTCAATCTCTCTTACCGCATCCAACAAATATGGTTCAGACACGAAAACCATAAGCAGCTATATTACGGTGCTTACCGGTGCAAATGAATTCGCAAATACCACCATAAATGGTATCACCTTTCAATACCCGGGCGGCTTGCAATATCTGGACTTTAACTATACCACCCTTCCCGACTGGACATTCAACCCGAACTCATCAGTGCTCGATTTTTCACCGCCTCCTGATCGGGGATTCCATAATATCAGCATATACACGACCGACCCCGGGGGATTCAGGCAATTCCCGGGTAACACGACAATCGCCGGCACTATCAGCAGTGTCCACCTGCAGACACAGGAAATAATCCCCAAAGGATTTTCTGCATCGACCGGTGGCCCGTTCTGCTCGGTCAACTATTCCATCAATCTCCCCACATATCCGGAGAATGCAATATTGAACACACAGGTGTGGGAGGGAGCAACAGCATCAGATGCCACAGCATTCGGCAGAATCGCGGTCAGGAATAAATTTTCGGGAGTAAATAGTACTGCCTATACAATAAAAATTGTCAAAACAAATTTCCCAGCAGGTGGAACAGCCACGCTGCATATGAGCCTGAATGCATCCCTAGTGACTTCCAAACCTTATGGGAGCAACGAGTTATTTGTCGAGCGGATCGCCGATGGGGGCCTGTATGGGGAGGTGTTGGGAACACAGTACCTATACCATAATTCGTATGAAAATCTCGATTATTTCGAGGCAGAGTCACCTCATGGGCTGTCAACGTTTGGTGTATCATTCCTTGAAGGTGCGGGGAATCTCTTCCAGCTCGTCACTATGGCGGTGAGCAGTGAGGTGCAAGAGAGGTACGCAGGCAGTGGCAGCTGGAGCGGCTCTGGTACCGGCCCGGATACATACGTACCCACCGCGGTTCAGACTCCTGCCGTGCCGCAGGCAACCATATCTCCATCGTATACGGGGACCATCCCCAATGTGGCCCTCAACGCTGTACCGGCACCCCCGGCGCCAACGGCGGTGAGCATGGATGTTGGAATTATCGGCTGGCTTGCAGATACCGTCATCGGACACATATACCTTTTTGCGGCAGCGGCGATCGTTGTCGTATCGTTGATCTATGTGCGACAGCGCGGACGACGGTTTGACCCCTTGGGTTAAACCGCCTTTGGTTTGGGTAATATGAAATTAAAGAATTTCTCTGACACCGCGAAAAATTCTCCATTATTATCCTTATTAAGGATAAAAATAAATGAAAATAATAACAGTCATAATTTCATAATGTCACTATCAAAATAATCCTTTTATCAGCGAGGAATATATCTCGGCAACGCGGGAACATTGCCTTTTCCTGCAACATTGGGTGGAGAGTGCCACAATCAATGTCATTTTTGTTGACAGAGTTTATGTCCGTGTTTGAGATATATACTATTTTTGTTGAAATTAATTCCATTGCAACGAAAACAATTTTATTCATTGTGCATAATCCCATATCATGCCACGTGGACGACCCAAAGGATCACGGAACCTGAATGCGTACGAACGTGGAAAAGTAAAACGGATACGCGAGACTCTGACACAGAAAGGAATAACGAATTTTAACAATCTCCGGGACACCCAGATTCGTCATAATATTTATCGTGATACCGATGGTGGGATTTTTGTGAATTACGAGATTTACAGGAACTCTGGCACAGCTAGTTCCAGCAAGAAGAATCTGGTAGGGGAAAAATCCTCGACGAATTGGAAAAGAATCTTGAAGCCTTAAGGGAAGTACTGTAAGAACACGCGTTTCCGCAGAGCAACTCTATGAGAACCCCGCCAGATGTTTCTGTGCGTTAATCTCCCACAGATCATACAATTTATGCACTGATCGAAAAGAACCCGCATATTGCCATCAGGAACTTTCCAGATCTATAGTCTATCACAAAAAGGTTCATGGGAATGACGAATGGAATGAGGTTTTCTACAGGGAGCCGAAAAATCAAGATGATGTAAGATCTCTCTTCTTTTTTATTACATCCTGGAATTTTACTTTTTTTTAGGTTAAGTATTAATAGTTCGAAATAAAAAAAGATTTATTTATAGGCGGTAACAGGATGGCACAAACATTATTAAAACCGATTCTTAGTGAGTTTTTGAAAATAGAGGGAGTATCAGCAGCAGTAGTTGCAGGAAGCGATGGGTTTGTTATTGAGAGTGCGGTTTCTGGAAAATTTGATACAGAAGCTCTTGCCGCCATGGCATCCACGGGTCTTGGAACATCAGGTTCAATGGGCACGTCACTGGAGAAAGGAGAACTGGCCCAGATGCTCGTTGAGCTGGAAAAAGGTCCGATCCTCCTCTCACCCCTCTCCCAAGATGAATTGATTGCGATTGTAGCAGACGGCTCTGCTAATATCGGCAGAATACGGTATGATCTTAAGAAAAACAGGGAACGGATCATTGCCGCACTTTGATCCTGAAACTTCTGTTGGGACGGATTGCAGGAGTTAGCGGGAGAATCCTCAGCAGCGATATTGCAACCCTGATGGCACCGTAAGGTTTGGGATAGTGTTCGGTGTCTATGCCTCAATACAGAGTAAAGCCCGGGGTACTGTTGCATTTACGGTTGATGGTGAATTTTTCATCTCGAAAGAATTTGTATTTCTACCGCAGACTCAACAGAACCTAAAATCCCAACATATAAATGCAACCCGTTTACATCAGTGATCTAAAGAGGTTTGATATGGATCCACTTCTTCGAAAGTTAAATCTGGATGATCAAACTCCTGTTCTTCTCATAAATGCTCCTGAAGAGATGAAATTATTATTTGCGGACAGAATGGTCGATGAACACCATGTCGCGCCGAAAAAATATACGTTCATCCTGGCTTTTGTCCATACTTTTGAACAGGCAAACCATCTAGCGGGGGAGCTCGTTTCAGTCTACGTACCGGGCGGCTGCTTATGGATAGCGTACCCGAAAAGCACCTCAAAACGATACACATCTGATGTCAGTGATGATGCACTCTGGAGTGCTTTTATACCGTATGATTTCGAGCCGGTCATAGAAGTATCCCTAAAGAACGACTGGCATGTCATACAGTTCCGCCATTTGGACGAGATTAAAACAAAGGTAAAAAAGACAATAACACGTGAAAAATGCAAAGAAGAGACTGATGAGAAAAAAATAGAGTCTATTGAAAGTGTAATCTCTCAAGGCAACGTACTCCCTTAACCATTTCTTATCTGTAGAGGGACACAATTAATAACCGTCAACTTGGCAGAACCGAATCAACACAAAAACATCCAATACGGTGCTACTACGTTGGCGGTTGGTGACTAATCTTTCACCTTGTTAAAATTATTTGATCAACCGCCAAAGCAACAGCACCACTATAGGTATCAGAAAGAACATCGCCCTTGTTATACCGGACCGGGTTTTTTCGGCGATTTTAACGGCATAAAATTTTCTAAAATTTTCGATTTTAAGTCGTTTGTTTAATTAAAAAAAATGATAATGTGATTATCCCATGCCCGGCATCTGTCCGCCTTTAGACTGCGTGATCATCATATCATCGATACGGATGAGCATGATAGCGGTTTCAGATGCACTCTGGATGGACTGGCGCTTGGATCGGAGCGGCTCAAGCACACCCTCCTTAAACATATCGATGACCTCTCCCGTGTAGACATTAAGGCCGGCCGTCTTCTCCCCTTTCGCATGGGCGTTCTTGAGAGAGACCAGCTTGTCGATTGGGTTGTATCCGGAATTTTCCGCCAAGGTGCGGGGGATGATCTCGAAGGCCGTCGCGTATCCCTCAATTGCCAGCTGTACCCGTCCCCCTACCGTTTCAGCGTAATTTCGGATCTTCATTAAGAGCTCGGTCTCCACTGCACCGCCGCCGACAACGTATGTGCCGTCTTCGATTGCATCCATAACCACGCGGGTGCCATCAACAACCGCACGCTCCAGCTCGTCAAGAAGATAGTCACTCGTGCCCCGGATCAGGATGCTGACGGTTTTGGGATTCTTGCACCCGGATATCCGGGTGATCTCCATATCGTTGTCCTCTTCGACAACATCGGCATGCCCGAGATCCTTTGCCGTCAGGTCTTCCGGCTTGTTGACGATGTTTCCGGAGAGCGCCCGTGCTGCATACTTCAGATCCTTTTCAGGGACGTCCTCAACTGCATACACGCCGTGCTTTGCAAGGTAGAACTGGACCGGGTCAGAAATGCCCTTCTGGCAGAGCACGACATTTGCACCCGCGTTTACCACGGAATCAGCCAGTTTCTTTAAAGTGTCCCGCTCCTGTTCGGAGAACAAAGAGAGCTGATCAGCGGTCGTGATCCTGATCTTGGCCTTCGACTGGGTCTTTGTAATCTCCATCGGGGTCGCAATAAGAGCAACCCTGGCCCCGGCGACCTTCTTTGGCATGCCTTCGGATACTCGTTTCTTGTCAAGGATAATACCGCGGATGAGCTCGGAGTCGTCCATTGATTTGCCCTTCTGCTTCTTGATCATCACGTCGTCTTCATCGGCAACGTATTTCCCATCAGTCTTTTCTGCGATGGCCATGACAGCATCCACGATGATGCCGTCAAGTTTCAC
>Ga0181520_10009797_pt1 | contig 13101 bp, 13 predicted proteins | sample PEATcosm2014_Bin_29_FD_132451 | JGI IMG/M metagenome (GOLD analysis project Ga0181520, IMG submission 132451) | Peatland microbial communities from MTU Mesocosm Facility, Houghton, MI, USA - PEATcosm2014_Bin02_30_metaG | ecosystem: Environmental > Terrestrial > Soil > Wetlands > Peat | place...
AGATACCATTAAATGCCAGCTATTTTAGATATCTCTATGACAGATAGCTTCAAAGAATTAACGAATAATATGCCGAAGTATCACCTTTTAATGGAGGTATTACCACCCATATCTGACGAAACATTTAAAAATTTATGGAACTATTATTGTGGTGAGGTATTACATGTCAACCCTAAAGGCCATCAAGATACTGATAACGCTCTTACTGGCAGCGGTGTCTCTCCTGCTAGTTCAGCTCTCCATCCATGCTAACGCTCAGGTCATATACCCCGAAGATTACCAGCGCCTGATCCAGGAGTATCCTCAAGTCGCGATTGGGTAATAACCGCAGCTGCAGTCCATGGCGTACTCACCGTCCAACGAGAACCTGCAGGATCATACCATTGCCGAGGCCGGCACACCCATCTGCGGCGTGACCATCTACACCAGGCAGGACCTGGGGGACTACCTGGTAGATAGAGACGCCGCCGCCCTCTACTACTTCACACCCATGACACCCCTGGCGTGAGCAGTTACACCGGAGACTGTGTCACGACCTGGCCGCCATTCTACGTGGCGGGCCTGACGGTCTCTACGCCCCTGAACCTTTCGGAGTTCTCTTCCATTGCCAGGCCCGATGGAGCCTTACATCTGACCTTCCACGGCTGGCCTCTTTACACCTACTCTCAGGTACACCGCTCCAGGAGATGCCAAGGGCCAGGGGGTCGGAGGAGCCTGGTACCTCATCAACCCGAACAGCTTCAATCCAAGTTGAGGGTCTCTAGACGAGGATCAGCGTCCACTTCCCTGTCCTTCACTTTCTTTTTTCTTTCCATCCCCGGCTGAGTCAGTTCCGGCCAGGGACCCGGCGTACTGGAGGTAATCGCACTTGGGAGCGCCCAGGGGCACTATCCTCCCTTTAACTGAACCCCCTTCTATGATCACCTCGGCCACGGATGGGGCTGACATCCTGGGAAGAACTGGGCTGCCGGGACATAGCAGAAGCTTTTTCCCTTGGTCTATGATGGGCCGGTGAAGGTGACCGAAGATCAGGACGTCCACCTCCATCTCCCTGGCCATCATCCCGGCGCCTGTCAGGTCGAAGGAATGGGACGGCATGTGGACCACTCCGATCTTCACTCCATCCACCTCCAGTGTCAGCCTTTCCGGAAGGGTAGATTTTAGCCGGGGCGAGTCGGAGTTCCCGAAGACGGCCTCCAGCCATCCCAGGGAATCGAACTGGTCGTAGATCTCGGAGGTCACGAAATCCCCGGCGTGAACTATTATGTCGTAGCCCTTGACCGTCTCTACCAGCTCTTTAGGCAGATCACTCTTCATGTGGGTATCGGATACAGCGACGATTCGGGTCATACGTGCAACCTTCTCATGCCTGCCTCCACCATGCCAAGGAACTCGGCGCCCACGGCGACCACGCTGTTGGTGAAGATGGATGCGTTGATCTCAAAAATGGGATATCTGCACTTTGTGTAGTCCGACATGAGCCAGGTGGTGCTGGATGTGTCGCCGCTGAAGATCCCCGAGTACTCGGGCTTTACAGGTATGTACACTATATCATCTATTCTGCCGTACTTCCTCATAAGGGCCACCAGCTTTGAGGATCTGTTCGCTGTGAGTGGCATGACGTCGGCACCCTTGCTCAGGGCGTGGTTCATCCCCTCCAGGGCCTCATAGGTGTTGCCAATGCCGGTTATGGGAATGTACACGTCCCCTATCTGGAAGCTTGGGGTATTGAAATCCCGCTCCCAGTAGCTGATCTTGTTCAGGTGGGTGAACCTCATCTCAAAGGCCCTGGCCACCAGGCCCGACCTTCCCACGCCGCCGATCATGTACCTGCCGGACCTCGGGAAGAGCTTGTTGAACCACTGCTCCAGATGATGAGGGTCCATCTCCAGAAGGAGCTTGGCGTTCTCCTCGAAGTCCACGATGGTGGAGAGGTACTCGGGGCAAGAGGCCTCGCAGATCCCCTTGAGCCTGGACTGGATGTCTTTAAAGACGGCATTCAAGAAGGCCAGGACTTCCAGCTCGAACTCGGTGCCCATAGGAGTGAGCCTGGACCTGGCTTCCTTATTAGTGCTGTACTTGGTCCTGGCCTTTATCACCAGGGCCGATCCCTTATCGTAATCTTTGACCATCTTGAAGGCGGTGCCGTTCTCATTGGCGGTGATGAGCTTGATCTCGCCGCCATGGGAGATTATGTCCTCTATGTATTTGTTGACTGAAGGGGTTTCTCCCGAACCCGAGACAGCTATCCCAAGGTTCTTTTTGTCTGATTTATAATGCCTCTGGACGGGGTCCTCCAGTGTGAAGGGAAAGACGTTATCGAAGTGGTTCTGTATGAGCTGGAGGAAGCTGTAGAGGGCGAGGGCAGATCTGCCTGCCGCCAAGCCGTAGACGAACTTGTTCTCAGGAAAAGAGTTCTCCGTAGATGGGCTCAGGAACTCTACCATGGAGTCTGAGAATGCTGCCACATCTGCTATGTCAAGGTTGAGAAGCTTCTCAAAGAAGGTGCACTGGAGTAGGGTTGCATCTCTGAAGGTATCGAATAAGCCCGACATAGGGGTTCATAGAGATGCATTCTATAGTTAACCCTTTCCAGCTGAGGACCTAAGCAGAAGATCTTGGGTTGTGGACCTTGGGCTGTGATCCTAGCTTATGATCGCCTCAAGGACACCGTCCTTCCTGGCCAGATTTACCTCCTGGGCAATCCGCCTGCCGTTGGATAGGTTCGGCTCTATGAAATCTGAGTAGGGAGAGCCGCTGACGAATAGGTTGGTTCCGGCAACGATCCTGGCCGAGATCTCAAAGACCTTGAACTCCAGATCGTCGGTCACTATGGTCTCCAAACTGAAGGGGCCTATCATGCCTCCAAAGAGGTCGATGGAGGTCTCCACCACCCTCTCGCCCAGCTCAAACACCCTGGGAAGGAGGGATTCCCGCAGAACCAGGGGCAGATTTCCGGTGACCACGAAGCTCGGATATATCCCCGCCTCGGCCAGCTCATTCATGGACCCTATCCTGAAGATCTCATCAGCATTGGATTCGACCCTTCTGTCTATGCCCAGCATATCCAGGGTACCCTTCCTGAGCTTGTAGCCCTGGCTCTTTATGGGCGAGTAGAAGAAGTGAATGTAGTACCTTGTGCCTAAAATGAACTCCTGGAGGGTGTAGCGCTGATCGGTCAATCCCATCTTGGACTGGAACTCATCCTTGCTCTTGGCAATGAAAAAGCCCTTACCGCCCTTGGCTCCATGGTACTTGACGATCACTGGCCTGTCTATATCGTCGGCGCTCTCAAACCTCATGGGCACATTGACGCCAGCCTTGAGGAGCCACTCGCGCTCCATCTCGCGGTCGCTCTCCCAGGCCAGGACCCTTCTGTTGCCAAATGTAGGCACCGCCAGGGATTCGAACTTCTCTATGCCCAGGTACTCCACCAGGGAGCCGTGGGGTATCACAATGGCGTTTTCCTGGATTAAGTCGTCGCTGTAATCCAAAAGGGCCTTGTAGCTGTCGACACTCAAGAACTTATCAGGCTTGGCCAGGGGAAAGGCATCGTAGAACTTGGGCGGCTGGCCTATGCATATGCCCACTGTCTTAAAACCCTCCTGGCGAGCGCCGTGAAAGATCTGGAGGCTACTGTGGGAGCAGATGGTGGCTATGGTGATGTCATCCTTATCGTAGCCATCGAGGATCTGAGTGATGTCTTCTTTCGATATCATGATTACAACCCTTGGAGCGTGATCTTTGAACCGCCGAGGTTGGGTTACAGGTAGATAACTCCTTCCCTCGCATAGGAGCTAATGCTAGAGTTGATGCCAGCCAAAAAGCGGGCTCCAGAACTGATGCCAGGGTGGATGCCGAGATGATGGCCGGGGTTGACGCCAGAACTAATAAGACCTAATGATCAAACTGTGCATTATGAAGACGTCCTTGATGCGGGAGACCAAAGAGACTCGAGTGGAGGTATCCCTGGACATGGAGAGCCGCGAGACCTCTGTAAGTACTGGGATTGAGCTTCTGGACTGCGTCCTCAAGTCCTTGGCACAATCCGCGCAGATGGGCCTCAAGGTTGCGGCCCATGGAGACCTGGCCACGGGAGATCACCACACCGTCGAGGATGTGGGCATAACGGCAGGCTCTGCCATGGCAAGGCTCATCAAGGGCGGGAAGGGCCCTGGAAACGGGTGCGCCATAGTCCCGTTAGGCAACGTGCTTGCCACCGCTGCAGTTAGGTTCGGGGAGCCGGGCTATCTGGAGGAGTTCTCCTTTGTATCTGAGAGGCTCGGGGGAATGGAGCTGGAGAACTTCAGCCACTTCATGAGGTCCCTGGCCTACAACGGGTCATTCAGCCTCTATCTTGGAGCCAAAGGTGACGATGACCGGAGGAAGGCCGAGGCTATGGCTGCTGCCCTGGGATCTGCCCTGAGAGCGGCTTTTAAAGGGCAGTGGTAACCACAATCACGGGGTATGAATATCCTCAGGATAAGAATCTTTTAAATAAGGAAACTGTGAGGGCGAAGGAGGGCTTTTTTCTTCGCGAATCGATCTTTGAAATAAATCACCCAAGTTGTTTACCAGCCCTAGCTGTACTCGGCCAGGACTGATACAACCTTCTCCGCAAACTTCTTAGAGGCGCTGTGCCAGCTGTCGGTCACGATCTTTCCATCCTGGACCACGGACTGGTCGGAAGCATTTGTTCCCGTCTCATGGAGGTAATCGACCTCAACAGCTGTTGCAGTCTTTCCCTCCAGAAGCCCTACATTGGCCAGAATCCATGGGCCCAGGCATATGGCTCTCCCCACTACCTTTCCATCGGCTACGATGCTCTTGGCTAGGTTCTGATAGTCTGCATCTTCGTAGAGTTTGAGCTCATTGACGCCCTCGCCGCCGACGAAGACCACTGCCGAGTAGTTTGAGAGCTTGACCTCGCTCAGGTCCATGACCTCCACGTTTCTCCTGGGAGGTGCGCTTGCTTCTTCATCCATGGGAGCGGGATGCTTGGTTCCCTTGGATGCCACGTCCAACGGGAAACCTGGCTCTCGAAGTAGCTCACGGCGGTATCCAGTTCCTGTGCCTGATAGTCTTGGGGGCGCCACGACCATGAGGATCTTGCCCTGAGGCTTGCCTGAGGTTGGTCTCTGGCTGCCGTCGGACAATGACGAAAGGCTGCTGCCCTCCTTCTTCGTCTCTGAGGAGCTGTAGGGGCCGAGGTTACCGGAGATGCCGTAGCTGGTGGAGTTGTAGTAGTTGGTTAAGCTGTTGCTATCGGCACCAAGGCTACTATTAGTGCTAGAATTAGTGTTGGTCTCTGTGTTAGTGTTGGTTTGGGATTTGCTGCTGGTATCAGAACTGCTATTGGTACCATAGTCGCTGTTAGTACCACAATTGCTACTAGTGCCATAGCTGCTGCTAGTGCCGTAGTTGCCATTGATGCCATAGCCATAGCTACCATAGTTGCCCAAGCCCGAAGTATCAGGGCGTGCCACCAGGATAAAGGTGTAGGCATAAGCCAAGCCACAGATATCAGAAGGAGTGATATAAAGTAGAGGGCTTTAGAGTAAAGCGCGTTCATATCTGGAAATTATTATTCCAGGCGTATAAGGATATGAATAAAAAATACTAAGTCCCTGCTAGCTCCGGCGCTTTGCCAGGGCGGCCAGGATTAGAGCGAGAAGGGAAAAGGCAATTATGGGGATGCTGCTCTTGAATGTCTCATATTTCGAATTAACCAGGGCAACCGCGGTCCTCTGATCTCCTGTTCCTTGACCACTCGTTCCCTGTTCCTGAGATAAGGTAATGGAGCCGTTGATGATTCTGTCGGGCTTTATCCCTTCGATCTTTATGATCTTTATCTCCGACGTGGTATTAGCCTTCTCGGCCCTGGTCTCATTCTTCGTGATGGGCACGGACATAGCCACCGTGACATTATCACCTGGGCTTGCATAAGCCGAGCTCAAGGGCGCGATCCCTCCTGACGGTTCCGTCACGTTAAAATAAATGCCTCCAACCCTCAGGGCATCGTCCGAGTTCTCCAGGCGGACGCGCACCTCGTACTTGCCCGGAGCGGCCGGAATGCTCTCCAGGTTGGGCTCCATGGAGCCTATGTCCCCTGAGAGAGTGTGGTTGGACGTCTGAGGGACCGTCGCCTCATCTATGATATCGTACAGCTTGAGGAGGCTCGATCCGGGCTGGACTTGGAGGTAATCCTTTCTTACGGTGGCGTTCATGAGCATAGCCCCGTAGGTCAGGGGGTGGCTGGAGCTCTCGTACTCCGACTTGGAGATGTAGTAGATGGTCTGGCCGTTAGATATGAGCGCCAGCCGACCTATGGCATCGAATCTGACTCCGACAGGAAGGGGCCGGGTGGCGCTGTTCAGGTAGAGCAGCGCAGGCACGACGTTTCCAGGACCTACGTCCACGACAGGGCTTCCGTCGTCGCTCATGGCCAGAGTGGTGACGTTCCACTGCCAAGAGTAGGCCCAGCGGTCCTCGGACCCGGTGCCAAGAGCAGTCAGGTCCCTGGCATAAACTGCCCTTCCCGTGGCATCCAGAATTTCAGTGGTGACGCTCACGACCTGGGCGGCCACCGTTGCCATGGAGAAGTTGGCCTTGATGGTTGTGTTGGCGACCTTGGGATAATTGATGCCGGTAATGAGGGGCTTGGGTACGACGTAGGCCACGGTGTAGAGGTAGTACCTAAGGCTGCCGTTGTCCGCCACCCTCAGGTTCATCCCCGGCCAGAGGCTTATGGAGGAGTCGCGCTTGAGCTCCACGTTATCAGGGTTGCCCATGATGATGAATTTAGGAGTCGTGGCGTAGATGGTGAGCTCTCCAAAGTCCATGCTCCTCTCCGCGGGCATGGTCATGTCCGAGATCTGGAAGATGCCGTCCACCTCTGCCTCGGTCATGCTCCCATCCGAGAAGATGTTCCTTATGTGGATGCACAGGATTGGGAAGTCAGTGATATCCCCGATATCCTTCTCGTAGACGTAGGTGGAGTTGGAGGCGATGACCGCATCCTCTAGGGGCTTGCCATTCTGGCGCAGCTGGGCAAAGACCTTCTCCTTATTCACGTCCTTGATGAGGAACTCAAAGCCGTCTGCCAGCTGGAAGACATTTCTTGCCTGGGCTATCTTCGTCTCATCGGTATCTATGAGCACCTGACCCAGGCGCTCGTTATCAATGAGCCCTTTGCTGCCGATCTCTGAACTTGTATCCGGTCCGTAACCTGCAAACCAGATCTGTCCTAGGAAGCATACGACCCTGTAGCTTCCCCAGGCCTTACGCTCAAACACCTTAGGCTGAACCGAAGTGCTATACTCCATGCCATAGAGCTTGACGGTGTTGTTGACTACCTCCGGGGGTCTTAAGGCCGTTATATACCTGCCCTGGGTGGCGTATACGATCAGGGACTCAGTGCCTATTTCCTTTCCTGGGTCGAAGTAGAAGCCCGAGAAGTTGGCGGGGTTCCACTTGGCCACCGCCCTGACCGGGGTGGTTCCGAACTCTGCGGACACCGAGGAATTCTCGTCAAAGACCGATCCCCTTATCTCATGGTAGCTGTACTCAGCCACGTTCCCCTCAGGATAGTATACGAGAGTTGGATTGTCAATCACCATGAGGCCGAGGCTTCCGTACAGGGTCACAAAGCGGTCACGGCTTAATGTGACATCCTTGTAGTTGCCGAGAGTTATTCCATCATCGGATACATCTATAACCTCCAGGTTATCCAGCTTCTCACCCTGATAGAGATTTAAGGGTTGATCGCTTACCTGGAATACTCCCTCGATCTGGACTATACCAGCCTTGTCACCCTTCATGGCATCGGAGATGTGAACTATGATCAAGGGCAGGTCGCCCTGCTTGAAGGCGTGGGTGCCCCCCGTGGATATCACCGCTTGGGCCATGGGCATTCCATTCTTGGCCAGTATCAGGTGCACCACGTCATTGCTCTCGGAGATGTCGGCCAGAAGGAGGGCATATCCTTCCAGGAGGTTTAAGGTGCCGTTGTAGGTGAGGGTGTGGGGCTCCTTGTCGTCTATGAGGATCTCCCTGAGCTCTCCATCTGAGAGGGCATTCTTGGCATCGGCGAAGTTGCTCTCGTGATACCCTGCTAGGTAGCGCTTACCCATGAAGGCCACTGCATCGTACTTCCCCCAGGGCTCGTACTCAAAGTCCTCTGACCAGACGCTGCTGGTGTACATCAGGTCGCCCTTGCTTATGGTCCTGCCCACGGGTTTTATGGACAGCTTCTCGCCGCCATAGCCATGGTCGATATCGTAGTAGAACCAGCCGAAACTTCCGGCATCCCAGGTGCTAGATCCGCCAGAGAAGGATCCTCTAATCAATGCAGCTTCCATCGAGGGCTGCTGAGCCTGGCTGCTTGCTATCAAGATAAGGGCCAGGGCCATGAGGAATAATAATGATGATAATAACCGCCTCACGCCCAGGACCGTCATCCTGGATAACGCGTATATCCTATGGAGTTGCCTTAGGATCTCCGGAGTCAATGGATGTCACCTATTAAGCACATTGCTATATACGGCAAGGGCGGCATTGGCAAGTCATGCACCGCATCAAATATCGCAGCCGCCTGTGCCGAGTACGGGCATAAAGTTCTTATGGTGGGTTGCGACCCGAAGAGCGATTCCACCATGACCCTTGTGGGAAGGAAGATCCCTACCATGATGGACCTGATACAACGCGGCGGAGAGATCACGGAAAGGGATTTGATCTTCCAGGGATATAAGGGAGTGCGATGCATTGAGGTAGGAGGTCCAGAGCCCGGAGTCGGGTGTGCTGGAAGGGGCATCATAGTCGCCATAGATTTCCTGAGGAAGGTCTCCAAGGCTATGGAGGAGGTAGACCTGGTACTTTACGATGTGCCGGGGGATATAGTCTGCGGAGGTTTCTCCGCCCCCATAAGAAAGGGATTAGTCAGCCAGGCCTACATCATAACCTCAGGGGAGTACATGCCCATGTACGCTGGAAACAACATCTGCAGGGGTTTAAAACGCCTGGGAACTCCCCTGGCGGGGGTCATCTGCAACTCCAGGGAGGCGGCAGGGGAGCGTGAGATCGTGGAAAGCTTTGCCAAGGAGCTTGGAAGCACCCTGGTGGCCTTCATACCCAAGGACCCCCTGGTCCAGCAGTGCGAGCGCAGAGGTGTTACTGCCATAGAAGGCGCTCCGGAGTCGAGCATAGCCGGGGTCTACAGAGGCCTGGCCAGGACGGTCATGGCCGGGACGAATCCTGCCATTCCTAAGCCCATGACCGACGAAAGACTTAGGGAGCTGTCCCGCACATGAGCCGTATCCTCCTGGCAGGGGATAGGTCCTCCAGTGGCAAGACCTCTATAGTGGCCGGCCTCCTCTCGGCTTTGAAGAAAAGGGGCCTTTGCGTCCAGCCCTTCAAGGTGGCCATGGACTACATAGATCCCAGCTACCACACCCTCATCACTGGCAGGTGGTGCAGGAACCTGGACGGCTATCTAATGCCAGAGAGGACCATCCTGGAGATCTTCGGCCGGGCCTCCAGAGGTGCAGACCTATCGGTCATAGAAGGTGTCCGGGGCCTTTACGAGGGCTACGACGGCGACTTGGGATCTACGGCCCAGATAGCCAAGCTTCTAAAAACCCCCGTTCTATTCGTGGTGGATGTCAGGTCCATAACCCGGAGTGCTGCGGCCCTGGTCAAGGGGTACGCCGACTTCGATCCTCAGGTCAACATAAAAGGGGTCATCCTGAACAAGGTCGGGAGCCAGAAGCATGCCGATAAGGCCAAGAAGGAGATAGAGCGGTACACCGGAATTGAGGTGATGGGGGTCATTCCCAGGGACGACTCCATGCAGCTCTCCATGCGCCACCTGGGGCTGGTGCCAGCCCAGGAGGGAAAGTCCAGGCATGAGGGCTTCACCGAGAAGCTGGACCGGGTGAGGGCCCTGGTCGAGGAAGGCCTCAATATCGACCGCATCCTGGAGCTGGCCAGAGAGGCCGAGCCCCTGCCCGAGCCCAAGGCCGATCTCTACCTCAAAAACGATTTAGGTAGAGGCCTCAAGGTAGGAGTGGCCTTAGATGAGGCCTTCAACTTCTACTACCGGGACAACCTGGAACTCATGGAGCTATCAGGGGCCCAGGTTATGCCCTTCAGCCCCATCAGCGACCGCCGCCTGCCCGAGGTGGATGGGGTGTACATAGGAGGCGGATACCCCGAGCTCTACTCCAGAGAGCTCTCGGCGAATTCGGGCATGATAGATTCTCTGATCAGGGCTAAGGAGAGAGGCCTGCCCATATACGCCGAGTGCGGTGGTCTCATGTACGTCTCCCAGGAGATCGATTGGGACGGCAGATACGCCATGGCCGGCCTTATCCCTGGCAAGGCCAGGAAGGGCAAGGTCAGAGTGGTAAGCTACGTCAGGGGCGCTCTCACCAAGGACTGCCTCCTGGGGCCCCAGGGCTCCGAGATCATGGGCCATGAGTTCCACCACTCTGAGATGGTCTTGGACGACGGCGCCGATTACGCCATAAAGCTGGAGAGGGGAACGGGCATCCAGGGCGGCCTCGACGGCCTAGTCCAGGGAAGCGTCGTGGCCAGCTACTGCCACGTCCACTCGGCATCCTTCAGGGGCTTTCCCTCCAACTTCCTCAAGGCCTGCTACAGAGTCAAAGAGGAGAACCAGGGGCATTGACCCTATCTCCCTTTAAAGCCATTATCTATAAATCATCGGGAGGTGGAATTACCCATAAGGTGATCCAGATGGTAAAAATGCCTCCAGAGGTGAGGGAGACCCTCTCCAAGCAAAAGCCCGTGCCCATAGCCACGTCCAGCAAGGACGGCGTCCCTAACGTCGTCTTCGTTGGACTCATGAAGATCATGGACGACGAGACCCTCATGGTCGTAGACAACTTCTTCAAAAAGACCGCCGCCAATCTCTCCGAGAACCCCAGGATATCGGTGCTCTGCTACGATCCCCAGACCAAGAAGTCCTACCAGATCAAAGGCAGAACCCAGATCTGCAAGGAGGGTCAGACCTACGATGAGATGAAGAGCTGGGTCAAGGGCGTCAACGACAAGCTGCCCGCCAGTAGCTGCGTCATCATCAAGGTCGAGGAGATCTACAATGCCCTATGGGGTCCGGGCGCCGGCGACAGGATCGCGTAAGAAAGGCTACGTCTGTATCAGAAAGCTCTTGCTTCTACCTAGCGCCCTTTAACTTATTTTTTTCTGAAACCGGTATATACTCAGAGAATAATCGTACGGATTTTTGATGCCTATTAGGTTTTTATATTCGGAATATTTATAGCTCGTCACTGCACTTAGCTTATGGGGCAAAAGCTACCTGAAGGATATACTGTATAGAGTATAGATCTCTAATCATCGGCACCACGAGGGCACGTTATCGAACGCAGATGGCTGCTTCGACGGCGGCATTAGGCATCTTCACATCGATCGCTACAAGGGCTCCGTGAGGCATCACTCCGGCAGAGGTGGGCATCATTTGCTCATCCTTTTAACCCATGTTTCAAATTTCGAAGGATAGGCAACGTAATATACAAAAAAACTATGATACTGATCCTGATATGGTCCCAGAACAAGGGTCTCTATGGTAAATATGGATGCTATGGCGTAATAGGTCAAGGCGTTATTCTTCGGCCTATCTGATTTGATGTCTCATGGCAGGTGATAAGAGGGAGACTGAGGGCGATAGGGGCCTGGGCGTGGATGTTATTGATATCAAAAAATTTTTCTTTCAGTCACCATTAAATCAAATATCTATAGTCTGGAGATCCCTGCCCACTTCCACTGCCACCCCTGCGCCCTCTGCTACAGCCCTTGCCATATCGGCCTCGTGCCCCGCCGCCTGAGGATACAGGTGGGTCAGGACTATCCTTCCCACTTCCCTGAGGACCTCGGCCAGCTTTACCGGGGTAGTGTGGTTGGTCACCTGGTAGGGTTCTGGAAAGGAGCACTCGTGGACCAGGAGATCGGCGCCCTTGGCCATCCCGGCGATCTCCCAAGAGGGCTCTGTATCCCCCGAGTAAGCAAAGACCTTTCCCTGGGCTTCTATCCTGTAGCCGAGAGCTGCGACGCTATGGAGGGCCTTAGCGCAGGATATCGAAAAGCCCTTAAGGTCTACACCATCCCCCGGAGCCAGTTCCTGGACTTCCACCGCCATTCTATTTAAGTAAGGGTAAGCGGCGAGAGACCTTTGAAGGAAGAGCTCGATGCCTTCCGGCCCAAAGATATGGATCTCGCCATCACCCATAAGGTACTTAGCGTTAGCTAGGGGTAGAAGGTCTGCGGAGTGGTCCAGGTGAAGGTGGGTCAGAAATACAGCATCCAGCTGCGACACCGACACCCCGGCTTGGTAGAGACGCAGAAGGGACCCGGCGCCGCAGTCGAAGAGGAGCCTCCCTCTGCCTTCCATCATCAAAGAAGACTGGGATCTGCCAGAGTGGGGAATTCCAACGCCTGTTCCCAGAAGAGTAACTTTAACAGCCATAGCGATTATCGAGAGAGCACGTCGGATTTAAGTATTTACAGATGGACTCCAGGCTAGACGATTCTCATTAAGGTGAGTAGTTTGCAGAAAAGCGTAGTCAAGGACCCCGGGCTGGCTGAGACCGGAGAGAAGAGAATAGAGTGGGCGAGGCGCCACATGCCCGTCCTCGACAGCATAAAGGCCGAGTTTGAGCGCGAGAAGCCCCTGGAGGGGATCAAGGTCGTGGCCTGTCTCCATGTGACGGTGGAGACTGCCAACCTCATCACTGCCCTGGTGGCCGGAGGAGCTGAGGTGGCGGTGACCGGCTCCAATCCCTTGAGCACCCAGGACGACGTAGCCGCAGCTCTGTCAGGCCGGGGACTGCATGTCTACGCCTTCCGCGGCGAGAACGATAAAGAGTACTATGAGTGTATACAGAAGGCTCTGGAGATAAGGCCCAATGTGACCCTGGACGACGGCGCCGACACAATCGCCATCGTGCACAAGGAGCACAGGGATATGGCCAAGGACATCCTGGGCGGGTGCGAGGAGACGACCACAGGCGTGGTCAGGCTCAGGGCCATGGCCAACGAAGGGGCCCTTCTCTACCCGGTGATAGC
>Ga0181520_10009799_pt1 | contig 13098 bp, 16 predicted proteins | sample PEATcosm2014_Bin_29_FD_132451 | JGI IMG/M metagenome (GOLD analysis project Ga0181520, IMG submission 132451) | Peatland microbial communities from MTU Mesocosm Facility, Houghton, MI, USA - PEATcosm2014_Bin02_30_metaG | ecosystem: Environmental > Terrestrial > Soil > Wetlands > Peat | place...
GTCCAGGGACGTGAAGACGCCTAAGACGCCCACCTCATTCAGGAGAAGGAGGGCGAAGAACTGGTTAGGCCTGTCGTGCTCTCCCCAGGAGTATATTATCACCAGGACCGAGACTATGGTCGACAGGAGCACCAGAGGCATTCCTATGCCGTCCACGCCCACTGTGTATTTCACACCCAGGGATGGAACCCAGTTATAGCTCTCGACGAACTGCATCAGCTTCGAAGTCTTATCGAAGCCCGTGTACATCTGCAGGGATATGATCAGGGGAACCATGGACGCTACCAGCGCCACGATTCTAGCCTGGGACTTCGCCGCAAAGCAGAGCACAGCGCCTATTAGAGGCACTGCGATCATTAAGGTTATCGCGTTTGATATCATACGAAGCCCACCTGCAAGGCTATCTCAATCACAACCACTAGAACCACCACTCCCAGCATGACTGCTGTGATGTAGTTCTGAACAACTCCGGTCTGGACCTTCCTGACCCCGCCTCCGAAGGCTACTAGGACCTCGCTTATCCAGTTGAGGGCACCGTCGACGATCTTGATGTCGATCATGTTGCATACTATGGAGGTGCCGTAGATTACCTTCTCAGCAAACCACTGGGTGTAGATCTCGTGCTGGTAGTAGCCCTTCAAGAGGATCTTCCGTATGGGATCTCTCTCAGAGGTGACCATGCTCGGGTCGAACTTGTGCAAGTAGTAGAAAAGGGCCGCGACCAGTATGCCGCCCAAGGCGATTATTATAGGCAGTATCTGTATGTACCAGGGTTCAGACGGCTCTTCTTCTCTAGTTACCTTTCCTTCCTCACCGACTATTCCTTCCTTGGCAACTCCGCCTTCCTCAGTGACCTCTTCAGCGCCCGTTATCTCCTCACCGTGAACGTGGCCGCCGATGATGCCGAGCTCAGCGAAGTCTACGCCATAATGGTCGAAGTTGGTCCCTACATACTCGTAGAACCCGCCCTGAGCGACTATACCGAAGCCGAGGGCAAAGACCGCCAAGATACACAGAGGCCCGAGCATGAGCCACGGGGACTCGTGCTTGTGATAGTCGCTCCTGGGCTCTCCAGTGAAGGCGACGAACCAGAGCCTAAAGGTGTATATTGCTGTTAATATGGCTGCCAGGACCAGGAACAGGTAGGGTATGAAGCTCTGGGCCAAGCCGTACTCATAGGCTGTAACGATGATCTCATCCTTGGAGAAGAATCCCGTGGTTAAGGGGAAGCCCGCCAGGGATGCACCGCCTATCAGCATGGTGTAAGCGGTCCACTTCATGTACTTCCCAACGCCGCCCATCTCACGCATATCGTTGGTTCCGACGGCGTGAATGACCGAGCCAGCGCACAGGAAGAGGAGGGCCTTGAAGAAGCTGTGGCCGATCAGGTGGAATATGGAGATTCCGACTGAAGCTGCTCCAACTACCGATCCGACACCAAGGCCTGCCATCATGAAGCCAAGCTGGCTCACTGTTGAGAAGGCAAGGACTCTCTTGATGTCGAAGGACGTCAATCCCATGGTCGCTGCGAAGAGGGCAGTGAAGGCTCCAACCAGGGCCACTACCGTCAGGGCATTGGGTGCCGCGTAGAAGAGCGGGAACATCCTGGCCACCAGGTAGACGCCTGCAGTAACCATCGTAGCTGCGTGGATCATGGCAGAGACCGTGGTTGGGCCCTCCATGGCATCTGGCAGCCAGACGTGCAGGGGGAACTGACCGGACTTACCAACCGCACCGCCCAGGAGACACAGGGCAATGAAGGTGAGCTGGGTTGGGGGTATCAAGGCCAGATACTTGTAGATCACCGGGAACTGGAGGAGATACTCACCAGGAGCCAGGTGAAGGTTGAGGCTGGCCATGTTGTTGTATAGAAGGACGATGCCCAGCAGGAAGAGGACGTCACCGACCCTGGTGGTCAGGAAGGCCTTCTTGGCTGCGGCTGCGGCACTGGGCTTTCTGTACCAGAAGCCTATCAGCAGGTAAGAGCACAGTCCTACGAGCTCCCAGAATATGAAGAGCTGGAGTAAGTTATCGGAGTAGATCAATCCAAGCATGGAGGCCGTGAAAAGAGCAGCCTCGGCGAAGTATCTGGCAGCTCCCGGATCCCCGTCCATGTACGCATTGGCGTAGGTGTGGATCAGGGTGACCACGAAGGTGACCATGAGGAGCATGGATATAGCCAGGGGGTCTACCAGTATGCCCACGTTGAAGTTGGCGAACCAGGGCATCGATTGGTGCAGTATGCCGTTTGGTAAGGCGGGCATCTCCTTGTAAATGCCCCAAGATATTATAAGCCCTACAAAAGTCGCCAGGGCCGTCATAAATCCTCCGCCCCTAGGCAGGTGCCAGCCGAAGAAAAGGCACAGGACGAAGGCCAGAACTGGAAGGCCCACGATCAGGTAAGCGAAATCACTGAACACCGTTTACCACCTCAGGGCGTTGATGTTATCCAGGTCTATGGTTCCGTAGAGCCTGTAGAGCGATATCAGTATGGCGAAACCGACCCCGGCCTCGGCTGCAGCGAGCGCAATGGAGAACAGGGCAAAGACCTGACCATTGGCGTTGGGCTGGTTGGCCGAGAAGGCGACGAGGTTTATATTGGCGCTGTTCAGCAGGAGCTCTATGCACATCATCAGCTTGATACCATTACGCTGAGTGACGAGGCCATAAAGCCCCAGGGTGAACATTATGGATGAGAGCAGTATGTACAGCTCCACTGGGATCATTTTTCCCTCCTCCTTATCATCAGTTCATACCTCCTCAAGCCACTTCCTTCTTGGCGATGTATATGGCACCGACCAGGGCTGCCGTCAGGACGAGGGCCAGGATCTCGAAGGGGAAGACATAGAGTGTGAAGATCTCCAATCCGATGTTTCCTATGCCGCTCTCTGGCACCCTGTTGCCCTCCTGGGGAACGTAGGTGAAGGGCGTCTTCTCACCGACCACCTGGCCCCAAGGGGTCATGGATAGAGAGGCGAAAAGCGCCGACAGAAAGGCCAGCGTCAGAATGATTATCTTATAATTCACCATGGGACTCCTCCACGATCGTCTTCCTGGTAAGCATCACAGCGAAGAGTATCAGGACGCCGACTGCGCCTATGTACACTAGAACCTGGGCCACACCAAGGAAGGTGGCATTCAGGAGGACGTACAGGGCGGCAACACCTGCAAAGCTTCCCAGAAGGTAAAGGGCGCTGTGGACCACGTTATTGGAGTAGACCACCAGGGCCGAGAGAAGCACAACGATGGCTGCTATTGCCAGATAGGACCCAAGCTCGATTAAGAATCTTATGTCGAAGATCTTCTGAATAACCGTCTGGGACCATGGGGAGAGGAAGAGCACCACTGCCAGGCCGCCGAAGATTACGGCCAGAGCCAGAAGGAGCACTACCAGCTCGAATATAGATCTGACAACGCTTACTCCGGACTTTTCGGACATCAGGATGCACCTCCGCCGGGCGCAGTCTCATGGGGCTTGGCAGCTGCAGGTTTCTTGGCAGGGGGCTTCTTTTCGCCAGCCGCAGCGGCAGGGGCTTTAGCTCCACCGGCCTTCTCCTTGGCAGCAGCTGCGGCAGCCACAGCCTTCTTCTTCTCAGCGGCGATTCTCTTGGCTTCTTCTTCAGCAGCCTTGACCTCGGCCGCGGTGAGCATCTTGGTAGCTATCGTTTCTGGACCTTTGATGATGTCCTCTCTGGTCCAGCCCGCCATGGTCACCTTCTGGCCCATCTTCAGGCACTCTACGGGACACTCGTCCACGCACAGGCCGCAGAACATGCACCGACCATAGTCTATTCTCGGGTACTGCATCTTCTTGTTCTTTAGAGGATTTCCGAACTTGAAGGAGACCATCTCTATGCAGCTATTGGGACATACCCTGGCGCAGGATGCGCAGCCTATGCATGTGGTGGCATCCAACTCGTGAATACCGCGCTCGGCTGCAGGCAGCTCCATCATATACTCAGGGTACTGCCTGGTCATCTCTGGCGCTTTTCTCGCGGTCTTCAAAGGCCAGCTGAAGTTTTTGATCATCATTCTCTTCAACATCTCAATGCCACCTCACGCAAAGTAAGACCCTATGATTATGGCCCATCCCAGGTTGAGTATGGATAATGGCAGCATCCACTTCCATCCCAGATCAGTTACCTGATCGATTCTCAATCTGAAGAGGGAACTTCTGATCCATATCAAGCCCCACATAACTATTACTACCTTCATAAATAGCCATATCAAGGGCGAGATTATGTCCAGGAGGGGTATGGGTATGATGGGCCCATGCCAGCCGCCTAGGAACATGAGGACCAGAAGAATCGACCCCAGGACCATGTTGTTGTATTCCTGGAAGTACAGAAGACCGAACCGGATTCCACCGTACTCGGTGTTGTAACCGGATATGATCTCCTCTTCAGCCTCGCTCTGGTCGAAGGGTATTCTTCCCAGGTCCGTCACCAGGGCTATGAGGAAGATAATGAATCCAATAGGCTGGGCGAAGGCATACCAGAGGGTCTGGTTCTGGACGATCTCTACCAGGTTCAAGCTATGGGCCATGACTGCCACGGCCACAACACAAACTCCCATGGGGACCTCGTAGGCGATCATCCTGGCAACGCCTCTGAAGGCGCCAAGAAGGGAATACTTGTTGTTGGAGCTGTAACCTGCCATGAAGGCGCCAATGGCCATAATGCTCAAAGCCGCCTCTACGTAAAAGGCGCTGATATCCATATTGGCCACGACTAAAGGATAATCCTTACCTCCTATGTGCAAGGCCCCGAAGGGTATGGCTGCTGCGACCATCATGGTGGCTATGGAGACCACGATGGGCGCCCAGACGAAGACAGCCCTATCTGCTCCTTGGGGAATGCTGTCCTCTTTGGTGAAGAACTTGACCGCATCAGCACCTAGCTGAAGGATACCCCATCTGCCGCCCACACGGTTAGGACCGTACCTTTGGACGAAATCACTAAGGACCTTTCTTTCTCCCCAGATCACCAGCATTGCTCCGACGTTGACCACGCCTGCGATGACCGCAGCACCAATGATCCCTATGATCAGAGCGAAAATTGCTGGCTGCTGGGAAGCAAACGAACTGATGGCTTCAATTATTCCATCCATTTCCACTCCCCCCTATCTGTCAGCCTCGGATGGACAGCCGTCCATGCTGCCCGCGGTGGCTACCACATCTGCCAGGTACATACCCTCTAGAAGCGGCGTCAAGGTCTGGAAAGTGGCATAGAATGGTCCTCTTACCTTTACGCGGTAGGGCTTGTCTCCACCATCGCTTATGACATACATGCCCATCTCGCCTCTGGGGTCCTCGACCCTGTAGTAGGCCTCACCTGCCGGTATCTTCTTGGGTATCTTGGCCTCAGTCCTGATCGGCCCCTCAGGGATCCTGTCCAGGCACTGCTCTATGATGTGGATGCTCTCCAGAATCTCACGCAGACGGACGTCAATGCGGTCGGCCGAGTCGCCCTTGGTTCCAGTGATCACCTTGAAGTCGAGCTCGGGGTAGATGAGATAAGGATCTATCTTCCTCACGTCATAATCAACGCCAGTAGCCCTCAGCACCGGCCCCGCAGCGCCCATACGCTTGCCGTCCTCTGGCTTGATAGCCCCTATATTATCCATCCTCATGTGGTAGATAGGGTCCTGCTCAAAGAGCTCTATGTACTCCTTGGTTCTCTCCTCAGTATACTTCAGGGTCTTTCTGCACTGATCGGCAAAGCCTTCGGGCAAATCGTTTCTGACGCCACCGAAGCGCACAAAGGTGTGGGTAAGCCGAGCCCCTGTGACGCTCTCTATCAAGGATATGATGCCCTCCCTGTCTATGATCATGTACTGCCAGGGAGCAAAGCCGACTCCTGCGATCAGGGTCAGGAACTCGCCCGCGCCTATGAGGTGGCTCTGAATCCTGGAAAGCTCCTCCAAAATGACCCTTATGTACTGAGCCCTCAAGGGAACCTCGAGGCCGAGGAGCTTTTCTACAGCTCCACAGTAGCACTCGTTGTTAGTCAGGGAGGCGACGTAGCACATTCTGTCAGTGTAAGTGATTCCCTGGAGCCAGGTCCTGTTCTCCATGATCTTCTCGATGCCCTTATGGATGTAGCCGATATCCAGGTAAGCCTTCTTTACGCGCTCGCCTTCTACCAGGACATCCAGAAGGAAAGGACCAGGGACCATGGCGTGCTGGGGGCCCAGGTGCATGATCATCTCTGAGTCCGACTTGATATCGCGCTCCTCCCTCTCCCTGAAGCTCGGGTACTTGGGCCTCTCTTTTGGGACCGTCCCTGCCTCTACCTCGGCTGGGTGGGGTGCTACGGAGTACTCGAGGTAGCCATCATTGGTGACCGTCTCCACGATCCTGTTGCCGGTGGTCGTGTCGGGGTAGCCCTTGAAGTCCTTCCTCCAGGGCCATGAGCCTACCAGCTCATCCACCAGGATCAGGGGGTAAAGCTCGGGGTGACCCTCGAAGTTGATGCCGAACATCTCCCAGGCCTCCCGCTCATACCAGTTGGCATTCCAGAAGAGGCCGGTCAAGGATGGAACAGAGGGCTTGTCACGTGGGGTCTTGACCTTGAGCATGGCAACCACTGAGTTGGACGTGTCGTGGCTGGCCATGATCTCTACGACCTCGAACTCCTTCTTCGCAATCCAGTCCACGCCTGCGCAGCCGGAGTAGTGATCGAAGCCCAGCTTGTTCCGCATGAACTTGCACACGTCAACGATCTTCTTGGAGTCGACAGCGACCCAAAGCCGCATCTCCGACTCCACCTTGGGCTCTGTCAAGGCCCCTGGGAAGGCAGATTGGAGGGAGCTTAAAACGTCATTTGCATTCGTCAAGAAAGGATTCCTCCTAATAGCCTCTCCTGTTATCCTTGCGCTGCTTGATCTTGTCCTGGAGGTTGGTCAAGGCCTCAATGAACTGCTCGGGCCTTGGTGGGCAGCCAGGAACGAAGACGTCTATGGGGAAGTAGTCGGCCGTGTTCTGGATGATGTTGTAGGAATCGTAGAAAGGTCCACCAGAAATGGCGCATTCGCCTATGGCCACAACCCACTTGGGCTCAAGCATCTGCTCCCAGAGGTTCTTTATCACCGGCAGATACTTCCTGGTGATATAGCCCGAGATGATCATAACATCGGTCTGGCGCGGCGTGTTTCTGGGAATGCACCCGAAACGGTCGCTATCATAGGGCGCAGCACCGAAGACGAACATCTCCACACCGCAACAGCCCATGGGCTGCATGAGGAAGTATACCGAGTTCTTTCTGCCCCAGTTTAAGACGTTCTTTATGGGGCCCATCTCTATGATCCGGTGAATGTTTTCAGTAGTAGTAAACCAGACATCGGCAATGGGCCTGCCCCAGATCGTCCACTTTTCCAGCTCGTCGTCCAGAGCTGCCGGGACAGGTATGACGTCGCTTATACCCAACGCAAGGCCTCCTTCTTTATTGCGTAGACAAGTCCAATCAGCAGTACAGCGATGAAGAGGATCATCTCAAAGACTGCGCTGTTCATGCCGAAGATCATAAACCTCTGAAGAAGGGAGTTCGCGTATACGTAAATCCAGGGGTACAAGAATAGAACCTCAACGTCAAATATAACAAAAACTATGGCAAAGAGGTAGTATTGAACACTATACTGTACCTTGGCGTCACGGATGGGTTTGAGCCCACCCTCGTATACCGATACCTTCCGACGGTTTGGTTTTAGAGGCGCGATGATCTTGACGGCAGCTAAGGCACCAATGGGAACGATAGCTCCCACTATCAGGAATATAACGAGTGGTATATAGTAATCCACTGCCATCGGTTCGCCGGCCATTGTTTCTCCTCCGTAAAGGCTAAACATAAGGTCTGGTATAAAAGGTTTATGAGAAATGATTTCGAGATGCATGGCTTCAGTGAGAACAATTCTACAAGGCACAAGAGCCGATCTATAATTATTAAGGCAATCATATTCGGGTGATAGTGTGGACGCCACTTGTCAGGAGAATACCGTTCGTCAGATGGATCTTAACTCAAAGATGACCGTGGAGGAGCTGGTGGCAGGGATGGAGAGATGCGGCTTTGGCGCCAGAAGGCTCTCGCAGGCCGTGAGCATCTACGAGGAGATGCTCACGGGTGATTACACCAAGTTCTTCACCCTCTCCGGGGCCATGGTCCCCGCGGGTATGAGAAATATCGTTTCCGGGCTCATGAGGGATGAGCATATCGATGTCCTCGTCACCACCGGGGCCAATCTGGTCCACGACGTGGTCGAATCCTTCAGCTCCCACGCCCTCGGCACCTGCGAGGCCGACGACGCCGCCTTGAGGTCTTCCGGCCTCTCCAGAATTTACGATCTATATATCTCCGATGAGCAGTTCATCAAGTTCGAGGAGGTGATGCAAGAGACCCTTCCTGAATCAACAAAACCCATATCCGGCAGGGAGTTTCTAAGACTTCTTGGGCCCAAGATATCAGATCCAAAATCGATCCTTAGGACAGCTTACGACTGCGAGATCCCTGTCTTTTGCCCCGCCCTTCCCGACTCCATGATAGGCCTCCAGGCCTGGCTCAAAGGCCAGACAACCAAGATCCTGGTGGATGCCTTCGCAGATATCAAAGAGATAGTGGATATCTGCTACGAGGCCAAGAGAGCCGGAGTTTTCATCATAGGCGGGGGGGTCCCCAAGAACTTCACCCTTCAATCGATGCTGGTCACCCCAAAGAGCTTTGAGCTAGCTGTGCAGCTCACCACCGACACCCCCGAGGCAGGAGGGCTATCGGGAGCCACCCTCTCGGAGGCCGTATCCTGGGGAAAGGTCTCTCCCAAGGCCAGGTACGTGACGGTCTATGGAGACGCCACCATCACCCTTCCTCTGGTGGCATCCGCGACGCTGGCCAGGTTGGAAGGAAAAAAAGCCGGAAAGGAAAAAGGCCAAAGGTGATGGTTCTTGGAGATCGTTGTGGGAATCAGCGGAGCCTCGGGAGTAATATATGGGATGAGGCTCCTCCAGGCCCTGGGTGAAGATTGCACAAAGCATCTCATCATAACCGACTCCGCCAGGAAGATTCTGGAGCTGGAGACGGATTTTTCCTTCCAGGATGTAAAATCTCTGGCCGATCGGTGCTACGACCCCGATGAATTCACAGCTCCCGTGGCTAGCGGCTCTTACCTCTTCGATGCCATGGTAGTTGCGCCCTGCAGCATGAGGACCCTGGCAGGGATAGCTGTGGGGACCTCCGACACCCTTCTCCTGCGATGTGCCGATGTCTGCTTGAAGGAAAGAAGAAAGCTGATCCTCGTGCCAAGGGAGATGCCCCTAAGCCTCGTCCATCTGAAGAATATGGTATCAGCCGCGGAGGCAGGAGCCGTCATCCTCCCCGCCTGCCCTTCCTTCTACTCCAAGCCAAAAGACGTCGGCGATCTAGTAGATATCGTAGTTGGAAGGGTCATAGATCTCCTGGGCATTAAAAACGACCTCACCTTGAGGTGGGGAGGAAACGCTTATAACTCTTCAGGCCAGAGCGGGAGACGGTGAATTAGATGAAGTGTGAGCTGTGCAACGTGGAGAGAGAGACGGTCCCTGTCAAGATCAACCTGGCCACCATCAAAGGGCCCAAGGATACCACCATGAACATCTGCACGGAGTGCCTTGAGCTGGCCCATCAGGCTTATTTAAACAGGGATTTCCTGGCGGTCAAGGCAGGGACGGGCGGGGCAGCCCACGGCGGCCACAACTCAGGCCACGGCGGAGCACACCATTAATGCTCTCTCCCTTTGATGGGCGAGGGCTATCTCTTATCCCTTCCAGGGAATTTAAGAGTCTGACAAGGTTAGGTCTACATGGATGGCAATAGTGCTAAGAAGATCGCTACTCAGCTGGCAGGACTGCTCCTGGGCATGGTTATAGCACTGGTTTTCCTGCACCATTAAGGGTAAAATCCAGCGCAGCATGCGCCTGCGGAGGCATGCTCCAATGGTCCAGGCTTAAGACTACTGCAGCCGTGCGGTTTGCGAAATAGACAGATAGATGTTGAGACCTGGGTCCGGCGTCTTCTAAATTTTGCAGCGTTAGGTCGTTCTTTATAGCATTATATGTAGCGTAACTGATCCACATTGTATTCTAATAAAATCCTAGCAATTGTATACCTTCAATAAGTCCAAATGGAATTAAAGGAGACGCGCCCATAACATCAGGCGAAATATCAAGACGATATAAAGAGTTCTCTGCCTTACGCGTTTGATATTTTATCTTTTATTTTTTACCAATTTATTCCTTAAGAAATCATTTTATCCCTAATCAGCCGTAATCTATTTAGAGATATCTCAACAGTAACTGAAGTAATAAGCTAGGTATCATCCATTGGTGACTTTATGTGGCATTCTAGACAGTCCACTGGAGCAGGCAATCTCGGTGGTGGAAATGGAAACTCCAAAGAGGCTATATTAGAAGAAGGCGTTTTACCTTGAACTCTTTATCCTGTCCCCTGGAAGGGCTCTACGGCCCTGTGAACGATTCTGATCCGGCCACCATCCTATCAAGCTGTGGAGAGATCAATAGAGTAAATGCTAAAAACGGGGCTGTGGACTTCGTAAGCCCCCAGGTCAAAGGTATTTTGGGATACAGCCAGACTGAGTTCGTCCGCCTCCTAGAAAAGGATTTTACAGAAACCTTGTCTGGGAGGAAGGATGGGAAGAGAAAGGATTTCGTGGCAAGGTGTCTCGAAGACCCATCTCCCAGAATATATGCCCAGACGTTAAGCCTCACGCATAAGGAGGGAGGGAGCCTCTGGATCAAGGAGAAAATTTCTCCTGTATATGATCAGGGTGAACAGATACGATTCTTCATCGGGTCCATGGAGGATGTCACTGAGCAAAAGCTCCTGGCGGAGGGGCTTGAAGATGCCTCAGAAGAAAAGGAGATTCTTTTGAAGGAGGGACACCACAGTGTCAAGAACCACCTTCAGATGATGTCCAGCCTCATAGACCTGGCCGCAGGCACCCTTAAAGATAGCGAGGACTTCAAGGCCTTGGAGCCTAAGAGGAAAAAAGAGATGATAAAGGAGACCGAGCAGCTGAAGCCCCCGCGCATTCTCCTGGCGGAGGACAACCCCGTAAACCAGAAAATGGCCTTGAGAGTTCTGAAGAAGCTGGGTTACGGGGCCGATGTAGCAGCCAACGGCTTGGAGGTCCTCCAGGCCCTAGAGCGCCAGCCCTACGATGTGGTCCTCATGGATGTACAGATGCCCGACATGGACGGCCTGGAAGCTGCCAGAAAGATCAAAGAACGCTGGCCTCAAGGCCCCAAGATAATAGCTGTTACAGCTTATGCCATTGAAAGAGACATGGATAAGTGCATAGGCGTGGGTATGGACGATTACATAAGCAAGCCGATCCGGATTGATGAGCTCATTAAAGCACTGGCCCAATGCCAGCTGTCCTCTTCCTAGTGAGAGGACTGAGGAGAAACCAAAAGGAAATGGTCGTCAGGGAGGAGAGAGAGGATGCCCCATATCTGGTCTCCCTCTTCTTTGGATACGATGGCAGCACAAGAACCCTATACTCCCACTCTGCCGAGAGGAAAGGAAGCTGGAGATCGTAGCGAAGAACGATAAGGTTTGTTTCGAAGTCGACGCGAGGCTTGATCTATTTTCAGGGCACCATCTCTCTAAGAATTTATCCTGAGTGGTATAAACCAGCATTAAAGGTGATTCCATTGAAAAGCCTTAGCCCTTTGGATCAAGAGGAGTTTAATAAAAACCGCAATGAACTTTTGCATCAGCTCGACGAGACCCTCAACCTTCCCATGGCCATCCTGGGCATTGTATGGCTCGGCCTTCTAGTGGTAGATCTGGTATGGGGCCTCAATCCTACCTTAGAAACCCTCCTTGGCACCATATGGATCATCTTCATAACCGACTTCCTCCTCAAGTTCTTCCTGGCGCCGGAGAAGGGACTTTCCTGAAGTCCAACTGGCTCACAGTTGTAGCCCTGATAGTTCCGGCCTTCCGGGTCTTCCAGGTGCTGAGCATCCTCAGATTTACCAGGGTCCTGGCTCTGACCATGGTAGTTAGCTCCGCCAACTGATCCATGAAGGCTTTGAGATTCACCATGGGGCGCAGGAACTTTGGCTATGTGGTCGCCCCCTGGCCTCGGTAGTAGCTTTGGCTGGCTCTGCTGGTATGTTCTTCTTCGAAAGGGACGTCAACCCTGACCTGAAGAACTTCGACAACGCCCTGTGGTACACCTCCATAGCCATCACCGTAGGCTCTGATTACGGGCCTTACAGCCCAGAAGGCAGGGGTCCTAGCCTTTATGCTGGGCCTCTTCTCCTTTGCGCTAGATGGATATGTGACCGCAACCCTGGCCAGCTACTTCATTGGCATGGATGCCGAGGGCGGATGAGGCCGTCCTGGCCAATAAGAAAGCCCTGGATAAACTGAGGTCCGAGGTAGAGGGCTTGAGGGATGAGATCAGGTCCCTCGCCGAAGCCTTCCGGGCAGGGCCTTTATATCCTCAGGAGATCAGAGTAAACCCAAGCCCTGCTGCCATAAATTCGGGGCCTAAAATCCTTATTTTAGAATAAAATTTTAGGATAGAATATGTCTTAGATAAGAATCCTATAACAATCGTTATCGGTAATCGCTTAAATCATTCTCGGCCGCGGATAAACTTAAGTAGCATTGTGGCAAGGGATCTGTACCATATGGACCTTACATAAATGACTTAGCAGACGGGGCGTGATAAATTGGCACCTTTTATCGAGATCAAGGACCTTACAGTTAGATTCGGAGAGGTTGAAGCGCTGCACAAAATCAACCTCGTCATAGAGGATGGTGAGGCAGTAGGCATACTGGGGAGGAGTGGTTCTGGTAAGAGCGTTCTAATGCATGTGCTCAGAGGAGTTGAGTCCTTCCCTGGTGCCACAGGAAGCGTAATCTATCACGTGGCCAGGTGCACTAAGTGCAGGAGGGTGGAGCCTCCAAGTCGCGTTGGGGAGAAGTGCGCCTGCGGCGGAACCCTGGAGCCTGCCTCGTCGGACTTGATAGCCTCGGATCTGAACGATCCAGTCAGGAGAGATATAGCCCGAAGGATTGCTATAATGCTCCAGAGGAC
>Ga0181520_10009800_pt1 | contig 13097 bp, 10 predicted proteins | sample PEATcosm2014_Bin_29_FD_132451 | JGI IMG/M metagenome (GOLD analysis project Ga0181520, IMG submission 132451) | Peatland microbial communities from MTU Mesocosm Facility, Houghton, MI, USA - PEATcosm2014_Bin02_30_metaG | ecosystem: Environmental > Terrestrial > Soil > Wetlands > Peat | place...
TGATTTATCTTGGGTCCGGTAAAATGGTTGTATTTCCAATGACAATCCCCAACGTCAAGCTGATACAGGACGGTCTTCAGATGCTGCTCCTGAATGGGGCCAGAAGCCTTGTTGGATCTGTAGTTTACTGCCGCCTAGCCACTAGAAACTCCGCCGCAAAAAACAACGGCCACCCCGAAGGGTGGCCGTTGAGCTAACAGCTAGAGGCTAGCAGCTAGAAGCTAGCAGCTAGAAGCTGAAAGCTACGAGTTGCTCTTCCAGTTGATCAGGTCGCCGAGGGTGGTGGTGGAGCTGGAGACCTGGTGCTTGTGGTCGGTCTTGTAGCTCTCCACCTGGGAGCGGCTGGCTTCCTGGCCGTTCACCGCGCGCAGGCTGAGGCCCACCTTCTTCTCTTCAACGTTGATCTTGATGATCTTGAACTCGTGCTCAAGACCCACTTCGAGCTTGCTGGTGCCGTCTTCGCCTTCACCGGCTTCCGAGATGTGGCAGAGGCCTTCAACGCCCTCCGCGATCTCCACGAAGGCGCCGAACTGCGCGGTGCGAAGCACCTTGCCGTGGACGACATCGCCAACGCGGTGAGCCGCAAAGAAGCTCTCCCAGACATCGGGCTGCAGCTGCTTGATGCCGAGCGACAAGCGGCGGTTCTGGGGCTCTACGCCAAGCACGACAGCCTTGACCTTTTCGCCCTTCTTCACCACTTCCGAGGGGTGCTTGACGCGCTTGGTCCAGCTCAGGTTCGAGACGTGTACCAGACCGTCGATGCCATCCTCGATCTCGATGAAAGCGCCGAAGTCGGTCAGGTTGCGGACGCGACCCTCAACGATGGTGCCGGCCGGATAACGATCCGCGAGATTCTCCCACGGGTTCTCGAGCAGCTGCTTCATGCCGAGCGAGATGCGGCGGTCGGCGGGGTTCACGTTCAGAACCACCGTCTCCACTTCGTCGCCGGGCTTGACCATCTTGGAGGGGTGCTTGAGGCGCTTGGACCAGGTCATCTCCGAGAGGTGAACCAGGCCTTCGATGCCCTGCTCAAGCTCCACAAACGCGCCGTAGTCGGTAACCGACAGAACGCGGCCGTGCACATGAGCGCCCACCGGGTAACGCTCCGAGGCGTCGAGCCAGGGATCGGGGGTGAGCTGCTTGAAGCCGAGCGATACGCGCTGCTTGTCTTTGTCGAACTTGAGAACCTTGACCTGGATCTCATCGCCGACGTTGACCAGGTCGCGCGGATGCGTCAGGCGGCCCCAGCTCATGTCGGTGATGTGGAGCAGACCGTCGATGCCGCCCAGATCCACAAACGCGCCGTAGTCGGTGAGGTTCTTGACCGTACCGGTCAGGACCGCGCCTTCGCCGAGGTGCTCCAGGGTGGTGGAACGACGTGAGTTCTGCTCTTCCTCAAGGATTTCCTTGCGGCTGACAACCACGTTTCCGCGCTTCTTGTTGAGCTTGATGACGCGGATTTCAATCTGCTGGCCGAGATAGCCGTCCAAGTTGCGGACGGGGCGAATCTCCAGCTGCGAACCGGGGAGGAAGGCCTTGAGGCCGATGTCAATGGTCAGGCCACCCTTGACCCTGGCGACAACTGTGCCGATCACCGGAGTCTTGTCAATGGATGCCTTCTCGATCGAATCCCATACACGCAGACGCTGTGCCTTCTCATAGCTGACCAGGTAGCCACCCTCTGGCTCCTCGCGCTCGATCACCACGTCGATCACGTCGCCCGCGACAAACTTCACGGCGCCAAGGTGATCGGTGACCTGCTCAATGGGAACCATGCCTTCACTCTTCAGGCCTACGTCCACAATGAGGTGCTTCTCGGTCTGCTTTAGAACTGTACCCTGGACAACCTTGTCGCCGTAAGCTTCAACAGCGGCGGCCTCGGCAGCCTGCTCGCGTTCAAACGCGGCCAGAGCGGCGGAGAAATCGTCCATCGATTCGGAGTGCTCTTCGGAAGCGGCTTCGTCGGCTTCAAAGGCAGCCTGCGCAGCATCGACTTCGGTCTCGGCCTCAGCGGCTTCAACGTCAGCCTCAGCCACTTCAACAGCAGCCTCGGCCACTTCGACAGCCGCCGCGGCAACTTCAACAGGTGCCTCAGCAACTTCGACTTCAGCCTCGGCAACTTCAACGGCAGCTTCGGCTTCGGGAACAGTGGTGGGAACAGTGGTGGTATCGGCGTCCAGCGCAGGTACTTCAACGGCAACAGCCGTCTCAGGTGCGGACGTGGATTCGGACGACGGGGTGGTGGGCTCCGTCGCAGTCTCGAGCGTAGGGGTTTCCAGTTCGGTGTTCAGGGTTGTGCTCTCGGGTTCGGGATTGAGGACGTTTGACATTCCTAGCGGCTCCGGGATTCCTGGTTCCAAGCGGCGAAGGTCATCGCGTACTGGGATGGCTCCCAACAGCGAAGACGACCGAATGGATAACCTTTTCCTCTAGACCGTATTCCGTCCAAGCACGCGTGACCTGACGAGTTCTACGATTCACGGAGCTGCCCAGCCGGTGCATGACCGGCGTCAAGACGAGGACAAGTCTCCTTGGAAATCACCCGGCAGGTAACGGCCCAGTGGGAGTACGGCCGCAACTCACTGCAGGAATCCGCGCAGGAAGCTACCATTTGAGTGTAGCAATGGCTTGATTCCAGCGTCAATGAAAGAAGTTGCGCGAAGCCCTTGAATCCCGCATTACAACGAAAAGTTCACAGAGATTCACTGAAAACGCACTTCAAGCGGTGCAATTACCTCCGGCACCCGCTCCGACCCTGCTTTGCCAACCCACTTATACTGAAGCCAGCAGGTGGTAGCGATGGATCGAATGTGGAGTCCCTGGCGGTATACCTACGTGACAACGGCTGACACCGCGCACCGGCCCGGTGTGCCCCAGTTGCTCAGCCAATGGCCGGGCCTGGACTCAGGCTGCGTCTTTTGCAATCTGCTGGCCTCGGTCGACTGGGCTATTGCCGAAGGCATGGCCGCCGAGGAGGCTGAGGCTACGGCCGGGTTGGTGCTGCGTGGCCGGCACTGCTTTATCTGCCTCAACGCCTATCCCTATACCAACGGCCACGTGATGGCGATGCCCTATGCCCATCTGGACCGTTTGTCCAAAATGCCCATCAAGGCCGCCCATGAGCTGATGGATCTGGCGCAACTGACCGAGCGCGCCCTGGACCGCGTCTACAAGCCGCATGGCTTCAACTTCGGCCTGAACATTGGCAAGGCCGCCGGGGCCGGCGTGGCCGGGCACATCCATCTGCACGCCATGCCGCGCTGGGAAGGCGATACCAACTTCATGACGACGGTGGCCGAAACCCGCGTTCTGCCGGAAGCTCCGGAGCAAACCTGGCGGCGGCTGCGTGAGGCGCTGAAGGAACTCGAAGGCTAGCCCCGAGTCCAAAGAGTCTCTTGCAAAATTGCCTTCAATTAGAAGACACGCGTCAGGGCACGACTTCAGTCGTGCCGCAAATGGCCCATTCAGATTCCGGCTTTAGCCGCTGCGGAATAGTAAATGGCTGAAAACACAAAGGAACAGGGGCCAAAGCCCAATACCCTATTGATAATCTTTCGGCACGACTCAAGCCACCCCAGCGACGAAGACCTGTCGCTGGGGTGGCTTGAGTCGTGCCCTGACGCTTCTTGCCATCACTTTGAATTTTGCAAGTGGCTGGAAAGAGAAACGCTCCACCCGCAGCAGTTGCCTGCGGCGGATGGAGCGTGAGTTTCACCTCGCGACTTCAAGCTCCTATTTGCCCGCGAAGGCGTCTGCTTCCTTGTCCAAAGTGGCTGGATAGGCGGCGTGCTGGGCAAACTCCACCTTGTAGTGGAAGGTTGCGGTAGCGCCCTTTTCCAGGGTGAATTTGAAGGTTTCCTGTTTGGGGTCGAAGATGCTGCGGCCCAATGGATTGGCCGCGAACAGGCCGTAGCCGCGCGCATGCCAGTAGGTGGGGTAACCTGGGTTCTTGGGATGGTCGAAGATCACGATCGAGTCCACGTGATCGCCAGTGTGGCCCGTGACCGCGCACCAACGTCCACGCGTGGCCCACACCTTGCCGCCCTTCACACCCTCGCTGGTCAGATACTCGCCCGTGGGAGGCGCAACGCCGGGCAGATCGGCGGTAGCGGCAACCTTCGTCGCCACGCCGTTGGCATCGGTAAAGGTGCCGCCCTTTTCCTCGGGCGACTCCAGCCAGCGCGCTACGCGAATGCCCAGCGCGCCTTCCTTGTCGTCGTTGAAGGTGACCTTGTCCAGAGCCTTCAGCGCAATGGTCATCTCGATGTACCGGGTGCCGTTGGTCTCGCTGAAGACGTAGGTGGTGGTCTGCTTCAAGATGCTCTGGCCCTTGCCGGTGATCCAGGTGGACTCGGTTTCGAGCACGCCCTGTTTAGCACCGCTCTCCGCCTTCACAATCTTGTCCATTGTGAGCGAGCCCATCTTTTCCCGGTTCTCCGGCTTGATGGCGTCGGAGTTGTTCCAGAAGTCGAACCCGTTGGCGTTGCCGTAGTTGAACCACATGCCGTCGTGGTGGGGATGGTCGGTCCGCTCGCCGGCGCGGGGCTCAAGAGGCCACCCGCGCGAGACGGTGACGCCGCCCGCATCCACCAGCGGATAAAGAACCGGCTTCTTCAACGTGTCAGGCCAGATGAAGGAGGTGAAGGGCTTGCCCGCAATGGTGATATCCACCCGGCGCGCCTTTTCATCCAGCTTGAGCACCACGCCAGACTTGGCCGCCGCGGCTTTTCCCGCGGGCGCAGGCTTGTTTGTTCCTGCGCCCTGGGCCGCACCGGCAACCGTGCCCAGCACCAGTGCGAATCCCGCAGCCAGCAGGAGGAGACTTCCCGGCCTACGCATAGACCTTGCCTCCCGCCATGACCTGCTGCGTCTTGTCGTCGAAGGTCACCTTCTGGCCGGTCTGGATGGCGGCCACGTTCATGCACAAGGCAATGGAATGACTGTAACCGGCTTCAATGGATGCGTTGGGTGTCTTGCGCGAGCGCACGCACTCCATCCAGTTGCGCATGTTGGCGCTGGTCATCGGGTCGCGGCCGGTGTTGGCCTCGGTCGCGGAGCCTTCCGACTTTTCCACCAGCGAGAGCTGCTGCAGCTTGTTCTCCTTCATGCCCATGGCAGCGGCTTCACGCGCGCTGAGTCCGCCGGTCGGGGTGACGACCTGCTTGTCCATGTCGATCATGCCGCCGTTGGAGTAGTACATCTCCTTGACGCCGCCGGCCGAGTTCGTGAACCGCGAGGTGTACTGCACCTGGAAACCCTTGGTCAGGTCGTTCAGTGGGCCGTAATCGAAGACTGCCGTCATGGTGTCCCAGTTCTGGCGACCGTCCTTCCACAGGTAGATGCCGCCATTGGCCACGCAGGAGCGGGGATGGGGCAGGCCGGTGAACCAATGCACGGTGTCAATCTGGTGGACCAGCCACTGATCGGGAATTCCCGACGAGTAAGGCCAGAACAGGCGGAACTCAAGATACTTGCGCGCATCGAAGGGTACCTTCGGATTGTCCTGCAGATAGCGGGCCCAATCGGTGTCGGCTTCCTTGAGCAGCGGCACCTGGTCGGGACGACGCCAGCGGCCGGGCTGGTTCACATTCCAGCTCATCTCCACCATCACAATGTCGCCAAAGGCGCCGGACTTGATGAAATCCGCGGCCTTCTGATAAGCCGGCGTGGAACGCCGCTGCGTGCCCACGGCCACAACCTTGCCGGTCTTGTTCACTGCGGCGCGGAACTGGCGCGCGTGCGCCATGGTGTGCGCGGTGGGCTTCTCCACATAGGCATCGCGCCCGGCTTCCACAGCCTCAACGCCGTGCAGCGCGTGCTGGAAGTCGGCCGTGGCCACCAGGACGGCATCGATGTCCTTGCGGGCATAGAGTTCGTCGTTATTGCGGACGGCGTCCACCTTACCGCCACCGAGTTTGTCGATGTAGGCGATGCCCTGCTCGCGGCGCATGTTCCAGAGATCGGAGATGGCGGCGAACTCGAAGTTGAGCTCCTTGTTGTGTTCCAGGAAGGCGGGAATCAGGGACTGCTTCATGCGGTCGCCACAACCCACCACGCCCACGCGGACCCGGTCATTGGCCCCGCGAATGGCGGCATAACTTCTGGCGCTGGATGCCAGTGCTGTGGCGGCCAAGGCGGCTCCGCCGGTCTTCAGAAAATCTCTGCGATTGGTCTCAGATGCCATTTTTCGACCCTCCATGGGTTCGATGTATCGTCTTTTCTCATGCTTTGAACGTCGGCCGCGTATGCAATCTGATGGGCTGCCCCAACAGAGATGCGCCGCAAGCCTCCGGCGAACACCTAATGGTCAGACCACAAAGGCTGAACCGTCAAGTGTTCCTGGCATCTTTCTTTTTACCTTGGAGTGTCTTATTGGAGTGCCTCTAACTCCGCTGGGGACCGCTGCCGCCGCGGTTTGGTCGCCAGCCGACCATGCGCCCGGGGAGGAGGCAGATCCGCAACCGCGGTCCATCTGGAAATTGGGACTCGCTCAAAGAGGGAAAATCGAATACTCTGGGCAAAGACGCCATGACGCGAATTTACCGCTATCTGCGCATCGCCATCGGGCGAGCTATCGAGCACGACGTGGTGAACACCGCCAAGGCCACGGCATACTCCGGGATGCTGATGCTCTTTCCTGCCCTGCTGGTGGTAGCCGCTCTGCTGGCGCGGGTGGACGACGGCCCCACCCTGGTGGGCGAAGTCCGCGGCGTTTTTGCGCAATTTCTTCCCGCTGACACCATGGATATGCTGCAAAGCTACCTGCTCAGCCGCCGCATTCACTCCCTGCAATTGGTCTGCTCCGCGGCCAGTCTGAGTCTGTTTGCCGGCCTGGGGGTGATGCTTTCGCTCATGGAGGGTTTCAGGCGCGCCTACCAGTTGCCGCCGGGCGGCTGGGGCTTTTGGAGGCAGCGTCTGCGCGCGCTCCTGCTGGTTCCCATCGCCCTGGTTCCGCTGGCCATTGCCACCCTGTTCATTGTCTTTGGCCACCAGATTGAGCTGTGGATGGTGAGAAACACCGGACATGGGGTGCATCTGATCGTGGTTTTTTTCTGGCGCATGATCCGCTGGTTGGTTTCGCTGGCTACCAGTGCCGCGGTCCTCAGTGTGCTTTATCACTTTGGCACGCGGCGCAGGGAACACTGGACGCTGGTGGCTCCGGGGGCCATGGCTAGCACCGCCATCTGGTTCCCCACCACCCTGGCGTTTGGCTGGTACGTGACCCGAATCGCCGATTACTCCATGTTTTACGGCTCTTTTGGGGCCGGCATCGCGACCCTGGTGTGGCTTTACATCACGTCGTTCAGCGCGCTGCTGGGCGCTGAGATCAACGGCGTACTCTATAGCCGCCGTCACAATTCCCTGTAGTCCCCACTTCCTTACACCTATAGGATTCCCGTTTTGGCGTGATTCCGGGTTTTCAAAGCAGTGTGACAGCTCTCACCGACCACCGTTGCGCTTAAACTCCATCATGGTATGGGGAGTTTGTCGAATTTGGCCATGTAAACTGAAATTGGCCCTCCAGCGCAGAGTTCCTCGCCCGACAATCCCCCCCGCTTCACCCACTTTTCGATGTTTCTTTGGAGCTTCAATCGATGACGTTTGCAGAATTCAGCCTCTCCGAGAACCCCTCCCAGCGCCGCGCCAAGATCGTGGCCACTCTCGGTCCCGCCTCTAACACCGAACCTGTGTTTCGCAATCTTGTCCGGGCTGGCGTGGACGTTGTCCGCCTCAACTTCTCCCACGGCACCCACGAGGAGAAACTGGCTCTGATTCAGATGATCCGCAAGGTGAGCCGCGAAGAGCGCAAGCCGCAATGCATCCTGGCCGACCTGCAGGGACCCAAGATTCGCACCAACACGCTGAAGGACCACAAACCGGTGCTCCTGACCGCTGGCGGGCGGCTCACCATCACCCCGCGTGAAGTGGAAGGCACGGCCCAGATTGTGGGCACCACCTTCAAGACCCTGGCGGAGAACGTGGAGCAGGGCTCCCGTATTCTGCTCTCTGACGGGTTGATCGAGCTGCGCGTCCATGAAGTGTTGGGCAACGATGTGGTGTGCGAGATCATCAACGGCGGCATGCTGGGTGAAAAGAAGGGCATTAACCTGCCCGGCATTCCGGTGCGTGTTCCCTCGCTCACCGACAAGGACACGGAAGATCTGGAGTTCGCGCTGAAGGCCGGCGTGGACGCCATTGCCGTCTCCTTTGTGCGTACCGCGGAAGACGTTCGCCTGGTCCGCAACCGTGTGGCTGCCTACGGCGGCGAAACCTGGATCATTGCCAAGCTCGAAAAGCCCCAGGCCATTGAGCATCTGGAGTCCATCCTGGAAGCTGCCGACGGCATCATGGTGGCCCGTGGCGATCTGGGCGTGGAAGTTCCCCCGGAGAAGGTTCCGGCCATCCAAAAGGAAATCATCCGCCGCGCGGCCGAGTATTCCAAGCCGGTGATCACCGCCACGCAGATGCTGGAGTCGATGATCGAAAACCCGCGCCCCACCCGCGCCGAGGTTTCCGACGTTGCCAACGCCATCTATGACGGCACCGACGCGGTCATGCTCTCCGGCGAGTCCGCCGTGGGCAAGTATCCGGTGGAGACGGTCGCCATGATGGCCCGCATCATCAGCGAATCCGAGCGCCACATCAAGCAGACACCGCAGCAGCCGCGGGTCGAGGCCGCCCGCCTGTCCATCGCCCAGACCATCTGCGAAGCTACGGCGCACGCCTCCGACGATCTGGATCTGCGCGGTATTGCGCTGTTCACGGAGTCCGGCGCAACCGCCCGTCAGCTCTCCAAGTACCACCCCTCGGCACCCATCTTTGCGCTCAGCCCGGTTGAAGTGACCATCAACCGCCTGAACCTGCTGTGGGGAACCACGCCCATTCGCTGCCCCAAGGTCAACTCGACCGAGGCGCTGGTGGATTGCGCGGAGAGCCTGCTGGAACAGCACGGTTACGTTCGCCCCAAGGAAGTGATTGCGATTGTGGCCGGTACCCGCACCAAGTCCGGTTCCACCAACTTCCTCCGCCTGCATGTGATGGGCGAGCACAACCTGGAAGGCGTCCGCTTCTTTGCCCCCCAGGAAGCCGAGACTCTGCCTCAGCCGTCCGCGGTTCCGGCCGCGCCCGCCGCTCCGGAAGTTGCTCCCACCGCCAAGGCCGCCAAGCCTGCCCGCAAAGCAACTCGCCCCGTAACCAAGCGCAAGTAACCCACGCACGACAAAAACCGCGGATTTCCTTGCTGAACAAAGGAAATTCGCGGTTTTTTTGCGCCCGCTGTGCCAGCATCAGGTGTCGCATTCCAGGAGCTGGTCCGAGAGCCGTTCCGCGGCTGTGAAGCAGGGCCGTATCCACACTGTCCAGACCCGCTATGGATCCGGCCCATAAAAACTGACCACTGGGTGCCCAATCCATCCCGCGTTTGGTGCGGGATGGGTGGGATCGAGTGACCCTATTTATGGGCCGGATCAATAGTTCAGGGCAAACTGCACCGACTGAATGTTGACCGTACCGCCTGCGCCGCCGCTGACCGCAAATCCCAGGTAGGCAGTGCCCTGCGTGATCTGGACATTCGGGATCTGCACCGTGGTCCAGGCGCCGGCTGCGGGCAGATTCACGATGGTCTGGCTTCCGCCGGTTGGCCAGACAAACATGGTGGCCGAACCTGCTCCTCCATTGCTCTCCACCATGCCAGTCATCGTGTAGCTTCCGCTGGGCAGAGCTGTGACGTCCTGCCACAGGGTTGCGCTCATGGCAGATGAAGATGCGAACGAGAGCTGATACCCCGTCCCCACCGCCTGCGTGGAGACGGCTGCCGGTGTAGCGGAAGTGATCTGCCAGCCATTCAGTCCCAGGGAAAAGTCTCCGTCCAGAATCTGGTTGCCACTGGTGGTGCCGGTGAACAGAAACTGGTCGATTGCCGGGGTGAACTGCAGCACCTTGCCGGGCAGCTCGCTGACCGCTCCCAGCGCATAGTCGGAGGTGGTAGCGTCGTTTGGCGCCTAGGGCTCCCAGTAAAAGATGCCCCGACCAAGATTGCCGGGAACTCCGGCCAGCGCCTCCATTGCCGATTTCACATCGTCGGCGGCGCCCATGAAGTCGCTTTCCGTGTGCCCGATCTCGCAGATCAGCACCGGCTTGCTGTAGCGTGCGGCCAGGGCACTCAGATTGGCCGCGCTGGTGGTGAGGGTGTCCGGCCCGTCGTAGTAGGAGACCCCAATGGCGTCAAACGATCCGCCATCGGCCTGGAGCGTATCAAAGAACCACTCCAGGTTGGCCAGGTTACTGAGCGTGGAGTGGTGAATGACCACCAGAGTGGAGGGGCTGACGGCCTTCACCGCCTTGTAGTCGCTGTTGATGAGCCCGGCCAACTGGGCAAAGTTGGACGTGGAGCCGATCGGCCAGAGCATGCCGCCGTCGATCTCGTTCCCTACCTGGACCCACTGCGGATAAATACCGTCCGCGGCCAGCGCCTGCATGAAACCCTGAATGTAGCTGGAGACCGCGGTCTGCATCTGGGTATAGTTATAGCTTGCCCAGGCCGCCGGAATCGCCTGATGGCCGGGATCGGCCCAGGTGTCGCTCAGGTGGAAGTCGATCATGATCGCAAAGCCCATAGCCGCAGCGGTCTGCGCCAGCGCAATGCTGCCCGCCTGATCGGTGTTGCCCACCCCCAGAGTTCCCGCCGTGATGCTGGGATTCACAAAGGTACGAATACGCACCGCCGTAACCCCATGATCTTTGAGAATCTGCAATGCGCTGGCCGGTGTTTGCGCGGGACCAACAAAGCTGTAGCCGAGCGCTGGGAGCTGCGTCATCCAGCTGATATCAACGCCGCGGGCCAGACTGGCCGTGTTGCTGGCGGTGCCGGTTGAGCCGCCACCCGATGAACTGCTGCCGCCGCCGGCAGAGCCGCAACCGGCCGCAGCCATGGCCACCGCACAAAACACAAACCACCACATCCTGGAGATCCACCTGGCGCTCCGCATGCTGTTTGGCCCTCTGAAGAAAGATTGGGGATCGCAATGTCGGCCCCTGATCGTATCGCCTCAAGTCTAGGCATCCGAGCGCAGCCCGCATCCGTCCAAAGTCGGAGTTGGAGCAAAACAGGCCGGTGCCCCGCTGCAGCAGCCGATGCAGGCACGATTGTCACGGCGACGCCGCGGCTGGCCATTCGTCCTCACTTTATGTAGTCCTCACCTCCGGTGTGTTTTCATGAAAGGGAAGATCAATATATGCTTTCAACTGCACTATTGATCCGGCCCATAAACACTGACGACTGGGTGCCCCATCCATCCCGCGTTTTGTGCGCGACGGGTAGAGCGACACCATTTGAGGGCCGGATCAATAGCACGAGGCTCTGGAGCTGGTTGGCCAGGGCTTCTGGCTGCACGGGTGGGCTCTCCGTGGGGTTAGGAAAGGATCGACCATGAAGTTCGCTGGATTGCTGGTTATGCCTGCAGGATTTTTTCTCACTCTGGCCGCGCTGATTCTGTTCAACGATCCGGTCCAGCGCACGGCCTTCGTTCTTTGCGGCGTTGCGGTGCAGGGTCTTGGCCTGGGCGTCGCGGTACGCGGACACATGTCCAACCGGGGAGAAAGCTACTGATGAATCCTGCCGCCCCTATCTCTGAATCCTTGCTGTCCCTGGCGTTTGCCCTGTTGCTGCTGGCCCCGCTGGCCGTGGCGGGCGTGGCGCTGATCAACGTGGGCCTGGGTCGTTCCCGGTCGGCTGCTCAGACGTTGCTGGGCAACCTGGCCATGGCGGCCGTAGCCGTGCTTTTGTTTGCCCTGGTGGGCTCGGCTTTTGCTGGAGCGCTGCCGGGCGGCACGGGACACATTCTTACCCTGGCCGGCAAGCCCTGGAGCTTGGCTGGCACCGGCCCATGGTTTGCCAACGGTCTGGCTACAGCCCCGTTGCAGGCCCAGCTCACGCTACTGTTTGAGATAGCGGCCGTCGCCCTGTGCGTGCTGCTCCCTTGGGGATCGGGTGAGGACCGTGTGGGCCTGCTGCCCGGCATCGCCATCGCCGCCCTTATCGCGGTGTTCTTCTTCCCGCTCGCCGCCCACTGGAACTGGGGCACCGGCTGGCTGGCTTCCTTGGGCGTGAACTTCGGCCTTGGTCACGGTTTCCTCGATGCCGGTGGAGCGGCCACCATCCACGTGTTGGGCGGTCTGGCTGCCCTCTCCGTCGTCTGGATCGCCGGACCCCGCCGCGGCAAGTTTCCCAAGGAAGGCTTTTCGACAGCCATGCCCGGCCACAACGCCGTCTACGTGCTCTTCGGCTGCCTGCTAACCTTGATTGGCTGGCAGGCCTTCAACGCCGCCGGCGCGCTGCTGTGGATGCATGCGCCGCTCACCGCGCTGCCCCAGGCGGTACTCAACACCGTGCTCTCTGCTGCTGCCGGGCTGGGCGCCACCTTTGCCGTCACCCGCACCCGCTTTGGCAAGCCCGACGCCAGCCTTTGCGCCAACGGCTGGATGGCTGGCCTGGTCGCTTCCTCCGCCACTGCAGCGGTGGTCTCGCCGCTGGCCGCCGTGTTTGTGGGGTTGGTCGCTGGCATCGCCACCCCGCTGCTGGTGGAGCTGTTTGAGCTTGCTCTCTCCATCGACGACCCCTCGGGAGCCATCGGTGTCCACGCCATCTCCGGCCTCTGGGGCCTGCTGGCCGCGGGCATCTTCAGCAGCTCAACCGGCCAGTTCCTGGCCCAACTGGTGGGCATCACCGCACTGCTCGGCTTCTTCCTGCCCCTGATCTACTTCGTCTTCCTGCTCGTCAATCGCTATCTGCCCTTCCGCGTGGATGCCGACGGCGAACGCATGGGCCTGGATCTGCACGAGCTGGGCGGCGGCGCCTATCCCGAGTTCGTCATCCACCGCGACGAGAGCTACCGGTGACCACCTCCGCAGCACCAAGACAACGGCCACTCCCCACGGAGTGGCCTTTGTGTTTGCAACTGCGTTTTCTGCGGCAGAACGATCTTCGGGTGGGCGGATTCAAGCTCCAAGTGCAACAGGTGTGATTTTAGCCGACCAGTGTTGTACGAAGTCGAAAGCGCCTTCGGGTAGGAACAGTTCTGCAGGCGCTTTCCATCCCA
>Ga0181520_10009801_pt1 | contig 13096 bp, 6 predicted proteins | sample PEATcosm2014_Bin_29_FD_132451 | JGI IMG/M metagenome (GOLD analysis project Ga0181520, IMG submission 132451) | Peatland microbial communities from MTU Mesocosm Facility, Houghton, MI, USA - PEATcosm2014_Bin02_30_metaG | ecosystem: Environmental > Terrestrial > Soil > Wetlands > Peat | place...
ACCCGCTGATGTTGATGATCGGCGACGACTGCGGCCGCCGGCCGATCGTCACGGACGGCGTGGCGCCGTACTTCGCGATCAAGCCCGGGAAGACGAGGTCCATCTCGAGGGTCGTCAGGTCGAGGTTGATGCCGAAGAGGCTCTGGAACGTCGCCTGATTGAGATCGAGGCTCAGGGCGCCGCTGCGATGGATCACATAGAACAATTGGTCGAACACCTCTTCGCCGACCACGACGCCCATGTCGTACGGCTGGCCGCTGTCGGGCACGTCACCGTTGAGGTCCGGCGGCGAGTTGTTGTTCGCCGGCAGGATCGAACCGGGAAGATTGGGCGTATTCGGTCCGGGGGCCGTCGCGTTGTTGTCGTAGCTGAACGCGGTGTCGAACCAAATGGTCGCGCCCGTATCGTCGACGGTGAATGTGTCGAAGTCGGCCGTAATGTCATAGGTGTGCGTAAGGAAGCTGAAGTCGAAGCTGAGATCCAGGCTCTGGAGCGTCGAGGTAATCAGCGGCGGCACGATGCTCGTGATCTCGTTGACGATGATCGGATTAATGATCTCCTCGCCGAAATCCTGGATGAACAGGTTCAGCAGCCAGCCGAGCAGGAAGTTGGCGATGCTATTGTCCAGGCTCAACGTCGCCGTGCTTTCCCAATCGTTCAGTTGCGGCGTGCCGAGCGACACCTGCAACTGGCCGGACGACGACACGGACACGGTCATATCGACGTTGATCGTGAGCGTGGGAATCGTGAAGGTGAAGCCGGCGCTGCCCAGCCAACTGAGGCCGACGCTGCCGCCGCCTTGGAGGTTGGTGACGCCGATCGACAGCGCCAGTACGTTGTTGTCCTGCGGCGTGATGCTTAGCGTCGGCAGGGGCGGGCCGAACGTCGGCTCGTTCATCGTCGCCGTAACGGTGCCCAAATCGATGCCCAGTTCCGTATACTCCTGCGAGAATAGGGTCATCGGCCAACTCATTTTGTTCAACGCCGCCGGAAGGACCGTGTCGATCGTGTCCTGGGCGATGGTCGAGATCTCATTGAAGCCCGAGGCGCTGATGAAGGCGCCCAGAGCGTCGACGACCGGGGAACCGTTGGCCAGATACGTCGGCGCGTACATGACCGACAGCGACGAATTCGTCGTATTGCCGCTGTCGTCTTGCGCGTAGAAGACGATTGTGTCGAGCCCGTAGTTAAGCGTCATCGGATAGGAGAAGTTGCCCTGGTCGTCGAACGAGACGTCCGTGCCGTTGATTTGGAAGGAGACGACCGTTCCGAATTCGGAAGTGACCTGGCCGACGACGGTGATGTTCGCCGAACCGCCGGTGATGAACGCGCCGCGCGGCGGCGACGTGACCGTGATCATCGGGGGATACGGGTTCGTGACCGTGAGGGACGCCTGGGCCTGCACCTGGACGTTGTTCACCGTGGCCGTGGCCGTGATCTCGAACGGCGTCACGATCTGCGGCGTGAGATTCATACCCGAGATCGTGATGCCCTGGCTGGGCGACGCCGTCAGTGTCGCGTCGGTTGCTTGCGTGAGTTGGTTGCCGTATTCGTCGGTGATCCAGACGGTGGCCTTCGAGGTCTGATCGACCGCAACCGTGGCCGGGTTGAGAACCAGTGCAATCTTGTCCGCCGCGCCCGCGGTGACGTCGACGGTCGTCGAGCCGCTGATGGTCGTGCCGGCCGCCGTGCCGATGACCTTGTCGCCGCCGGCGACAACCAGCGTGACCGCGCCGCCCATAATGTTGGACGCCGCGTCGATCGGGTCGGTCGAAAACAGAATCGGCACATTCGGCAGCGGGTTGTCGTTCGCGTCGAGCGCCTCGCCGATGCAGTTCGTCGTCTGACCGGCCACGATCCGGCTCGGATTGCAACTGACGGTCACTTTCGCGACTTGGAACTGCTCCACCGCCACGATGAAGCCGTAGCCGATCACCTGCTGGCCGCCGACCGTCGTTTCCGCCTCGAGCATATATTCGCCGACTTGCGAGAACGTCAACGTGTCGCTCGATGCGCCGGTCGCGATCTGCACGCCGGACGGCGGGTTGGCGGTTAATTCGACCGAGGACCCCTGTGTGACGTCCTGACCTTGCGCATTGTAAACCGTCCAGGTGACCGTCGACGTCGGTTGCGCCGGCGGCGCGTCGATTTGCACATATGCCGGCGCCTCCTGGAGTTCGATCCAGCCGGTGGTCGGAGCGTCGAGGGTGAACGAAACGGACTTCTGCTCCAGTTTGCCGTTGAACGTCGCAGAGGCCGTCATCGTGTGCGAACCGGGGACGATATTCGTGGCCAAGCCCTTGAACTCATTGTTGTTGTAAACCAATTCGCCGATCACCGAAACGTCGTCGATGGCGATGGCCGGATTGCCGGGAGCGCTATCGAAGACCACGTCGATGTAAACATCTTTTTGGGAGATGGTTTGGTCGTCCGTCGGCGCCACGATCGTGATGTCGTTCGGCGGCGCGCTGTCGTCGTCGTTGTCATCGTTGTCGTCGTCGTTGTCATCGTCGTCGGCCGGCGAAACATCGTCGTCGTTGTCGTTGTCGTCGTCGTCGGGCGAGGAGTCGTCATCGGGCGAACTGTCGTTGTCGTCATTGTCGTCGTTGTCGTCGTCGATCGGCGGAGCCGTGTCGTCGTTGTCGTCGTCGTCGCTGAAGTTCGACGTGGCTGCCGGGGTATTGCCGGATGAGCATCCGATCGTGAAGAAAGCAAGGAATACGAAGAATGCACACACCAGAGATGTTCTACGCATGGCCGGCTCCTTTTAGTCCCCCGAATTTTCAGCCAATCCCAATGCATCATAGTAGAGAAGTCGAAGAGGCGTTGCAAGCCGCCGTCCCCCCCGCACAGAGCATCCGAGTTGCGAATCATTCTCGATTCAATGGGAATTGCGGAAGGCAAGAGCGGCGTAGGACGTCCGGGACCGACGGGGACTGGCCCGGGGTTAAGAGACTGTCGATTTTCTTCATGTCGGCCGGCCGTGCATGGGGGCGGACCATCAAAGCTAACTCAACGTTCTTGAGGAGCGAAAACTGGAACGTAGAATGTTGAATGGAAAATGGAGAAATTCGGACGTCGCCATTTCATTCTCCATTTCTGCGTGGGGCGACCCCTTACAGCCGCGCTTCGACCCACCGCGCAGCGTGCACCGAGGCGCTCACGCCCCCGTCGAGCACAAAGATCGAACGCAGGCGCAGGCCGCCGGCTTCCCAATCCAATTCCAAGGCCATTTTGTCGCGGATGCAGCGGCGCGGCGAAAATACGACGTTGACCTGGCGGATCGCGCCGTACGGAAGCCAAACCGACCGCCGCCAAAACGACCGCCGAAAGCGCAAACCCGTCTCGGAGAGCTCAAGATGTCCGCGGCTGCGCCCGCCAAGGCGCCAACCGGTGAACCGGCCGCTTTCGGCGTCGAGAATCAGCCGGCGGGTTTCGAGGTAGAGCCCGGGAAAACGGACCGCCGGCGCCGCGTTGTCCGGCGACGGCCGCAGTTCAACCGGCCGGGGAACGCGCCGCCGAACGTGAAAGATCCCAACGCCGACGCCGGTCGCCAGCAAAAGGCCGACGACGATCAAGGCCGAAAACACGACCGAATTCATGCGGGCCGATCACTGCAGGTATTTGCGAACGTTCGGCTCGAAATAGACGACCGGATACCGGTGCGCCATCAGCGATTGCGCCAGGCCGCGTGTGGCCTCGTCGCGCCGTTTCTCGGTCACCTTGACGATCACCAGGTCCTTGATTTTGTCGAACGGCGCGACCTGGCCGTTCTGCTCGAATTCCTTGGCGTGCTTGTCGTAGTAGGTGCGCGCTTCGGTCGGCGTGGCGAAAATATCGCGCCCGACGATCTGCTGCCGGGTGAAGGCGCTGAGGGCGCCGACTTCGAGGATTTTCTTGCGCAGTTCGAGATCGAGCGACTTGTCGAGGTTCGCCTTCTGCACCCACGCCGAGAGCAAATCTTCGCCGACGAAGAAATCGAGCATCTTGACCGGATCGGGATAGCGCTCGGCCTTTTCCCGCACCTCCGGTGGGGCGAGGTCCAGCCGCTTGAGAAATTGATCGACCGTATATTTGTACTCGGCGCCCTCGGCCAGCGGTTGATCGAGCGCCGGCGCCGTACCGTTTTTCATGCTTTGCGGATTCAACAGCGCAAGCACGTCGTAGTGCATTTTGACGCCCCACGTCTTGCGCAATTCGTCCTTCTTGGACTCGACCGCTTTGTCGAGCTCACGCTCCAGCAAACGGTAGCGGATTTCCTCTTTCATTTTGTCGAAGGGAAAGGCGTCTTTGTCTTTGATCGTCGCGTCGTATTCCGCTTTCACCTGCTCGTCGGTCACCGACAGACCCTTCAAAATCTCCTTCCGCCCCTCTTCGATGTAGATGTAATAGTGACGGAGTTTCAACATGTTGCGGAAGTCTTTTTCCAGGTAAAACTTGCGCCGCTTGCCTTCCAGATAGTAGACAGCCTCGATCGCCAGTTTTTCGAGGAACTGCCGCTTGCCGTCGGGCGTCAGATATTGGTAGCGGCTCGCCACCGGCACGCGTGAAATCGCCAATTCGTAATACGGAACCGTGACCTGAAACTGCCCGCCGACGTCGGCGAGGACCGGCTTGCCGTCCTTCGTCAGCGGCGCTTCCGTGCTTTTCGGCCGGCGGTCGCACGCGGCCAGCACACAGACGAAAAGCGCCAGCAGGAACACGAATTTTGCCACTCGGAGCACGATCGAACTCCTTCCCCGATATTGCCGGTAACTAATCACAAACCGCCGGCCGTCTCAAGCCGGCGCCGCGTTGCTTGTTGCCGCGGCCCCAGCCCATTATAATCCGAACCGGACGCGCGCACGTCTTTGCTGATGAGGTCTGCGTCGCTTTCGCCGCGGGCCGCCGTCGCCGCCCGAGGAGCCGCGCCGATGAAACGCTTCGTTTTTCTATTCGTCGCGGTGTGGCTGCTGGTCACGGCCGGCTCGGCGCAGGCGGTCTGGTTCGAAGTCATCGCGCCGGCGCCGGCGCCGGTCGAACTGCAGGTCGAGCGCGCCGATCGCGACGGGGTCGACTTGCATCTGACGCTGCCCGGCTTCGAAATTACCGAGGCGCAGGCCGGCTACGTGCAGCTCGAAATTCCGCGCGAAGGCCGGCACGGCGAAATCGGCGAGCCGGCCGTGCCGCTGGTCACGCGGCTGCTGCGCGTCCCGCTCGGCGCGACGGTCGAAGTCCGCGTCGAGGCGGCCTACCGGACGCTGCCGGTCGCCGGCTTCACCGGCGCTCCCCGGCTGCTGCCCGTGCAACCGTCGCTGCCCAAGGTTCCCGGCGCCGCGGCGCGGGCCGTATTCACGGTCGACGAACGGGCTTATCGGCGAATTGCCCCGGTCTTCGCGGCGCCGGCGGCGGCGACGGACGCCGGTCTGTTGCGCGGCTATCGCCTCGCGGCCGTCGACCTGCATCCGCTCAACTACCTGCCGGCGCTGGGTCTGGTGCAGATCGCCGCCGAGATGCGCGTGCACGTGCGCTTCCTCAACGCCGACTGGGCCGCGACCGAGGCGCTGGAGCGGCGCTACGCCGAGCCGCGAACGTACGCCGTCGCCCGCGATCTGACGCTCAACTTCGACGCCGTCGCCCAGCCCTTGGGCGAGCCGCATTTTGCGCCGAGTTCCTATGTGGTCATCGGCCCGGCGGACGCCCTGAACGCGCCGCAGACGCAGGCCTTCATCGAGTGGAAGAGCCAGCGCGGCTACTACGTCGTCGCGGTCAGCCTCGCCGAGGCCGGCGGCTTCGACGCGCTCGCCGTCCGCTCGTATCTGCTGGACGCGTACGCGAATTGGGAGCATCCGCCGGCGTACGTGCTGCTGCTCGGCGACTCGGCGATCACGCCGTTCTTCACCGGCCGGACCTCGCCGAATCCGGCCACCGATCTGTATTTCGCCGCGATGACGGACCAGTCGTACCTGCCCGCCTTCGGCGTCGGCCGCCTGCCGTACAGCAAACCGGCGGAACTGGCCAACATGCTGACGAAAATCCTGAACTACGAGCAGAACCTCTGGACCGGCGGCGACGCTTGGACGAAGCATGCCACGTTCATGGCCAGCGACGACAACCACACGGTTTCCGAAGGCACGCACAACTGGGTGTGCAGCGACGTGCTGACGCCCGACGGCTTCACCTGCACGAAACTCTACGCCCACGAAGGCGCGACGCCGGCGCAGGCGCTCGCGGCGCTCGACGCCGGCCCGACGATCCACGCGTATTCGGGCCACGGCTCGGAAATCTCCTGGGCCGACGGTCCGGAGCTCGACGAGTCGGACATCGAAACGCTGACCAATATCACCACGCCGCTGGTGCTCTCGCACGCCTGCCTGACCGGCTCGTATGACGACTATCCGTGCTTCGGCGACACGTGGATGCGCATTCCGCACGGCGCGCTGGCGTTCTGGGGCGCCTCGCAGGAAACGTTCTGGGACGAAGACGACATTCTCGAACGCGGCGAATTCACCGGCTGGATTCAGGGCGACGGCGCGCTGTCGTCGCTGCCGTGGACCAAAAGCCTGCTCGATTTCGGCCTGATGTCCGTTTATCAGCATTACAGCGGCGGCGGCAACACGTGGCTCTACTTCGAAATGTATAATCTCTTTGGCGATCCGGAGACGCTGCTCTACAGCGCCCCGCCGGCGACGATCGCGCCGGCGTACGCCGCGGAGATTCCGCCGACCGCGACAACGCTGGACGTGTCGGTTCCCGGTCATCCCTATGCGATGGCGGGCGTCTCGATCGACGGCCATCTGCTCGGCGTGGGATATGCCGGCGTCAACGGCGTCGCGCAAGTCGCGTTCAACCGCCCGTTATCGGATTTGGCGACGTTGACGCTGACCGTGACCGGCGAGAATCTCGCACCGTACGTGGGCGTGATCCGCGTCACTTCGGCGGCCGACGACGACGCGGCTGATGACGATGATGACAATCGCCCGGCCAGCGGCGGGAGTTCGCAGGGCGGCGGCTGCGGCGGGTGGTGACGACGGCGCAATCATGACTTTCAAACGTCGCCAAGCGACGTTGTCGCACGTGCCCCTGGCGCGTGCGAAAGCAGCCCAGGGCTTCGGACCTGGGGGTTGTTGCGTTACTATCATACGTCGGCGGGCGACATAGACGAGAACATATCGTCGACCGGAGATCCGGTCCTCGGGGATGGGGAATTTTGATGCCGGCGTCAGTCTCGATTGGGCAAGCTATGCAACTGATCAAAGGTGTTTCGTCGAAGTGGGTGCGAGACCAATTTGGGTATACAGACTTTGCCCGGCAGGCCGGTCACGGCGCCTTCAGCATCGACCGTGCGCGCGTTCCGCGAACGTCGGATTGATCGATTTTTTCGAACTCATTCCCCGCACAATGGAGAATGAAGAATGGCGAATCGCGAATGCGGAATTGCCGATGCCGCCCGAATTTCGCCATTCGCCATTCGCCATTCTACAGTCCGGTTTCCGCTCCTCAAAAACGTTAAGTTGGCGCTACTCCGGCGCCGGCCCCTCGCGGAGCCTCCCCCGGGCGAAGTCGCGGGCGCGGGGCAGGCCAGGCGCGGCGCGCGCCCGGCGGCGCCGCCCCGCTCGTTTGACCCCCGTCGCCGCGGGGTTACAATGAACCGTCCGCACAAATTAAGGAGGCGCGTCATGCCGCCGATCGTCGCACCCAAACCGGGGATTCCCGCGCCGACGGGGACGGAACTGCACTGCAAGGGTTGGCCGCAGGAGGCTGCGTTGCGGATGTTGATGAACAACCTCGACGCCGCGGTGGCGGAGAAGCCGGACGAACTGATTGTTTATGGCGGGCGCGGCAAGGCGGCGCGCAACCTCGCGGCGTACCACGGCATCGTCCGGGCGCTGCAGGAATTGGAAAACGACGAAACCCTGCTCGTGCAAAGCGGCAAAGCGGTCGGCGTTCTGCGCACGCACGCCGACGCCCCGCGCGTGCTGATCGCCAACAGCAATCTCGTCGGCAAATGGGCGAATTGGGACGTCTTCAACGACCTGGAAAAACGCGGCCTGATCATGTACGGCCAGATGACCGCCGGCTCGTGGATCTACATCGGCGCGCAGGGCATCGTCCAGGGCACGTACGAAACGTTCATGGCGGCCGCGAAAACCCATTTCGGCGGCGACCTGCGCGGCAAGCTGCTGGTCAGCGCGGGCCTGGGCGGCATGGGCGGCGCGCAACCGCTGGCGGCGACGATGGCCGGCGCGGCGGCGCTGTTCGCCGAGGTCGATCCGGAGCGCATCCGCCGGCGGCTCGCAACGAAGTATCTCGACGTGTTTGCGTCGGATTTCGAAAGCGGCCTGCGCCAGGCGCTCGACGCCGCGGCCCGCCGCGAGCCGCTGTCGGTGGCCGTCGAAATGAACGCCGCCGAACTGCTCGACGAACTGGTCAAACGCCGGATCGGCGTCGACCTGCTCACCGATCAAACCAGCGCGCACGACATGCTCGGCGGCTACGTGCCGGCCGGCATCGCCCTCGCCGACGCGCTGGCCTTGCGGCAATCCGACCCCGAGACCTACCAGAAGGCGGCGCGGCTGACGTGCGTCCGCCACGTGCGGGCGATGCTGACGCTGCGCAAACGCGGCGCCGTGACCTTCGACTACGGCAACAACATCCGCACCGTCGCCCACGACGAAGGTCTCGCCGACGCCTATGCGTTTCCGGGGTTTGTGCCGGCGTATATCCGGCCGCTTTTCTGCGAGGGCAAGGGGCCGTTTCGCTGGGCGGCGCTGTCGGGAGACCCGGCCGACATCACGGCCACCGACGCAGCGCTGAAAGAACTGTTCCCGCACGACGCGAGTTTGCTCAATTGGCTCGAACTCGCCGAAAAGCGCATCGTCTTTCAGGGCCTGCCGGCGCGCATTTGCTGGCTCGGCTGCGGCGACCGCGCGCTGGCCGGGCTCAAGTTCAACGAACTGGTGCGGACCGGCCGCGTCAAGGCGCCGATCGTCATCGGCCGCGACCACCTCGACAGCGGCAGCGTCGCCAGCCCCTACCGCGAAACCGAGGCCATGCGCGACGGCTCCGACGCCGTCGCCGACTGGCCGCTGCTCAACGCGATGGCCAACGCCGCCAACGGCGCCACCTGGGTCAGTTTCCATCACGGCGGCGGCGTCGGCATCGGCTACAGCCTGCACGCCGGCATGGTCATCGTCTGCGACGGCACGCCCGACGCCGACCGCCGGCTGCGCCGCGTCCTCGACGGCGACCCCGCGACCGGGGTCATCCGCCACGCCGACGCCGGCTACGAATTGGCGCGGCAAACCGCGAAGGAACGCGGGGTGAAGATCCCCGAGTAGGGGCGTCGCCCGAAGAAGGCGCGAGTGGCGAATGACGAATCACGAGTTACGAGTTTTTCACCGCAAAGACGCAACGAACGTAAAGTCTGGCTGCCTCTCTTCACCCCACTGCCACGGCGGCGTGCATGGCGGCGGCCGACGCAAAGGGCGTGAAAAACCGCCTGACGTCCGGCTGGCGAAGAGGGCGACGTGCATCGGGCGACCGTAGTCGAAAAGGACACGAAACGAGCGTCCGAGTTGCTTCCGCGGTCACCCAAGTCAAGTTCCCAACCCGTAACATCCAGTTTCATCCGCCGGTGTGAGCCGGCGGATGCGCTTTCGCAAAATCCGCGACCGCGCGCGCCACGGCCGCGTCTTCGCCGAACTCCGGCGTCAACTCGACCAACTCGAAACTGTATCGATTTCCTTTTTCGTGCAACTCGCTCAGGTCCGCGCGCCACGTCTCGATATCCTTGCCGTAGCGCGCAACTTGCGCCAGCACATCCGGCTGGCCGGCAAAATGCGCCGCGATCTTGTCCGCGCCGCCGGCCTCGCGCGCGAGGGCGTCGAGGTATTCGCGGTAGCGCTTGATTTTCCGTTCCAGCAATTGCCGGTCGTCGGACCCGGCGAAGCGCCGCCCGGGCTCGGTCAACGCGATTTCGAACCGCCCGACGAAACGGCCGCCGCGGAAGATGGTCGCGACCGGCGCGCCGTGCACGATCTCGACCCGTTGGGTGATCGCCGACGCCTCGCCGCTTTGGAGCACGAAATCGACGCCCTTCGCCTGCGCCAGCACGTCGGCGAGCGTTGCGCGGTTCATGTTGGCGACGAGGACGACGATGTCCGCCTGCTTGCGGAGTTCCGGCAGCAGGCGCTGGGCGGCGGCCACCGGCGGCTCGATTTCGATTCCCGCACGGTCGAGGAAGCCCTCTTGCGCCTCGGCCGCGGTCGGCGGCCCGACCAGGCCCAGCAAGGCGACGGCGACGCCGCGCCGCTGGATGATCGGCGGCGGCGGCCACAGTTCGCGATTCGCCGCCCGGTCGCGGACGTTCGCCCCGAGCGCGCGCACGTCCATGACCGCAGCTAACTCGCGCACCAACGGCAAACCCAGGGCCAAATCGCGTTTGCCGAACAACGCCGCGTCGTAGCCGGCGTCGCGATACGCACGGGCGATCAGGCGCGCGCGCTCGGCTGCGGTCTGCCGGCCTTCGTCGGTGCGCGGCAGGTCGTCGGCCAGAAAGTCGCCCGCCTCGATCGCGAGGGACCGCGCCGGGTCGGCGGTCCGCACCTGGCGCACGTACGCGATGCGGCGGGCCAAGCCGCCCGACGGCTGCTCGACGCAGCCGCAATCGGCGATCTCGCCGAGTTCGTCGCTGCTGGCCAGCAGCGTCAACGCGCGCGCCGCCGCCGGCGCGCCGCGGCGGCAACCGGCCACGGCGACGGTCAACAGCAGCAAGACACAAAGACAACGCTTCATTTTTCTTCCTTCGGCGCCGCCTCGGCCGGTTTCCCTTCGAGCCACGGGGCGACCGGCTGGCCCGGCGGCGGCGGCGCGAGCGCGATGCCGAACGGCCCGGCCGCCAGCAGATTCGTCAGGCATTCGGCGATTTCCCAAGCGGGCAGGGCGCGCGCCGCGCCGATCGTCTGCGCCCGAATGACGACGACCCCGCGGTCGTGGCGGACCGCCGTTTGCAGCAGCCGCGCGGAAATCGCCGCCAGCGAAGCATAGGCCTTTTGCCGCGTCAAACCGCGCGCCAACTGGAAGACGCGCGGGTCGATGGTCACGATCACCTGATCGAGCGGCAATTTCGCCAGGCCGTCCATGTCGACGCCGGTCTCGCGCAGGCCGGCGATCGGGTCTTCGACCGCCTCGATCGGCGCGATCGCGGCGAAGCGGCACGAGGGGTGGACGCGCCGCGCCGCCGCCGCCATCGCGGCAAGCGCCTCGAGCGCGCGCCGAGCCCGCGCCTCGCAGAAGGCGGCGAAGGCCGGCGACGGTCCGCCCTGCTTGATGCGCCCCGCCGCGTCCGTGGGCAGGCCAATGAAGATCATCGCCGCGTCGGTCACGGCGGGCGCGGTCTTTTGCAACGCGGCCAGCGCGCCGGGCGAGACGCCCTCGTCGGGCGCGAAGGCGAGGTCGCCGCCGAACCAGATCGCATCCGGCCCGGCCTGCGCCGCGTCCGCCGCGAGCGCCGCCAGCCGTTCGAGCGCGCCGGCGGCGAACAGATCGGCGTGCAGCGGGTCGGGCGCGGCGGTGCGCGTTTCGGCGTTCCAGCGCCGATCGAGCAGCGCCTCGTCGAGCCCGGCGACGAGCGAGCGGACGGGCAGCACCGCGATCAGCCGCATCTTGAACTTGTGCGCGGTGACGACCAATTCCGCGAGCCGGTCGGCGCGGACCGGCGCAGCCGTCGTCGCGAAATACGCCCCCGCGGCGCCGGTCGGCTCCACGTCGAAGAGCGGCGCCTCGGTCGAAAGATGAAACGCCGGCACGGCCAGCGCGTTGTAGCCCAGCTTCGCCAGCGCCGCGATGTAATGCTCGACGTCGCCGGCGTTCTTCGCCGGCAGGCCGTCCACCGCCCAGGCCGCCGCGGCGCGCGGCCAGACGCGCTGCACCGCGGGCAGCGGCAGCGGCGGATGATCGGCGGCGATCTTCTCCTTCGCCTGCGCCAGCCGCTCGCGCGCCTCGACGACCGCCGCGCCCAGCGGATAGGCCCGCAGATAATGGCCGAAGTGCTGCGCCGCCGCGTCGAACCGCTCCTGCCGATACGCCGCCTCGCCGGCCTTGAACGCCGCATCCGGCGCGTAGGGCGCGTCGGGCTGCAGGCGGTAGACGGTCGCGAACCCGCCCTCGGCTTCGTCGTAGCGCCCCGCGTAAAAGGCCTTCAGCGCCTTGTCGTAAAGCGGGCGGACTTCGTCCGTCACTGCAAGCAGCAACGCCGCGGCAACGATCAACGCGGGCCAAAGCGGGAAACGACGAGGCATCGGCCAAGACTATAGAGAGACGGGAGAAAGATTCAAGGAGAGCGGGATGCGGAATGCGGAATGGAAGCACGCGGAGCCCACCAAAGCCAGAAACAAGGCGCCCGGAGGCCCTGGGGAAATTGGCTTTGTTTCGTAATTTTGCTGAATTTGCCCGGTTGGCCGCCGCCATATAGCGACCATCGCGGCGCGCAAAATGACCTTCCGGGGACTTCGCGGGCGCTAACTGATATCAAAAATAACTCACACGGGGCATATCGATCCCGGGCCTCACACGGAGGCGCCGCAGAGACGGACAGAGACTTTACGTCGTCACGCCGAGACGCTCTGCTCGGCTTTGTGCGATTCTGCGTGATGCCTGCCGCGGAAACCCGGATAGGGGTAGGAAGGACCGACCTGCGTCGGTCCCCCCTCCCTCCGAACCGTGCGAGCGGATCTCCCGCACACGGCTCTCCGGTCGGTGGTTTTACCTTCGCAAGGACTGACATTCTTTGGCGTGGGCTGCGGCAAGAGAGTACAGCCCGAGCCCGTCAAAGCAAGCATTCGGCCAGCGCTGATGGTCCGTACCCCGCCCGCGTCCGATTCCGCCTTGCCGATTTCGCAGGATGCTTCGTACGGGCCCTGCGGCGTGCCCTCCTCCGGGATCCACTCCGTCAAGCCGTCCATCACGGTCTGCGTCAGATATCCACCAAGCCGAACCACTTGCCTCCTTTCACCCCCTGTTCGAGGGCGGTCAGCATGCGCTCCGTCCACACCGACGCTTCGACCCAAGGCCAGCGGCCTCGAATCTCTCCGGCTTGCTTAGCTCCTCGCGGCAC
>Ga0181520_10009804_pt1 | contig 13094 bp, 7 predicted proteins | sample PEATcosm2014_Bin_29_FD_132451 | JGI IMG/M metagenome (GOLD analysis project Ga0181520, IMG submission 132451) | Peatland microbial communities from MTU Mesocosm Facility, Houghton, MI, USA - PEATcosm2014_Bin02_30_metaG | ecosystem: Environmental > Terrestrial > Soil > Wetlands > Peat | place...
CGCGACATACCACATCTTCCACTTGCCGTCGTGATAGACGAGATTGGGCTCGTAGACGCTTCCGTGCTCCCAGTCCTCGGTGGCCCTGAACGCTGGTTCCGGCTGATCCTGCCATTGCTCTCCATCCCATTCAAGGAAGCCGATCGTGTAGGGTCCCCAGAGGTTCTCGGCGGAACCTGCGTAATAAATGCGCTCCACCAAAGCTTCTTTGTGAGGGTCCCAGCCCTGCACGTACGAAGGGCAGTGCCGTCCACCATTACCATCCCATCGAGCGCTTTTGTTGCGTGCCGACAAAGGCATCAACCGTCCAGCACCGTCCATGAGCGGCGTCCAGCCCTGTGCAGATAAGGCCGCACCCTTCGGCAGGTAAGCGCTGAAGAGATCGGTCGCTCCATAGCCTCCGGGCTGGCCTGCCAGAACCATCCACCAGTGTTCGCCACGCTTGGTCACACTGGCATCGATTAAATCGCTGCCATAGGCAGCCGTCAAAGAGTCACGCGGATCGAAGATTTTCGACTCTTTCAGGAGATAGCAATTGCGCATTTCCACTCCGTAACCTCTGAACTTTGGATACATAGTTCATGGCTGGATACTAGTCGATTCATCGGAAGATCGAAGCGCCGACCTGGAACGTTGGCGGGTAGCCCGGGTCCTGGGGAGTGAGTTCAACCACCAACGCTGGGTGCCCCAGGTGCTTCGCCGTTGGGCACCTGGGAGACCACGAGGCCTGACCGGCCAGGTCCAAACCTTTCTCGCCCCCTCTGATGACCCCTCCTCGAAAACGCCCAGGGTCCGGGAGTCCAATTGTGCCTTCGCAGCCGTCTTTTCGAAAGTTACCCGGCATTTGCAGAGAATTACCATCCTTTGCCGCACAATCGTTCTAGGCGCAGTTCGGGCTGGATCCTAGGCGCCCGGCATCCAGAGATCGGATCCAAGCCCCAAAGCGCCGCCGGGCCGCCTGCAACTCCTCTGCCCAGAGGAATCTGCGGAGAACTTCAATCGTGAGAGGAATTTAGCGCGAATCCCCTGCCGCATCTCATTGAAACCAAGGAATTTGCTTCCAGAATGTGGGGTGGGGGAGGGGTACGGACCGGCCACATGCCTGACACATTGAGCCGCAGTGAACCCTGCCACGGCAAAGGCCGCCCAGCGCATGTTTCCTTGCGCAACAAAGGCGCAGCGAATAGGCGACAGATTGTTCGAGAGATTGGCCGGACTTGCTTCTAAAGAAACAGCTTATGCGGTCAGCCGTTCCAACTGATCGGGCTTGACGATGGTCAGGCTGGCGCCTTTGATGGTGATCCATTGGTCGCGGCGGAACTGGTTGAGCAGCCGCGTTACCGTTTCGCGCGAGGTGCCCGCCATGTTGGCGATCTCTTCGTGGGTCAGGGCCATGGTAAAGCGAATCTCGGCCTTGCCGTTGCCGTTACCGGCGGCGCGGCCCCAGTCGAGCAGCAGCCGGGCCAGCCGCCCCGCCGCCGAACCGGAAAGCGCCAGCCGCTTGGCGTCGTGAAAGACGGTCAGATACTCGCCGGAAAGAGATTGTGCGGCGTGCATGCTAGCGATGCCGTGGCGGCCCAGAAAGTCAACAAAATCCTGCTTGCGCACCGTCTTGACTTGACATGGCTCGATGGCCTCGGCGGTCACTTCGTGGGGAACGTTGGCCAGAACCGCGCTCAGCCCCATCACGTCGCCGGGGCCGGCGATCTTCAGAATCATGGTCTTGCCGTCGCGGGAGGTGGAGGAGATTTTAACCTGGCCGAAACAGATGACAAATACGTTGCGCGCCGGATCGCCCTCTGAAAACAGTTTCGCACCGCGTGCATGGCTCATCATGATGCCGATGCCGTCATAGTCCTGAAGTGCTTCCGGTGTGAGATTGCAGAACATTCGCAGATGGCGATGCTCACAATTAATACAATCTTCCGGGGGGTGATGGGAATGGAATGAGGACATACGTTTACCGCGGGTCAGATTGCAGTATAGCGCACTTTCCCCGGACGCAAGGCAGGGATTTTCTCTCTGCCTGCGCTGGGCTGCAATCAAGCCCCGTGGCAATTCTTTGTCTATACCAAATCGCTCTTCTACTCCGGCTGGTCTCCGCCGCCCCGGCGCCGTGTCCTCACCGTTCGCGTCAGGCAACAACTGTTATAGGCACGGGAAACCTCGCGGGCCAGTTCCTCCAACAACTGCATCCGCAAAGGCGGGTAGCTTTGAAAGGCCTGGCTCAGGGCCTCGATGGGCAACAGCAGCACCGATCCCGGAGTCTGCGCCGTCAGCGTGTAGGTGTGATGACCGTCTCCCAGCGCCGCTGCCAGTTCCACCAGATCTCCGGCCCGGGCCGGCCCCAGCGTCAGCCGGGACTCCAGCCGCTCCGCCTTGCGTAAAAACTGTCCCGCAACCACCACATAGAGCCCTTTGCAAATTCCATGCTGCCGGAATACGGCTTCCCCGGCATCGAAATCGATGCTCAGGGCCGAGCCGTTCAGAAGGCTCCCGATCGTCGGAGGGCACTCCAACAGCTCTGCCAGCGGATGAGCCGCCACCGCATCCATTCGCTCGGATATTGCCTCAGCGTGCATGGTTCCATCTCCCTTTGTCTCTGCCCGGTACCCGGTCCCGCGGCGAGTGATTCCTGCAACTCTCCTGCTGGCCGGCCCTTGGCGAGCGCGTTTGGTGCTGCGGACTTGCGATGAACCAAAACTCATGTGCTGCGACTCGCTCCAAATGCAACCGATGCGCAAATGCAGATTCAAAAAAAAAGGACTGCGGGATTTCTCCCATCATGGCCCGCTGCGCGCTCTTGGTGAAATTTCAGTTCCCGCAGAAACCGAGGGTTATTTGGCTTCCACGGAAGTACTGGCCTCGACCGCGTTGGCGGCCTCGATTTCCGGTGGAACGCACAAAACCGGCACGCGCGAACAGGACAGCAGGGCGAAAATCGTGCCATGCGGCCCAGGAGTCTCACTGGCGCGCTTGACTCCAGCCACCAGCATGCTCGGGTGGTTTCGCGCAATGGCATCGACAATGACATCCGCCGGATTGCCGTCCTTGACCTCAAAACGAACAGGACAATTCCCGGAGGGCTTGATGCCGAATCCTTCCAACTCGGCGGCGTCCGCGCTGGCAGACTGCGCTGCCACAGCCGCTTCGCGCGCATGCACCACCACGAGCGGGCGCTCGAAGACCTCTGCCAGCGACTGGGCGCAGGCGAACGCGTTATGCGCGGCCTCATTGCGCTCAATCGCCAGCAGCACCAGCCCGCCGGGAACAGGACGGTATGGCCCCGCATTCCAGTCGGCAGCCACCGCCAGCACCGGACACGGCGACAGCCTGACCAGTTGCTCGGCAATCGCGCCGACAATCACCGGCCCCGCGCCCTCAATTCCCTTAGTGCCAATCACAATCAACCCGGCGCCGTATTGCCGGGCCACATCCACCAGCATTTGCGCCACCGCGCCCTGGCGAATCTCCGAGTGGCTGTGAATCCCTTCGCGCAGCAGATCGCTGGCCAGCTTGTCCAACGCTGAGACCGCTTTGTCCGTCATCCCCTTCAATACACCGCCGGGAACCGCGTCGACGGCTGCATAATCCAATGGATCGAGGCCATGAGCCAGCACGATGCGCGCGCCATAACCCGCTGCCAGCTTGCGAACATACTCCAGGGCAGCATCCGACCGGCCGTCAAGGTCCGTAGCCACGACGATCGTCTTGAGACCGGTTGCAAAACTCATGAATGCCTCCTGACGCCCAGCAGCGCCCCAGCTTTGTTGCCCATTGGATTCCGAGTCTGCGCTCCCGTGGGACTCAACGGCAGTGACCCCATTCACCCCGGGCTGTGATTCTTGTCACAAATCAGAGTTTGCCCTGCCCGCTCGACCCCCAAATGCTCTCCGGCTGCAGCCGGCAGCCAGTCACACAGTGTCTCCGAATAGCGGGTTCAGAGTCACATGAACACGAAGCACTTGGGTCTTTTCTTTGGACGGAATCCGCTTAAGAAACGGTATACATCCGGAGGGTAAATGCGGTAGGCTTTCCGAGCCATGAAAAACTCAACCAATCCCGCTAATCAATCGATTATCCATGGGTACCTAGCCTGTCTGATCCCGGTTTTACTGGCTTGCTCAATGGCCTTTGCGCAGGCTCCCACCGCAGGCTCTCCTGGTTTAGAGGCCAAAGCCCATGCCATGGTTGCCAAGCTCTCCCTTGAACAGAAGATCGAGTTGCTGGGCGGTGTGGACGGCATGTTCACTCGCGCCATTCCCTCCATCGACCTGCCACGCTTCAAGATGTCTGACGCCTCTCTCGGAGTGCGAACCTGGGGTCCCACTACCGCCTATGCGGGCGGGGTTGCCCTGGCCGCCACCTGGGACCCGGCCTTCGCCCGCAAGCTCGGCGAAGGGTTGGGCAAGGACGCCCGCGCCCGCAGTGTTCACTTCCTGCTCGGACCCGGCGTCAACATTGCCCGCTCCCCAGTAGCCGGCCGCAACTTCGAGTACCTCTCAGAAGATCCGTTCCTGAATGCCACCCTGGTCGTTCCTTATATTGAGGGTGTTCAGTCCCAAGGCGTCATCGCCACGGTTAAGCACTTTGCCATGAACAACCAGGAGTACAACCGCCACAACGTGGACTCCGAGGTGGACGAGCGCACCATGCGCGAAATCTACTTCCCGGCCTTCGAAGCCGCTGTCACCCGGGCCCATGTGGACGCGGTGATGAACTCCTACAACCTGATCAACGGAGTCCACGCCACCCAGAACGAGTTCCTCAACCTCAAGGTGCTCAAGGGCGAATGGGGCTTCACGGGCATTCTCATGTCCGACTGGGACTCCACCTACGATGCAGTAGGTGCGGCCAACAATGGCCTCGACTTTGAAATGCCCAGCCCCAAGTTCATGAACTCCAAGAACCTTCTGGCTGCAATTAAAGATGGCTCAGTGAGGGAATCTACCATTGACGACAAGATCATGCGCCTCTTCCGCGCCGCCTTGCGCTATGGATTCCTCGATCGTCCGCAATTCGACCCTTCCAACTCCACCTACTCCGTCGCCGATCGTGCCATTGCCCTGGAAGGCGCGCGGGAGAGCCTGACGCTGCTCAAGAACGAAGGGCAGATCCTGCCGCTCAACCCCGCTAAGGTAAAGACCATCGCCGTCATCGGACCCGACGCCTGGCCTGCGGTCACCGGCGGCGGAGGCTCCTCCGAAGCCCAAGCCTTCGAACCGGTCAGCATCGTCACCGGAATTGCCAACCAGGCCGGCCCAGGCGTGCACGTGCTCTATACCCGCGGCCTTCCCGCCGAAAACGACATCTTTGCCAATACCCCCTGGCAGGGCGGAGTCAAGATCGCCACTTACCCAAGCAAGGACTTCACTGGCGCGGCGGAAATCAGCACCCAAAGCAATATCGCCGACTGGAAGCCCTCGCCCTGGGATGTCGAGAACCTGCATCCCCGAAGCATCCGCTACACCGCTTCGTTCAAGGCCGACAAGAAAGGCCAGTACCTGATCCTGGCCGCTGCCGCCGGCGAAGACGCCTTCAAAGTCATTGTCGACGGTAACCAGGTGCTCGAACAGATCCACGCCGAGGGCCAGGTTCCGCAATCAACAACTCTGGAGTTGTCCGCCGGACAGACGATCAACGTGGTTGCCGACTATCTGCCCCACGCTCCCGGCGTTCGCCTCGGTCTGGGCCTGGCCTATGAGGCTGACCTGGTCTCGGAAGAAGCCAAGAAATTTGCTGCTGCCGCGGATGTGACCGTGGTGGCCGTGGGCTTCAACGACTTAACCGAAGGCGAAGGCCAGGACCGTACCTTCGAGCTGCCCTGGGGACAGGACGCGCTGATTGAGGCCGTCTCCGCGGCCAATCCGCACACCATCGTCACCCTGACCGCCGGCGGCGGCGCCGATACCCGGCGCTGGCTCAGCAAGGTTCCCGCGCTCTTGCATACCTACTACCCCGGACAGGAGGGCGGCACGGCCATCGCCGAGGTGCTTTTCGGCAAGCGCAGCCCCGAGGGCAAGCTCCCCGTGAGCTTCGACTTGAGCTGGGCTGACAATCCCTCGGCGCCCTACTACTATCCCGTCAAGGGCGGCGATACCGTGCTCCAGGTAACCGAAACCGGCGGCCGCAAAGTCGACTACGTCATCCCTCACGTGAAGTACGATGACGGCCTGATGGTGGGCTACCGCTATTGGACCACCACTGGCAAGCATCCGCTCTTCCCCTTTGGATTCGGGCTCAGCTACACCACCTTCAGCTTCTCCAAGCTCTCGGTTCCAGCCACAGCCGCATCGGGCGCAACGGTTCCGGTCAGCTTCGACGTAACCAACACCGGCTCGGTGGCCGGCGCGGAAGTGGCCCAGCTCTACGTCTCCGATCCCTCGGCCAAGGCCAAGCGCCCGGAGCGCGAACTGAAAGGCTTCGAGAAGGTCCGCTTGGCCCCCGGCGAGACCAAGCACGTCACCCTCAATCTGGACGCCCGCGCCTTCAGCTACTGGGACGCGTCCGCCCATAAGTGGACCATCGATCCCGGCAAGTTCGTGGTCCGCGTTGGCGACTCCAGCGAAAACACCCCGCTGAGCGGAGACATCACGCTGAAGTAGCAGGCCAGTGAACGAGTGAACCAGTGAATCAGTGAAAAGGCCCCGCACCATGCGAGGCCTTTTCTGTTCTTCGTCCGGCGCGGAGAGAGCGCACCAACACCTATCTGTCATCCTGAGCGGAGCGCAGCGGAGTCGAAGGACCTGCTTTTCGGGATATGAAATAATCGCCGGGTGCCCCCGGTCCCTCCTCGGGACCGGGGAGGTCACGAGCCTTACTTCCCCGCAGCCGCTGGAACCGGCAACCCCACCTCCGCCGCCGGAGGCAGCGTGTGCGTGTCCCACCAATTCTGCAGCAGCTGCTTCCAGCGCTCGCTGCGGCCAACCCAGAGTTGCGCCGACAAGTCGTAGTGCGCCATGTTGTTCTCCAGCCAGTAGGGCCGGTTGTCGCGCAGCCAGGCCTGGCGGTAGAGTTCGCCGAGCTGCGTGTAGCCGTCGCGGATGTCTTCCAGCTTCCCGTTGTCCGAGCCAATGGTCTCGATCATCGTGGAAACTTCGTCCCAGCGGGTCTTGTCGGCAGCCAAGACCTGCGCCTGGCTGTAGAGCGCCGCGCACTCGTCGGCGGATTGGAACTTGAAGCCCACAAAGTCGATGCGCCGCGCGCCCAGCACCATGGCGTCCAGCGCCTCGGGGTTTTCGAGGACGGCATTTTCGAGCTTGGCCGCTGCCCGCGCCTCGGCGATCAGGGTAATCGCGCGTTCGGCGTGCAGCCGCAGCTCGCTCGCCGCGGGCCGCAGCTTCACCGCCACGCGCTGTCCCTCCGCTGAGAACGGATCGAGCCAGAAATACCCGTTTTCGCCGTCGCCCAGCCCGGCCTTTTTCAGCGTGGCGTGCGCGGCCATCAGCTCGCGCTGCGCTTGGTCGATCTTGCCCGTCTGATCCTTGTGAAACGCCAAACCGTAAGACGCAACGAAGTTGGCTTCCAAGCTTTCGCCCGGTTGCCAGCCCGCCGCCGCGCCAAACAGCACGCCAAACCAGTTCTGGTCGAAGATGCCCTCGCCGTAGTCGTTCCACACCGTGTTCAACATGCCCTTCGCGCCCAGCGCCTGGCCGTCGCGCACAAAGGCGCGGATGTTGCCCAGCGCCTCGTTGTTGTTGGGATACATGCGATTCCAGTTGTTGACGCCGGGAGCGACCCAGGTTTCCAGGCCTGCCTTGGTAAAGGGCTCGATGATGGGCTTGAAGTCCGGCTTGGCGTCGTACTCCCAGGGCACGGCGATCATGTCCTTGGGCAGCGTGCCCACTAGATCGGGCGATTTGACCGCGATGTCGCCCCAGAAGAGCAATTGCTTGTGGTTGGGCGCAAGCTGCGCGTGAATCCGGTTGAGAAAGTCGAGATAGACCTTGTCGAGGCCCTGCTGCTTGACCGCCTCCCGAGTGCGTCCCAGGCCCAGTTCGAAGGTCTCGTCGGCGCCGATGTGCGCCCAGGGGCCGGGGAAGACCTTGGCCAACTCGGCAAACCATCCGCCGATCAGCGGCAGCGTGGCGGCGTCGCCCGGCGCCAGCACCGAGCCGTGCGCCGTCTCGCCCAGCGGCGCATACTGCTCGAATTGCAGCACGTGGTGCAGATGCCCGAACGACTCCTGCTCGGGAATGATGACGATGTGATACTTGGCCGCGTAGGCCACCAGTTCGCGGCCTTCGTCGGGCGTCATGGCCCCGCCGGGAAAGGCCGCCACCGGCGTCGAGGCGTAGGCGAAAGTGTGCTCGAAGTAGGGCGAAAAGATGTTGTACTTGTAGGCCGCGAGAGTCCGGATCTCGCGCTTGAGGAAGTCCATGTTCGGCAGCGGGCCGCGCGACCAGTCGTCGGAGAGGCCGCGATGCGCCATCGCAGGCCAGTCGCGAATGGTGGGCACCAGCAAGACGGCGTCTTTGCCGTGGCCGCGGATAAGTTGCTTCACCGTCTGCGCACCGTAGAAGAGTCCGGTCGAGGTCTCTGCGATGACAGCGAGCCCATGCGTGCCGTCTGGCACCAGCACATAGCCTTCATCGTGCATCGCCGCATCGAAGTTCAGATTCTGTTCACGCAGAAGCCGTCTCGCCAAGGCATCGCCGGTCCTCAGGAAAAAGACGGGAACAGCCCGCGCGTCTCCTCCAATGGGAAGCCCCGAGATTTGCAGGGAATCGGAAAGCTCGCGAATCGTAAAGTCATCGGCTGCGACGCTTTCCGGGGATAACTTGTCGTTCTTCAGGACGGTAACGGTCATCTGACCGTTTGAAGCGGTCCCGCCTTCTTCCTCCTCCCTGCCGGGTGACGCAAGCATCACTCCGTTAGCCAAGTGGAGGATCGCAACGCTTCGGCACTCCCGCACCGCGGGCACCAGATGCAAATCCGCGCAGCTCGGCGCAGCCGGCGCCGTTTGCGCCACCGCGCCCGCCGCGGCGCACAACAAGACCAAGGAAGCCAAAGAAACACGAAGAAGCATAAGCCCTTTCCCCTTCAAACCAATCGGATGAAAGGCTAACTCATCGCCGTTGGTGCTGTACACAGCGGCCGGGGCGAGGCGGGGTTCTCAGAAAGTGGGGCGCCTCGTTTTCGTGCTACACTGTATTTGCGCTCAGTGATTTGGCCGTGAGCGGCGGTTTGCCTCTGAAGGCAAGTTTGCCTGGCACAGATTTCCCCCAAGCCCCTACAGCGTGTACCCATCAGTCTCCCGCCCGGTGACTGTGCTCTGGATTGTGTGATCGTCCAGGGAAGATCAAAGCGTCTTTGCATCCTTGAACTGGATCGGCGCGAAGAACCGGGAATTTGGAAGCAGGGTAGCCGGCCGGCAATGTGCCGTCTGGCGTACCAGTAGCGTGTGGCAGCTCCGGGCCTCCGGCATTCCCCCTTGGATGCTTATCGGCCAGTCTAGAACGACTTTCGGTTCTCCCTAACGCATATCGATAGCAGGCCTGTGCACGAAGAGGATTCGTGTGTGCGCCTCATGTCCGGTTCCGATTGCAGGCCTTCATGAGAAATCAAGGCTCGCGGATCCCACAGGATTATTTTGACCACTCAGTTTTCGCAGTTCTCTCTTTCGGCCCCGCTGATGGCGCGGCTCAACGCAAACAAATTTGAAGTCCCCACCCCGGTGCAGGAGGGCGCAATTCCTCCGGCTCTCGAAGGCCGCGACGTGCTGGCTACTGCCCAGACCGGCACAGGCAAGACGCTCAGCTTCCTTATTCCCATCGTGGAGATGATGCAGAAGAACGAATCCAGGGGCGCGCAGGCGCTGATCTGCCTGCCCACGCGCGAGCTGGCCATGCAGGTGGAAAAGGCCTTCATCGCCATTCGCTCCAATTCTTCGCAGTCCGTGGCCCTGGTGGTCGGCGGCCTGGCCGAGCGCTCGCAGCTTGAGGCCATTCGGCGCGGCGCACGGCTCATCGTGGCCACTCCGGGGCGCCTTGAAGACTATCTCAAGCGCAAGCTGGTGCGCCTGGACGGGATCAAGATCCTGGTGCTCGACGAGGTAGACCGGATGCTCGACATGGGCTTCCAGCCGGCCATCGCGCGCATTGCCGGGATGCTGCCCGAGGTTCGTCAGACGCTCTGCTACTCCGCTACGCTGGAAGGCGCGGTGAAGGATGTGGCGCGCAAGTATCTCAACAATCCGGCGCGCGTCGAGATCGGTTCTGTGCTCAAGCCCGCGGAGAACGTGGAGCTGCGCACCTTCGAAGTCGAGCCGGACAAGAAGCAGGAACTCCTCGAACACCTGCTGGGCGCGGAACAGGGCAGCTTCCTGGTCTTTGTGCGCACCAAGCATGGGGCAGACCGCGTGGCCCGCAGGCTGGTTCGTTCCGGCCACTCTGCGACGCAGATTCACGGCGACCGCTCGCAGGCCCAGCGCAATCAGGCGCTGCGCAGCTTCAGTGAGGGGCGTCATCGCGTGCTGGTGGCTACCGACGTTGCTGCTCGCGGCATCGACGTGGCCAACGTGGCGCATGTGATCAACTTCGACATGCCCAAGATGGCCGAGGACTTTGTCCACCGCGTAGGCCGCACCGGCCGCGCTTCGGCGCACGGCGTAGCTTCCACCTTTGCCGCTCCGGCGGAGCGCGGCGATCTGAAGAAGATCGAACGCACGCTGAAGCTGCAGATGAAGCGCTTTAGGGTGCGTTCGGCGGATTTGGCAGCAGCGTAACTACAGCTACCAGCTTCTATCTTCCCTGAGGAGAACGCCCCGTTGTTGCCGCGAATTGTTCGGCAAAAGCGGGGCGCTCTCGGTTTTGGATTCAATCGTGCTCAATGACTAGGCGCGGCTGCTCGATCCGGCGGTCTTTGCCTTCGGCGCGGCAGGCGCCTTCTTCTTCGCCGCGTGCTTTTTGATCGCCGGCTTGGCCTCCTTGGCGGGAGCGGGTGCAGCTCCGAGGAACGCCGACCAACGCAGTTCCAATCGATGCGGAGCGGTCCTGGCTTTGGCGATGGCCAGATCGGCGACCGCTTTGACGATCCAATCGAAGTTAGCCTGACCTACTGACTCCAGCCCGGCATCGGGTGCCGGATTCATAAAGTCGATTGCGTACGGAACGCCTTTTTCCACGGCAAATTCGACGGTGTTGAGGTCGTAGCCCAATGCGCGGCAGAGCTTGAGGGCGTCGCGCTCGACGCGCTTGCGCAGTTCCTTGGCAATCGGCGGCGGATTCTGGATATAGCGCTCTGCGTGCGGGCGGCGCGGGTCGTACGCCATGATGTGCACCTTATTCTGCCCCACCACATAGCATCGGAAATACTCCTCGAAATCCACTGCCTTCTGGTACATCATGCACAGGTCGCGCGACTGGTCGTAGGCGCGGAAAAACTCCTCGCGATTGTGGACGTGGTAGACGTCGCGCCACCCCCCGCCATCGATGGGTTTCATGAACCCGTGCTCGCCCACATACGCAAACATAGAATCCCAATCGAGCGGGTACTCGAGGTTGCGCATGGAGCGGTCGGTTGTGCCTTCCGGGTGAATCTTGTGGGGCAGAATGACGGTAGGGGGCACGGCCACGCCCAGTTTGGCCGCCAGCGTGTAATTGAAGAACTTGTCGTCGGCAGACCACCAGAACGGATTGTTGACGATCACCGTGCCGTTAAGGGCGGCATGTTTGAGGAAGGCGCGGTAGAAGGGAATGTCGTGGGAGATGCGGTCCACGATCACCGAATACTGCGGGACCTTTTCGAGTTGCACAGCGCCGGTAACCACAAACTCGGCTCGAATGCCTTCGATGTTGCGCGCATTAATGTGTTCTACCAGCGCGCCGGGAAAGCTGTTCTCCATGCCGAACAAAACGCCAATCTTCTTCATCGCTCCGCGACCTCCGATCGTCTGTGCGCCGAGCCAGGAGGTTGCTCGACGGCAGATTCCCCTCACAGTGTACGGCAGATCTGGAAATGTCTGTACCAATCTGAGAGTGACAAGACAGTGTCCTGCCGGGCTGGAGCGGGAATTGATCCCAGGGGCTTCCGGTCAAGTCCCCGATTCCCAATGTGCATTTCCTCAGAGGCCAACAGCCTGTGGTGAAAGTCAGGTTTTGAAAGGGCGCGACTTTAGTCGTGCCGTAAGCGGTTCAAATAAACATGGGCTTTAGCCCCTGAGGGACGGCTTTTCGGCATTTTCGACTTTAACCACAGGCTGCCAAGGTCCGCCCTCATTTTGTGGCGCTTGCGGCAGGACTCAATTCCTGCCCTTTTCAAAACGGCAGCCTATCCAAAGGCTCCCTTGGTTGTCGTTGTGCACAAAGCATGCCTTAGCTGGGCTTTGCGCGCGCGCAAACTGTCCGCGAACCACGCCTGCATGTGCTTGCCGAGGGCCGCTGGGGATCGCGGCGCGCGCGTTTCGATTCACGTTTCATTCATCGTCAATTAACGGTTGTGTGAAAAAGGGCCTGTACGCTCGCAGCCATGAAGAGCATATACGCACAAAGCAGGACCCTCATTTTCGCAGGCCTCTTGATCGCATTTTGTGGCATCTTTGCAAGAGCGCAGTATGAGGACGGCAGCCTGATCGGCTCCATCCACGACGCCACCGGCGCGGCGGTTTCAAATGCTGCCGTCACCGTCACCAACATCAATACTGGGAACGTCATCAAAGTTTCGGCCAACGGATCCGGCGACTATGAAGTCCCGTCCTTGCGCGTGGGCCTGTACAACATCGAGGCAAGCGCTCCGGGCTTTGCGTCGGCAGCGGCCAGAAACATCACTGTCTCCGTGGCCGGGCGTCAGCGCATCGACCTTACGCTCAAAGTCGGGCAGGCAGACGCCACCACGGTAGAAGTCAGCGACGTGGCGCTGCAACTCGAAACGGAGACCAGCGAGCGCGGCCAAACGGTCTCGGAATACCAGACCGAATCGCTTCCTCTGGTCAGTCGCAACTACTCCGATCTGCTGGCCCTGGTGACCGGTTCGCGCCAAGCGCCGACCGCGGCCACCACCACCTCGGTGACCAGTCTGGTGCGTGCCGGAGCCTATAACGTCAACGGACTGCGCAGCATGTTCAACAACTTCCTGCTGGACGGCATGGACAACAA
>Ga0181520_10009806_pt1 | contig 13092 bp, 10 predicted proteins | sample PEATcosm2014_Bin_29_FD_132451 | JGI IMG/M metagenome (GOLD analysis project Ga0181520, IMG submission 132451) | Peatland microbial communities from MTU Mesocosm Facility, Houghton, MI, USA - PEATcosm2014_Bin02_30_metaG | ecosystem: Environmental > Terrestrial > Soil > Wetlands > Peat | place...
GGTCTCCTGCTGTTCGTCTTGTCGATCCTGTTCTATGTCTGGGGGCTTGAAGTCCTCGCCCGCGGCTCGGCGCAATTGTGGGAGCGGTTCTCCGGCGTCTCGCTGGCCGCCCTTCTGGCCTTCGCCGTGTGGATCGGCGTCAATGCCGCCATCGAGCGCTATCTGCTGCGCGCCGAATCCGGTGGTGGGCCGTCGGTGGCGCGGAGCGCCCGGGTGCAGACCTTGCTGCCCATCCTGCGCAGCGCTTTGATGGGGACGCTGGTCGTCCTGGTGGTCATTGTCGCGCTGGGCAGTGTCGGCATCAATATCGCACCGATCCTGGCCGGTGCCGGCGTCATCGGGGTGGCGGTCGGGTTTGGTTCGCAAAAGCTGGTGCACGACGTCATCACCGGCGTCTTCATCCTGTTCGAGAATTCGATGGCAATCGGCGAGGTGGTGAAGATCGGCGACTATGCCGGCATGGTCGAAGCGATGACCATCCGCACGGTCAAACTTCGCGACGATAAAGGGCAGTTGCATTCGATTCCGTTCGGCAACATCACCATGATCACCAACCAGAGCCGCAATTTCGGCTTTCACGTGTTCGAAGTCGGCGTTTCGCTCGGCGCCGATCTGGAATTGGCGCTGGCCACGGTCAAGGCCTTGACCGAGGAACTGGTCGCCGATCCTGAGGTCGGTCCGCACATCATCGGGCCGGTCGATCTGAACGGCGTGGAACGGATTTCGGCGACAGGCGCCTTCATCACCGGACGGTTCAAGACGCCGCCGCTCCAGCAATTGCCGGTGGCGCGCGCATTCAACATGCGGCTGGTGCGCCGATTTGCCGAGCGCGGCATCGCCTTTGCGTTGCCGGCCCAGACGGTGCTGGTGCAGTCAGTTCAACTGGCGGCGACCGACCACGGCTTGGAATAACGCAGCAGGTCGGAATAGTCGTTGGCCGGCAGCGGGGCGCTGAAGTAATAGCCCTGGCACTCGTCGCAGGCATGGTCGCGCATGAAACTCAGCTGTTCGAAGGTCTCGACGCCTTCGACATTGACCCGCGCGCCGATGCCATGGCCGAGACTGATGATCGCCCGCACGATGGCGGCGTTTTCCGGGTGTCCGGAAAGATCGGTGATGAAGCTCTTGTCGATCTTCAGTTTGTCGACCGGGAAGTGCTTCAAATAATTGAGCGATGAATAACCGGTGCCGAAATCGTCGATGGCGATGGTGACCCCGAGTCGGCGCAGTTCCTTCAGCACCTGGATCGAGTATTCGAAATTGGTCATCGCGATGGTTTCAGTGATCTCGAGTTGCAGCTGGTGCGGTTCGATGCCGGTGTCGGCGATCACCTCCTTGATCGTGTCGAGCAGTTCGGTATGGCGAAACTGCGCCGGCGACAGATTGACCGAGACCTTGCGCGCGCCGAGGCCTTCCTTTTCCCACAATCGCATCTGCGAGCAGGCGCGGCGCAATACCCAGCGCCCCAGACGGAAGATCAGTTCGTTGCGCTCGGCGATCGGGATGAACGACGCCGGCGGGATCATGCCGCGCGTCGGGTGTGACCAACGCACCAACGCCTCGGCGCCGACGATTTCGCCGGAGGCGAGGTCGACCAGCGGCTGATAGAACAAATTCAGTTGCTCGTCCGCCAGCGCCATTCGCAGGTCGCGGGCGATCGATTTGCGGCGCCGGACCTCCTCGTCCATCTCGGCGACGTAGAAGTGATAGCGCGACCGCCCGTCCGACTTCGACCGGTAGAGGGCGAGGTCGGCGTTCTTCAGCAATTGTTCGGGGTCCATCCCGTCTTCGGGGAACAGCGTGATGCCGAGGCTGGCGGTGCAGACGACCTCGTTGTCATCGAGGAGTTGCGGTTCGGCGATGCTGGAGAGGATCGATTCGGCGACGGTCGAGGCGTCGTCGGCCGAGGAAATATTGGTCAACAGGACGGCGAATTCGTCGCCGCCGAAGCGCGACACGGTGTCGGTCTGGCGGACGCAGGTCTTCAGCCGCTTGGAGACGTTGCGCAGCAGCAGGTCGCCGACATGGTGGCCAAGCGTGTCGTTGATGTCCTTGAACTTATCGAGATCGAGCAGCATCAGCGCGACCAGATTGCCGCTGCGGCGCGACTGTTCCAGCGCATCGCGAAGCCGCTCCTGGAACAAGACGCGGTTCGGCAACTCCGTCAGCCCGTCATGTTGGGCGATGTGCTGGATGCGCGCCGCCGCGGTCTTGCGCTCGGTGATGTCGCGGCCGATTTCGACGAGGCCGCTGCGGCTGCCGTCGGCGTTGAACAGCGGCGTCTTCAGGACGTCGAACACCCGTGTTTCGCCGTTCGCCAGAGCGACTTCCGCCTCGAAGCAACACGCTTTTCCCTCACTCCACGCCGTCTCGTCGGTGTGGCGGCCGTTCCACAGGAAGGATTTCAGCGTGGTGCAATGGCTGGCGATTTCAGGCGTGGTCAGGCCGATGGGGTTGACCCCGTCGAGATCGAGCAACTCGCAATAAACTTGATTGGCCACCAGCCAGCGGCCCTTGCCGTCCTTGAGGCAGACGATATCGGGCAGCGTGTTGATCAGCGTCGTCAGCCAGCCCTGCTGCTGGTGGCTTTCCGCCTCGGCCCGTTTGCGCGAGGTGATGTCATGGGCGACGGCGACATAGACCATTTCGCCCTCTTGCCCCATCTCGGCGATCGACAGCTCAAGCGGAAAGGTCGTGCCATCGGCGCGCCGGCCGATCGTTTCGTGCCGTCCACCGGCCCGGCGCGCCGCGGACAGTTCCGGCACCAGCAGGCTGATCGGGCGGCCGGCGATGTCGCAGGGCCCATAGCCGAAAATGCGCAGCGTTGCCGCATTGAACGTCCCGACAAGTCCGTCGGCGTTGAAGGAGAGGATGCCTTCGGCGGTATTGTCGAGAATGGCCTGGATGTGCAGCCCGCGCGACCGGTGTTCGTCGGCCAAAGTGCGCATGGCGCGGGCCTGCCGGCGCAGCACCTGTTCCCGCCGGTCGGCATTGGTGATGTCGGTGACCTGCAGCAGGCATTGGCGCTGCGACCCGCACTCGATCGGCTTGACGACAATGTATTGTTTGATCGGCGATCGTTTGCCGTGTTCGACGTGCGAGCTGTGCAACGGCAGCAGGTTCTTGTTGAGGGTTGCCGACAGCACCGCCGACATGCGCCGCTCCAGGGCATCATCAATGGCGTGGCTGAGGCGCGACGTCAGGGCCACGCCGAAGAGGTCATCGATGGTCCTCCCCAACGCCGCTTCGGCTTCGATGCCGGCGGCATCGGCCATCCAGGCGTTCCAGATCAGCAAACGACGCGCCGAATCGAGCAGGATCAACCCCGATTCGCTACTGTCGAGGATAGGTTTCAGCAGTGTTTCAACAGCCTCGGGTGACATGACACTATGATCCGTCAGCGCCGGTGACATCTATGCGCCGACAACCTTGTAAACGTAACTATCGATGGCTTCGCGGAAGGCGGTCGCCGAATCGATATCCATGACGCAGGCCAGATAGCCGCTTAATTTGTGTTCAGCCATCTTGAACGAAACATGGATGAACATGATCAGGTCCTCCCGCTCCATCCCGGATGGCCGTCCGCTCGCCGACAGCAACATGTTGATTCCACCCTGCATGAAGACCGGCAAGGTGCTTTCGATCGGTCGTCCCAGCATATTGGCCAGGCTGCCCAGGCAGGCATTCAGCAAAATATTGCCGACCTCGACCAGGGCCTCCTGCTCAAGCTCGGTCATCTCTTCCGCCGAGGCGACGTCGCCGATGATCTGGCGGACCAGATCCAGGCTGCGATTCTCCGGGAAGATCAGCAGGATGTTGCCGGTGATGAGCCCGGAGAACCCCTGTTTGATGGCGACCGTCGGCGCTTCCCCGGCGTCCCGCGCCAGCCGCGACACCACATCGGCGCGGTCGATAAAGCAAAGTTCGGGGACAGAGAGCTCGATCTCCTCGCCCTCGACCATCTGGTTGAGGGCCGCAGCCGCCCGCCCGACGGCGATGTTGATCACCTCGGCGACGGAATCATACTGGAGGTCGGTCAGGGCGAGCAGCGCACTTCTCCCGCCGCCAAGAAGGCGGTTATGCGATCTTCGTTGATGGGCTTGCTGATGAAGCCGATGCCGCTGGCGCGGGCCCGCTCCTGGACGGTGTCTTGGATATTGGCGGTCAGCAGGCTGATTCGCGATTCGGGGTGGTTGCCGCGCAGCAATTCCGCCGCGCGAAACCCATCCATGCCGTACATATTGAGGTCGATCAGCATGACGTCGATATGCTTCCCCTCAGCGATTTCAAGCGCCTCCTCGCCGGAGGCGGCTTCCACGATCAACCAATCGGGGAATCGCCGAGCGATAACGGCGCGGGTCAGCATGCGCGACACCCGGCTGTCATCAATCAGAAGTACGGTCGTCAAAGCGATATATTCCCACCCATTGGACTGCTTTTTTGAACCAGTATAGGACGCAGTTCCTTCATAAAAATTTATCGTAGATTTAACACTTTGATGCAAGCCAAAAACCGATATCGCAGTGCAGTAACTCATTTCGCCTTTGCCGTAATAGTTAACGCGTTTCATCTTTCCTGGGCGGCAATCAACAGACAAAAATTTGTCTACCCCCGCATGCATTGATAGCATGGCCGCACCCCTCAGTATACATGAAACCTTTACATTGTATTTACAGCGGCTCGTCCACCAAACGCAACAAATTCCACAGCGCTCGGTCTTCCAGCCCCAGGGCGGCAAGGTGTTCGACGGTGTTGGCGAGATAGTCGCGGCTTGATCCGGATAGGCCGAACCCCTGACGAATCAACCGGGCGGCGTCAATGGCCCGCAACTTGCCGGCGTACTGGCGGTGATCGCGCCGCGCGACGAAATAGAGGGCGCGCACGGTGCGCTGGTCGGTCAGGTGGATGGCGGATCGGGTCGGCCGATAGACATTGTTGACCATTTCACGGTCGTGCAGCACCTGCTCGACCGCCGCCGCGACCGGCGCGGCGACGCGATAGGCCAGCCCGCGGCACGAGCCACCGCGGTCGAGACCCAGCACCAGCCCGGGATTGCCAGGTCGCCCGCGATACACCTCGGAGAGGATGCACATCGCCCGATGCCAGCCGTAAAGGCGTGCCGCCACCGCCTCGGCCGCGGCGAATCCCGGGTCCCACATCAGCGACCCGTAGGCGAAGACCCAGAGGTCCTCCATTACGACGGCGCGGCCAAATCGAAGGCCGCCGCCATCAGGGCGCGCGTATAAGCTTGCCTAGGGTTGTCGAACAGAGAGGCGGCGGGACCGGCTTCAACCACTTTTCCATCCTTCATCACGATGATCTGATGGGCGAGCGCCCGCACGACGCGTAAATCGTGGCTGATGAACAAATAGGCAAGGCCGAGCCGGATCTGTAGGTCGCGCAGCAGATCGACGATCTGCGCCTGCACCGAGACGTCGAGCGCCGAGGTTGGTTCGTCGAGGACGATCAGGCGCGGCCTCAACACCACGGCGCGGGCGATTGAAATGCGCTGGCGCTGTCCCCCCGAGAATTCGTGAGGATAGCGGTCCGCCATCTGCGGATCGAGACCCACGTCCTCCAGCGCCTGGACGATCAACCGCCGCCGTTCGTCCCGGGTGGCGCCGAGGCGATGCACGTCCAGGCCCTCGCCGACGATCTGGCTGACCGACAGACGCGGGCTCAGCGAGCCGAAGGGATCCTGAAAGACCATCTGCATCTGGCGGCGGAGCGGCCGGATCGCCCCTTGCTTGAGCGCGTGCAGCGCATTGCCGAGAAACACCACCCGACCCTCGCTGTGAACCAGCCGCAGCAGGGCCAGCCCGAGCGTCGTCTTGCCCGATCCCGACTCGCCGACGACGCCCAGCGTCTCGCCCTGGCGGACGACGAGGTCGACCCCGTCCACCGCCTTGATGTGGCCGACGGTGCGCGGGATCAATCCCTGGCGCAGCGGAAACCACACCTTCACCGACTCGCCGGCGATGACCGTCGGGGCGTCGGCGGCGACCGGCACCGGGTTGCCCTTCGGCTGGGCGGCCAACAGGCGCCGGGTGTACGGATGGCGGGGGGCGGCGAACAGCTCGGCGACGTCGCCCGCCTCGACGATCTCGCCGTTCTGCATCACCGCCACGGTCTGCGCCATGTGGCGGACGATGCCGAGATCGTGGGTGATCAGCAGCAACGCCATGCCGAACCGCTTCTGCAGATCCTTGAGCAACGACAGAATTTGCGCCTGGATGGTGACGTCGAGAGCGGTGGTCGGTTCGTCGGCGATGAGCAGATCGGGCTCGTTGGCCAGGGCCATGGCGATCATCACCCGCTGGCGTTGACCGCCGGACAATTCATGCGGCAGAGCGTTGAGGCGGCGTTCGGCGTCGGCGAGACCGACCAGGCCCAACAGCTCGATGACGCGCGCCCGCGCCGCCTTGCCGCTCATGCCGCGATGCACTTCCAGCACTTCGCCGACCTGGCGGCCGATGGCGTGCAGAGGGTTCAGGCTGGTCATCGGTTCCTGGAAGATCATGCCGATGCGGTCGCCGCGGATCGACCGCAGCAGGCGTTCGCTGCCGCCGACCAGCTCGCGATCGTCCAACGTGATGCTGCCTGTCGGATGGTGCGCCCGCGGGTAGGGCAAGAGCTGCAGGATGGACAGCGCGGTCACCGATTTCCCCGACCCGGACTCGCCGACCAGGGCCAGTGTGCTGCCGCGTTCGAGGTCGAAGGAAATGCCCCGTACCGCCTCAACGGCGCGTGCGCCCTGGCCGAAGGAGACACGGAGATCGCGAACCGAAAGCAGCGTCGTCATCGCAGAGCCTTTCGCGCGTCGAAGGCATCGCGGACCGCCTCGCCGATGAACATCAGCAGCGTCAGTGTCGTCGCCAGGGTGAAAAAGCCGGTCAGCGCCAGCCACGGCGCCTGCAAATTCTCTTTGCCCTGGTGCAGCATTTCGCCCAGCGACGCCGACCCCGGTGGCAGGCCGAGTCCAAGAAAATCGAGCGAGGTCAGCGAAACGATCGAGCTGTTCAGGATGAACGGCAAAAAGGTCAAGGTCGCCACCATGGCGTTGGGCAGGACGTGACGGACGATGATGCGCCCGTCGTTCATCCCCAGGGCGCGGGCGGCGCGCACATAATCGAAATTTCGCGCGCGCAGGAATTCGGCGCGGACCAAGGCGACCAGGCTGGTCCACGAGAACAGCACCAGGATGGCGAGCAGCGTCCAGAATCCGGGGGTGAGGATGGAGGCGACGATGATCAGGATGAACAGCTGGGGCAACCCGGCCCACACCTCGATGACGCGCTGAAACCCAAGGTCGATCTTGCCGCCGAAATAGCCCTGGAGGGCGCCGGCGGTGACGCCGATGGCCGAGCTGACCGCGGTCAGCGCCAGGCCGAAGAGGATCGAGGTGCGCAGGCCATAGATCAGGCGCGCCGCGACGTCGCGGCCCTGGTCATCGGTGCCCAGCCAGTTGTCCGCCGAGGGCGGCGCCGGCGCGGGTACCGGCAGGGCGAAATTGATCGTCCGGTAATCATAGCGGATCGGCGGCCACACCGCCCAGCCGTGGGTGGCGATGGTGTTGGCGATATAGGGGTCGCGATAGTCGGCGTTGGTGACGAAATCGCCGCCGAACGCGGTTTCCGGATAGTCGCGCAGCACCGGGACGTAAAGGTGGCCGTCGAAGGAGACCAGCAGCGGCCGGTCGTTGGCCCAGAATTCGGCGACCAGGCACAACACGGCAATCGCCAGGAAGATGACCAGCGACCAGCTGCCGCGGCGGTTGGCGCGAAAGGCGTCGAGGCGGCGCCGGGTGATCGGGCTCATCCGCGCCTCGCGAAATCGATGCGCGGATCGATCAGGTGATAGGTGATGTCGCTGATCAAATTCAGCACCAGCCCGATCAGGCCGAAGGCGAACAGGGTGCCGAACATCACCGGATAGTCGCGATTGACCACCGCCTCGAAGCCGAGCAGGCCGATGCCGTCCAGCGAGAAGATGGTCTCGATCAGCAAGGCGCCGGTGAACAGGATTTCGACCAGGGCGGTGGGAAAGCTGGCGATGACCAGCAGCATCGCGTTGCGAAAGACATGGCGATAAAGCACCCGGTTCTCGGTCAATCCCTTGGCGCGGGCGGTGATGACATATTGCTTGGTGATCTCTTCGAGAAAGCAGTTCTTGGTCAGCATGGTCAGGCTGGCGAAGCCGCCAATGACCAGGGCGCCGACCGGCAGCGCCAAATGCCAGAAATAATCGGCGATCTTATGGCCCAGCGAGAAGCCATGCCAGCCGATGCTGGTCAAGCCGCGCAACGGAAAGATCGACAAATAGCTGCCGCCGGCGAAGACGACGACGAGCAGGATGGCGAACAGAAAACTGGGTACGGCATAGCCGAAGAACACCATCCAACTGGTCGCCAGATCGAAGGTCGAGCCATCCTTGACCGCCTTGGCGATGCCCAGGGGGATGGAAACGAAATAGATGATCAAGGTGCTCCAAAGACCGAGCGAAATGGACACCGGCAGCTTTTCCAGCACAAGGTCGACGACGGCGACATCGCGAAAGTAGCTCTTGCCGAAGTCAAACCTGACATAGGCGCCGATCATCCTGACGAAGCGCTCGAGCGGCGGTTTGTCGAAGCCGAACTGGTGGCGGATTTCGGCGACATAGGCCGGGTCGAGTCCCTGGGCGCCGCGGTAGAAGCCGCGCGACGTTTCACCCTGGCCGCTGCCGGAAACGCGCGTGGCGGCGGCAACCGCCTGGCCCTGCGCCTTGGCCAGCATCTGCTCGACCGGTCCGCCCGGGGCGAGCTGGGCGAACAGAAAATTCACCGCCATGATCCCGAACAGGGTCAGCGGAATCAGCATCAGCCGTCGGGCGATGTAGGTCAGCAACCGATCACCGCTTCTTTGCCGGGTCGATCCACCAGGCGAACAGCTGGACGCCCTGGTCGGGGATGACCGACGGCATGCCGAATTTGTCCCAATAGGCGACGCGGTCGTCGGCTTTGTACCATTGCGGGATGACGTAATCCCCCCACAGCAGGACCCGGTCGAGAGCGTGGGTGCGGGTCACCAGCGTCGCCCGGTCGGGGCTGTCCACCAGCTTTTCGATGAGCGCGTCGACGACCGGACTTTTCACACCGTTCAGATTGGCGCTGCCCGGCCGGTCGGCGCTGGCCGACCCCCGCAGATCGCGTTGTTCGTTGCCGGGCGATTCGGTGCCCGGCCAATGGACGACGGTCATGTCGAAGTCGAAGCCGTCGGTGCGGTTCTTGTAGTTGGCGCTGTCGACGAAACGGATCGTCGCCTCGATCCCCAATCGTTTCAGATTCTCGACGAATGGCAGGCAGATCCGCTCCCACGCCGGATCGTCGAGCAGAATTTCGAACGCGAACGGATGTCCGTCCTTGCTCAGTTTGCCGTCCCTGACCTCCCAACCCGCCTGCCGCAGCAACTCGGCGGCGGCGCGCAGATTGTCCCTGGGATTACCGTTGCCGTCGGTGACCGGCAGCGTATAGGGCTGGGTGAACAACGCCGCCGGCAATTGGTCGCGATAGGGGTCCAGCAGCGCCTTCTCCTCGCCGGTCGGCACGCCGGATGAGGCCAGCTCGGAATTGGCGAAATAACTGTTGGTTCGGGTGTACTGGCCATAGAACAGGTTCTTGTTCGACCATTCGAAGTCGAAGGCGTCGATCAAGGCGCGCCGCACCCGCGGGTCGGCGAACAGCGGACGGCGGAGATTGTAGATGAACCCCTGCATGCTTTCGGCGCGATGGTTGGGGAAGGCCCGCTTGATCACCAGACCCTGGGCGATGGCCGGAAAATCATAGGCCGTTGCCCATTTTTTCGACTCGTTCTCCGACCGCAAATCGTATTCGCCGGCCTTGAACGCCTCGAAGGCGGCGGTCGGGTCGCGATAGTAATCGGTGCGGATGCGGTCGAAATTGTAGAGCCCCTTGTTGACCGGCAAATCCTTGCCCCAATAGTCGGCGACGCGGTTCAACACGATGTAGCGCCCCTGCTCGAAGGTGGCGACCTTGTAGGGCCCGCTACCAAGCGGTGGCTCAAGCGTGGTTTTGTCGAAATCGCGGCCGTGCCAGTACGTTTTTGACAGGACCGGAAGCGACCCCATGATGACCGGCAGTTCGCGGTTGCCACTGCCGGCAAAGACAAACCGCACCTTGCGGTCGGCCAGCTTTTCCGCCCGAATGACGTTCTGGAAGTACGCACGAAACCCGGGCGACCCTTTTTCGCGCAGGATGTCGAAGGAAAACACGACATCGTCGGCGGTGATCGGACTGCCGTCGTGGAAGCGGGCTTGCGGGCGAAGATTGAACACTTCCCACGACCGATCGGACGCCACTTCGACGCTCTCGGCGACAAGGCCATAAGCGCTGCCCGGTTCGTCGGCCGATCCGACCATCAACGTGTCGAACGTCAACCCGATGAGATCGATGAAGCTGATCGAGGCGCCGTTGGCGAGCGGCGGCAAGCCTTTGACAATGAACGGGTTGAAGCTGTCGAACGTGCCCATCTGCCCGGAATTGGCCAGATGGAGCTCGCCGCCCTTGGGGGCTGCCGGGTTGACATAGTCGAAATGGTCGAATCCGGCGGCGTATTTCGGCTGCCCATAGATGGCGACACCGATGGACGGTTGCTCGGCGAGCGCTGGACCGGCGAGAGCAAGGCTGAAGGCCAAGACCAGGAAAAAGCGCATTCTACTTTCCAGCAATCAACTGACGGACATCGCGCGACAGGGCGGCGCGCGAGGCCGGTCGCGTATACATCATGTGGCCGCCGGGATAGACCCGCAAGGTGATCCGCTGGCGCCCTATCGGCATGTGTTCGGCGATCCACCGGCTGGTCGAAAACGGCGTGATGAGGTCGAAATAGCCGTGCGCGATGAACACCTTCAGCGATGGGTTGAGGGCGAGCAGGCGGCGCAAATCGTCGGTCACCCCGATGGCCAGGCCGCTTTCGCCGCGCCAATCCCATTTTTCGCCGACATCGCCGGCAAGCAGTTCATAGGGCAGGTCGGTCTTGAAATGGAGTTTGTCGGTCGCGTAGCCGACGAAGGCATTGCCGTAGGCGCGGCCATACCCGTCGAGCAGCGGGTCGACTCCGCCGCGATCGCCATTGGGGAAGGGGTCGGGGACGCCAATGCTGCCCTCGTAGATGCTGGTATAGAGCCCGTCATGAAGGCGGATGTCGTGGGCGAACGGGTTGATCCAGCCGCCGGTGCGCGCCACGATGTCGGGGGCGACGCCGATCAGGCCGCCGATCTTGGCGTAGAAGGTCTTCGCCGCGTCGCCGTCGAGGGGCGGGCCGGCCAAGGTGGTCAGGTAATCGCCCAGCGCCCAGTGCCACGCCTCTTCGACCGCCGCCGGCGTGAACCGATGATGGCGCTCGAGTTCCGCCGCCGCCAGGCTGGGCAAATGGGTGGCGTCGGCCAGCGGGTTGATGTCGGTATTGCCGAACGACCAATCGAGTAACGGCGAGACCAGAATCAGGCCGTCGACCAGGGTGTTCTCCTCCGCCTGCAAAGCGCCCGCCAAGGCCACCGCGCGGAATCCGCCATAGCTTTCCCCGGCCAGATATTTCGGCGAGGCGTTGCGGCCGTTGCGGGCGATCCACAAGGCCACGATGCGGGCGAAAGTGGCGGCATCCTGGCGAACGCCCCAGAATTGTCGCGGCGCGTCCTCGGCCTTGACCGGGCGGCTCCAGCCGGTGCCCATGGCGTCGATGAACACCAGATCGGTGACCGCCAGCCAGCTGTCCGGGTTGTCCTTGAGCTTGGCGCCCGCCCCGTCGATTTCGTTGGCCGGAAATTCGAGCGCCTGCGGCCCGGCCACGCCGAGATGCAGAAACGCCGATCCGGCGCCCGGACCGCCGTTGAAACAGAAGGTGATCGGCCGCGAGCCCGCCGGGGCGCCTTTTTCGGTGTAGGCGACGTAGAACGCCAGGCCGGTGCGCACGCCGTTGCCGTCCCGCAACGGCAATGTTCCCGCCGTCGCCGTGTAGGCGACGGTGCGGCCGGCGAACACGCCTTTGTGCTCGGTTACCGAATCGGCCGGCAACAAGGCCAGGAGTTTCGAATCGGCGTCCTTGTCCGGGGCCTTGGCGGACGGCTCGTCGGCCATCGCCGGCAGGGACAGCAACAGGGCGAGGAGGGGCAGGACATAGCGCAGCATCGGCATCACCCTTCGACACTCCCCCTCGGCCGATCAGGCCAGCACCGTCAACGCCTCGCCATGCGTCCGTTTGTCACCGGCGGCGACGATCCGCCCGTCGGAGTCGAGATCCGGCCGCCGGCCGCGCCAGTCGGTGACGATGCCGCCGGCGCCCTCGATGATGGCGACCAGCGGCAGATAATCATAGGGCTGCAAACTCGCTTCAACCACCAGATCGACATGGCCGCTGGCGAGCAGCCCATAGGCGTAGCAATCGGCGCCATAGCGGACCATCCGGGTCTTCGGCCGCAGCCGGTTCCAGGCGGTTTCGTCGGCGCCGGCGAACATTTCGGGCGCGGTGGCATAGGCGTAGGCTTTCGACAGGTCCGGACAGTCTCTGGCCCGCGCCGGCTGGCCGTTCAGCGTGGTCGGTTGACCCGCCGCGCCCCGCCAGCGCTCCCTCAAGATAGGTTGGTCGAGAATGCCCAACACCGGTCGTCCCTGGTGCAACAGCGCGATGAGCACGCCGAACGACGGCTTGCCGGTGATGAACGCCTTGGTGCCATCGACCGGATCGAGCACCCACACCCATTCGGCCCCGGCGTTCTCGGTGCCGTATTCTTCACCCAGAATGCCGTGGCCGGGCGCCCGCCGGCCGATCATCTCGCGCATCCGCGCCTCGGACTCGCGATCGGCGATGGTTACCGGCGACTGGTCGGCCTTGGTCTCGACGCTCAGCGGCGCGCGAAAATAGCGCCGCAGCACGTCGCCCGCCAAATCGGCGAGTTCGTCGGCGAGGGTCAGAAACGGAGCGAGATCGGACACCTAATTGCTCTTGCCGCCCGCGCTCAAGGATCGCAGGAAAGCGATGACATTGGCGCGGTCGTCGCCGTCGGGCAGGCCGGCAAAGGTCATCTTGGTGCCGTTGA
>Ga0181520_10009809_pt1 | contig 13088 bp, 14 predicted proteins | sample PEATcosm2014_Bin_29_FD_132451 | JGI IMG/M metagenome (GOLD analysis project Ga0181520, IMG submission 132451) | Peatland microbial communities from MTU Mesocosm Facility, Houghton, MI, USA - PEATcosm2014_Bin02_30_metaG | ecosystem: Environmental > Terrestrial > Soil > Wetlands > Peat | place...
GCCTCCTCGGAGGGCGCCCCGGCGATCTGCGCATCGGCTCCCGCCGGATTGGTCAGCGGGCCGAGCAGGTTGAACGCCGTGCGAATCTTCAGCTCGCGGCGCACCGGCTGGGCGTGCCGCATGGCACTGTGCACGGCCGGCGCGAACAGGAATCCGATGCCGATCTCGCGTATGGCGCGCGCCGATTCCGAGGGCGCGATGGCGATCTCGATCCCCAGCGCCTCCAGCAGGTCCGCGCTGCCACACTGGCTGGTGATGGAGCGGTTGCCATGTTTGGCCACGCGCACGCCGGCGCCCGCCACCACGAAGGCCGCGACGGTCGAAATGTTGAAGGTGCCCGCGAAATCGCCGCCCGTGCCGCAGGTATCGAGCAAGGGACCCTCGACGCCCACCACCACCGGCGCGGCCTTCTCGCGGATGGCGCGCGCGAATCCCACGAGTTCCTCGACGGTTTCGCCCTTCATTCGCAGGGCCGTCAGAAAGGCCGCCATAAGCGCCTCGCTGGATTCTCCGGCCAGGATCACCCCCATGGCGTCGCGGGCCTCCTCCGCGGATAACCCACGGCGCGCGACCAACTTCTCGAAAAACGGCAGCAGGGTCATGTTATAGTGTTGAAAGGTTTGGCTTTCCGCCATCCTAGCACAGCCCGAAACTCCATGAAAATTCACGAATACCAGGCCAAGGCAATTCTGGGCCAATACAAAGTTCCGGTGCCCCGCGGGGAAGTGGCTTATACGGCCGAAGAGGCCGAAACAGCCGCCAAGAAAATCGGCGGCAGCGTGGTGGTTAAAGCTCAGATCCACGCCGGCGGGCGCGGCAAGGGAGGCGGAGTCAAGATTGCCTCCGATGCCTCCGCGGCCGCCGAAATCGCGCGCGGCATGATCGGCATGAAACTGGTCACCCACCAGACCGGGCCTGAGGGGCGCATCGTGCAGCGGCTTCTGGTGGAAGAGACGCTCCCCATCGAGCGCGAGCTGTACCTTGGGATCGTGCTCGACCGCGTACAGGGCAAGCCCGTCTTCATGGCCTCCGCTGCCGGCGGTATGGAAATCGAAGAGGTGGCGGCCAAGACGCCCGAGCTGATTTTGAAGGAGACGCTCGAACCCACCGGCCTGGAAGCTTACCAGGCGCGCAAGCTGGCCTTCGGCATCGGCATTCCCGCGGCCAGCATCCACGGCGCCGTGGCCGCCATGAGAGCGCTCGCCACGGCCTACCTGTCCATGGACGCCTCGCTCGCCGAGATCAACCCGTTCATCCTCACGCGCGACGGCCAAGTCTACGCCCTGGACGCCAAGATCAACTTCGACGACAACGCCCTCTACCGCCACAAGGAACTGCTGGACCTGCGCGATCTCAACGAAGAGGATCCGCTCGAAGTGGAGGCCTCGCGCTTCGGCCTCAACTACATCAAGCTGGATGGCACGGTGGGCTGCATGGTCAAGGGCGCCGGCCTGGCCATGGCTACCATGGACATTATCAAGTATGCTGGCGGCAGCCCCGCCAACTTCCTGGATGTAGGCGGCGGAGCCAGCGCCGAGCAGGTCAAGAACGCTTTCCGCATCCTGCTCAGCGATAAGAACGTCAAGGCCGTGCTGATCAACATTTTCGGTGGCATCCTGCGCTGCGACACGCTGGCCACCGGAGTGGTGGCGGCAGCTCGCGACCTCAACATCGGTGTGCCCATCGTGGTGCGCATGGAAGGCACCAATGTGGACCGCGGGCGCCAGATCCTGCTGGAATCCGGCCTGAACTTCACGGTTGGGCTGGATATGCGCGACGCGGCGGAAAAAGTGGTGGCACTGGCGGCATAAGCATGAGCATATTGGTCGATCGCAACACACGTGTTCTGGTTCAGGGCTTCACCGGTAAAGAGGGCACTTTTCACGCCCAGCAGGCCATAGCCTACGGCACCCAGGTAGTGGGCGGTGTAGTTCCGGGCAAGGGCGGGATCACGCACCTCGATCTCCCGGTTTTCGATACCGTGGCCGAAGCGGCTGCCAAGACCGGCGCCAACGTTTCGCTGATTTTCGTTCCGCCGCCCTTCGCCGCGGATGCCATCATGGAGTCCGCCGATGCCGGCATTCCGCTGGTGGTCTGCATCACCGAGGGTATTCCGGCTCTCGACATGGTGAAGACTTGGCAATTTCTGAAAGGCCGGTCCACGCGCCTGATCGGTCCCAATTGCCCGGGCATCATTTCGCCCGGCCGCTCGAAGGTCGGGATCATGCCCGGCTCGATCCATCTGGAAGGCCACGTAGGCGTAGTTTCCCGCTCCGGCACCCTCACTTATGAGGCCGTGGGCCAGTTGACCAAGCTGGGGATCGGGCAATCGACCTGCCTCGGGATAGGCGGCGATCCGATTATCGGCACCAACTTCGTGGATGCCCTGGAACTGTTCAACGCCGACCCCGAGACGCACGCCATCGTGATGATCGGCGAGATCGGCGGCAATGCCGAAGAGACCGCTTCGGCTTATGTGAAGGCCAACGTCAAGAAGCCGGTGGTGGGCTTCGTGGCCGGCCAGACCGCGCCTCCGGGACGCCGCATGGGTCACGCCGGAGCCATCATCGCGGGCGGGTCCGGCAAGGCTTCCGATAAAATCGCCGCCATGTGCGCGGCGGGTATCACGGTGTGCTCCTCGCCGGCGGATATCGGAGAGAAGATCAAGAGCCTGTTATGAGCCTGGAACGTACGTTTTCGATTATCAAGCCGGACGCCGTGGCGGCCGGGCATGCCGGCGAGATCCTCGCGGCCCTGGAGCAAGCCGAGTTCAAGATCCTGGCGCTGCGCATGACGCGCCTCACCGAGAGGCAGGCCCAGGGTTTTTACGCCGTGCATCGCGAGAAGCCCTTCTTTGGTGGACTGGTGAAGTTCATGACCGAAGGACCGATCGTGGTCATGGCTCTGGAGCGGGAAGACGCCATCCGGAAACTGCGCGAAGTGATGGGGGCAACCAATCCGGCCAACGCCGCCGAAGGCACCATCCGCAAGCGTTTCGCAACGAACATCGAGCGGAACTGCGTGCACGGCTCGGATGCCCCCGAAACTGCCGCGACGGAGCTGGCTTTCTTCTTCGGAGCGGCGGAACTGCTGTAGGCTGGGAGCATTCGCATACCGCGGAGACGCGGTCCTGTTTGTATGGTCCTGTTCGCGCCCCCTTTACCTCCTGCTAAAATGTAAAGTGATGGCGGAGGCAACCCTATCCCGGAAGAACCAGATTGTGGTTCCGCGCGAAGCTCGGGAAGCTCTGGACTTGAAAGCCGGCGATAAGCTCCTGGTAGTGGTCAGAGGGGAAAATATCATCCTCCTGCAAAAGCCGGACTCCCATCGAAATGCTATCCGGGGACTGGCCCAACGGCGCTATCCGGGCAGGTATCTCCGGAAGGAACGCCAAAGTTGGGATTGACCCGCCTGGGGTCTTTTCTCGAACGCCACCGGCGCATCGCCATCGACACGAGCATTTTCATCTACCAGTTGGAGGCCAATCCCCGTTATGTCGCCTTGTGCGACGGCGTCTTCCGGTGGCTCGAAGGGAGCGGGTGCTCGGCGGTGACCTCCACTATCACGATGACCGAGTTGCTGGTTCAACCTTATCGGGATGAGGACGAGGGGCGCGTCAACATGTTCTTTGGCCTGCTGGCGACCTATCCGCACCTGGAATGGATCGCTCCGGATCTGGCGGTCGCCGATGTCGCAGCGCGGTTGCGTGCCCGGCACCGCCTGCGGACCCCGGACGCGCTTCAGGCGGCCACCGCGATTTGCTCGCGAGCTACCGCTCTCATCACCAACGACTCCGCTTTCGGGCGCGTCGATGCATTTGAGACGCTGATTCTGGACCGCCTTCTCTGACACCTTCTCCGATCCGCACCCCCTCCGCCGCCCTTCTCACGCTAAACTAAGAACGTCAAGATCGACTTCCCGGGAGGGCAAGCCGCTGGGGACAGAGGGAAATGGCGCCTCGCCGTGGATACTCTGGAGATAAATAGTGGGATTGACTGTCGGAGTAGTTTCCGAGTCGGCGCCCGGGGAGCGCCGGGTCGCCATGGTGCCTGGGGCGCTGTCGGTTCTCAATAAGACAGGCGCTCAATTTTTGATGGAAACCGGCGCCGGAGCGCGCGCGGGATTCCCCGATTCCGAATACATCGAAAAGGGCGTACGCATCGCCGCCAGCCGCGAGGAAGTGTTTGCGGCGGCCGACGTCATCGTCCAGGTGCGCGGCCCGGGCGCCAACCCCGAGGCGGCGGCCGGGGATCTGGCCCTGTACCGCCGCGGCCAGACCGCCATCGGCTTCGGCGAGCCGCTCACCGCCGCGGATGCCGCGCGCCAATTGGCCGAGCGGGGCGTGAACTTCCTCGCCATGGAGCTGATGCCGCGCATCACCCGCGCGCAGAGCATGGACGCGCTCTCTTCGATGGCCACCGTGGCGGGCTATAAGGCCGTGCTCATCGCCGCCGATAACCTGCCGCGTATGTTCCCCATGCTGATGACCGCCGCCGGGACGCTCAAGCCCGCGCGCGTCCTGGTGATCGGCGCGGGGGTCGCCGGCTTGCAGGCTATCGCCACCGCGCGCCGGCTGGGAGCGGTGGTCAGCGGGTACGATATCCGGGCGGCCGTCAAGGAGCAGATCGAGAGCCTGGGCGCGCGTTTCGTGGTGCTGGAGATCGAAGGCGGCGCCGCCGAAGATAAGGGCGGCTATGCCAAGGCCATGGGCGAGGATTTCTACCGGCGCCAGCGCGAAGCCCTCGGCGCGGTGCTGGCTGGGAACGACGTGGTGGTCACCACCGCCGCCGTTCCGGGCAAAAAGGCGCCCATCCTGATCACCCGCGAGATGGCCGCACGGATGGCTCCGGGCTCGGTCATCGTGGATATCGCCGCCGAGCGCGGAGGGAATTGCGAGCTGACCCGCCCCGGCGAGACCGTCGAGCAGGGCGGCGTGCGCATCTTCGGGCCGGTGAACCTGCCCTCCACGGTGCCTTATCACGCCAGCCAGATGTACGCCAAGAACGTGGCCACGTTCCTGAAATACCTCATCGACAAGGACGGCGCGCTGGTACTTAACCGCGAGGACGAGATCGTCCGCGAAACCCTGGTCACCTTTGCCGGGGAAGTGGTGCATCCGCGCGTCCGCGAGATCGTGGGCCTGCCCTCCGCGCAGGCCGTTTAGCGGCCGGCCAAAGAAACACCATGTGGACCGGCTTTACAGCTTTTTGGGGCAAGGTTGGCAAGCTAAAGCATGCCCCACCTTGAGCTTGCCTAGAAGACTGAGTAGGATTTTTTCGCTATGGTTACAAATCTTGAAACGGGATTGTTCGTGTTCATGCTGGCCACCTTCGTGGGTCTGGAGGTGATCCGGCGCGTATCGCCCCTGCTGCACACGCCCCTGATGTCGCTCACCAACGCCATCTCGGCCATCTCGGTGGTGGGGGCCATCATGATCACCGGCGCGGCCCATGCGACCCTGCTCAGCAAGGTGCTCGGGTTCATCGCCATCACCGCCGTGGTCACCAACATCGTGAGCGGCTTCCTGATCACCGACCGCATGGTCAAGATGTTCAAGAGGCGGGAGGAGAAAAAGTAAATGGCCTCCCTGGTGCAGTATATCTACATTGTCTCGGCCGCCCTCTTCATCCTCTCCCTGAAGTGGATGAACCGCCCGGCCAGCTCGCGGCGCGGGGTTTTCGCCGGCGAGATCGGCATGCTCCTGGCGGTGGCCGGCACCTTCCTGGCTTTCGACGTTCATAACTGGACCTGGATCGTGGCGGCGTTCTTTATCGGCATCGCCGTGGGCGTTCCCATCGCCTATATCATGCCGATGACCGCCGTGCCCCAGCGGACCGCCCTTTCCCACGCCTGCGGGGCCCTGGCCGCGGCCCTGGTAGGAACCGCCGAGTTTTACCAGCGCCAGCCGCACGCCGCGACCGAGCTGCATGGCTTCGTGATGGTGGCTCTGGTAGTGGAAACGCTGCTGGGCTTCCTTACCTTCACGGGCAGCCTCATGGCCATGGGCAAATTGCAGGAGGTGCTGCCGCAGCGCCCTATCACCTACCGCAATCAGAACGCCGTCAATTTCACTCTGTTCGTGATTGCCGCGGCCCTGGCGGTGCGGCTCGTGATGGTCCCCACCGATACCTGGCTATTCCCTATTTTTATCGGGCTGGCACTCCTGTTCGGCGTGCTGCTGATCATCCCCATCGGCGGCGCGGATATGCCTACCGTAATCGCCATCCTGAATTCCTATGCCGGTCTCTCGGCCTGCGCCATGGGTTTCGCGCTGGGTAATAACCTGCTGGTGGTGGCTGGGGCGCTCGATGGGTCGAGCGGTCTGATCCTTTCGATCATCATGTGCAAGGCCATGAACCGCTCCTTCGCCAACGTGCTGTTCGGCGCCTTCGGACAGATTCAGACTAAGGCCGGCCATGTGGAGCAGAAGCCCATACGCAGTGCCAGTCCCGAGGATGCCGCGGCCATCCTGGAGGCAGCCAGTAGCGTGATTATCGCGCCGGGTTACGGCCTGGCGGTGGCCCAGGCGCAGCACAAGATTCGCGAGTTGTACGACAATCTGATGCGCCGCGGCATAGACGTCAAGTTCGCCATCCATCCGGTGGCCGGGCGCATGCCGGGACATATGAACGTGCTGCTCGCCGAAGCCGACATTCCCTACGATAAGCTGATCGAGATGGACGAGATCAACTCCGAATTCCCGCAGTGCGACGTGGCCTTGGTGATCGGCGCCAACGACGTTACCAACCCCGCCGCCAGGCACGATAAATCCAGCCCTATCTATGGGATGCCGATTCTGGACGTGGACAAGGCGCACACCGTCATGGTCATCAAACGCTCCATGAATCCGGGCTTCGCGGGCATCGACAACGAGCTCTATTACATGGATAAGACGCTCATGCTATTCGGAGATGCCAAAGCTTTCGTGACCGAGATACTCAAGGCGCTGCCGCTGCGCGCCGCGGCATAAGCTTCCCCTAATTTCGGCGGGCCGCCCGCGGGATGCAATTTCCCGGGCTCTAACTGGGCTTTCTTGAGCTAATATAGATTGACCCTTGCGGGCATAACTCAACTATTCGAGGAAAACATGGCCACTAAGAAGAAGGCGGTGAAGAAAGCGGCTAAGAAAGCGGCCGCAAGTAAGACGGCCTCGAAGAAAGCCGTCAAGAAGGCGCCTGCCAAGAAAGCCCCGGCTAAGAAAGCTCCAGCCAAGAAAGCCCCGGCCAAGAAGAAAGCGGTCAGCAGGCCGGTCAAGAAGACGGCCGCCCCGCCCCCGGAGCCTCCGCCGGTTGCGGCACCCCCCGTGCCGGAGACGCCCGCCGTCCCCGAAGTCCTGTGAGAGTTTTAGGGCAGGCCGCCCGGGACCTGCCCCGCTCTAGCATCTGGGCTCGGGAACCTTCCGAGAGGCGCTCCTTTACTTGGAATCGGCGCCCGAGAGGAACGTCCCCGCGTTGGACGAATCCACCAGAACCGTTCCCGTATCGATGAAGACCGGCAGCGTGGGTTGGGCGCCGCTTGTGCGGGCGGTTTTATTGTGGTGCAGGTCGTCCAGCACCCGCAGCCCGTAATACGCCATGGTGTACGGTCTCTGGGCAATGGTGGCCTGGATCATGCCCTTCTGAATCCACTGCAGGGTGGACGGGCTGGCGTCCATGGCGACGATGGTTTTGCCCGTGACGTTGGAGCGTTGCAGTACGTCCGCCACTTCCGCGCAGGCCAGAGCCTCCACGCAGACGAACCCGTCGGGCAACTTTCCACCCTTCTGCACGATGGCCTGAGTGGCGTCGAATGCGGCCGAGGGGTCGCCTTTAATGTCGATCACACGCAAAATCTTGATTCCGCCATCCCGTGCCAGGGCCCGCTTGTATCCCTCCACGCGCTCCTCCAGGTTGGCCTGGCCGGGAATCGTATACATCACCACGTCGCCCTTGCCCTTGAGATTTTTCGCCAGAATATCGCCGCCGATCTGCCCGGCTTCGTAGTTGTTGGTGCCGATGAACGTCAGACGTTTGCTCTTGGGGGAATCCGCGTCGATCGTCACCACCGGGATGCCCTTGGCGACCGCCGAATCGATGGCGTCCCGCATCAGTTCCGGATCGGCCGCCGATACCAGGATGCCGGCCGGCGGCGGGTTGCGGGCCACTACTTTCAGGAACTCCTCTTTTTCCGCCTTGGGATCGTAGCCCTCGGGCCCATTGACATCGGCCCGCACGCCCAACTCCTTAGCCGCCGCCGCCAGCCCCGAAGCGGCATCCGCCCAATAGGCGATTTTGGTGTTCGTCGTCACCAGCGCGTAGCTCTCGATGGACTCGTGTCTTCCGCCGCAAGCGCTCAGCCAGACGATGGACGCCGCGGCGAGCCCGCCCACCCAGGTGTTTTTAGTAAGCATAATGACCTCTAATGATCTGGAATGTAAACTGCCAATATACGTCGCTGCGCCGACCTCGCGCAATGGCCCCCTTGGACGCGACTCGCGGCTGGGGGGGCGGCGCGTGGGGCGTGCGTGCGCCCAACGCGCACCAGCCGGCGGGGTGGGACGGCGGTCCTGCTAAACTGGATAGTCAATTATGGCGATCAGCAAAGAACTGCTGGAGATCCTTGTGTGCCCGGTTTGCAAAGCCGTGGTCGAGTTAAAACCGGACCAGAGCGGCCTGAAGTGCGTCGAATGCCATCGGGTCTACCCCATCCGCGACGACATTCCGGTCATGCTGGTGGATGAGGCCAAGGTCGAAAATTAGCCCCGTGGGAAGCGTCCTGGCATGTCTGCCGCGGTCGGGCGGGGTGGCCGTGATCCGGCTGCGCTCCCTGGGCGATTGCGTCCTCACCACACCCGCGCTCGACATCCTGAAACGCTGCCGCGCCGATGTGCGCGTGGCGGTGATGGTCGAAGACCGCTTCCGCGCCATTTTCGAAGATCATCCGGATGTGGATGAGATCCTGCCACCGAGCCTGAAGGCCCTGCGGCGCTTTCACCCGGCGCTGTGCCTGAACCTGCATGGCGGCACGCGCAGCGCGTGGATGACGGCGCTCTCGGGGGCGCGCTGGCGCGCCGGGTTCGGCCACTTCCGCCACCCGTGGGTCTATAATGTGCGCATCCCGCGCGCCCAGCAGATTCTGGGCATCGAGCGAAAAGTGCACACCGCCGAGCATCTGGCCAGCGCGATTTTCTTTCTCGGCGCACCCGTGGAGGAGATCCCCCGAGCGCGGCTGGTGGCTGCCGCTCCAGCCGCCGCGAAGAGCTACGCGGTGATCCACCCGGTGGCGGCCGCACCCGAAAAAACCTGGCGGGCGGAGGGCTTCCTGGCCGTGGCGGCGCGCCTGCGCGAGTGGGGGCTGGAGCCGGTCTTCATCGGCGGACGGGAGGACGATCTAACGCCTTTTGGCGCTTTCCGCACGGTTTCCGGCGCTCCCCTGGGCGAGATCAAATCCCTCGTTTCAGGCGCCTCGCTTTTCGTGGGAAACGATTCCGGACCGGCCCACATGGCGGCGGCTTTCGGGGTTCCGGTGGTGGCACTCTTCGGACCCTCCGATCCGGCCATCTGGGGACCCTGGCGCACGGCTTCCGAGGTTATCTCTTCGCCCCAAGGCATTGGCGCCATCGAAACGGCCCGCGTGCTCGATGCGCTGGGGCGCCTGCGGGTGGCCGCATGAAGGAGCTGGCGCGGCTGCTGGCGTGGTCCCGGCGGTACGTGCCGCACCTGACCGGCGCGGTCGTGCTGATGGCCTTGGCGGGCGCCTCCCAGGGCTTCATCGCGATGCTCATGAAGCCCACCTTCGAACGCGTTCTGAACCCGGCTTCCTCGGGCCGGCTGCCGCTCTTCCCGCATCCCATTTTGCACCACCAGTTGTACCTGGACGAGTTGCTTCCCCTGGACCGCAGCCCCTGGACGCTGGTAGGTATCGCCATCGTGGCGGTTTTCCTCATCAAGGGAATCTGCGATTATCTGGGCAACTACTTCATCAGCTACGCGGGCTTCTCGGCGGTGACCGATCTGCGCAACGCGGTCTTCGATAAAGTGCTGAAGCAAGGCGCCGAATTCTTCGAGGCGCATTCCACAGGCCAGCTCATGTCGTCCATCATGAACGATATCGACAAGGTCCAACTGGCCACCTCGCAGATGCTGGCCGATTTCCTGCGGCAGTTGTTCAGCGCCATCGCGCTGACCATCGTGGTGATGAGCAACGACTGGCGGCTGGCGGCGGTGAGCCTGACGGTGCTTCCGTTCGTGGTGCTGCCCACACGTTCAATCGGCCGGCGCATACGCCGCACCAGCCGACGCACGCAGGACCGCCAGGCGGAGCTGAACCAGATCCTCCAGGAGACCCTCAGCGGCCACATGGTGGTGAAAGCTTTCGGCGCCGAGGCTTACGAATCGCGCCGCTTCCGCGAGGCCTCGCGCAAGATGCTGAAGACCAACGTGCGGTACGTGCTCCAGCAGGGCATCTCCTCGCCGCTCATCGAATTTTTCGGCGCCGTCACCATCGTGCTGCTGCTCACCTACGCCGTGACTCAGATCAAGGCGGGAGCCATGACGGCGGGCGATTTCATCAGCTTCGTGGTGGCGCTGCTGATGCTCTACGAGCCGGTCAAGCGCCTGGTAGGCATTCACAACATCTTCGAGCAGGCCCTGGGCGCCTCGCAGAAGGTCTTCGAGTATCTCGATCATCGCGAGGAGATCGTCGAGAAGCCGGGTGCCCTAAAGCTGGAGCGCTTCGAGCACAGCATCGTCTTCGAGGGGATCTCCTTCCGCTACCCCGGAGCGCCGAGCGGTTTCCAGATCGAGAAGCTCGATCTGGAAGTCAAGGCCGGCGAAGTGGTGGCGCTGGTGGGGCCGAGCGGAGCCGGCAAGACCACCCTGGCCAACCTGGTGCCGCGCTTCTACGATGTCTCGGCCGGCGCGGTGAAAGTGGATGGCCGGGACCTGCGCGAGCTGGACCTGGCTGGGCTGCGCGCGCAGATCGGCATCGTGGCTCAGGATACTTTCCTGTTCAACGACACGGTGGCGCACAACATCGCCTACGCGCGGCCGGGAGCCTCCATGGAGGATATCCGCCGCGCCGCCGAAACGGCCCTGGCGGACGAGTTCATCGAGCGGCTTCCGGAGGGCTACGAAACGGTGATCGGCGATCGCGGCACGCGCCTGAGCGGCGGCCAGCGGCAGCGGATCGCAATCGCCCGAGCGCTGCTCAAGAACGCCCCGATCCTGATTCTGGACGAAGCCACCTCGCACCTGGATACCGAATCCGAGCTGCTGGTGCAGAAGGCCCTGGCTAACCTGATGGAGGACCGCACGGTGATCGTCATCGCCCACCGGCTCTCCACCATACGGCGCGCCCACAAGATCGTGGTGCTTGCAAGAGGCCGCATCAGCGAATGCGGAACGCACGAGGAACTGATGAATCAGGGTGGCATTTACCAACGGCTGCATGAGCTGCAATTCGAGGACGCCGGCTCGGCCGTGAGCCAGGTGGTGGATCTATGAGCGTCCGCAGCATGACCGGTTTCGCGCAGGTACGCAAAACCGTGGCCGAAGGCGAGATCCTTCTGACCCTGAAGAGCGTCAACCATCGCGGGCTAGATCTGCACTTCCACCTGCCTCCCGAGCTGGATTCGCTGGAGAGCCGCATACGGGGGCTTCTGAAGGATTCCGTGGTGCGGGGCCACCTGCAGGTTCACCTCACCTTCACGCGGACGCGCGCGGCGGGCGCGGCGCCATGGAACCGCGCGCTGATGGACGCCTACATGCAGGCTTTCCAGGAGGCCGCCGCGCTGTATGGGATCGAGGGCCGGCCCGATCTGAACGCCGCGCTGGCGATTCCCGGAATGCTGGTCTCCGCCGCCGAGGAGCAGGAGACGGGCGAAGAGGTGGCCCAGTCGGTACTGGAGAGCGTGGCCGAAGCAATTGCGGTGCTGAACGTCTTCCGCGAGCGCGAGGGCGCGGCGATGGCGCTCGAAATGCGGCAGCGCGGGGAGACGGTTTGCGAGCTGGCGGCGCGCATCGAGACCATCCGCGCGGGGGCCGTGGCGGCCTTCCAGAAGCGCCTGCGCGAGCGGCTGGCCGAACTGCTGCACGGCGCCGGCCTCGAGCCGCAGCGCCTGGCCCAGGAAGCTGCCGTGCTGGCCGACCGCAGCGACATCGCCGAGGAACTGGTGCGCCTGCGTACGCATGCCGCGCAGCTCGACGCCCTGCTGGCGGGTAATGGCGAAATCGGCAAGCGCCTGGATTTTCTGCTCCAGGAGATGAACCGCGAAGCCAACACCATCCTCTCCAAGACCGGCGGCCTGGGCGACCTCGGCCTGACCATCACCGAACTGGCGCTGGCGGCCAAATCCGAAATCGACAAGATCCGCGAGCAGTCTCTGAACCTCGAATGACCACCGTCTTCATCATCTCCGCGCCCTCCGGCTCGGGCAAATCCACACTCGTAGGACGGCTCCTGGCGAGCGTCCCAGGGCTCATGTTTTCAGTGTCTTACACATCCCGAGAGTTGCGCGGCCACGAGGTGGACGGGCGCGATTACCATTTCGTCTCGCGGGCCGAGTTCGAGGCCATGATCGCGCGCGGCGAGTTCCTGGAATGGGCCCTGGTCTTCGGCAATTACTACGGCACGCACCGCGGCGTCCTCGAGACAGCCCGTGTCGAGGGGAAAGACCTGGTACTCGACATCGACGTGCAAGGTGCGAGACAATTGATGTGTCAGATTACCGAAGCCGTAACTGTCTTCATCCTGGCTCCCTCGCGACAGATTCTGGAAGAGCGACTGCGTGCGCGCGGCGAGGATCGCGAAGAGGTGATCGAACGGCGGCTGCGGGACGCGGCCGAAGAGATCCGCAACTACGACCAGTACGATTACGTGTTGATCAACCGCGAGCTGGCGGAGTCGGATGGAGTTTTGAGCGCAATTGTGTATGCCGAACGCGCCCGGCGGACTAGAATCGAAGACCGGATCCGGCCCATTTTGGAGACGTTTCAAGATTGAAGAGGTATCCCGATGCCCGATAAGGCACCACCACGCAATAACGCACACTGCACTATCCCCGACGATCCCGAGCAGAGCACGTACCGGTTCATTATCGTGGCAGCCAA